>Ga0315288_10005763_pt1 | contig 15736 bp, 10 predicted proteins | sample YL17G11_20_MG_FD_203454 | JGI IMG/M metagenome (GOLD analysis project Ga0315288, IMG submission 203454) | Sediment microbial communities from Yellowstone Lake, YNP, Wyoming, USA - YL17G11_20 | ecosystem: Environmental > Aquatic > Freshwater > Lake > Sediment | place: USA: Wyoming | collected...
CGTGCGCGCGTCGGTGCATTTGGCGTCCCACTAGTCTCAAGTTGGCAGAGCGCTTCCCTACGAAGGAAGAGGTTCCAAGTTCAAGTCTTGGGTGGGATTTTAAGCGCCGACTTTTTTGTTGTTGTTGTTGTTCTCTCTCGGTCGGTAGGTGGTGAGAAGCATTAAACTTCTGTGCTATCTTATTGCACGCGAGCGTTGGCGATGGTTTAAAATAAATATGGCGGCGGCGTATTGGATTGAACACACGCCGGTGTTTAGCCCAGATTGGCGCAAAGAACTCTCTGAAATGAATTGGAGAAACGACGCCGGGAGCATGTTGATGGCGCTGTGGTATGCCGCGACTGTGAGTCAATGCGACTGCATTGCGCCAGAGCGCCTTCGCGTCTACGTAGACGGCGGTTATTCGTTCGCCGTGCTCGCGTCTCGCAACGAGCGCGATCCCAAGGCTCCGTTCGAGTTTACAGTGCTCAACACACGCCCGATGAAAGAACTGCGCCCGAAAACGTGTCGTTACTCTGATAGGATTGTAATCTGGATCTCGTTGGCTGGCGTCGCCGCGTCTGCTTCTGCGCACATTGTTACATTACCGCACACAAGTGTGCTCGTTGTCGATACGAAGCATTCGCGCTACGTAATCGTCGACTCGCTGGGCGCGCAAGTGCACGAAGCCGTGTTTGCGAAACACGACGTCAAAATCGACGAATGGGTTAAGGCGAATTTCGGCGCCACTTTCGCCAGGGACGCTGCGCCAGACTGGTGTCCACTCGAACTCGGTGGCGCGCTGTCCGCGCAAGGCGCCGCATGGTGTTCACTCTGGTCGGCGTGGTGGATTCATTTGCTGCTTATGGGAAACCCAACGCCCAGCATGTCGCCGGCAACTGCAGCGCGCGAACTTCGCGCCTATCACGGGGCGCTGAAAGAGTTCAGCGCCCAACATGTCGCTTTGATTCCCACCGATCTGCCCGACAATTTAGTCTACGAATGGATGCAGAACAAAATAACAGACATAATGACGATCAGAGCGCGTCTCTGCAAGCCTCCCCGACAAGTTTTGACTCTGTTGTAAAAATAAATACGCCAACAACGGAGCGAGGAGGGTTTCTTCATTAGAACCACAACGCCCGAGATTCTCCCTCAATGTCGTTGTCGGGTATGGAATGCAAGCACCGGTCGAGGAAGTTGAGACCGCGCGCTACGCCGCTCTTCTCGTAGCGGCCCGTGTCGTTGAGCAGGCTCGAGTGCAGATGCGGTGGGAGGATCTCGCGCTCGGCCACCGACAAGTTGCGGCCAAACGCGACGCGCTTCGCGCCGCTGCCCGTCGTCGTGATGCGCCGCGCCTGCCGCTTCTTGCGCAACTTGCGCGAGCCGTCGGCTTTGAAGAGCGCCGACGGCTGCGCCGTGCGCTGACGATCGGCGTCGCCAAACGCCACCGTCGTCGCCGTCAACTCGGTGTTGCGCTGCATCTCGGCGGCCGACTTGTCGCCAAACGCGTCCACCGAGTCGAGCGGCGGCAATTGCATGTGCAGCCGCCACTCGCTCGGCACAAACTGGTAGGCGCGGTCGATGAGCAGAACGCCGCCGCCACCGCCACTGCCGCCGCCACCGGCGCCGCTGGCTGCCAATGCTCCACTATTGTATGTGCTACCTCGGCGCAGTGTGATGCCGGCGCGCATCGCGTAGAGCACGCCGAGACAGAACTGCTCGTAGGTGCACGTTGTCTGGCGCACGGCGTGACGCGACTGTTTACTCGGCGCCGACGCCGACGCCGACGCCGACGCGCCGCCACCACCACGGCCGTCGGCGACGGTGCGTGCGAACCGTGTGCGATGACAGAGCGCCCAGAGACGCGAGCAGAGCGTCTCGAAGCGCGCCATCATCAGTCGGTCCTCGGCGACGATGGGCAGCAGTGTGATGCGTCGGAACGGCGTTGCGAAAATCACCGCCGCCTCCAAGCGCCGCGGCAGCACTGGCTCGCCGTCGATGCCGGAGCGACACTGCGAGTAGTAGGCATTGACGTCGGCGACGGCCTGCCGCTCGGCCTCCTGGCGCGCCACCTGGTTGAAGAGCATGCGACTCTCCTTGTTGAAGAGCACGTCGGAGATGACCTTGCCCGCGATGCCGCGCAGCCGGTGCTCGGCGGCGCGCTGCAACTCGGTGACCTTGCGTCCGAAACGAAACGAGCGTTGCAGACCTTTGTTGGCGGCGCCGCCGCCGCCGCCGCCGCCCGCGCCCGTCGCAGCATTGGCGTCGAACAGTTGCCGGAGCGCCATGACGCGCGCCGACGGCATTGGTTGCGTGGCGGCGGAACCGGCGCGTGCGCCGCCTCCACCACCAATGTAGGTGAATGTTGGCATCTTCGAGTGCTCGAGCATCGACTCGCGGTAGTTGATGTTGGCGTTGGGCGCGCCCTCGCGATACTCGTGGCCGCCCGACGCGCCGCTCAGACTCGACGTGATGCGGTCGACCTCCTCGCCGCTGAAGAGGCACACGACGGTGGCGTGCGACGTGTTGCACTGAGCCGGACAGCGGCGCACGCGATTCCTGCATAAATGCAGTGTTCCGTGCTCGGTGCAGCCGTGCAGCGCCAACTCGGGACACAGTGTCAGCAGACAGTTGTTCCGGAGGCACGTGTCGTCGCACTGCGACTCGTCGACGGGCCGGTCGTAGTTGCCGCACACGCGCTCCTGCAGCGACCACCAGCACTCGCGCAACTGCGCCAGATACACGTCGCCGTTGGCAAACTCAAACTGCGACGAGTAGTTGCGAAACTCGAGCACGCCATGCTCGATGGCGCAGCGGCGCGCCAGCATCTCATTGGTGACAGCCAAATCGCGCCACACGACGAGCGCGCGGCCGTCGTCGAGCGCGATGGGTGCGCGCGCCAGCACCGCTTGCTGCTGCGTGCACCAACGGTGCGCTTCTTCGAGCGAGCGGAACAGCGCCGGTCCACGATGGTCGACCGTCAAACCCAGTGACGGGCCGCGATTGTCGAATGCTTTGGCCATGTTTGTTCGAGGTGGCGCACGCGTTTTTCGCTCGAGAAAACGGTGCCAGGGTTTTTTAATTTAATCGTTGGCCTTGTTTGGCGCGTGCACACGCGCGCGCTCGAAACGGAATGTCTGACCTCGAGGAACTAGAACACGAACACGCCACCGAGGAGGCGTATTGGCGCAATCTGGCCGGTGCCGGCGCCACACAAGAAGAGTTGGCTGACGAACGACGGCGTTTGCGCGAATATCATCGCGAGCAAAACGAGTTGTCGGCAGTGCGTCACGCGCGCCAATACAGAGCGCCGCCGCAGAAATCCAAGTCGTTCTTTACGGTCGCCGACTTGGAGCGCATGGCCGAGCGTGGTCGTCAAGAGACGGCGCGCCAACGAGCGCGCGACGCTGCGGCGGCGGCGGAGGCGGCGGCCGCACCACCCGTGCCAAGCAGCAGCACGACTAGCGCGTTAACGCCCGCGAAACCACAACTACGACTTTTCAAATGGGCTTCGCCTGAAGAGGAGGAGGAGGAGGAGGAGCCGGATGTTGATTGGTTGATCGGCAAGCCGCGTCGTCAAAAACAGCGCCGTCCACTTTCACCTTCACCTTCTCCGCAGCCACCGGCATCATCATCGACGACGACCACGACCATGACTACATCCTTACCGCCACCGCCATCTCCTCGACGTTATGAAAGCCACGGTCAACCAAGACCGTGGGCGGATGTGTCCAGCGACGACGATGACGACGAAGGAGGCGAGACTGCACCACCACCACCGCCCGCCACAACAAAACCGAGCGAGAAGAAGCGCGAGCGTTTGTCTTCAAGTGAATCGACGACGGCGTCGGAATCAAGCGTCAAACGCGCGCGTATACCAGTGGTAGCCGTTGACGTCGATGTTGGCTCACCAGCGCTGCCGAGTGGCGACGATGACGACGACGGCACGCGCGTGCCAGCGCCACCGCCGCCGACACAAGCCGACCTCTCGCGTCGCATGGTCGCGCTCACCGAGCACTGGATCGAATCGGCGGCCAACGCTGTCGAGGTGCGCGGCGCAGGCGGCCGCTCCGAGCAGACGCGCGTGTTCAACGTCTACGCCGAGCGCGCCAACGCGCTTACGCGTGCGCTTGCGGCGCTCCAACACCTCGAGCCGCTGGTGTCGAACTTCCACATGCAAAGCGACCACCGCACGTATTGCCTGTTGCGCGCCTACACGGTGTTGAACGGCGCACACGCCTCTGACACCGTGCTGCGCTGCGAGCCGCTCTTGAATACGATGCGCTGGCTGCAGCGGCCGAGGCGGCTGCCGCTGCCGCAGATGTTCGTGCGCTTCCGCCTGCTCGAGTCACAGGCCGACGTCGCTCAAGGTCTGCGCTGGCCGTTGCTGGTGCTGAGACGCGGCGCGCTCATCGACTCGCCTGTGCGTCTGCTGGCGGGAGACGAGTTTGACGTGCGCACCGAGTGGCTCGAGTCGCTGCGTGCGACGGCGCCGCTCGCCATTCAATACGACGCCGGCACCGAGGAGGACCTCGTTAGGATCCGCGGCGCACAAGTGGCGCTCGTGCCACGCATCTCGCTCGGTGAACTCTCGAAACCAGTGGTCGCCGGCGTGCCCAAAGTGACGGCCGTCGTAGTCGAGATGATCGAATTGCGCTCACCAGCGCAGAGCGTGCCGCCGCCGCTGAGAACTACGGCTAGCACTACGACCACCTCTACTCCGAAGAGTAGTTTTTCAAGCGACACTGGTTGGCTCAGCAAACGGGAGAAATGAAAATCGCGTTTTCTCGAAATTCACCTTGGTCGGCGATCGGTGCATTTCACAGGGCGAATACCATTCACGCACCTAGTGAGAAAATTTTGGCCGGACGGATTCCAACGCCGATAGGTTCGTTGGATAGCCCGCGTTGAGATGCATCTACTGGCCTAGTTTGGCGCGGTTCCTATCGTTGCAGTTTGCGCAAATCGCAAAACGGCGATTTTGAAAAATTAGAGATTGCGATTTGGGACAAATTTTTCCATTGCGAATCGTTTTTTTTTAAAAATAAACGGGTGGACACTTTTTTTCAGATCGGGACGAAAGTTATATATTCCGGTAGGTCTCGTTGCGGTGATGTGCAACGACAGGCGGCACTTTCGCGACAGACGCCTCTACTCGGAGGTATGGTGCGCGGCATGCATCCACGGATTCACGGATCGGAGAGAAATCAACACACGCGTGTAACTCTGAGTAGAGACGTCCACCGCGAAAACGTCTTCTGACGTTGCACATCACCACGCTGAGACCTACCGGAATATATAACTTTCGTCCCGATCTGAAAAAAAGTGGCCACTCGTTTATTTTTGAAAAAAAACGATTCGCAATGGAAAAATTTGTCCCAAATCGCAATCTCTAATTTCTTGAAATCGCCATTTCGCGTTTTGCGCAAACTGCAACGATAGGAACCGCGCCAAACTCGGGTGGTAGACGTAACTCAACACGGGCTATCCAATGAGCCTAGTGGCGTTGGTGGGCGCTGGGTCTACACCTACTCGCTCGGGTGGCGCATGTGTATCGCGCACTGTGCGAATCGACCAAAAATAACGTTTCGTCTGAGACTCTCGTTTACGAGCCGCCGCCGCGTAGGAAGCATCGCTTGCCCACTACTTTGAATGGATCCACACACAGTCGAGTTGTGGAACGGTGACATGTGGCACGGCTGGATGCTCGTGCTCTCGAATCTCGCGCTCGTGCCAGCCATCTGGCTGCTCGTGAGGCGCGGCCGAATGGCGTCGGCGTTTGCGTTGGGCTCGACGTTCGTCGCCAGCGTGTTGTATCACGCGTGCCGTGCGTGGCACCTCTGCTTCATGGATTTCGAGTGGGCCGTGGCGACCGACTACCTGTTCGTCTACTGGGCGATCGTGTGGATCCTCACATCGCTCGGCCTCAGGCGGCACGGCCTGGTCTACTTTGAGTTGCACGTCTTCCTGTTCTTCTTGCTGATGACGCCGATCGTGTTCGCCATTATGGCGCACGTGCGCTTCTCGTGGCTGCCGGTGTTTGGCATCGGCGTGCCCGTGTTCGTCATGGTGACGCTGAGTTTCAAGACGGGCAATCGCCTGTTCTACAACAAACCGTGGACGGTGGCGACGTTTGTGCTGCTTGTCGCGGCGGGCGTCTTCATGTTTGCCATGCCGGAGCGCTACTACGCGTGGGCACACTCGTAAGTCGTGCACCGAGGTCTCTTTTGAGAGAGAAAAGAGACCTCGCACTTTTTCTCCGACGAAACTAACTCTGGACGCGCGAGCACAGGCTGTGGCACATGTGCGCTATGTTTGGCGCGTTTACATTTGTTATGGCGACCGACGACGACTCGGTCGACAGCCAACAGCACCAGATAGAAGCCGACGCTGAACGGCGCGCGCAACGCGGCGCGCGATCGTCGACGAGCAAAAAGACACGGAGGAAGACGTCGTCAGTGGAACCTCCACCAAAAGAGAGCAGAAGCAGCATCAGCAGTAACATATTAGTAGTCTGACACGCAATGAACCCGCCAAACCCGAGAAAAAAAAACGCCAGCCCGCGCTTTTAGATAGTATGAGTGAAATTTCCTCTTCAGTCAATTCTCCGCCGACGCCGCCGCCGCCACCGCCGCCGCCGCCAGTCGAAGTATCGTCGGTGTTGGCAGCACCACCACCGAATCCGATAACAGTTCAAGTGGATTCGATGTCTTCGGAGACGGTGATTCCGGTGGCGCCGCCGCCGCCGCCGCCACCGCCGCCGCCACCGCCACTGAAACGAGAGGAACCAACCGTCGAGGCCGACGTCAACAGCAAGAAGCGAAAGGCGCCCGCGAACAACGACGCCGCCGCCTCCGCCAAACCAGTCTACATCGACGACGAGGACGACGATGACGACGACAACAACTTGCTCTACCTCGTTGAATGGGAGTGCGTGGTGTGCTGCGGGCGTCTCGGGCGCACGCGCGGCCTCGTGCCGTGCGTCATCACGACGTGCGACACCATCGCGCACACAGTGTGCAGCAAGTGCGCCACCAACCTCAAAACGTGCCCGTTCTGTCGCAAGCCGTGCGGTCGCATCCTACCGCTCGGCACGTTCGTCAAAGGCGACGACGATCCGGCGGCCGCCGCCGAGTTGACGCGTGTCGTGCGTCTCCTCGAGAGCGAGGCGTCGGCATACGCTAACAGAAGCGGCGCCGTGAAGAAACCACACGTCTCGTCTTCATCTTCGACCACCGCCATCACCACCACCACCAACAACGGCGGCCATTTGGATAGCGACGATGAGTGGCTACTGCCGGCATCGTTGAACGCGATAGAGGCGCGACTACAAGGTGTCTCGACCGTGTCGAACACCGCCACTAGCAACGCCAACGCGCTTCGTCTCTCACAACTATCCGAGGAGGAGCAAATGGAAGAGGCAATTCGCCAGTCTCAGGTGGCGGCCGCCGAGGCAGAGGCGGACGCGCTGCGGACGTCGGCGTTAGGGTTAGGGCCAACCCCATTTGCTGAATACTGGCGCCGCCAAACGCATTCCGACCATACACAGCGGGCGGTTGAAGAACGACAGCGCGCCGCCGATCTGGAAGAGAATCGGCGTCGCGCGTCTGAGTCGCTCAGTCAACGACTTACACGACGTGCGGCGGACGCAACTTCCAGAGAACTACAAGCGCTCGAAGAACGGCACCGCGCCGCTGACCAGGAAGAGTATCAGCGTCGCGAGGCCTTGCTCGGCCAACGACGAAGACAACAAGAAGCGGTAGCACGTCAATGGAGTGCGTTCAAAGAACTACAAGCAGTCGAAGCAGCACAACAACGCGCGCTGCGAAGCAGACCCAAGACGACGCCGACGATGACGACTTTCTTTGATCGGCTAGATGAACACCACGGGGGTTCATCTTCGCCGTCGTCTCCGTCGAGAGAACTGCCACCACCACAACCATCACAGACACCTCGTCGTCACGTCGCACCACGTGGCTGGACACATTCACTTTCTCACCGCGAATCACAAACTTCGGTGGCCTCGGCGGCGTCGGCGGCGACGGCGCTTTCTAGAAGCGTTTTCGACTATCCACCCGCGCACGGTCCGTTTGGCTCGCTGAGAGGCACCGGCAGTAGCGCAGGCGTTCAAGTGCGGCCAATGCACCACATCAACAACGCCAGCACGCTTCGGCGCGCGTATCTGCTCGACAACATCGAAGCACACATAACGTCACATAATAACCGCAGCAGTGGATATCATGTTTGGATGCCCGGTGAAACACACACGCTGCACTGGGACGTTCTGCCAACCGACGCAAGTTTGATGTTCGGCGGCCCTTTCGGGCAGCCCATATCCATCTGGTTGACGCGGATATTCAACAACGAACTCAACAACGTGCTCGTCGAAATGACACAGGACGCGTGCAACTATTGCAATCAGTTCCTCCGACCGCGCATGTTTGAAGTGTCAGCCGCGGTGCGTCAAGTCGTGCCCACTCAGCCCGAACACAAGTGGGCGTATCTTCTCGTGCACCTAACGCACCTAGGCCAGTTACCAAACCCGACGCCAACTACGGCGGCGGCGACGACGACAACCATCAGCACGACGACTACCAGCACGACAACAGACGCCAAAGAAATAAAATAACACTGCTCGTTTATTGGCGTTCATCGGCTTGCGACGAGATAACGTGCCGCGTTTCGTTCTCTGGCAGTCGTCGAAGTGTGCGCAGTAGCGTGGCGTTGATGCGCGCGCCAGCGGCTGCCGTCGGTATACGGCATGTGTTGATTGGATCGCCACCGCCGCCGCCGCCCTTCGTTACGATGTCAACAGCGCCAGAGGCGCGCGTCCACCAGTTGGCGTAGATGGGCTCGCTGCCAAAGAACGTCATAACGAAGCGCTTCAACTCGACGTAGTTCTTCGGCCGCGTCTTGCTGAGCAACGCGAGCGCGTCGCCGGTGACGCGCATCAACAGCGCAGACCAACGGTGCGGCTGCGGTGGCAGATGCGCCAGCGGCGGCTGGTTGGCGCCAAACTTGCCCATCTCGTGCAAGCACGACAACACGGTGGCCATGTCGCGCAACTCGGCCTCGAGGCCGGCGAACAACAGCGGTTTGAAGTGGCCGTCGGCGTCGCCGTGCGCCGTCAACAGCAGATTCGGCAGCGGCTTGAAGTTGATGGTGTGCGCCTTGTTGGCCGCGTAGTAGTAGAGCGGCAGCGTGCGCTGCAGCCGATCGCGCTCCTTGGGTCGGTGTTTCGTGCCGTAGACGTCGGCGACGCGCCAATCGGCGTGCCAGTTGTGCACACTGGCGAGCCCAAAATCGCCGATGACCAGCAGCGGCACGTGCGCGCCCGTCGGCACTTCGAGCACGGCGCCGACGCCAAAGCCCACCTCGTCGCGCGCAAACTCATACCGCAGACACCGGTGCTCCTCGGTGCTCTTCAGCCGCAGGAACACGTTGGCCAGCGTCAAGTCGTTGTGTGACACCTGGCAACTCGCGGCCACGAGCACACCGATGAGCAGTTGCGCGACGAGCGCGCCGACGAACTCGGCCGCCTGAACGGCGTCACCCTGGTCCAGCGTAGCGTCGCCCTCGGCGATCAGGCGGTTCAAGTAGTTGTGCAGTGTGCCGCCCTCGCAGAACTCGGAGACCAACTGCGACGCGACGAGCACCTCCTTGTTGGCGTCGCCCGGCGTGCCGTGCAGCCGACTGCGCAGCGCGTCCACGTCGACCAAGCCGGTCGACGCGTGTCGAACACTGTAGTCTCGTGAGACGCGCAGCGGCGCCAGCGTGACGTCGTAGGCCGCTACGGCGAGGAAGTGCGGGCACGAGACGCGCGCGTTCAACAGCATCGAGCGCGTCAACTCGAGCGCGATCTGCGCCTCAGACTGCACCTCGTTGGTCGACTCCTCGTGCGACTCGTAGTGCTTGTGCTCGATGCGCTTGAACGCCGCCGTCAACTGCGAATCGATGCGCAACGAGAACACGCGTCCGTAGGTGCCCTTGCCGATGTCGCGCGCCGGCAAGTCCTTCAATTGCTCGGCCAGCGAGCGCGACGCCGGACCTTGGTTGCAGCGCGCCACCAAGCGCCTAAATTGGTGCACGCGCTCCTCCAAGCAGTTGCGCTGCTGCTGCTGCTGCTGCTGCTGACTGCTCGCGCCGTTTAACGCCGGCTTTGGCGGTGACGCGGTCAGCGGTGGAGAGGTAGACATCAATGACGAGGACACCGACGACGACGACGAGTAAACGAGTTGCGAGTTCATTATCGTTTCGTCGTTGACGGCCTCGTCGTCGTTGGCTACGGCCAAAACATTCTTCTCCACCACCATCACCTTCGTCGCCGATGATGACGACTCGGGAGGCATAACCACAGAGTCGCCACTCTCGGCCACGCGAACGGCAGGCGTAGTCGTCGTCGTCGAAAAATTGGGCGTGTCACGCTGGTCGAGTGGGATCGCCGCAGCCGCCGCCACTGCCGCCGGTAACACGGGACCACCAAGAGAGTAGAGAAAGTCCTCGAATGGAATCGGTGTGCTCACCGCGAGAGCGTCACCGGCGCCGCTGTTGGCCTCGTTGGCGAGCAACTTCTCGCGTTGCTCACACGCGTCGAGATGCATGTTCTGAAAGTGCGCGCTCCACGTCGGAGACGAGCGCGCCGGCGAGAACGTGTGCGTCAACTTGGGCGCGCCCCACTCTGCCTCGTCGGTGCGCGAGCCGATGGTGGTGGCAATCGTCTCGGTGAACGTGGCGAACGAGCGCTGCAACGTGAGGTGCTCGAGGTTGCTGAGGCCCGATGAGAGCAGGAACACCTTGACGTTGCGCTCCTGGCCGCCGATGTTCGAGCGCAACGACTGCTCTTGCCGGAGAAGGACGACGGGCTGCGCCGCCGCGGCGGCTGAAGCGGGCGACATGGTCGGATCGCGATTCGCGGCCGTCTTCTTCTTCTTCGCGGCGGCGGCCGTCGACTTTGATTGCTTGATAGGCGACTCTGAGATCATGTAGGGCGAGTAGCGAATTTGGTGGCGGTCGTTGAAGCGCTTGTTGAGACGAAGGTTGTTGGTGACTCGCGAAGTGTAGTCGGTGGCGTTGCTGCTGCTCATAGTTTATGCGGCACGCGTGTGTGGCGTTGGGCAACCGGGCGGGTTTTCTCTCTGGTTCCGCGTCGTGTCACCTCTGTGACATGAAATATCGTTATTTCTCTCCGTAACAGTAAGACTTTTCGCAACTGAAAAAAACGCACGCCAATTTTACATGACAAATCTTCTCCGTCACATCGCGATCGCGATCATTGTGCTCGACGCCACCGCCGTCGTCGACGGCTCGGTGATCTCAGACTTCTTCGGGCCTCTGAGTTGGCTATGGACAGGCAATCCACCTGCGAAGCCAGTGGTGCCGCCACCCAACCCGGCGGCCGACGCCGTGCCCAACCGATTCACGGGCGCCACGCAGCCGCCGCAGCCGCCCAACGTGCGACCGGACCTGCTCACGTATTGGATCGGCGACTATCCGGAGAACTTCCCGAAAGACGAGTCGGCGCTAGAGGACAAGTGCTTCGTCGAGGGCTACATCTACGAGTCGCACTACGTGTTCGTGCAGATCCACAGCGACCTACAAGAGTTTGGCGTCGACAGCACGCCACGTCCGCACGTCACCGTGCTGGCCACGCGCCAGTCGAATCAGCAGTGCCTGGTCATTGGCACGTTCACTATGATGGCCGGCTGGAGTGACATCGAGGGCCGCGCGCGCACTCTCTTCCCGCTGCACACGCTGGTGCGCTGCGGCCCGAATCACCGCATCGACAACCGCTACTGCAACAAGCAGTCCGAGCCGTGGCTGACCTGGAATAGGAAGAAACCGCTCACGTCGGCGTTGGAAGAGGAGCCAGTGGTCGTGGCGTCCTCGTCCGACTCTTCTTCGCCATAGAATTAAAAAGAAACAGCAACGAGGTGGAGGAGGAACGATTCTTTATTGCCTCGTGCAGATGGCGCTGCGATACGAGCGCCACACGCGTTCGAGGAGACGAATCTTGCACAACTCGCGTTTGTCGGTGAACTCGGGCAGGAAGTCGAGAATCCACAGCACGACGTAGGTCGGCAAGCGCGTGCCGACAAACACTAGCGCCAGTTCGCGATACGCAGCGTAGGTCTTTCGACCAAACGTGACACGCTCGTGTTGGACGAGCAGCGCCTCGGTGGCCAGGTTGTATATATCAGAGTAGTCTCGCATCAATTTCAACGGCGTGATTAGGCTGCCTGCTTCGCCTTCCAGGCCAGCCTCAAAGTCGGCACCGCGCGCCAGTAGCAATGCAACGAGCGGCGCGTCGCTGCCCGACGCAGCGTAGTGCAGCGGCGTGTAGCCGCCGCATCGACGCGCGTTAACATCGGCGCCATTGTCTAGCAATAACTGCGCCAACTCGGTAGTAACATGAGGAACACCCAATCTCGCAACAAGGTGCAGAGGTGAATCCCATCGGTCGTCGACGCAATTCACATCGGCGCCCAACGCGATCAGAGCGCACATGGCGGGCAGTTTAGTGCGGGCATCGCCAGAGTCAGTGCGAATAACATGGTGAAGAGCGGTCGAGGCGTGTTCATACTCGTCCGCATCTATGCTCGTTCCGCTTCTCACGTGGAACCGCACACACTCGTAGTGTCCTCGAGACGCACACGTCGCCATCGAAGCCGATGGAAGCCAATGCCAATTGAGCCAATCGGTTGCGCCCTGCAAGACCAGCAAGGGCGCAGGAGGCGGTTCGATCGGCTCTCGAAGGCATAAATACCTATAGACGACTACTTGCATCGGGGGTTTTTTTTTCTCGGTTTCGCGTCGACGTCGCGGTTCTGCGTGGTTTTATTTATTTTCGCGTCGACGACGGAATAAGGACGCCGGCCAATTTGGCGTCCATTTTACGCAGATGCTCGACCTTGCCAGCAAAGCCGTCGTCGTTGATGTCGAGTTCGAAGCGCAAGTAGTCGTCCCAGGCATCGTGAATGTCGAATTCCTCGCTGATCCATTCGAAGAGGCGTTGCGTGCGGTTATACAGCACCGAAAACTCCTTGGCCTTGCTGGCCTCTTTCGTCAACGACAGTCGCACGCCAGAGCCGTCGACTGTGACCATGAACGGCAGACAGAGCGCGTCGACTTCGCGTTGACGGCGTGCGACGAGCGCCTCCTCGACGCGCCGTTCCTTCGCCCACTGCTCTACTTCGTCTTCGCGCTTCCGCTTGCTGGCGAGACGTTGCTTCTCGCCTTCGATGGCCGTTTTGATGCCCTGCAGCAGCAGCGGTGCGTGTTCGTCTTCGGCGGACAGAATCGCATCGATCGCCAGCGCCTTTTGCAAGCCGACGGCGTTGTCCGCCGGCACCTTTGCGCACGCACGTATGATGGCGTGTCCAATAGTGCAGTCCGAGCGCGCGCGCGAGTGTGATTTATTTTTTGTTCTTCTTCCCGGTAACTTTGGCGCCCCTCGGATCGACCGAGTCCTGCGGCGTTACACTGGTCGAGAGTGAGATGCGCTCCATGCCGGCACGCGCCTTCTCGATCTCCGCCTCGGTGGCTGCGCGCGCGCGTCGAATGTCGTCGTTGCGGCGCACGAAGAGCGCCTCGATCTCCTCGGCGGGCAGTCGGAAGAGCAAGTTCATACACGAGTGGAACTGTTGCATCTGCCGGAACGTCGGCGACCACGGCTGCTGCTTCTGCACGTTCAACTCGAGCAGGTCGGCGCGCAGCGGCGGCGTCGGCAGCGCGTCCTGGATCATCTGGCGCTGGCGCACGTCGACGTCGAACGCGCGCCAATCGCAGAGACGCGCGTTCGAGCGGCGCACGGCGTCGAGTGTCACTGGCGGACAGATGTCGTCGCCGACGGGCGTGAGGTCGCGCGTGCGCCACGTCTCGGCGTCCTCCTTGGGCAGATACTCTTGCAGGAAGAGCAAGATGGGCGCCTCGTAGCCGTGCAGCAGCGCGATGCAGAACTTTCTGTTCGCCGCCCACAACTCCTGGTAGTAGCGGTAGGCGACGACGTCGGGAAACTGCGCGTAGGTTTCGCGCGTGTAGAACGGCACATACTGCAGCGCGTCTACTTCGGCGGGCAACATGGCGCCAGAGTGGTAGCGCGACTCGAGCGAATACCAGTTGCCCAACTGGCGCGCCTCGGCGAACAGCGCGTCGCGCGCCGCGATGATCATGCGCGACGTCACCTCGTTGACCATCTCCTTCGTCGTGCGCATCTGCCGCCAGGGCTCGCTGCGCGCGTGTCGCGTCGGCCCGTCGCTGACGCGCGTCACGGCGTGCGCGGTGCCCGCCGCCTTCGCGAAGCGCGCGTGGAACGCCGCCTCGTCGGCGTCGATGCGCGCCTGCGACGGCAGCGACGACACCTGCTGCAGCACGCGGAGCGCCGCGAAGCAGAGTTCGTAGGCGCGCGACCACTCGATGACGCGCGGCAGCGACTGGTCGGCTATCAACGCGACGAGCCGCGACGTGAACACGGCGTCGTCCATGCACTCGCGCAGCACAAACACCTCGGCGATGCGGTCGTGGATGAGGCCGAGTTCGGTCTTCACGGCGGCGGCGTTGAAGCGCTGGAACTCACGCAAGTCGTGGAACGGTATGTTGCGCCGACGCAACTCGTCGTAGTAGGCCGCCAGGTCGACGCGCACGCCCACCGAGTGGTCGGCGTCGCGACGCGTTATGACGTCCAAGTTGCGCCGATACTGATTGATGGCGTAGGTCGACGCCGACACCACCTCGTCGAAGCGCGCCACGACGAGCGCCGACGACTGCGCGTTGACGCCGTCGTTCAACTCGTCGGCTGCCTGGAAGCCGCTCTCGACGGCCGCCGTCGCCGTCAGCGCGTCGTGGCGCAGCGTCTGGATGAACTTGTCGTCGCCCGGCGCGCGCCGCACAATGACGTTGAGCGCCGGCTTGTCGGCCTTGAGACGCTCGAGCGCCTCGCGTGTCAGCACGCGCTCGCCCGTAGTCGGGTTGCGCGCGAGCGCGCCGTTGGCCAGTTTAATCAGCCGGCCCTCGCGCAGCATCGTCTCGCGCAGGCGCTCGGTGCTCGCGTTCATCTCGGCGAATACGGCGCGCGCGTTGCCGGCGCTTTTGTGCAGAAGGTCGCTCATCGACTTGAGTTGCGAGCGATCGCGTGCGCCCTCGGCTATCTGGAGGTCGGCGGACTTGGTTGCCGCGCGCAGCCTGTCGATGGCGACCTGCGAGTTGGCGTCCTTCAGCGCCGCTGTCAGCAGTAGGAAGCGCTTGCGCTCCAAGTTCTCGCTCTTCATGCGCGGGCCCGTCCACGTCTTCATGTGCAGTTGGAACGCCTCCTCGGGACTCGTTCGCCACGCAGCGTCGCCAGCCGCGTCAGCAGCAGCAGCAGCAGCAGCAGCGTTATCATCATCGTCGTGTTGCGCCTCTTTTGGCGTCGAAGACGGTGTCGTCTCGGACGTGCTCGTAGTGTCGACGGAATTGGGAGTTGTGGTCTGTGTTTGTTCAATGATATCCATTGACGCCAGTGTGCCAGCGGCGGCAGAGGCGGCAGCAGCAGCAGCGGTGGCTTCGGACATTGTGTTTTTTCTCTACGCGGACCGGGCGATTTTGTTTTTCCGGTTTATTTTTACGCACGCGCGTGCGTGCGTCGTTCTACGTGAACGAGAACCAAGAGATAATGTCGTCTACATCGGCGACATCTACGGAGCAGCAGCAGCAGCAGCAGCAGCAGCAGCAGCAGCAGCAGCAGCAGCAGCAGCCGCCACCGTCTTCAACCTGGATCGCG
>Ga0315288_10005766_pt1 | contig 15733 bp, 12 predicted proteins | sample YL17G11_20_MG_FD_203454 | JGI IMG/M metagenome (GOLD analysis project Ga0315288, IMG submission 203454) | Sediment microbial communities from Yellowstone Lake, YNP, Wyoming, USA - YL17G11_20 | ecosystem: Environmental > Aquatic > Freshwater > Lake > Sediment | place: USA: Wyoming | collected...
CTAAGTTAAATGTCCCGATATTTATCCATCCCAGCGGTGTACAGTTAGGTTTTGATATTCTGAAGGCTCCTTACGACCTTTTTAGGAGTATTGGAAGAGAATTAGACTTAATGGTTGCTACGACAAGGATTATTCTGAGTGGTGTTTTAGAAGATTTCCCGAATCTTCAATTTGTGATTAGCCATAAAGGGGGAGGTATCGCAGCGTTAAAGGAGCGTATAGACTATTGGTTTGGATCTCCAGGGGCACCGGGCACTCGGACTCGTCTTCCATTCGACGAATATCTGAAAAAAATTTATTTTAACCTCGCTGGTCACCATGGGGGAATGAATTCGGTCAAATGTGCCTTGACAACTATCCATCCCAGTCGATTGGTCTTTGGAACGGACTATCCTCAAGAATTCAACGAGGACCCTATGAAAATAAAAACCTATGTCGAGGACATCAAAAAACTTGAAATGGATGAAAAGAACAAAGAGCTCATGTTGGGAGGGAATGCCAAAAGGCTGTTAGGGTTATAGTTTCAGATTGTGGTTCTGGATGGAATCCCATGGGTTCCACCCAAAGGAGGTTGATTCCATAAAAAAGCTTACAACTTAATTCTCTCTTAGATAAAGACTAAACTCAAGGAAGGAGAAATGAAGATGTTTGAGGATTTGCGAGAATGGATGGAAATAGCAAAGAAGGCAGGGGAGCTTATCGTGATTGACGGGGCCGATACAGCGGATTTCGGGCCGGTAAGCCAGATAACCTCACGGAATGAGGGACCAGCCGTCCTTTTCCAAAATATCAAGGGGTACATGCCCGGTTTCAGGATGGCAACCAACCTTATGCAAAATATCAGAACCTTCAACTTGGCGTTCGGCTTACCCTTAGACTATTCCATTAAAAAAACCGTTGAGGTACTGACGAAAAAAGTTGCGGAGTGGGGGGAAAAATCGGCACTCTTTGAGCCTGTTGAAGTAAAGGAGGCTCCCATCTTAGAAAATGTCGAGACGGGTGGTGACATTGATCTAAGCATTTTCCCAGTTCCTAAGTGGCATGATTTTGATGGAGGGCCGTATATAGGAACGGCGGACAACATCATTACCAGGAATCCTGATACGGGTGGCGTGAATGTCGGCACCTACCGGTCACAGCTTTTTGACAATAAGACAGTGGGTACATTTATTTCGCCCGGCCACCATGGAAGACTTCATTATGATAAATACTTCGAGAAAGGGGAACCTTGTCCTATCGTTATGGTTTATGGCTCAGACCCCACAACCTTTGTTATCTCTTCCCAGGAGATTCCAGAGGATATCCCTGAGTTTAATTTCGTTGGTGCTATAAGAAACAAGGCGGTTCCCGTGGTAAAAGGCAAGGTGACGGGACTCCCTATCCCTGCGAGTGCCGAAATTGCCGTTGAGGGTTTCCTCTATCCAGGGCAGACGAGGCCTGAAGGCCCCTTTGGCGAATGGCCCGGTTACTATGCGGGTGGTGTGGTGGAACGTCCATTTCTTAAGCCGGAAGTGCTCTACTACAGAAATAATCCAATCCTCACAGGATGTCCGCCTGCCAAGGCATCGTGGGCTGACCAGGCATTCTTCCGTACTGTTTTGCGCTCAGCAATCCTGTACAGTGAGATGCTGAGTGCCAATGTGCCTGGCGTCAAAGGGGTATGGTGTCCTCAGGTGGGCGGTTCTCGGCATCTGGTAATTGTGGCCATAGAGCAGAGATACGCGGGCCATGCAACCCAGGCCGGACTTGTTGCCACCGGTACCCGGGCCGGAGCCATGCAGGGAAGATACACGATAGTCGTTGACGACGATATCGACATCTATGACCTGGAAGATGTGATTTGGGCTGTCTGCACAAGGTCGAGACCGCATGAGATGGATCTCATTAAGGCCACTTGGAGCACTGAAACAGACCCCACTATTCGGAAACCATCCACCTCCCTGACCACCTCTCGGGCAATCATCTATGCAGTGAGACCTTGGGAATGGAAGGATGAGTTTCCCAAGGTTGACCTTGCTACTGTTGAAACCAGAACCGAAGTTTTCGATAAGTATAAGAAGCTCTTTGGCGAAAGGTGGAAAACGATTTAATGGAAGATTCACTGTCAAAAAAAGGTTATTCTGTTGGCACTCCTAAAAAAAAGAAGGGGATGAGTTGATGGATGGAGAGGATTTAAAATAGTGCTTGGATAAATTCAGAGGCGTTGAACTCTTTCAAATCGTCGACTGCTTCGCCGACACCGATATATCGGATAGGAATATTCAATTCCTCGGTAATTCCTATAATGATCCCACCCTTGGCGGTCCCATCCAATTTGGTCAGAGCGATTCCAGTCACACCAATAGCCTCATTGAAGAGCTTGGCCTGAGAGATAGCATTCTGGCCCGTCGTCGCATCAAGGACGAGGAGAATTTCATGAGGTGCTCCCGGACATTCTCTGCCGATGATCCGTTTCATCTTCTTTAACTCTTCCATCAGATTGACTTTGGTATGGAGTCTCCCTGCTGTATCGATGAAGACGAGATCAATCTTTCTGGCTTTGGCTGCATGGATGGAATCAAAAGCAACTGCAGAGGGATCTGTTCCTTTGGATTGCTTGATCAGGTCCGCTCCTACGCGATTTGCCCAGACCTCAAGCTGTTCTACTGCAGCGGCCCGAAAGGTATCGGCTGCACCGATCAGGACCTTTTTCCCCTGCGATGAATATTGATGGGCGATCTTTGCAATGGTCGTCGTCTTACCCCCGCCATTGACTCCGACCACCATGAAGACAAAGGGTTTCGTCTGAGAGAAGTCGATGGAGAGAGGTTTTTCCCCTGATTTTAGGATCCCCAGAATTTCTTGTTTAATAAACTCTTTTACCTTTTCAGGTTCCTGAAGCTCTCCTCTTTTGAGCCCCTGACGAACATCCTCTATCAATTGACCGGATGTCCTCACTCCCAAATCGGCCTCGAAAAGAAGACCTTCCAATTCGTCCAGGAGGTCTTGATCGATGGTCTTTTTTCCCAGGAAGAGCTGATCTATCTTTTCTACAAAACCCTGATGGGTTTTTGAGAGGCCCTTTTTTAATTTTTCAAAAAAACTCCACACCTCGTCTTTTCCTCATTTGGTTATTTTTGTTGATATCTAACATCATTGATTAATAAAATCAAATTCATCACCATCTGGATTGTGGCAAGGCCCCTTTGCCTACAATATTCCGGCGCCGTCTATCATGTCACTTGCCAGGGTTATGAATATTTCTCTCTTTACACTTTTTTCCTGGAAGACTATAATCGAACCAAGTCAGTCATGAAAGAAGTATCAAGACAAATTTCAACTCTTGTAGAGCGCTTCGAACGTAATATCGAGGCCTATCGTAGCCCTGCCTACAACGAAACCCAACTCCGAAGAGAATTCATCGACCCCTTCTTTGAAGCATTGGGCTGGGATGTAGCCAATAAGGCTGGATATGCGGAACAATATAAAGATGTCGTCCATGAGGATGCAATTAAGGTTGCTGGAGCGACAAAGGCGCCCGATTACTGTTTTCGAATCGGAGGTGTTAGAAAGTTTTTCCTTGAAACGAAAAAACCCTCGATAGATATTAAAAGCCAGATCAGCCCAGCATATCAATTAAGACGATATGCCTGGAGCGCCAAACTCCCTATTTCAATTTTGACCGACTTTGAAGAGATAGCTATTTATGACTGCCGCCTTCGACCGAAGCCAAGTGACAAGCCCAGTATTGGACGAATCCGGTTTTATACATATAATCAATATCTCGATTCTTTTGATGAGATTTTTAATCTCCTCTCAAAAGACTCTGTCTTAAAAGGTTCCTTTGATAAATTCGTAGAATCCGACAGACAGAAGCGGGGCACCACAGAGGTGGATGCTGAGTTTCTAAAAGAGATAGAGTCCTGGCGCGAAGCCCTGGCCAAAGACATTGCCATAAAGAACCCGAAACTCTCTATCCAAGAACTTAACTTTGCTGTTCAACTCACCATTGACAGAATTGTCTTTCTTCGGATGTGTGAAGATCGGGGAATTGAGCCTTATGGTCAGATCCAATCCCTCTTTAATGGTACTAACACGTACCGCCGCCTCAAAGAGATTTTCTATCACGCTGACGATAAATATAATTCCGGTCTCTTCGACTTCAAGGCAGATCGACTCACCCCGGAGCTTAAAGTAGACGACAAACCACTGAAAGATATCTTCAAGACTCTTTACTATCCCGAATCTCCCTATGAATTCTCGGTTTTGAGTGCAGATATTTTGGGTCATGTCTATGAACAGTTTCTTGGGAAGGTGATCCGACTCACCGAAGGCCACCGGGCAAAGGTTGAAGAAAAGCCAGAAGTCAGAAAAGCCGGAGGAGTCTATTACACCCCAACCTATATTGTGGACTACATTGTGAAAAATACTGTAGGGAAATTATGCGAAGGCAAAACGCCAAGACAGATCAGTTCTCTTAGCATTCTTGACCCAGCCTGCGGTTCCGGTTCTTTTCTCTTAGGAGCTTACCAATATCTCTTGGATTACCATCGAGATTGGTATCAAAAACATGGCGCACAGAAGCATACAAAAGAGATTTACCAGGGTTACGGAGGTCAGTGGTGCCTCACTACTCAGGAGAAGAAAAGGATTCTTCTGAACAATATCTATGGCGTAGATATTGATCCCCAGGCAGTCGAGGTAACAAAGCTGAGTCTGCTTCTCAAGGTCCTCGAAGGTGAAAATCAAGATAGCCTGGAACGTCAGATGAAATTATTCAGAGAAAGGGCCTTGCCTGATTTGGCCAGTAACATCAAATGCGGCAATTCCCTGATCGGTCCCGATTTTTACCAGGGTAAACAAATGAACCTTCTTAACTCTGATGAGATGTATCGCATCAATCCTTTCGATTGGGAAAGAGAATTCCCTGAGACCATGAAAGCAGGAGGCTTCGATGCAGTGATTGGAAATCCACCGTATGGGGCATCGATCGGCAATGCTGAAGCCCAGTATCTTAACGAAAAATTTGAAGCCACAAACAAAGATCTGGACACATACTCTCTCTTTATGGAACAAGGGGTCCGTCTTTCCAAATCTTGCGGAAAGATTTCGATGATTGTGCCTACAGGTTGGTACAGTGGAGCAAAATTTCATAAGCTCCGCCGCTTTGTCGCCTGCGCGACTGATCCCGAATCCTTTGTAAACCTTCCCTATGACATCTTCGGTGCGTGGGTTGACACCACTGTCTTTGTCTTAAAGAAGCGGTCTCGGCCTACTGTCTGGCCAAGAACAGTTTCTTGTAAAGTAGTTTTAAGAACTTTCCAAAAACGTCACCGCATTGCATCAATAACAGAGTTTGAAGAAGGCTTGCGCTCAGCGGATTTTAAAGAATGGTTTGCAAACGGAGAGGATGAGTTTCTCACTTACGCCGACTCAGCTTCAACCCTTCTCATTCGCAAAATTCAGCAAAACAGTAGGCCTCTTCAAGAATTCGCTGATGTCCAACGCGGTGTTACTCCTTTCAACCTAACAAGTTCACGAACCCATGCAACAAGTCGCCCCGCGTTCAATGGTACTGTACGGCGTTATTTCATTGAACATGGTTCGGGCATTTATATCCGTTTTGATGATACGCTTGCTGAACCGAAGCCGGAAAGATATTTCGAGGGCCCGCGTCTTCTCCTGCGAGAATTGATTAGTCGGCGGTTCCGCCTGCAAGCTGCTAAGGTAACTGAGAGTTTTGTTACAAATAAATCTATGCAAAGCATCTTGCGCTTACCAACTGCTCCTGACTTGAATTACCTCTTGGGTTTGATTAACAGCCGTTTAATGTCTTGGTACTTCTTGCACCGATCCAACATTGCCCAACGCGATGATTTTCCTAAGATTGTGCTTAAGGAGACTCGATCACTCCCTATCCGCACCATTAACTTCTCTGACCCCGCTGACAAAGCCCGCCATGACAAAATGGTCGAATTGGTCGAACAGATGTTTTCGCTGCACAAGCAGTTGGCGGCAGCAAAAACCCCAGATGAAAAAACTCGAATCCAGCGCCAAATCGACGCCACCGACCACCAAATCGATCAGTTGGTGTATGAGTTGTATGAGTTAACGGAGGAAGAAATAAGAATTGTGGAAAGTAATTCATAAGGAGATTTAATCATGTGGTCCATTTCAAATCAATCAGTATTCAAATCTGATTGTTGCAGGTGAGACAGGGGGGGAGGGTTTCGGTTCCGTTTTTCGATTAGAGTGGGTATTGGTCACGAATTGGTTCCTTAAGAGGAGGCAAAGATGATTACGTTGGGAAGCCGAAGATATGGGCATCCAATTTTAATAAGGTCAGGTAATAAGCCTGTTAGGTTAACACGCATCCACTTCTTCGATAAGGGATATGATGAAAAATGGCTCCAAGATCTTATCAGGAAAAACCCTGACTTGCTTCCAGTGGGAGAAATAGATCAAATCTTTACGCCATTGATACCCATTGGTGAGGAAGTTCAAACAAAAGCTGGTTCAATAGATAATCTATTTTTAAGTCCTCATGGTTATCTAACTTTGGTTGAGACAAAACTTTGGCGAAATCCTAAAGCCCGTCGTGAGGTTGTTGGGCAGGTTATAGATTACGCTAAAGAAATAAGTCGTTGGTCTTATGAGAAATTGGAAGAGCAAGTCCGGAATTATAATCAAAAATTCGGTGGTTTCAACTTTGGCATATTTGATACAGTTCGAACAAGAGAGGTAATTGAAAAGGAAGATGAGCCAATAATTGTAGATACGATAACTCGCAATCTTCAAAAAGGCAGGTTCTTGCTTATGGTTGTGGGTGATGGAATCCGCGAGAATGTTGAAGAAATGGTTGATTACCTTAATCAAACACCACAACTTCATTTTACCTTAAAACTGGTGGAACTCCAAGTATATGAGGTTGAAGTTGATCAAGAAAAACTCACCCTAATTATTCCACATATAATAGTAAGAACGAGGGAGGTTACGCGTGCTATTCTTCAGATTGAAGGTAAGGCTGAGGTAAGTATACCGCCTCCATCAGACGAAGATTTTTTTGGAGCCCTCGGTAAAAAAGCAGGGACAGAGTCGGCAAGGTTTGCCCAGCGAATTATAAACGATATGGAAAATCTTGGTTGTAAGGTCGTCTGGAAACAAAGCAGTTACGTTGTCAAATTTCCTGACCCGTCTGGGGGCGGAGATCTGTTGACCCTGTTCGTGGTTGATGCGAACGGATGGGTGTATACATATTCCGGATGGCTGAAGAGTCAGTTACACCGTATTTTTGCCTTACCTGAAACTGAAGAAATTGCAATTGAATTTTTGAAGAAGTTCGCGGAGCTGCCGCAGTCTCCATCAAGAGTTGAGAAAAATAAAGGGAAACTCATTCCCGGGTCCGCAGGCGATTTGGGTGTTTCTTTAGATGAAGTACACAAAAGCTACGATCAGTTGATTACAACAGTAAAGTCAACGATTGATAGGATTAGAGAATTAGCTGAAAAGTGAAAAAGGATTGCGGTTTGGGGGAAGAAGCGGGAGTTAGGCATGACTAAGAACGAAATAAAGTGTGGAGCCAAGAGGGACGCCCATAAAATTATAAAATCTCAATATTATTTTAACGACTATGCCGCCCTTTTGCTGGAATGGGGTGAAAAGATATTGGCCCTTGTGGGGAATGAGATAGAGATCCAAACAAATCCTGGGCATGGTTTATCCAAACGACACGCAGGATAAGCCAGCACGATTTTGATATTTTGATAAGATGCTGAACGCTCTCTCGCCTCATAGGCGAGTGTGTCCCACCAACGCCGATGGGGAACACAACAAAAGTCATTGACGGGGGAAACCATTTAAGATATCTTTAAAATATAATGATAAAAAAGACTTACATCTACATGCTTTCAGATAGGGACAGAAAAAGGCATGAACATACTATTGACAAAGGAAGGGTAATTGGTTTTGTTGTTCAATATGAGGTTTTGATTAAGGATGAATGGAGGCCCGTTGTGAGATATGACACTGCTCACGGTTTCGTTCATAAAGATTTAATCAACCCCGACGGTAGTAAGGAAAAAATATTTTTGGGTATGGCAGATTTGAATGAGGCGTTATCCTTGGCTGATAAGGATGTAAATGAAAGTTGGGAACGGTATAAGGAAAGATATTTCAGGAGGATAAAAACATGACAAGAGAAGAGTTATTTAAAAGGAATCAGCAACTTTCTACGGAATTTGAATTATATCTCCTGGAGCATCCCGAAATAGAAGAGAAGATTCCTGATAATGCAATGATCGTATTAGTGCCTGAATATGATAAAGAACTATCAGAGAAAAATATCGAACTTGCTGAAGCCAACAAAGAACCAGGGCAGACAATAGTCTATGTTAGAGTTGAGAAACTAAGAACTTCGAGGATTGAGGGACTGACACTTCAAGTGGCTTAATCAGAAATAGAGATTATCCGAATTCCACCTGAGGCCTGAAGATTATTCAGGCATTACTGTCCTTCGTCTCCCTTCCTCACCGACCCCTCATGATCTCCTCATGACCATTATCGTCATATTCGGCTGACAGGTTAAAGACCTAAAATAGAGAGGTAGTTCGAAAAAGAAGGGCGAGGGATTTCCCCTCGCCCTTTTCATCCTGGATATCTGATCGTCTTACTTTTTCACATCTTCGAAATCCGCATCGACCACATCTTCTTGGGTTTTTTGCCGGGGACCTTCATGACCTCCTGCCTCCGCCCCCGGTCCCGCAGCTCCAGCTCCCTTGGAAGCTTTTGCATACATCGCCTCCGCCAATTTATGGGAGGAACGAGTGAGGTCCTCCTGCGCAGATTTTATCGCCCCAACGTCGTTCGATTCGATTGCCTTTTTTGCCTTTGTGATCGCATCTTCGATATTCTGTTTTTCACTTGCGTCGATCTTATCTCCGTACTCCTTCAACGATTTTTCTGTCGTATAGATGAGGCTATCAAGCTGATTTCTTGCCTCAGCCACTTCCCGCCTTTTTTTATCTTCTGCAGCATGCGCTTCAGCATCCTTGACCATCTTTTTGATATCTTCTTCATTAAGACCGCTGGAAGCAGTGATCTTGATGGACTGTTCTTTGCCTGTTCCGAGGTCTTTTGCCGATACGTGGACGATGCCATTGGCGTCGATATCGAAAGCCACTTCGATCTGTGGCATGCCTCGTGGAGCGGATGGAATCCCTACCAGTTCAAATTGGCCGAGCGTTTTATTACCCGCGGCCATCTCCCTTTCGCCCTGGAGTACATGGATTGTAACAGCGGGTTGGTTATCAGATGCTGTAGAAAAAATCTGGCTCTTCTTTGTCGGAATAGTGGTGTTTCGTTCAATCAGTTTGGTAAAAACAGCACCGAGGGTTTCAATCCCGAGAGAGAGAGGGGTTACGTCGAGTAACAACACATCCTTTACCTCACCCTTCAAAACCCCGGCCTGTATTGCAGCACCAATACCTACCGCCTCATCAGGGTTGACGCTCTTGTTCGGCTCTTTTCCAAAGATTTGCTTCACTTTTTCCTCAACTTTGGGCATACGGGTCATCCCACCAACGAGGATCACTTCATCAATGTCCCTCGCTGGAAGCCCGGCATCGGCCAGGGCCTGACGGCAGGGTCCCTCAACCATTTCGATCAGATCTTCAGTTAGTTGTTCCAATTTGGCACGGGTCAGCTTCATGTTCAAATGTTTCGGTCCTGAGGCATCAGCAGTAATAAAGGGCAGATTGATATCGGTCTCCATCATGTTGGAGAGTTCGATCTTTGCCTTTTCAGCAGCCTCTTTCAGCCGCTGAAGGGCCATCCGATCCCTTCTCAGATCGATTCCCTGATCCTTCCGAAACTCATCGGCTAAGTAGTCGATGATTCTCTGGTCGAAGTCATCTCCACCCAGATGAGTATTCCCATTGGTTGATTTGACTTCGAAGACACCCTCACCTAACTCTAGGATAGAGATATCGAAAGTCCCCCCACCCAGATCGAAGACAGCGACCTTTTCATCCTTCTTCTTATCCAATCCATAGGCGAGAGAGGCAGCGGTTGGTTCATTGATGATTCTTATGATATTGAGGCCCGCAATCTTTCCAGCATCTTTGGTTGCCTGACGCTGACTATCATTAAAGTAAGCTGGGACAGTGACCACAGCATCGGTTACCTTCTCACCAAGATAGGCCTCAGCCGTCTCCTTCATCTTCTGGAGAATGAAGGCAGAGATTTCAGGGGGACTGTAATCCTTATCCCTCACTCTGACCCACGCATCTCCATTCTTGTTGTCAACGATTTTATAGGGAAGAACCTGTCGGTCCTTTACCACTTCTGGATCGTTATATTTCCTTCCCATCAGTCGTTTGATGGAAAAGATTGTATTTTCAGAGTTCGTAATCGCCTGACGTCTAGCAATCTGTCCCACCACTCTTTCACCTTTATCTGTAAAGGCGACGACAGAAGGAGTGATTCGACTTCCTTCCGGGTTGGCGATGACGACCGGGTCGCCTCCTTCCATGACTGCTACCACTGAAAATGTTGTTCCTAAATCAATTCCAATTGTCTTTGCCATTGCAATTCCCCCTTCTTAAAATTTACCCCGTTAGAAATAATACCCTGCTGCTCTGCAGTGGGGTTAGTTAGAGTTTAGAATAATTCCACCTGCCCCGTTTAAATTTCTAACGGGGTTTATTCAAGATCATTCCGTTGCTTGAACCTCCTTCTCCGGAGATTTTGAAACGGAAACGGTTGCCGGCCTTAAGAGACGATCGTTCAGAAGGTAGCCCTTCTGAAATTCCTCAACGACCTGATTGGGTTCATGTTGATCCGTGGGTACAAGTAATATCGCCTCATGCATGGCCGGATCAAAGGGCTTTCCAAGTGATTCAAAGGAAGAAAGCCCAAATTTATTAAGGGCTTGGAGAAGTTGCTGTATCGTTAACCGAACGCCTTCAATCAGAACCCCGGCGTCCTCCACCTTTTCAGCATGATTGACCGCCCTCTCCAGGTTATCCATAAAAGGTAGTATGGCTTTGATCAAGTCTTCATTTGCAAATTTGGTCCATTCCTCTTTTTCTCTGGTTGCCCTCTTTTTATAGTTATCAAAATCAGCAGCCACCCTCAATAAACGGTCATAATGTTCTTTGACCTCTTTCTCCTTCTCCTCCAACTTCTTCTTCAACTCTTCAATCTCTTTTTCCTTCTCTTTTTTTTCGTCTTCTAAATGCTTCTGGAGTTCTTGACCAAAGTTTTCGAGAATAGTTTCACTCCCTTCTTCCCCTGGTCTTTCTTGATGCTTATGCTTTTTTTCTTTCTTTTCCGCCATTCTTCTTGCTCCTATCTTTTCCCTTTGGTCCATCAAGGGGATTAACCATCCTTCAAGTTACCTTTTAAAGGGTCGCAAAAAAGTCTACGTGGTTTCCAGAACCTCTGTGAGGAGTTTCGCAGTATAATCGACCAGAGGAATCACTCTTGAATAGTTCATCCTTCGAGGTCCAATGACACCCAGAGCCCCCCAGACCTTTCCTGCACACCCATAGGTCGAAGTAACCAGGCTACAGCCCTCCATTTCCTGGACCTGACTTTCAGAACCGATCGCAATTTGGACCCCTTTCGGTTCCATCAATTTATCCAAGAGGTTCACCAGAGTGGCTTTTTCTTCAAAGGCCCGAAAGAGATCCGTCATCCTTGAAATATTACAGAACTCAGGTTCGTTGATAATATTTGTCCTTCCCTCAATCCACACATCGGTGTCATCAATGGGGGAAAGGGCCCTTTCTCCCAGTTTGAGCGCCTGTTCGACTAAACGATCATAGTCATTCTTTTCCACCCTCATCTGCTCCAGAAGTTTCTCCCTGGCTTGGTAAAGGGTGAGGCCGGATAGAAGATGATTCATGTAATCAGAAAGATGATCCAATGCGGATTGAGAAAAATCTTCATCCACCTCGATCATCCGGTTTTGGACTAAACCGGCTGTGCTGACGATGATCGCTAGGACTACATATTTCTTTAACTTCACAAACTCAATATGCTGAAGTATGATGAAGCTCATCCGGGGTGCCCAAACAACACCTAAGTAATGAGAAGAGGATGAGAGGATTCGACAGGCCTCCCGGAAAAGATCTCTTCCCTCAATTTGATGGCTCGCATATCTGGATCGAATCTCCTGTTGTTCCTGGTTGCTCAATGTATGAACATCGATTATACAATCGACATAGAATCGAAATCCCTTTTCTGTGGGAATCCTTCCGGCAGAGGGATGGGGCTGAAAGACCAAGCCCAATTCTTCCAAATCCGACATAATATTTCGAATCGTCGCTGGACTGAGGTGGAGATTGGATGTCTTTGAAACCGTCCTTGACCCCACGGGTTCAGCAGTTACGATGTGATATTCGATAATATTTTTAAGAACAAGTCTCATTCGTTCAGAAATTAAAAAATTCATAAAACGCTTACCTCAATGATTTACCCCGTTAGAAAACCCCGCCATTCACCCCGTTGGATAGTACACATCCTACGGGGTGAATGGTGGGAATGATATTAATAAAACTTCAATTTCTCATATAAAATACAGGCTCAAAGCCCCTTTCATTCTAACGGGGTTTATTAAGCTTAAAATAATAATAGAGATGCAGTTTGTCAACCCTTCGGCCAGAACACCCTTCGGCCAAAACATTCGATTGAACTTACTCCGAGGTCTCAGGCCGAAGGCTCAGGGTTGACCCTGAGCTCGCCTTTTTCCCTGCTTTGGCTCAGTCGAAGGGGCAAGAAAATGGAGGGTTAAACTATTCCTCTTCAAATTCATTTTTTATAATCTTTTCGGGTAATTCCAGATGCTCCCCAAAGGTGGGCACATAAAAAAACTGTTCAAATGTCCGATGATAGGCACTCCATCTCGATCCCTCTGGAACTTGGCTTTTTAAAAATTGCTGGATCCCATTGATCTTTGCATCCATGTCATCGAAATAATGGAGCATCACTGCTTCCAAGGTCATCGGCCTTTTTGGAGAACCCCAATTGTATTGGCCATGATGGCTGAGGAGAAGGTGTTTGACCAAAGTGGAAAGATCTTTTGGAAAATCAGAGAGTTGACGGATCTTATCCTCAACCCTTTCTATGCCAAGAATGATATGGCCGAGGAGTCGTCCCTCATCGGAGTAGTCGAAGGATCGTTGATAAGAGAGTTCGTCAATCTTGCCCAGATCGTGGAGGATCGAGGCTGTGATCAAGAGATCCACGTTCAACCCACTGTAATGGTTGACGTTTTTCAATACCAGTTGGGTTAAAGAAAGAGTGTGCTCTAAGAGACCCCCTAAGTAAGTATGGTGGAGCCATTTGGAAGCAGGGGCCATTTTAAACCGTTCGAGAAAGTTGCTGTCTTCCCAGAAGAGATGGAGAAGCTGACTGAGATGTTGGTTCTTTACCTTCCGGCTAATTTCAATGAGACACTGGAGCATCTCATCAATATCTCTTTCAGCCACGGGAAAGAAGTCAGAGGGTTGAATGGTATTTTCTTCGACTCTTTCGATATGGGTGATATTGAGTTGGAGATGCTCTTGGAAAGAGACTGCCTTCCCTTTCACATGGACGAAATCATCCTTCTCAAAGGATTCGATAAAGAACTCCACAGGGGTCCAGACCCTACCTTCCATTTCCCCGGAACGATCGATGAGCTTCAATTTCAAGTAGACATTTCCAGTTTTGGTGACGCCGGACGATTTTTCTTTGACCAGAAAGAAGGAGTCCACATGATCATTCTCTTTGATCTCGTTAATATAGGTCTTCATCGTTTGTTTGACCTAATTCAGAATTGAGGAATTGGAGAATTTAGGAATTGAGGAATTAAATCCCTAAATTCCTGAATCCCCAAATTTGGAATTGAATTACTTAAAATGTTCAAAGCCCAAACGAACAGGAGAATATTCTTTTCCATCCCTCCTGATAATATGGAATCCCTTTTTTTGAGGGAGAATCTTTCCAATCCATGTTATCGGTATCTTTGAAGAGCGGGCTAAAGATGAAATCTTCTTCCTTGCTTTCAGCGATGCAGTAAAGAGAAGTTCATAATCCTCCCCTCCGGCAAGAGCCATCTGATATGGATCCTTCGAAAAGGAATGGGTCCATTTTTGATAAGACCTCGAGAGAGGAATTCGATCTTCCCAGATCCGGGCCCCCACACCACTCTCTTCAAGGAGATGGGTCGTGTCGATCAGCAGGCCATCACTGACATCGATCATGGCCGTTGCCAAACGACGCCTCGCAATGGCTTGGCCCAATTCGATTCTTGGATAGGGGGAAAGGTGTTTTTCAATCAATCCCTTTGGTCTCCCCATGAATCCCTCCTTTTGGAGAATTTTTAGTCCCAACGCAGCATCGCCCAATGTTCCGGAGACGAAAAGGTCATTTCCAACTTTTGCTCCTCTTCGGAAGAGCAGATCTCTCTTTTTCCCTTCTCCTAAAAGGCAGATGTTGATGACAATCTTTTGGGAGAGAGAGGTATCTCCTCCGATCAGATCGACTTGAAACCGTTTCGCGCCTTCTTTTAAGCCACGATAGAATGAGGAGATGAAAGAGAGAGAAAGATTTTTTGGAAGGCCGAGGGAGATGAGGAAGTATTTCGGGATTCCTCCCATGGCAGCAATGTCACTAAGGTTGACGATCAGGGACTTCTTCCCCAAACGGTAAGGATCGATCCACGATCGATCGAAATGGACACCTTCGATAAGTATATCGGTAGTGGCCAGCAAAACCTTGTCACGAATCTCGATGACAGCGACATCATCCCCGATGCCTTGAAGCAGAGCTGGATCAGTGACAGTCATCCATTTCCTGATTCGATCGATAAGGCCAAATTCGCCAATCTCTCGAAGTTCCATTAAATCCTCTAAAGCGCATAGAGCATAGAGCATAGAGCATAGAGCATAGAGCATAGAGCATAGAGCATAGAGCATAGAGATCTTTACCCCGTTAGAAAGCAGAAGACTTTCTAACGGGGTTTAACTCCATGCCCTATGCACCATGCCCTTTGCGTTTTTCAGATAAGGCAATCCGTAAGACTTCGTCCATGTGTTTGACTGGGGAAAAATTGATTTTCTTCCGAAGGTATAATGGAAGTTCGATAAGATCCTTCTTGTTCAAATAGGGGATGATGACATTTTTAATATTATTTCGAAGGGCAGCAAGAGCCTTTTCCTTCAACCCTCCCACTGGAAGCACCCTCCCTCTCAGCGTGATCTCACCAGTCATGGCCACATCTTTTTTTACAGGAATACGAGTGAGAGCAGAGAGAAGGGCGACAGCCATTGTAATGCCGGCAGAAGGCCCATCCTTCGGGATGGCACCTGCAGGGACATGAATATGGATCTCCTTTTGATTGTATGCATTGGGTTTGATCCGATAAGACTCACCTTTCGATCTCGCATAGGTGAGGGCGGCTTGAGCTGACTCCTTCATCACCGCTCCTAAATGGCCGGTGAGGATGAGGGAGCCCTTGCCTGGGGTCGTTGAGGCTTCTACATGGAGAATTTCACCACCGGTCTCTGTCCAAGCCAATCCCGTGGCTACACCGATCTCGTTTCGTTTCTGTTCTTCATCGGGCAAGAAGTAAGGAGGTCCCAAGAAGGAGTGAAGATTTCGGGTATCGATGATAGTCTTTCCATTCTTTCCCCGTCTACCGGCCCCGGTCCCGACCGAGGGCGGGGCAGGCAGGCCTTCTGCCACCTTTCTGGCAACCTTTCGGCAGATG
>Ga0315288_10005769_pt1 | contig 15730 bp, 14 predicted proteins | sample YL17G11_20_MG_FD_203454 | JGI IMG/M metagenome (GOLD analysis project Ga0315288, IMG submission 203454) | Sediment microbial communities from Yellowstone Lake, YNP, Wyoming, USA - YL17G11_20 | ecosystem: Environmental > Aquatic > Freshwater > Lake > Sediment | place: USA: Wyoming | collected...
CGATGGCCGGATCAAGCGTGTCCATGTTCAAGAAAGCGTCAAAATTCTTCTTTTGAAGCCGCAGGGCGTAGTTTCTTGTCTGTTGAGCCCAGTAGATCCCGGTGGCTTCTTTGAGCATCGCGACGAGTTTCTCCCGTCCGATTCGAGCGGCAAGGGCCTCCATCATAGGGATATAGACCCACTGGAAGGCGAACCTGAAGGCTTCTCTCATCGTCAGGTTCGAGTCCCCGGCGAATTTGTGTTGGGCAGAATCATCTTGAAGCCTGTTTGAGGCCGAGAGAAAGCCGCATCCGGACCACAATAAAGCCCCTGCAGGACATATTCCCTTCAGGAATTCCCTGCGGCTTGGAGCCAAGGTCGATGATCGGATAAACATGATATCCCTCCCTTTTACTTTGATTTCGGCAAATAGGAAAGGTCAGGACGGGACCGGCCATGTCTCGTTTCATACTTGCGAAAAAAGGTGTAAGCCTTTTCATACATCGCCCCGAGTTCTGCCTGCTCGTCCGGGCCCAAGGTTTTCATGATCCTTTCTTCTTCGACAAACGTATCCGCCTGCGTCTTGGCGATCATCGTCGATACATAGAGCGGGTTATCCGTGCCGAATTCGCCCTTGTAAGCGACGTATCCGATCCTGAAGCCGATCTTGCGGCACAGCGCGGTCCAATCCTTGTAGAAGGTCTCGAATTCTTTTTCTTTCTCTGGGAGAATGTAGGTGAACTCGAAGAAGACGTAGTTGGACTCTTCGGCCTTGATATCCGATTCTGGAGGCGTATAGGACAGACGGGGCATGAGATAAACCACCGCCACCCGGTAATATTCGCATGCCTCCGCTATCCTTTTCTCCAGCGTCGTATAACTCTCCGGGAGCCGGGCTTCGGCTTCAGCCCGCGCGGCATTCTGCCTATCAAGCGATGCGGCATCTTTCCCGCCCGGCACGAAAAAGTAGTAATGGAAGTCCTCTGTGCTGTAGGCGTCCCAGCCGTACGAGTAGTTGATCGCGGCAAACATGGCCTTTTCTTCAATGGTCGCTGCCTCGAATGCCTTGGCCATGTATGGCTTGACGACGAACTCGGTCATCAGGTAAGCCTGGGCTTTCAGCTCCTGGCCTTGGACGAAAAAGGGTAGCCCAAGAAGGAATACCAAGGCCACGATTTCCCAGACGAAAGATAAAGAACTTTCCCTTTCATGATGTCCTCCTTATCGAGACTCGTGATGCTTGGCAATCTGTTCAGGCGTGAGCCGGAGGAACCTGGCCGCGTTGTTGTAGAGGATGTCCCGCTTCTGCTCGGCCGTGAGGAAATCGGCCTGTTCGATCCAGTCGATGGCGATGCCGATCGCGTCGGGCCAGGTCATCTGGTCCGAACCGAACATGATCTGCTTGCCGCATCCCTGTACGATTTCTTGACGGAGATTGGCATAGAAGCTTTCGCGAGTGCCTAGCCAGCCGGCCGAAAGATCCACGTAGACTTGGGGATAAACGCCCAGGATGCCATACGTTTCCTGAAGAAAGGGGAAGCCCATGTGCGCGATCCAGACCCTCAGCTTCGGATGGCGGTTCAGCATCTCCTCGAGGAGAAGCGGATTTCCCAGGGATACCCGGAATTTCGGGGCGTCCTGGGTGATGCCTGATAGGCTCATGCCCATGTGGACGCAGGCGGGAACCTCCCGCGATTCGGCAAGGGCAAAGTGGGGATCGAGAACCTCGTCGGACGGGGACAAGCCGTCGTATTGGGCACAGACCTCGCCCATAATCTGGAGCCGGCCTGACTGAAAAAGCGCCCTCAACTTCTCGATGGGGTGGCCCGGGATACCATATGACAGCCCGGCCCATATCCTATCGGGTGCGGCTTGACGCAGCTTTTCGACGGTTTCGAGGTCGCCGCTGGCGATGCCGAGGACGATGTTGTAGCGGTCCATCTCCGCCAGGGTCTGTTTTATGTGCTCTTCGACGGACTCCGGGGCCTTCTTTCCTGTCACCGGGTTCGGCCCCCAATCCTTGAGATTCGCTAGGGATTCCGAGTGCAGGTGGACGTCGATGACGGGCTGGGGGGGAGCCTTGGGTGGGCCACAGGACAGGCCAGCCGCCGCGAAGAGGATGATCCAAAATCTTATGAATTTCATGCGTGCTCCTTCTCCGTTGTGCCCGCCGGAGCGTCTTCGGCGCCTCGACCGGGGGAAGACATAAGATCAGCGGAAGAAGGAAGATATGCGGACCGAAGCCACCCCGGACTTCTTATGTATCAATGATTATGGGTCCTACTCTGGAAAAGCACAAGGGGCTGTTTTTGTTCGGACTTCTCAGTTTGTGTCCAATTTGTGCCCAAAATGTGTCAGGGATATCGAAACGTATCTAAAGATATCGAACTCCATCGAAATGCTGGAGACCTTAAAAATGGGTCTTTTGCAGTGGAAGTCAATTATTATCTTCATGTCAGCTTTTTCCACCGCTTCCTACACACGGTAGAAGTCAGAGGTTCAAGTCCTCTATCGCCCACCATCTTCTTATCAACGACTTATCCGGAAGAATGTGACCCTCCCCCAGGTTTTTAGCGTAAGTCCTAATCTTGCCTCTGCATGTCCTTTCGAATATATCTGAGTGCAGATTCAAGCTGGGCATCGACGCCTTTAAGGAGCATTCCACGCTTCTGTCCCACCTCGATATTCGGGATCACACCGCGTCCTTCAAGGACCGTGCCATCGGGAGTGCTAAGCTGAGCGACGGGATATATGAGGATCGCGCCGTTCGGGAATATATGATTATCCGATTCCATCACGGACCCGGGGCTTCGGCCGCCCACGACCACGGCCCGCCCCAACGCTTGCAGGCAGGCGGTGAATAGCTCACTGGCCGAACCGCTGGTCACGTCGATCAGGACAGCCAGAGGACCTCGATAGATATCCTTCGGCGGATTTGAGTAGATCTTCGTCTCTCCCGTCCTGGCCTTCCTCAGGTAGAGCAATGTCCTTTCGGTCAAGAACAGATCGGGCATTCCTTCGATCTCCCCCCCGGAATTTCCCCGCAGGTCGACGATCATTCCGGAGACGCTGCCCATAGATGTAATGGCGCTGGAGACCTGAGCCGTCAGCTCAGGTTGAAGAGTGTTCAATCGGATGTACCCGACGCTATTTGCCAAACGCCTCGCCTCGAACTCTATGGCGAAAAATAACATGCCCCTTGGTCCCACGGCGGCTCCAGGCCGTTTCGTGCGCGCAATCGTCTTCTCCCTGCTCGCCCCTTCTTCATCGGAATAGACGATGGAAACCTTCGTTTCCGGGGCTCCATAGATGCGGCTCATGATCCCTTTTGTGATCTGCGCGATCCGGCCGCGATCGTTATAGGGCGGCCTATCCCGCTGGACATCCTTTTTGATCTGCGCGATGGGGACCCCGTCAATAGCCTGAATGATGAACCCAGGACACAGACCCGCCTGATGAGCCGGCGATCCGGGCCCAACCGATGTGATCACGGCTTCGCCGTCGAGTATCCGCACATCAAGCCCGATCCCGCCCACGGCAACATAAATAGGGATTTCCTTTTCCGCGCGGCTCCGGGAACCACCCCGATGTCGTCTTGAAATCCCATCCTGCCCTCCCGGACAGGCATAAATTCTCGTTCGGAGGATGTCAAGGTCGGTTGGAAGATGGGGGGGCCGGTCCAACACAAGCCGGCGACGACAATTGAGCGAAAATCGCCTAGACCTCCGCCTCCGGGCTCGAGAACGATCACGCAAAATATTCGACTGGGGGATCGGCAACCATGAAGAGATCCTGAAAGGGACACTCCGGAGGCGGCCTCTCCGCAACGAACGTCAACTTCAAGTGATCGATGATCCGGTCCACGACGGCATGGTCCGTGATGAAGGCGACGACCTTCATCCGGCCGCACTCATGGAGCCGCTGACGCTACTCCATGAGTACTGCAAGGCTGCCGCATTTCGGACAGATCATGGGGTCGACCTCGTAGACCTTCCGGATCAGGGCAGCGCTTCGCCGTCCTCTATGAGGCTTCCGGATCAGGGCAGCGCTTCGCCGTCCTCTATGAGGCTTCCGAATCAGGGCCGCCCAGCCCTTGGAGGGGAGACCGCGGAGTTCCTCCTCGACGATTCGGAGCGGCGAAGGCGCAAGGCTCGCCTTCCTGACCTTTCCCCGGTGGGCGTTCGCGTACAGGCCGTAGTACCGGACAGTGACCTGCCCCTTGTCCGGAATATGGGAAGTGACCCGGGCGATAAACTCCAGAAGAAGAACCCGCTCGGCCTCCGGCTTCGTCTTGGCCCGGACAAGGCTGTGGACATTAAAGCCCGTGTGCGGCCAGGAAAGAATGCGCTCGGCCCACTCGGGACAGCGGATCCGGGCAGCGATTCGCAGTCCTCATGAAGCGGATACGGTTCATGAGGGCGAAGCCGCATTTCGGGTTGCCGCAATCAAGATACCGCTCGACCACGTCCTTGATGATCGGCCGGAAAAAGCCGCGCTCATTCGCTTCGCGCCTGAGGACTGCGAAGCCTGTACTCCCGCTCGAACCGGCTCTCATACTCGGCCAGGAACCTTTCGAAATGATGGAACAGCACCCGGTAGAAGACGGTCCGCTCCGGATGACGAGGGCGATAGATTCCCGCCATGGCGGGAGAAAAGCCTCAAGAAACGGGCCAATGTCATGGATCGGGCGGCGTCCCTCTGGAAAGAGGCGATGACCGCTCGCCGGAAGGGCGAATCAGATCAAGAAAACGTCAACCGACGTTGACGCAATACCTGGAGATTGGAAACGGCAGGGGAATAGGAATGACCGTATGCAGCAGCCAAACGGCGCCGACATCGGCGCCGGTGAAATCTTAAAGATCCGCGGCGTCTTTCAGGAAGTCAAGGCCAGGAAATGACGGAGGATGGGATGAGGACCGAGGGGATGGACAGTCAATCGGGCGGCATTGAAATGGGGAGCGTAATCAGATCGGGGACACAATACCTAGCTCCGTTGACTTAACCCGCCGGTGGCGATATCCTTTTGCCAACCAGCGATGGAGTTGCCGAGCGATGAAATGCCCAAAGTGCCGCTCCGATAATCCCGACTCGTCCAGGTTTTGTTGCAACTGCGCCACACAGCTCTCACAGGGTGCCCGGCCTTCCCCTGCACTGATAAACACTCTCGAATCTCCCGTTCATGCTCTGGCGAAAGGAATCCGGTCTGGGCCGTTGACATCTGCCTTCAATCCGATTAAAGTTTACTCATCGCATTTCTGAAGGAGGCTTCAATGATCAACAAAAAAAGGGTGTTTGTTTTTCTCGTGGTTTTTGTCTTCTGGGCCGCCACGATGGCTTCATCCCCTCCTCAAACGAAAGTGAAGCCGGGCCAGGCGAAGATCCAGCAAAAGACCGATCTCAAGGTCGATCGTCTGCTAAGGCCCAAAATCATCATGGAACGGAAAGCCCTCGAGTCGCCCGCCGGCATGAAAATTTTTGAAACTCAAGCGCTCTCGCTGCCGAAGGAATCCATCCAAAAGCTGGTCAAACAGCATAATATCGTCAGCGCGCCCGTGTCCCTAAGGATCGGCGCTTTCAGTATGGAAAATTATCAGGATACCGAAAAAAAATTCCCGCGCCTGCTGACCAATAGGGAAAGAGGCCACGTGATCCTTCTGCCGCACCTGGAGAAAATGGCCAAGCTTAGGATCGATCTCCTCGACAAAAACGCGGCCATGATCAAAGCCCGGGAACACGTGAACGCCCTTCAGCTGATCCCGAAGGACGACAGCGCGATCGCGGCCAAGGAAGTCATCACGTTGAATAAAGCCGACCTCAAACAGGGGCAGACGGCCGTGAGGAAGAGCGTCCTCCAATCGGTCGTGTTCCGGCGGTCCGTCGGAGGAAAGCTCGTCCGGGGAAAAGGATCTCAACTCGTCATGGATCTCGGACACGGGGGAGAGCTTGTCGGCCTCAACCGCACGTGGAACAAGCTGCAGGCGAGCGCTCTCAAGCCCGAGTTCCGGACGGCCGGCGAGGTCTATGACGATATCGAAAAGTCCCTTCTGGATAATTTTCGCGGGGCCGTGACGATTCAGGTGCACACGCCGAGCCTTCTCTACTTCGGCGACGACCGCCGCTATGTCCAACCCGCCTATTCTTTCACAGCCGAAATCACGAGCTCGAACGCTGTCGGCAAAGCTTATTATGAGGGAGTCGTGACCGCCCTGAAAAACCCGCCGGAAGCGGTGCTTCTGCCCAAGGTGCGCGATGAATTGCCGCAGAACGGAGGAAAAGGAGAGGCCTCGCCCTTGCCCGAAAATTCCGCGATCGCCGAGAACGATCCGACGGTCGGCCGGTATGTCGTACGCGATGACTCTTGGGATTGGGTGGATGATGCCCGCGATTTCAAGCTCGGCTTGATGACCTTCCACCTCCCCGGAATGACGATCACCTTCGGCGACTATTTATGGAACGAACCCCGGTTCAGCACGACTCAGGAAAATTCTTTCGTCGATAAATGGAACATCACCTTGATCGAAGGGCACGGCAATAACTGGCTGTTTACCACGGCCGGCAATTGCTGTGATGTCGTCAATCTCAATTCTTCTCAGCCCCCCTATGGAAACCGGCCCGGAAGCAGCATGCGGTATTTAATTCTCAAGGGCTGTGACATCATTCCGTCGCCCCAGGACAGAACTGATTGGCCGAATCCCTGGTGGGGGATCTTCAAGGGACTGCGCCAAGCCATAGGGTTCCGGACGTCGATGTGGATCAACGACAATATTTCCTTGCCTTTTGCGATTTTTCTGGGTTTGGGCGGCCGCATTCTGGATTCCTGGTTCGCTGCTTGCAACGGCAATGGGTATCACGACGGGAACATGGGCTACGGCTGCATCGTCATGATCCCCGGCCATGAAAGCGACACGATTTATATGACGTCGGCGGCTCCTCCAGCGACGGAGACGGGTTTGACCGTTTGGTGGCAGTATTAAGAATTTTCGGAAAATCTTTTGTCCAGTTGACGGTCAGGGGCGATCCCTTGAAAAATTCTCCTCCATTCGGCTGAACGATGACGAGGCTTTTGGCATAGACCAGCGTCCCAAAAATATGGAACGCGACCAGGATCGACAGCGCTTTTCTCATAAACACCCCTCCGCGCATAGGATTTAAGAGATGATATCTTTTGCAAAGCGTATGGTCAGAGTGACGTCGTACCACTCGGCGTTTTTATAGTCGCAGAACTGAGAACCGCAGCCCGGGTTCGATTCTAGAGTTGGGTACAGCATCACGCCCCGATCCGGTTTGCCGCCTTGGATAAGGATGCGATACGGCTGGGATAGATCAACCTCCCAGGTGTCGCCCTGACTGGTGTCCACAGCCACGGGAGTGCCCATTGAGGCCGGAGGCATATACGTCGTCGGACTATTATTCGGACAAGGAACGGACTTATCCAACAACACCACCCCTCCGAGGACCGGGAAATAAGTGGGTCTGAAAATAGCAGGCATCTTATCTCTTCTTTTGATGGTCAGCTTGGCCTCCAGCACATGGCCCTTGTCCTTATACCAGTATTCCTCGCCGAACCGCACCAGGGAATGATAAACGATATGTTGTTGACCGTCTCCCCCCCAGTACCAGTGAAAACCGACGCGAGCGTAGGGACCGAAGGCTTGCAGGCGGTTGAAAGCGGTCAATTCCTGATATTTGGCCGTGTTTACTAAAACACAGTAGCAGTTTTGGATACCCGTGGTTTTGAGAACGACCTCTTTGATCTCCTGCCGGTAGACCAGTTGGAAGGGCTCGCCGAGGCCTGCGCAGTCTCCGGACAGACTGGTCACGCGGATGCGATAGGTTCCGGCGGGCTCGTTAACTGCGACCTTCCAGTCCCAGTGCCAGCTATGGCTGCCGTCGGAGTTGCGGCCATCATAGGTGCCACGGGTTCTTTCGAGGAGCCATCTGGCCCTTGTCGAACCGGTGGAATTCATCAGCTCAATATCGAAAAAGTCGTCTGTGGGCCCGTTGACGGATTTGCCGCAGGTTGACGTCCAGCGGATGGCGTAGGTCAGTCCCGTGCCGAATTGGCCCGGTCCTTTGGGAGTAATGACCTTGATGGCCGGCGGTCCGGAAGGAGCAGGTTCCTGAGCGATGTAAAATGGGCTCGCAAGATCGCTGTAAGCATTGTCCATGGTCTCGATACGCACCTTATAAGAGTTTTCGGCGTCGGGCAGCGACAGCGGCACAACCCAGAAATATTGACCGCTGTTGGCGATGTTCTCGGCAATCGATTGAACAAGGGTCGTGCCGTCGAGTTTCATAAGGTCCAGCTTGAGCATGGCGTTCGCGAGCCCCGCTGAGGTCCATTTGATCGTGTAGCCCGTCCCTTTATACCAATGCGCGCCACGCTGGGGATTTTTCAGGGAGAGGCTTGTGGTCGAAATAGGGGCGGATTTCTTCATTTGCCCGGGGCTGATCGTGAACGGTCCGTCACGATCATCATTGAGATCGCCGTTCATCGTTTCCACGCGAATGCTATAGCCGCTCAATTTAGTCGGATGCAGCGTGGCATCATGGACCGGCGCGGTAAGAAAAATGGCCATGACCAACAAAAAATGTAATCTTTTCATGATCTATGTCCTCCATCTTTTAAAGGATAAGAACTTCTTTTCTGAGAGCAACTTGTGACTCTTTTTGGATAGCGAAACCCCAACCCTAACGACGCGATATCTATATCACCCGCCAAAGATCGGTGTAAGCGATAGGAATTTCCTTTTTCGCTCGGCTCCGGTTATGAGCCCGATACCGCGTTGAAATCCCATCCTTCCCTCGCGGACAAGCATAAATCCCCGTTCGGGGGATGTCAAGGACGGCCGAGGCCGCCGGCCGCTTGAGACCGGCTACTGCCTTGCCAACTTCGCTTTCACCTCCTCGATCCAGTTCAGGACGAGGCGAATATGCGTGACCGGCGGCGGCGGCGGCGCGGCGATGGCCTCCGTGACGAAGAAGCTTTGGCCGTCCGGCGCAACGTCGTAAGGCCGGTAGGGAGTTGCATAGAAGCGCAGAACCTTGCCGTGGAATCGGAAGAGTTCCTTCGCGGATCCGAGGCCCGGCGGGACAGCGTCAAGCTGCACGGCGACCGACATCAACCGCCGCATGCCCGCCGCATCCGGCAGGCTGACGTAGAACAACTCCCGGCCTCGCGGATTCCACGCCGGGCACACGCCGCCATCAACCGAAACGGTCTGCCGGAGGGCTGACCCTGATCCAGGAAACGGTTGGAGAAACACATCGAAGTGCCCCGTCTTCTTTAGGTCCGACGCGTAGGCCAACCAGCGGCCGCAAGGCGACAAGGTCGGCGCCTCTTCTATCGACCAGGGCGACTGCACAATCGGGCGCGGCCCGCCTACCCCGCCGCGGCTCGCCAACATCCAGATATCCTTGTTCTTCACGCCCAACAGTTCCCGTGATTTCGGAGTCCAGTCGCCGGGGTCACCCTCATCGGCGAGCTTCTCCGGCGGCGCGCTGCCGTCGGCAGCCTGCCACACGAGGGCTCGGACGCCGTCCGGGCCGATCCAGCTGAAGGCGAGGTGCTTCCCATCCGGCGTCCACACTCTGTTGGAGCCGACCTCGCCGCCGGTGCCAAGCTTGGTGATGAATTTCCCGCGGTCGAGGAGGTCGAACACCCAAACCGAGCGCTCACGGAGTTCCTGAACGACGGCAGCGATCCGGCGCCCGTCCGGGTCAATCCGAACGTTCATCGCGAAACTCTTGGGCGGCGTGGGCAACGGCGTCACCACGCCGCGGCGGTCGACGGTCACAATCCGGGCGTCGTCAGGCCACGGCACCTGAGTGTTTTCGAGGTAAGCCAGGCCGCCCGTCGGCGCCACGCCGAACTGGCCCGCGCCCGTGTCGTCGACGGCGTTAACATTTGCCAGTGCCTGGGCCACATTGTCGAGCAGGCCAACCGACTCCCCATGGACCTCGAGGCGGGCTGGATCGAACCGCACCGCCCTCAGTTGGCCGAGCCGCAGGAAGACCAAGTGCCCGGGCACGTAGCGGGCATCCACCGCGTCATCGAGAATCTTCTTGGGTGCGCCGCCCGCGAGATTCTGGGCGAAGACCTCGTCGCCGCTCCATGTCCAGAATCGCTTCTTCGCCGTGTACAGGAACACGGAGCCGCCCGGCAGCCACTGAGGCAAGATGTGCGCCATCTCGCCCTGCTTCAGGAGTGTCACCGGCTTGGGCGGGCTGCCCGGAGTCACTAACAGAATGCTCGCCGCCCCTGTCCCGAACATGTACGCATCCCATGACCCGACAAGTAGACCGGCCTCACCCCAGGCTAGGCCGAACGGCGGGTCCGGCACGCGCTCGAAGATGTTCTCCACCGGACCTTTTGTGAGGGGCGTCTTCCGAATCGCCCCGTCAGCCCAGAAGGCCACATCCTGCCCATCTAAGGAAACGACCGGGAGTTGGGCGCCCTCGGTTCCGGCGAGGGGCCGCGCTTCGGGCTCGTCGAGCGCGCGAATGTAAAGTTGCTGCACGCCGGCCCGCCGGCCGACAAACACCAGCGAACGGCCGTCCGGCGTCCACACCAGAGCAGTCCGGGATCCCCCTGGTGTCACAGCGGAAACGCCGACAGCCGGTCTGCCACCCGCGTTGAGTTCCTCAGCGCCCACAACAGGCATATCCAGCCGGACGATGCCCGGGCCTGTCTTCGTGGTCCTCGAACGAAGTTGCCAGATGAGTACGGCTGTGGCGGCCGCACCCACGAGCAGCGCTGTGGCTGCGAATATCATCGCGCGCCGGCGGGGCCAGAAGCCGGAAGCCGCGGCGGCCGCCGCCGTGAGCGGCAGACTCGGATCGGCCTCGGGGCCGGCCGGCGAAGCCGATGCGGCCTCGATCTCCAATCGGGCGTCGCCGATGTCGCGAAGGCGCTGCTTCCGATCCTTTGCCAGGCAGCGGCGGAGCATGTCGCGCATGCGCGGCGGCGTATCGGCCGGGAGCGCCGCCCAGTCCGGCTCGGATTTGACGACGGCGGCCAGAACATCGGTGACTGAGTCACCTGGGAAGCACGGCCGGCCCGTCAGCATCTCGAAGAGGACGACACCGAAAGCCCAGATGTCCGTGCGCTTGTCCACCGCTGCACCCCGCGCCTGCTCCGGGCTCATGTAGGCCGCGGTGCCCAGGATGATCCCGGCCTGCGTCATTGCGGGGCTCGTCAACGTCGGCCCTGCGGCCGGATCCCCAACCGCGGCGCGCACATCGAGCGCCTTAGCCAGGCCGAAGTCGAGCACCTTCAGCCTGCCGTCCGGGGTGAGCTTGATGTTGGCGGGCTTCAGGTCCCGATGGATGATGCCCCTCTCGTGGGCGTACTCGAGGGCCTCGGCAAGCTGCCGGGCCAGCGGCAGGGCGTCCTCCGCGGGCAACGGGCCGCGAGCGATCCGCTCGGCAAGCGTCTCACCTTCGATAAGCTCCATCACGAGCGCGCGGCTGCCGAGCCGCGCCGAGGCCGATGCAGGGCCCGCCTCGACCAATCCGTGGATCTGGGCGATATTCGGGTGGTTCAGCGCGGCGAGGAGTTCGGCTTCGCGCTGGAACCGGGCGAAGCGGTCGGCATCGGCGGCGACCTCGGGCGGCAGGACCTTGAGCGCGACCTCCCGTTTGAGCTGAGTGTCTCGCGCCCGGTACACCTTGCCCATCCCGCCCGCGCCCAGTAAGGCGAGGATTTCATAAGGACCGAGCCGGGTTCCGGGGGCGAAGATCATGGATTCCCTCCGTTAATCGTGAATCCGACGCTCCCCATCACAAAGCGAGTCTATCGCCCGCCGCGGATCGATGTCAAGAACGAGGAGCGGGGATCCTTGAGTCGGCGGGCAACGATCGTTCGTCCCTATATTTCAAGTGCGCTTCTTTAACATGGAGGACGGTGCTGAATCGCTGGGCCATGCCGGAGGAAAGACGACGGCGGCCGCGCTCGTAATCGCTGACCATGTTCTGTCTGATATCGAGCTTCTTGGCCAGTTGCCCCTGGGTCAGTCGCGCCTTGAGACGTGCCCCGGCGAGAAGGTTACCGACTCGATTCTTCTCCATTTCCTTCCAGAACTCTGTTTCCTCCACGGGGACGGATGCCTCCGCCTCATCCGTAGACAGGATGGATACGTCGTATTTCTTTCTAATCCAGGCGACGATCTCTTCGACGTTTTCCCCGTGGATCGACAACTCAATATGGGGCTTTTTCACGAGAGCCAACATAGTACACCTCGATCACTATCTCACCTTTCTTATATGTCCAACAGGCCACGTAGCGATATATCAGATGGCAGTGGAAACGATCTCCGCTAAGGGCGGAGAAGCTTGGCCAACCGCGCTGAATGGGACCGTCTTCCTGTAAATCGGCCACAAGCAAGAAAAGGAGCCGACGAACGTTTACCGGCAACTTCCCCAATCCATGAACGACCTTCTTCTTGATCCTTACTTGGTATGCCATCCAGTTATAATATAACTCCACATCAAGCCTGCGTCAAGGAATAGGTCGGAGAAGTGCTGAAGGCCAGGCTTTGGGAGGCCCGGTTGCCCTGACCGCTTTGAGCAAACATCGCCGCGGCTTCCGCCGGCATGCCGTAGCCGATGGGAGATGTATTATTCACCTTTATCTTCACCGGAGATTTGGAGGCGAAAAACTCATTCCAGGGAACCCTTTCCAGGATATTGCCGGCGGGGACTTCCAATTCCTTTATAATGAAATTGCAGGAATTGTTGATACAAACAACAACTCCTCCTTGTTCGACGAAGGTTTTTAAGGCCGCAACTCCTTCATCCCCGATGCCGCCTTGATACTCGGGAGGAAGGGTGCCGGCGGACCGTAAGGAATCCCGGTTAGCTCCTGATTTGATGACTCCCGTCATCTCATCGGCGAAAACAATGACATCGACCTTCGCTTTCAGGTCGGCTTTCTTTCCCTTTGAGGCCTTGAAATCCTCGTTATGCAGGGAGGTGTATGGAACTTCCAAATCGTTCAAGGCGATCCGTGTCCAGGCCTCATCCTCCGTGCCGCTCCAGGATTGAAAGAGGCCTATTCGCGGATTCCTCAAAGGCGCCTTCGGGATAGCGGCGATGTCCTCCTGCTCATGAGCCGTCAGATGCCATTTTTCTAATAAATCCGGGAGGATTTTCTGAACCTGGGGAGTGTTCTTGATGATGAAACTTCCCGCAGCGGCCTGAAATCCTTTTCCCTGGATGAAATCTTTTGTCCGGTATACCTCCGATTTTTCTCCGAGGAGGGAAAAAACAACTGAATAAGAAGCGTTCACTCGGGAATCGAGGACGAGATAGGGAGTGGAGGCCGGAGGAGGAGTGATGGTGGGGTAAGGAATGCTTTCCAGTTTATCGAGCTTGGCCTTAAAGGGCTTTTTGATTTCGCTGACGGTCCGCTCCGGATGTCGAGGGCGATAGATTCCCGCCCTGGCAGGAGAGGAGCCTCAAGAATCGGGCCAAGGCGACGAAAATGACCATGGCGCCTCGGAAAAGGGGGAAGGGGTTCAGCCCGAAGGACCGGCGAATCAGAACTTGATGTCCCAGAACATATTGACCACGAATCCCATGAATTGGATATCGTTCTCCACGAGGTCGTGCTCCTGGATGTCGAACTCCTTGTACCACACGTTCTTCCGGTTATAGGCATTGAAAAGGGTCAGACCTAATTTCGATCTCAATCCCCAGGCTCGAAAATCGAAGGTTGCCGAAAGGTCCAGACGGTGATAATCCGGAAGACGGGCGCCGTTCTTCTCTCCGATGATGACCCGATCCACGGTCCGTCGGCCGATTTCGACCTGATCGACGCCGAGTGGAGGCGTATAAGGTCTTCCGGTGGCATAGATCCAGGTCCCGGAGAACGTCCATTTCTTGAGGCTCAGGCAGTTGACGATTTTAAGCTCGTGCGTCTGGTCCTGGGGTGCGGGGAACGGCCGGCTCGACAGCTGCGGGGACGTGTAGTCGACACGGCTCAGCGTATAGCTGATCCAGCCCGTGTAATTTCCGGATTTTTTTTGGAGGAGAAATTCGATCCCCTTGGCGATTCCTGTTTCCGGGTAAATATAGCGGGAATAATCCTGGCCCGCGTCCGCTCGGACGATGCGCGGAGCGAATTCCGAAAGACCGACGAGATCCTTCTCGTAAGCCCCGACATCGATGAGGATATCCTCGGTCTCGTAGCTGAGTCCCAACATGGTATGCGTCGCCGAGCTGATCGGGACGCCCTGTGCGTCCGAAAGAATCCAGAACTCGCGATTTCCTTGAAGGACATCCTCCCGGGTGACCCGGTTGACAAACTGATAATATTTTCCCCAAGCTCCCGTGAATTTGATCCGGCCGGTCAGTCGTAAACTGAACGAAAACCGGGGTTCCCCATAGAGCGCCTTCGTGCGGTCGAGCGACGTGAGGCGAATTCCCGGCGTGAGGCTCAATCGGTCGAAGAGAGTCCATCGGTCCTGGACGTAGGCCGCCAGGAGGAGGCCGCTGTCCTTTCGATTCATGATCCCGATGAGGTTTCGCGGTAAGAGCACGCGCTTTCCGGGCAAGGCGTCGCCTTCATCCCCGCTCTCGACTTGATAGTCGTAGGAGATATCGTAGGACGTCGCTTGGGCCCCGAATTCCATTTGGTGGTTCCTCCCGAGGAAGAACGTATTCTCGAATTTGAAGCCGAGGTCTTTAAGATCGTTATTCTCGACCGAGCCTCTCCGGAACGATCGGGGCTCGAAATTCGATGAATCCGAGGTGCTCTGGATAAGGACATCGACGCTTCGGTCTCGATGGTTGACGTACTTGGAATACACCGCCCGAAGGGTGCTTTGAAAGGAATCGCTCCAATTTCGCGTCCAGCTTGCGCTCAGCCCCGTGTTTTCCCAATTGGTCAGGTCGGTGATGTCGGAGTCGATCTGGAGTCCCAGTTTGGCCAGCCGGTCGCTTATGGTCGACGGCAATTCCAGGGTCCGGGAATTGTCGAGATCGTCCCGGCCATTATATAAGCTCACGGCGATCAGATCTTTCGGCGACAGAGCGAAGGTGAGCTTGGCGTTGGCGTCATAAAAATAGGATTTGGGCTGAGATTCAAACTGGGCCAACCGTCCGGCCGCCCTTCGCCCAGCCAACACTGCCGGGGGCTTATCGGTGAACATGTCCATGATTTTTTCGTAAAGGGGGCTTTGGAACGACCGTCGTCCGGCGATGAGGAGCGATCCTTTGCCGAACAAAGGCACTTCCACAAGCCCATTCACGCTGAGAAAGCTCAAGCCCCCGCTTCCCTGGAAGGTCTTTTCGTTTCCGCTCCTGCCCTCCAGTTCCATGACGCTCGAGATCCGGCCTCCGTATTTCGCTTCGAATCCGCCCTTACTCAATTGGGCGTCCTTGAGCGCTTCCATATTGAACGCGCTGAAATATCCGAACAGATGATCGACATGATAAATCGTGAAGCCGTCGTACAGGATGAGGTTCTGGTCGGGTGTGCCGCCCCGGACATAAAGCCCGGACGAGGTCTCGTTGCTGCCGCTGATGCCCGGGAGCAATTGGAAGGCACGAAAGATGTCCTTTTCCCCGAGGCTGGGAAGCGACGCGATCTGGGCCGGGGTGATGATGATCTTGTGCTCTTTTTCCGAGACGCTGAGCAGCGGTCTCGCCGCGGCGACGACCTTTTCGTGCTCTTCTTTCAGGACATCGATGACGAAATCGACCACGGCCGTCTGTCCTGTCTGGACGACGACGTCTTCTTTCACGGTCG
>Ga0315288_10005773_pt1 | contig 15723 bp, 4 predicted proteins | sample YL17G11_20_MG_FD_203454 | JGI IMG/M metagenome (GOLD analysis project Ga0315288, IMG submission 203454) | Sediment microbial communities from Yellowstone Lake, YNP, Wyoming, USA - YL17G11_20 | ecosystem: Environmental > Aquatic > Freshwater > Lake > Sediment | place: USA: Wyoming | collected...
GACGTGAACGTTGGCGAGGTCGTCGAGGCCGGGTTGCGGTTCGTGAGGGGCGACGCGGAGGATGCGGTCATCTCACTGCATGTGGTTCGGCCCGAGCCGGACATCGTGATCTCCGCTGACAGGGACCGGCTGACGCGCCTAGTGCACAATCTCGCGAAGATCATCGTGGATGCCACACCGAGGCATTCAGAGTGCTGGGTGATCGCTGAGGACTCGGCCGCGGAGGGCGTGACACTCACGTTCCGCGCGGCCCCCGGCGTGACTGCGCCGGAGGCGGCCGCCGGCATGTTCGCGGCCTTCCTCTCTCCATCGGTGCGCGAGCAGATGCGTCCCCTCGGCCGGGCGTGCGCCTTCCGCTACTGCCGCGCGGCGGCGATGGCGCATGGGTGGGAGCTAGGGTTCGAGGAGCGGGCAGGCAGCATGGCTTTCCGCGTCCGTGTTCACGATCGCCCCGGCCCGCTTTCGCATTGACACGCCCATGTGGCCTCCCTATACTCCGTCCTCGCCGGTGGGTATCTGGGGGTGCCGGCGCGGAGTGCGGAGGGGTTGTCCCAGGGGGTGCAAAATAGCCCTTGACGCCGCGTGGTAGGCCCGATAAACTGAGTCTTCGCCGGTGTGGGGCCGTAATGTCCCGCCGAGTCGATCCTTGAAAACTGAATAGCGTGCGAGAGCAAGCGTTGAGTGGGCTCCAAAGGAGAGCGCAGACGGCTTGTGTGGATGCGAGCCGTCGACGCTGAGTCCGTCAAGATCGTCGGGCACGAAGGTGCCCGGCGTTAACCATTCAATGGAGAGTTTGATCCTGGCTCAGGACACACGCTAGCGGCGTACTTAACGAATGCGAGTCGAGCGACGAAGCGGGCTTCGGCCCGTGGAAAGCGGCGAACGGGTGAGTAACACGTAGGCAACCTACCCCCGAGACTGGAATAGCCGCCAGAAATGGCGGGTAATGCCGGATATGCCTGGCGGGCTTCGGCCCGGCCATGGAAAGGACTTGATCCGCTCGGGGATGGGCCTGCGGCCCATTAGCTTGTTGGTGAGGTAACGGCTCACCAAGGCGACGATGGGTAGCCGGCCTGAGAGGGCGACCGGCCACACTGGGACTGAGACATGGTCCAGACTCCTACGGGAGTTAGCATCGAGGGATATTGCACAATGGGCGAAAGCCTGATGCAGTGACGCCGCGTGGGCGATGAAGGCTCTTCGAGTCGTAAAGCCCTGTCGGGTGGGATGAAAGCCGGGCGTAGACGGCCCGGTGTGCACAGTACCACCCAAGAAAGCCACAGCTAACTACGTGCCAGCAGCTGCGGTAATACGTAGGTGGCGAGCGTTGTCCGGAATCACTGGGCGTAAAGGGCGTCTAGGCGGCCCAGTAAGCGGAATGTGAAAGCTCCGGGCTCAACTCGGAGAGGCCGTTCCGAACTGCTGGGCTTGAGTGCGGGAGAGGGCAGTGGAATTCCCGGTGTAGCGGTGAAATGTATAGATATCGGGAGGAACACCAGTGGCGAAGGCGGCTGCCTGGACCGTTACTGACGCTGAAGCGCGAAAGCTAGGGGAGCAAACGGGATTAGATACCCCGGTAGTCCTAGCCGTAAACGATGATCACTAGGTGTTGGGGGCATCGACCCTCCCAGTGCCGCAGCTAACGCATTAAGTGATCCGCCTGGGGAGTACGGCCGCAAGGTTGAAACTCAAAGGAATTGACGGGGGCCCGCACAAGCGGTGGAGCATGTTGCTCAATCCGACGCAACGCGAAGAACCTTACCAGGTCTTGACATCGAAGGAAAGCCCCCGAAAAGGGGCCTGCCCGCAAGGGAACCCGAAGACAGGTGGTGCATGGCTGTCGTCAGCTCGTGTCGTGAGATGTTGGGTTAAGTCCCGCAACGAGCGCAACCCTCGCCGACTGTTGCCAGCGGGTAAAGCCGGGAACTCTGTCGGTACTGCCAGAGCAATCTGGAGGAAGGTGAGGATGACGTCAAGTCGGCATGCCCCTTACGACCTGGGCTGCAAACATGCTACAATGGCCGGTACAGAGGGTCGCGATACCGCGAGGTGGAGCTAATCCCAGAAAGCCGGTCTCAGTCCGGATCGAAGTCTGCAACTCGACTTCGTGAAGTCGGAATCGCTAGTAACCGCAGATCAGCTACGCTGCGGTGAATACGTTCCCGGGCCTTGTACACACCGCCCGTCACATCACGAAAGCCGGCTGCACCCGAAGCCGATGGGCCAACCGCAAGGAGGCAGTCGTCGAAGGTGAATCCGGTAATTGGGATGAAGTCGTAACAAGGTAGCCGTATCGGAAGGTGCGGCTGGATCACCTCCTTTCTAAGGAGTTCGACGAGGTGCGCGGGGCGCGAGCCCTGCGTGCGGAGAACTCTAGGTCGATCCGCTCAACGCAATCCTCCACGCTATTCAGTTTTCAGGGATCGGCGTGATCCTTGAGGTTGTGCCGGTCCAGCCACGCACGAGACGAGGTGTCCGGTGGCCGCAGGCCCGGGGGTTCCGAGGTGGGATATCGGGGCGCTCCGGCTTGGGCGCAGTGAAGCGCCGGAGCGTGGGCCTGTAGCTCAGTTGGTTAGAGCGCACCCCTGATAAGGGTGAGGTCAGTGGTTCAACTCCACTCAGGCCCACCAACCAGGGCGGTGTTGGGAGTGGGGGTGTAGCTCAGCTGGGAGAGCACCTGACTTGCATTCAGGAGGCCAGCGGTTCGATCCCGCTCACCTCCACCAACTCCTAGACAGCTCCCTCGGCGTGACAGAGCGCATTGGTACGGAAGCCCATAGTGGGCGCTGTTCCTTGAAAACCGAACGATGTGAAGGGTAGACCTGAACAGGTCTGAGGGTCTTTGTCTGTCGAGCTGAGAAGCTCGGCGGTGTAGTGCTTTGCAGCCGAGTGCTGCAAAGGGGCTTTCACCAAGCTACAAAGGGCACACGGTGGATGCCTTGGCGTCAGAAGCCGATGAAGGGCGCGGTAAGCAGCGAAATGCGTCGGTCAGCCGCAAACAGGCTCAGCCGGCGATACCCGAATGGGGAAACCCACCGCGGACAACCCGCGGTATCCGCAGGTGAATACATAGCCTGCGGAGGGCAAGCGGGCGAATTGAAACATCTTAGTAGCCCGAGGAAAGAAAAGAAACCTCGACTCCCTGAGTAGTGGCGAGCGAAAGGGGATGAGCCTAAACCGGTCACGTGCTAAAGGTTGCGGCCGTTGCGTGATCGGGGTCGCGGGACATGGCTTGGCGCCGCCGCAGGGGCGCCGGGAAGTTACAAATCTCCATCCTAGCCGAAGCGTCTAGGAAAATTCCGCCACAGAGGGTAATAGCCCCGTAGGCGAAAGGGTGGAGACTTCCTTGTCATGTTCCCAAGTAGCACGGGACACGAGGAATCCTGTGCGAATCCGGGGGGACCACCCCCCAAGGCTAAGTACTTCTGACGACCGATAGCGCACAAGTACCGTGAGGGAAAGGTGAAAAGCACCCCAGGCGGGGAGTGAAATAGAACCTGAAACCGTGTGCCTACAAGCAGTGGGAGCACTATGCCCACCCTGAGTGGGAATGTGTGACCGCGTGCCTCTTGCATAATGAGCCGGCGAGTTACGGTGTACAGCGAGGTTAAGGAGTTCCACTCCGGAGCCGTAGGGAAACCAAGTCTGAATAGGGCGCTCTAGTTGTACGCCGTAGACCCGAAACCGAGCGACCTACCCATGGCCAGGCTGAAGCGCGGCTGACCCCGCGTGGAGGGCCGAACTAGCTGGTGTTGAAAAACCATTGGATGAGCTGTGGGTAGCGGTGAAACGCCAATCGAGCTCGGAGATAGCTGGTTCTCCCCGAAATAGCTTTAGGGCTAGCCTCGGGCGATAAGTAACGGAGGTAGAGCACTGAATGGGCTAGGGGGCCTACAAGCTTACCAAACCCAATCAAACTCCGAATGCCGTTACTCGTACCCCGGGAGTCGGACTGCGGGAGATAAGTTTCGTAGTCGAGAGGGAAACAGCCCAGACCGCCAGCTAAGGTCCCTAAACCAGGCTAAGTGGTAAAGGATGTGGGGTCGCACAGACAACCAGGAGGTTGGCTCAGAAGCAGCCATCCTTTAAACAACGCGTAATAGCGGACTGGTCGAGTGACTCCGCGCCGAAAATCCAACGGGGCTCAAGCCTGGTACCGAAGCTGCGGATTGCGCCTTCGGGCGCGATAGTAGGGGAGCGTTCCGTCAGGAGTGAAGGGTGACCGTAAGGAAACCTGGACTGGACGGAAGTGCGAATGCCGGCATGAGTAGCGAAAAGCGAAGTGCGAATCTTCGCCGCCGAAAGCCTAAGGTTTCTTAGGGAAGGCTCGTCCTCCTAAGTTTAGCCGGTCCTAAGCCGAGGTCGAAAGACGTAGGCGATGGATAGTCCGGTTGATATTCCGGCGCCTCTAGCGGACGTTACTACCGAAGGGGTGACACGGTCCATAAGCCCAGCGCGCTGGTTGGTGTCGCGTGGGGCGCTGTAGGGGAGCGGTGAGGCAAATCCCATCGCTCATAACCCGAGGGCGCTTGCGACTTAGTACCGAACAGGGAACGGACAGTGGGTGGACGGATCGTCAAGAAAAGCCTCTAGGGAGGAAGCTAGAGACCGTACCGCAAACCGCCACAGGTAGGCAGGGAGAGAATCCTCAGGCGCGCGAGAGAACCCTCGCTAAGGAACTCGGCAAACTAACCCCGTAACTTCGGGAGAAGGGGTGCCTCGTACGTGTGAAGCGGCTTGCCCGCGGAGCACGGGGAGGTTGCAGCGAACAGGCCTAGGCGACTGTTTACCAAAAACACAGGTCTCTGCGAAGGGGCAACCCGACGTATAGGGGCTGACGCCTGCCCAATGCCATACGGTTAAGGGGAACTGTCATGTCTTCGGACGGCAGCAGTGAACCGAAGCCCTGGTGAATGGCGGCCGTAACTATAACGGTCCTAAGGTAGCGAAATTCCTTGTCGGCTAAAAACCGACCCGCACGAAAGGCGTAACGACTTGGGCGCTGTCTCAGCGAGGGACTCGGCGAAATTGAAGTACCTGTGAAGATGCAGGTTACCCGCGGCAAGACGGAAAGACCCCGTGGAGCTTTACTGCAGCCTGGTATTGGATTCGTGCATGCTCTGTGCAGGATAGGTGGGAGACTATGATGGCGGGCCGCCAGACTCGCCGGAGTCACTGGTGAGATACCACTCTTGGCATGTCATGAACCCTAACTCAAGCCGCATGATTCCGGCTTGAAGACAGTATCAGGTGGGTAGTTTGACTGGGGCGGTCGCCTCCTAAAAGGTAACGGAGGCGCACAAAGGTTCCCTCAGTGCGGTCAGAAATCGCACGTCGAGTGTAAGGGCACAAGGGAGCTTAACTGCGAGACCGACGGGTCGAGCAGAAGCGAAAGCTGGTCCTAGTGATCCTGTGGTTCCGAGTGGAAGGGCCATGGCTAAACGGATAAAAGTTACCCCGGGGATAACAGGCTCATCTCCCCCAAGCGCTCACAGCGACGGGGAGGTTTGGCACCTCGATGTCGGCTCGTCGCATCCTGGGGCTGTAGCAGGTCCCAAGGGTCGGGCTGTCCGCCCGTTAAAGCGGTACGTGAGCTGGGTTCAGAACGTCGTGAGACAGTTCGGTCCCTATCTGCCGCGGGCGTAGGAAGCTTGAGAGGCGCTGCCCCTAGTACGAGAGGACCGGGGTGGACGAACCGCTGGTGTACCAGTTGTTCCGCCAGGAGCACACGCTGGGTAGCTACGTTCGGCAGGGATAAGCGCTGAAAGCATCTAAGTGCGAACCCCCCCTCAAGATGAGGCTTCCCCACCTTTATGGTGATAAGGGCACAGGTAGAACACCTGTTGATAGGCCGGGTGTGCAAGCGTGGTAACACGTGTCCGGGGGTGACCCCGGTTGAGCTAACCGGTACTAATCGCCCGAACGGCTTGGTATTGCTCCTTTGCAGCACTCGCCTGCAAGCACCAAAGCCCTCAAGACCAGACGGGCTACCCACCGCCCCCACGTTGGGGCTTCACATCGTTCGGGAGTTTCACCTGGTGGAATCTCCCGGTGGCCATGGCAGAGGGGTCACACCCGTTCCCATTCCGAACACGGCCGTTAAGCCCTCTAGCGCCGATGGTACTGCACTGGTGACGGTGTGGGAGAGTAGGACGCTGCCGGGAGTTTTCCCTCTTACGCGAGCGCCTCCCCTATGGGGGGCGCTATTGGCGTATGGCCTGGACGCTCCGGCGTAGCTCAATGGCAGAGCACATGGCTGTTAACCATGGAGTTGCTGGTTCGAGTCCAGCCGCCGGAGCCAATTGCCCCCGATCCCGAACCAGCTCCGGTTCGGTTGACAGATTCGGCCCGCAGCCCCGCAGAATCAGCGGATTCTGCGGGGCTGCTTCGCACGGGGAGATCCTCTCGTTCGGACTCCACCATCTCGCGCTTTCCGGCAAGCGGGGTCCCCACGCGATCATCCGATCGCGTGGGGTGCGGAAGGGACGTTGGCTCGTCTCACACATCGCCGGAGGAAGCCCACCTCGAGGGTGGCTCGACCGAACGCGGCCTCCAACTCCGCGATGCGCTTCTGGGCGGCGGCCAGCTCCTCGGACTTGGGATCGCCGGCGCGGAAGGCATCGGCGCCTCGTTCGCGGTACTGCTCGACCCAGCGTCGGACGATCGACTCTCAAAGCGAATGCTCGCGACAGATCTTACTGACGCGCTTCTCGCCGTCCTCGACCTCGCGGATGATCTGGAGCCTGAACTGCGGGCTGAGCTTCCGATAGCCCATCCGGGCGGGCTCCCTCCACGGTTCTCACTGGTGCCATCCGACACCATCCCCTTCGGAGCCTGAGCCCCACCAGTCCTCGCTCGGTCACTGTCTACCGTCTGGGGCCCACCGCACACCCAAGGAGGTCCCAACCCTCGATGACGCTGCATAGCACCCAGTGGCCCAAACCCTCCTACACCACTTGACGGGACATGACCGCGAGTCGGACACGGAACGGGCTGCCGCGCGGGGACGAGGGGTCCCTGTCGCGGGCATCGAAGCTGGTTGGCAGAGCGCTTGTTCTCCGCGGCCGCGGCCGGCCCCGGAGGCCTCAGGAGGCTGACGAGGACGCCGAGTAAGGACTCAGTCCCCCTTCCCCCTTTCCTCCCTCGGAGGACCACCATGCCTACCCCTCGCGCCATGCTCCTCGTGTTGTGCCTGAGCTGGGCACGGCTGCCAGCATCGGCGCAGATGCGCTCCGGTGCCGACATCCCTGGCTTTGGCGAAACCATGGGGATCGATGTCGCCAATACTCGCGATCCATTCTCTGTGCAGTTCATCCGGAGCACCGCTCCGGCGAATGTGCTCTGGCCAGGCGAGCAAGCATCCTTCACATTCCAGGTCGCGGACAACAGCGACGGCCCCATCGCCGGCGCTGGGAGAGTGGACCTCATCAGCTACGGCACCAAGGGCCGGCCCGGCGATATGTGGGTGCCTGATATGGTGAAGTTCGCCAGTCTCGAGAGCCAGCCGGTCAAGGTCGACCTGAAGCCCGGCCAGTTCGTTAGCCTGACGGTCGCGCCCAATGTTCCCGAGCGCCTGGGTGCGTATGCCCTGGTGCTCGACCTTGGCCCGGTGGGCCGCCGGTTTGTCACTAGCTTCATCCGCACATTCGCGGCTGAGGGTGGCGAAGTGCGCTTCCCTCAGCTATGCCTGGACAATGACGATCCCGTGCTGCTCACACGGCTGGGTGCAGCGCCCAACCGCATGGGAATCTCGTACAAGCCCACCACAGACCCTGGCTTCGAGGAGTGGTACCAGCGACAGGGCGATCAGCTACGCGCGTACAAGGCTGCGGGACTGGCCATCACCGTCGAGTTCGGCGGTGGGGACTTCTTCCACGAGGACCAGCCGCTCGGCCGCCCACGGCCTTGGCTGGATGCCAATGACACGATGATCGACACGAAGTTCGATCTCGCGTGGCTTCCCGCGTGGGATGCGGACTTCAGGGAGTTCTGCCGGCGCTTCGCTGCTGACTTCGGGTGGCCGAAGGGCCCGGTCAATGCCATGAAGCTCTGGAACGAGCCCTGGGAGGGCATCTCGATCTCCGGATGGGGAGCCGACCTGCCAAGATACGTCGAGCTGTTCACAGCGATGTGCGAGGGCGTCGAACAAGCGAAGCGCGAGGCAGGCGTGCAGGTGCTGCTAGGGGGGTGCGACAGCTCATCGAACACATTCGACAAGCTCTTCGCCGATGGCTCAGACGACATGCTCAAGTGGCTCGACTTCTGCTCGATCCACTACCAGGGAATGTCACCCCCGTCGACGGTCAAGGCTTGGCTGAAGAGGAAGGGCCCAAACGGCCGCGTACGCATCTGGGACACTGAGAGCTGGGTCGCGAACACGGACGACCGGGTAGCGACGGTTGTGGCGACCAACCTCTCCACCGGGCACGATCGAGCCGTGGGCATCTACCACGGGAATGTTGCGACGGAGTGGTATGCCAGGGATGTCGAGATACTCACTGAGGGTGGCGGGAAAGAGCGGGTCAAGGCTTCCCACACATGGCCCGTTGCCGCCGCAGTGGGCGCAACGACTCACTTCATCGGGGAGCGCAAGTTCCGCGAACTCCTGTTCAGGAACGGACTTCCGTGGGTCATGGTGTTCGATGGCCGCCCGGACCTCAAGGGCAGACCGAACGAGGAGGATGGAACGGTTGTCGTCATTGGCGACATCGGTGAGGCTTTCGGCGCCGACAATGTGCTGTTCCGAACGGCGCGCGGGCTTGAGGAGATCCGTAACAAGGGCGAGCTTCGCAAGCGACTCGCGGCCCTTCCCGACGGCGCACCTGCCGGGGACCGCCTGGCCGTCGAGAAGGCGCTGCGGACGCCCGAGGCCCTCAGCGGGGCCAGCATGGCCCTCGATGCTGATGAGCGCTTCTCTCTCTTCGACTTCTATGGGAACACGGTGCCTCCGGCAGACGGGAGGATCGTTGTCCCCCTGGATCACCGAGGCTTCTTCTTGCGTGGAAACGGCAAGGCAGGCAGCTTCGGGGCGCTTCTCGAGGCCGTGCGGCACTCCCGTGTGGATGGCATCGAGCCGTTAGCGAAGGAGTGCTTGGACCTGACCTCGCGGATCGAGGAGAAGCCCACCTTGCGTCTGCGGCTCACGAACGTTCTGAACCGGCCCATCAGCGGAACGCTGCGAGTGACCCTTGGCGATCTGGGGCTCCAGCGCGCCAATCGCGAGGTGTCGTTTGGTGCGCACGAGACGAAGACCATCACGGTGCGGGTCACCGCGGGAGAGTCAGTCCCCAGCAACTCCTACGGTCTTCGGCTGGTGTTCGATGCCGGGCAAGACGGCCGTTCGGAGCATGAGGAGTGCTTGCACGTCAACGTGATCGCGAGGCGGACGGTCACTGTCGATGGCGACCTTGCCGAGTGGGACGGCATACCCGTCCAAACGGTATCGGCTGCTGGTTCCGATGGCGCTGCTATCCAGCAGCTCGCGTGGCAGCCGTTCAAGCAGTTCGACGCCGGCCTCGATACCGGCTATGCCAATGCTTGGGTCGCGTATGACGATAGCTACCTGTACTTCGCCGCGAGAGTCGCCGACAGCACGAACGAGGGTGGCATGATCCGCATGGAGACGCGCGACGACGATGAGTACTTCTACCCGGAGACGTCCTATGTGGTCCGGCTGAAGAACCCGGGCATCGCTCCTGTTCGGGCCGAGCACAGCGACACGCCTACCGCGCTGACCTGGCCAGCCGGCGTACGCCGTTACAGCTACCGCAAGGACCCCGACCTACCAGCCGGCAATGCCCCGAACCACGACAACATCCAGCTCGCGCTGAATGTGGTTCCATCGGAGGACAAGCCATGGGAGCCTAACCCACCTGGCACGATGCCGAGGTACACTGGCTACTACGACACAGACTATGAGTACGCCCTCAACCCCGTGGCGGAGGGCTTTGGGGGAGGAGCTGAGATCTGGCCCCTCCGTCGCCCGGATCTGCCCCCGAAGCACTACTACCCGCGCCAGCCCAAAGCTCCCGGCGAAGGGCCGGTAAGGGGCGGAAAGCTCGTCGCGAAGCACGAGGGGAACACTCGGATCGTCGAGTGCGCCCTGCCGTGGACTGAGATGCCTCTCGCCAGACAGGCCCTCTTGGATGGCCGGACGATCAAGTTCAGCTATCGCGTCAACGACAACGCGGGCACATCGTGCATGGAGCTGAGCCGAGGCCGGAGCGTGGCCAAGCGAAACGGGTCGTTCAAGGTCGACTGGGTCGAGCACTGGGCGAACGAACTGGAGTTCGCCTTCGAGCGGTAGAGCCGCCCGACAGGGCAATGGGGATGATGGGGTGATGGGGACTAAGCGAAGCGCCGGGATGAACCGGCATGGAGTAGGGGATCGGAGCCCTACATGGAGGCAGTAACGATCCACCATGGCTCCGAGTTACGCGCCGCCGGAAGCCCGCACGCGCGCAGCCCGACTCTCACTCTTGGACGCTCCTCCTCGGACCCACCATTGCGCCGACGCCTTCCCCCTTACTGACCCCGTCTCACGAAGCGGCGAGTGAAGTCCAGCACCGAGCGCGTGAACGTGAACGCGCCGCTCTCGGGCACGCTCTGCGAAGGAGCGCCGATCCAGCTCTCGATGACGTACTGATCTGGCTTCCCGTCCACGTCTACATAGTCGTTCCCCTGCCGCACGATCCCCACGTACCAGGTGGCGTCGTCCGCAAGACCACGACGCTGGAGCTCCGGGTAGTCCGCGGCCCAGTAGATGAGGCTGAAGGGAAGCTTCTGGCTGCGGCACTATTGCTCGAGGCCCTTCACGTCCGGCCACGCGCCGTGACCGCGCACATAGTGTAACCAGTCCACATCCACGCGGAAGAAGTCCAGCCCGCGCACCTGTTTCTCCGCCAGCCGCTGCTGCAGGGCCTCGATCCACCCGATCAAGTCCGGCACGGGGATGGACGGACAGGGCTCGATGTCGCCGACCAAGATCCCCGGATAGCGCTGGCGCACCCGCGCGATGAAGTCCGCGGTCTCCTGCACGGCGTACTCGTCGGGCTTCCTCAGCGAGTCCCGCACGCAGCACAGCGGCTCATCCATCGCGATGGAGTAGAGACTCCCCCCGAGGCGCTGGAAGCGGTCCCACAGGGGGCTCTCGGCGCTGAAAGTCTCCTCGCCGGTGGGCCCCCACTCCTTGATGGCGCCGACCTCGAGCTCGAGCTTCAGGCCCCACTCCTGCAAGCGCGGCAGCCAGGCCTGGAGCTGGTCGTCCGTGAACTGACGGTTCAGCACGTGATCCGCATACCCGAGTGCGTTGATGAGGCTTCGAGTCTGCTTCCACGCGTCCGGTTGCTCGAACAGCTCGCGGAAGCACCGGCCGTTCTCGTGCCCCGGCGGGTACATCGCGACGAGCGGGATAGTGCCACCCTCCGGAACCGAGGGCGGCTGCGCGCTGACCCACGCAGGGGACACCGCCAGCAGCAGGAGCGAGAGCGAGGCCAGGCAGGCAAGCTGCAGGTTGGTCACGGCGGACACCTCTCGGCGGAGAGGATCAAGCTGCGGCTCGAGCCGTCGTGCCGTCTCCCCCCCGGCACCGCCCTCAACTGGTACTGCTCCCTGTGGGCCCCCGTGCGGCCGACGGCGACACCCTCGAGCGACACTCGACCGACGGGCTCCAGAGCCAGGCTCTGCGCGGGCGTCTTGAGCAGCGCTGCCGACTCCTCGTGTAAGGGGATGACGGGCGCAGTCGCCGGCTCTGTCGCCGCCGGCAGCGTCTCCAGCCGGGATTACCCACACCGAATGGGTATCGCTTCCTCATGGGCTGAACACCCGCCCATCTGACGTGCTGGTTCGCCGTTCGAACCACAGGTCCCTTCCTCTAAGGTCGCGAAGCCCTGACGAACCCGGTCTTGTCGGCACGTATGGCGCCCTGGAGGATCTGAAGCTGCCCGAGGGAAGGACAGCAGGCGCAAGCGCAAGGCGGTCGGTGGAAACCACGGGTCTTCCAGCGATGCCGGCAACACGATGGGCGCCTCACGTCGCACCGGTGCCTAGAGCCGATGCGGGTGAGGATCTGCCCGAACAGGTCTCGCGGGATGGCAACCTTCGCCATCTGCAGGACTAGCCACCGGGCGTGACGGAAGAGCCGAGCCCTCGAGCAGTCGAGCGCCCTGCTATGGCGCCCCCGTCCAGTCGAGGATCACGCCCATCGCCCGCGAGCGGTCGGTCAGCAGCATCTGGTAGAGCGCCGGCGCGTGGGTGTACGGCTCGCAATGGCTGATCAGCGGCGCGAGGGTGATCTCGCCATCTGTCAGCAGGTCGAAAGACAGTTCCGTGTGTCGGAACGAACTGACGGAGCCACAGATCACCGACGCGCGGAAGCTGAGACGCGCGGCCGAGACCATGCCCCGCGGGCGGTTCGTGCACGACACGCGCCAGGGGCCGCTCGACCCGCTCGATGAGTCGGACGACCACGTCGTCGAGCGGACGGTCGGCACGTTCCTCTCCGACTCGACCCACCCGACGCTCATTCCCGGGCACTGCTTCATGGCCACGGTCTGCCGCACCGGGAACTGCACGCCCGCCATGTACTGCGCCTGGGAACCCATCGTCCGGTGCGAGAACGACGCAGCCCAGGTGAACCTGCTGCTGAACCGCGCGTCGCCCTGGCCGGACGCTGACAGCTACCTCCCCTCCGAGGGCAAGGTGATGATCCACAACAAGCAAGCGCGCAGGCTCGCGGTGCGGGTCCCGCGATGGGTCGACCGGGACGCGGTGCGGATAGAGGCCGATGGGCGAGCCGCCACACCGTTCCGGGTGGAGGGGCATCTGGTGTTCAGTGCCCTGCGCCAGCGGGCCACTGTCACGATCACCTTCCCGGTAGTCGAGGCCATCGAGACTTACACGCTGAAGTGGAAGCAGTCGGAGTTCTGGCAGGAGTCGAACTGCCCGGGCCACACCTGGGAGCCGGCCGAGGAGCCGGCGCGCTATACATGCCGCTTCCGGGGCAACACGCTGGCTGAGATAACGCCGCGCGACCAGGGGCCGGGCTATCCGCTCTATCAAAGGGATGCTCTCCGACAGACGGTGGCCCCGACCAGACATGTCACGCGGTTCGTGGCGGCCAAGCTGGTTGTCTGGTGAGGCCCCGGAGGCGGAACCCGCCCGATAGAGGAAAGCTGAGCCGCCATCCGCCCCTCCTCACTTCCCACTACCGGAGGGACATCATGAACTGGGCCGCGATATGACCCAACGGAGGCAACGACATGCAGTCATTGCGTTTGTCCGTCGCCCTTTTCGCCGTGGTGGTCGTGGCCCCGGTTGGCGTGCACGCCGAGAACCGCCAGGTCATTGACCTGATCGACATGGCCCGCAACGCCAAGTGGGAAGCCACCGGGCAGGACACCTTCATCTTCGGCAAGGATCAGCTTCAGGTCAGCATGGTTGATTACCGGTACGACGTCGAGATGACCGACAAGCACGTCTACCCGAAGACGCTCTATGTGCCCGTGCAGACCGGAGACTACCCCACCACGGTTCGCGGCCGCTTCAGACTGCGATTGCCGACGGCAGAGAAGCTGCGGTTCGTGTGCAGCGCCCACGGCAAGCAGAACTGGATGCACCACGCAGCCATCGGCTACATACTGCCTGGGGGGTCCCCCAGTGTCACCTACCTCAAGGACGTCCAACTGCAAGGGATTCGGGACGGCGTCGGCGGGGGGTATGACGAGGACATCACCTTCCTGGCCGGCAAGGATGTGGAGCTGGTCCTGAAGACCCAGGCCGAAGGGTCGTCGACGGCGGGACTGATCTACTGGACGAAGGCGCAGGTGGTCTGTGACTTCCCCGACGCAGAGGGCTATGACCTATCGCTCTCGCCGTCCGACATCCGGATCGAGCCGCGGGAGGCGCCGGACGCGGTGGAACTCACGCTGCGCGTCCGCAACGTGGGCCGGAGCGCTTCTGAACCCTTCACCGTGACCATCGGCGGATGGACGAGCGGTAGGCAGTTCGCGGCCCTCAAAGGCGATCCCGTACCGGCGGGCGCAAGCAGCGAGCTCAAAGCCGCCCTGCACACGCCCAGGAACGAGAAGGGATGGTACAAGCTCGCCGCCCAGGTTCAGGCGACGGGGGGTGGCGAGACGATCGCCGCGAACAACGCCGCCTGCTTCACAGTCCTGCTGCCGCTCCGGCCCGTCATGATCAAGCGGGTGGAAGGCCTTCCGCGCCCGTGGAAGGCGGAGAGCCTGAAGGTGACGCTCGACAACGTCGTGCCGCCGGGTGACGAGTACGCCCTCTCCTATTCCCTCGCGGATCTCTGGGGTACGAGGGTGGCGGAGAACCAGCCGGTCAAGCTCCCGAGGGAGAGCGGGATCCGGACGACGGCGGTGGACCTCAACCGTTGGCTGCACGGCAAGCTGGGCTGGTTCGAGGCGGAGTTCACCCTGAAGCGCGGTCCGGTCGTGGTTGACACCCAGGCCATCAGCATCTCCCGGATACCGCCGCGCCCCGCCGTGTTGAGCCCGATCATGGGGATCAACCACCAGTTCTGGCTCTTCGGTCAGGAGGACCTTCAGGCGGACCTCGAACTCGTTCGCGACATGGGCGCACGGTACGTCCGGTGCAACGGGCCGGAGCAGTGGGAGCAGCTCTATGCGCAAGGCAACGGGGAGTACGTGCTTTGGTACGTGGTTCAGTACCTGCTGGAGGACATCCGCAAGAGCGGCTGGACCGAGGAACTCGAGAGCAAGTGCTACCAGCAGGCCTTCGATTTCGTGAGCCAACACAAGGGCAAGGTGCGGATCTACGAACTCGGAAACGAGTTCAATGGGACGATCTCCGCGGAGGACTGTGCCAAAGCCTATCGGACGGTCTACAAGGCCGCGAAGGCCGCGGACCCGGCCTGCACTGTCAACACGCTCGGCGCCGGCGGGGGCGGCCCGGGCGTCGTCGAATGGTATACCAAGCTCTATGAGCTGGCAGGCGACTGCATCGACAACATCTCCCTCCACCCGTACACATTCAGTGCACCCGATATCGACGACTTCCTCATGAAGGGCGCGGAGCAGGCCGTCGACGCCTACGTCGACATCCTGGAACGCAATGGCGCATACCCGCAGAAGAGGGTCTGGTGCACCGAGTATGGATGGTTCGCGCCGAGCAACGACCGCGCTGCTCTGCACGACCAGGCGATGTTCACCGTGCGCCAGTATCTCCTCGGCGCGGCGAACAACATCCCGATGCTCCAGTACCCCCTCAAGGACCAGGGATATGACACGGCCCGAGGCTGCTGCTCGGAGGGCCTGACCTACTTCAACCGCGAGCCCAAGCCCGCTTACCCGGCGTTTGCCGTCCTCGCATCGCGGTTGTCTGAAGCCGAGTTCATCGGCGCGAAGGACATCGGCACGAACAGCTACCTGTACCTCTTCAGCAAGAGGGGCAAAGGGTTCGCGTTCCTATGGAAGTCGACAGGCCCGGACGAGCTCGTGACGCTGCCCGCGGCGGGTAGGTCGGTCACGCTGACCGACATGATGGGGGAGACGCGCGCGCTGACGGCCTCGCCGGCGCAGACGGTTGACGTACCCCTGACGACCTACCCCGTCTGCGTGGAGGGACTGGACGGCGCTCACCTTGCAGTCACGAGCCGGAAGGCGATGAGTCTGGTGCCGCTCACGGACACGCAAGACGGGGCGGCGTTCCTCGGGCAGGTGCGGGCGACGCGGAGCACGC
>Ga0315288_10005774_pt1 | contig 15722 bp, 12 predicted proteins | sample YL17G11_20_MG_FD_203454 | JGI IMG/M metagenome (GOLD analysis project Ga0315288, IMG submission 203454) | Sediment microbial communities from Yellowstone Lake, YNP, Wyoming, USA - YL17G11_20 | ecosystem: Environmental > Aquatic > Freshwater > Lake > Sediment | place: USA: Wyoming | collected...
TGGACGATGGCGAGTGTTGCGCCCCAGGCCGAGTAGGCGATGATGGAAAGCGCGAAGACGGCAAGCCCGACGATTAACTCGGGCGCGCCGGGCCATTGGTTTGGCAGTCTGTGCGTGTGAGATGACAGCACGGACAGCTCGGCCGCGATCAGCGCTCCCGCCAGGGCCGCGCCCCACAGGAGGAGACAGAAGCCGCCGCCCGCTCGCGCGTCTCGCTCCAGCCATCGCGCCGGGCCGACGGCCGACCAGCCCATCCCTTCCTTCTCCTGGTCAGCATCAACAGGATAGGAGCTGAAGACCGGCACGAAGGCGACGGCCCATATCCAGACCAGCGTCACGACCCCCATCAGCGGCAGGCCGGCCGGCCCGCTGCGCTGCCCCGCCGACATGATCGCGATCATCAGGAAGACCATGAAGAAAGCAACCGCCAGCAGCAATGACCGCAGCAGCGGACTGCGCTTCGGCCGGTAGTGCGGCATTGCTTCGGCCGCGCCGACGATGAGCAGGGCGGTAAGGAGAAGCGAGTACGGGATCGGGAGCAGCCAGCCCGGGATGTGCCAGGAGAACAACTGGAAGTTGGCCGACGCCTGGAAGGCCATCGGGGCGAAGAGCGGGTTGAACAGGCTGGTAGCGGTCATGCCCGAGAATGGGTCCATGAGAATCGAAGCGAAGACATTCTCCGCGCCGACCGAGATCAAGGCCAACACGTGGGCGCCGATGCTTCGGCCGGCGAGGATGGAGCACATCACACCCACGGCTGCCCACAGCGGGATCTTCAGAGCCAGCAGGCCATAGCACACAGCCACATCGGCCGGGGACACGCCCCCAAAGAAGAGGCTGAACGCGGCCAACGGCAGAGACGTGAACATGAGCAGGTAGCACAACGAAGTGATGGAGGCGATCTTGCCCACCACCACCTCGGCGCTGGTCAGGCTGGTGATCGCCAGCACCTCATAGGTCTGCTTCTCGCGCTCCAGCGAGATCGCGCCCGCGCTGTAAGCGACCACGATCAGCATGAGCAGCACCGCCTGGGTCTCGAACACGCCGATGAAGATCCACTGCCCGAACTCGGCCAGGCTCGCGCTCGATCCCATCCGGACGGTGCGCGTTTCGTAGAGGATCCAGGAGGAGATTCCCATCACCGCCATGAGCGCGATGACGTAGAGGAGCTGAAGGCCGATGATGCGCTTGCCGCGGAACATGGAGCGCGCGTCGCGCACGAACACCGGGTTGAAGGTCTGGCGGTTCAGCCAAACCCAGGCGCGCTCGGCAAGCTGCCGAGGAACCGACGCTATGGCTGCCGTGTCCGGAGTCGCCACATTCCCCTCAGTCGCGGCGCCGCGCGAAGACCCGCACCGCGCCCGCCCAGAGCGCGGCGCCGGCCAGCAAGTATATCCCCGTGATGACAGCCCAGATGACCAAAGTTAGAGCGGCGCCGCCCGCGGGCGGCCCGCCGGGGCCTCGTGCGACGAACTGCGCGAATGCGCCGCCCATCACGCTCGACAGAGCCGCGTATGGGTTGAAAACCATAAGCCAGGGCACCTGCGAATTCTCAATCCCCTGGAACACCGCTCCCGACGGACGCATCAGATACCACATCCACACGAGCACGACCAGAATCGCGAGGAGCGCAGCCAGCCCCGCGCGGTTCCTGCCCAAGAGGCGCTGGAGCAGCGCTCGCAGCAGCAGGAACCCGAGCCAGCCCGTGATCAGCCCCAGCACGAGCGTCCCTCCGAACGCGGCCACCGGCCCGAAGGCGGCCGGGCCGCCCGTTGGCATGGTCCGGATCAGGAGCGTGCCGGGAACCACCAGCGACAGTACACCTATGGCGATCAGTATGCCGTAGGTCGCCACCACCGCGCCGGTGGACCGCTTCATGAACGCCGACAGCAGCATCCCGAGCCCGGTCACGAACAGCGCAACCATCAGCAGATAGCTGTAGCTGTAGAACACCTCGTCGGGCGCGACGCCGCCCAGCATCATGCACCAGGCCGCCACCGGCAGGGACGAAACCAGCAGCACCGCTCCGAAGGCGAGAACGACGATGAGCTTGCCGGTGACGACGTCGAAGGGTGTGACCAGCGAGACCCGCAGCATCTCCAGGGTGCGCTTTTCCCGCTCCAGCGCGATCGCGCCCGCGGCATAGGCGGGCAGGATCAGCATGATGAGAGTGAGCTGCGTGTGCGCGAGGGTCGCGAACGCGATGCGCCCGACCTGGAAGAGCTCCCGGCCGAAGTAGCGCTGCCCGAGGGTGATGGGGATGAGCGCGATCAGCACCGCGCCGCATGCGATGCATGAGTAAGCGAGCAGCACGCCGAAGGGCCGCCAGCCCCGCATGCGCATGCGCAGCTCGTGCACCGCCACGCACGGGTTCAGGTGAAAGGCGCGGTAGAGCGCACCCTCCAGCGCGGTGTTCATCAGGTCCCCAACCCCTCGGTCAGCCGCATGTACAGGTCCTCCAGGTCGGCCGCCTCCTCACTGAACGACTGCACCTGGAAACCGGCCTGAACGAGGCAGGTGAGGATCGAGTGCTGCTGCCCCTCCGGGCCGCGGTAGATGCATTCGATGCATCCCTCGCCCAGCTCGGCGCTGGCGATCTCCGGCCGCTCGGCCAGCAGCTTGCACGCCTCCTCCAGCCTGTTGCTCGTTCTGATGATGAGCCGCAGGCCGCCGGCGAGCTGCGAGGAGATCTCCTTGACATCGCCCGCCAGCACGAGCTTGCCGCCCTCGATGATGGCGACCTTGTTGCACAGCTCCGCCAGCTCCGGCAGGATGTGCGACGAGATCAGGATCGTCTTGTCCATCTTGACGAGCTCTTGCAGCAACTCCCGAATCTCGATCCGCGCCCGCGGGTCGAGGCCTGAGGCGGGCTCGTCCAGCAGCAACACGTCGGGATCGTGCACCAGGGTCTTGGCCAGGCAGAGCCGCTGCTTCATGCCGCGTGAGAGCGCGTCGACGTAATCGTCGCGCTTGTGCGAGAGATCCGTGAGATCGAGGACATCGCTGATAAGCTGGGGCCGCTTCTGCGCCGGAACCCGGTAGGCCGCGGCGAAGAAGTCCAGGTACTCCCACACCTTCATGTCATCGTACACGCCGAAGAAGTCGGGCATGTAGCCGATGCAGGCGCGCACCGCTTCGGGCTCCTTCATAACATCGTGCCCGTTGACCGTCGCCGTCCCCCCATCGGGGATCAAGAGCGTGGCGAGCATCTTGATCGTAGTGGTCTTACCTGCGCCGTTGGGGCCGACGAATCCGAACGCGTCTCCCCGCTCAATGCGGAAGCTCAGGTCGTTGACCGCGACGAGGTCGCCGAACTTCTTCGTCAATCCCTTGATCTCGATCATGGGTGATCCCCGCTAGAACGTGACAACCTGGCCGGATATGCCGATGTCCGACAAGGGTATTGAGTCCGCATGGGCCGCGATCTTCACCAGTATGCGTCCGTCTTTGGTCATGTACTCGGCCGGCGATGGGAAGCTGACCGGCCAGGGCGCAGTTGGCAGCGATTGCCATTCGCCGCGCCGGAAGTTGAACGCCGAGAGCGACATGCCCGGAGGGGTGCCCTGCTGGGCCGATCCTTGCGCTGACCCGATGCCCAGCCGCAGCGTGAGCGCCCGGGCGGTGCCGCCCTTCTCCCCGAACGGGACTCGGAACTCGAAGATGACACTGCCCTGATAGATGGTAAGCGTCGGATCCCACGGCTGGCCCCCACCGATGGACCCACTGGCCGCGATGGGGCGGCCGGTGACCACCCACTTGGGCAGGTTTATCCTGCGAGCCGCTGCGAGCCTGATAGGCAGCCGAGCGATGAGGATGTTCAGATCATTGGTCTGCGCCCTGCGGCGGGCCAACTCGACCGGCACAAGCGGCTGGTCAACGGCCGCGACCAGGCACGGCTCCTGGCTCGTGATGGCGGTCGCCCTCCCCGGCCCATAGCTGCGGCTGCCGAAGAGCGACCGAATCGCCATATCCTCCATCCCCTCGGCGATCGCCATCTGGGTTGGCTGACTACCGCTGTGACGGCTGCGGTCGCCGACCCCGGCGAGGCCGCCGGCTGTCCACTCCATCTTGGCGCCCGGCCGCACGTCTTTTTTCTTGCCCTGGGAACTGCCCTGGATCAGCCGGCACCGCTTGAGGGTGAAGCCGGTGTTGTTCTCAACCCGGAGAGTGACTTCCTTGCCGTCGTACTCGATGACCCCGCTCACACCGCCTTTCAGATCGGCGAGGAAATCCACGCAGAAGGCCCGGGAAGTCCACATGTTCATGCCGATGTTCGCCACCCTGGGCTCGGGCCCGTAGACAACCATCGCCGGGTCCCGCGTGCGCTGCCCTTCGCTTGACACGCTCCGCGCGCTGGCAGCCGTCCCCTTGAGCAGCAGCTCGTAGCTCGTGCGGGCAGGCGAGAAGATGCCCACATATCCCCGGGCCCGGGCTAGCCGCGTGTCGGACGCGGCCTCGATCACTGCCAGCCGGTTCAGGACAACCTGCCCGCCCCGCATTCCATAACCGAGGCCGTAGGCGCCGAGTGTGAAGACGATGACGATCGCTGGTGTGGTGACCCAGGCTAGCTCGCGCCGGTCCCAGCGCTTCAGGACGGTATAGTTGACCGGCACCAGTACGATGATATAGGCCCCGAGGAAACCGAGCAGCAACCAGAAGGGCGGGAGCGCCGCGGCGGGCGTGTAAGTGGCGGCATCGGCCAGGCCGATCTCGGGTGTGTAGCGAGACGACGACTCTGCCGCCTCGGTAACCGACGGCCGCGTCGGGACCTGAGCGATCAGCCGCTGCCACATCGCGGTCTGTCCGTCCCAGTACTTCACCGGCGCGGAGGTGTAGTCGAAGGCAGTCATGGCGATGCGACCGGCGCCGACGTCGCTGACCGCGATCAGGGGCCGCTCCACCGACCCGCACAGCGCCGAGGCCCCTTTCGCCAGTGGGCCCGAGGTCAGGAGAACCTGCCCCGGCTCGATCGGCTGCTGCGCCCAGGCGGCGAGATCACCCAATCCGGGAGCTGCCTCGGTGCCCCGAACGGTGATGGGAAGCAGCCGGCCGAGTGGGCTGGCGGCCATCTGCGACGAGAGTGCGCCGCCGGGAACGATGAGCGTACCGCCCAGTTCCACCCAGCGCAGCAGCGCATCCACCGCGGCCGGCGACGCGCTCGCGAACCCGGCATCCCCGAGCACCACCGCGTCCACGCCATCCCAGCCCAGCCACGAATCGGGCAGCGATTGCCACTCCGCCCGGCCCACCTGGATGACAGCGCCGTCTGTTCCGGTCTGTCCGCCGGGGCCGCCGTAAGCGTCTTCCTTGGCGATGATTGTGCTTGGGGGCGCAGCCTGCGCTCCCTGGAGGAAGTTCAGTAGCGCGCGCTCGCCACCCAGCACGACGACCAGACTGTCAGCCCGGCCCGCTGCCCTTGTGTTCCCGAGCTCCCTCTCGTACTGGAGGCGGCCCAGTTTCAGGTAGACCTTTTCGACACGCTCCGGAGGCACGTAGAGAAGGTAGCGCTTGCTGGAGTTGCGAGGGCTCTCCACCGGCACTGTGTAGGTAATCGCCGGCCGCTCGCCCGTGCGGCCATAATCCACCACAGGGATCAGGATCTCGCCGCTGCGGGAATCAGCCCGGTTCGTGATGTCCACGAACACCGGCGCCCACGCGCCCTCCTTGTAGGCGCCCCCGAAACCGATGGTAGCGTCCCAGTGCAGCGTCTGGCCTTGCGCCGCCCCTCCCCAGCAGACGAGAGCGAGCAGCCCGCACCAACGGAACCAAGCGGCAACACGCCTCTTCAGCATCGGGCGGCCCCCTGCAAGAGCGAAGTGCATTCCCTGCCCCTTGTTCGACAGCTCGCCTGTCAAGACCTATGCCGGGAAGCGACCGGCGAAAGGCGCCTCAACTGCGGATATCCTATTTGACGCATAGCGCCGATGAAAGGTTCTGGCTAGGGCCGGCGCTTTGGCGCCCGGCCCCGTGCTTGACAGTGGCGACGGGCGTTCCTAGAATAGCTTTCCGGCGCGTTGACCCCTATGACCTACGGCATGATCTCCGACATCCACGCCAACCTGGAGGCCCTCGAGGCCGTGCTCAGCCAGCTTGGCGAAGTTGACGGCTTCCTCTGCATGGGTGATCTCGTCGGCTACGGGGCCGACCCCGGGCTATGTCTCGAGCGCGTTCGCCAGCTTCCCCGGCTGATCTGTGTGGCAGGCAATCACGATCTTGCCGCCATCGGGAGCTATGACCTTAACTGGTTCAACCCGTTCGCCCGGGGGGCGCTGGAATGGACCGCACAGCACCTCTCCGCCGAGGAGAAGTCCTACCTGGGTTCCCTCCCGCTCACCGCGCACGCCGACGGCGCGGTGGTGGTCCACGGCTCGCTCCCCGATGAGATGGACTACATCACCGAGCCCGATGAGGCGCGAGTCTGCTTCGACGCCATGCCGGGGGACCTGGCGTTCATCGGTCACACCCATGTCACCGAGTACTACCGAACGCGCCGCGGCAGCCGGTACCCCGAGCAGGTTGCCCTCTGGTCCGGCGGGGGAATCGAGTTGAAGGAGGGCGTTCGGTACATTGTGAACCCGGGCGCCATCGGCCAGCCGCGAGATGGCAATCCGGCGGCGAGCTTCGGCATCTGGCGCGTGGAGGATCGCGTCGTCGAGATTCGGCGCGTCGGCTACGACATCGAGACCGCCCAGGAGAAGATGACCCGCGCCGGCCTGCCGGAGTACCTGGTCGAACGGCTGGCGATCGGCCGGTAGCGCCAGGGCGTTCACCCGACCATCGCGAAGCTCAGGTAGAAGAACGCCAGCGGAGCCGCGAACAGCAGGCTGTCGAACCGGTCGAGTATCCCTCCGTGGCCCGGCAGCAACGAACCGGAGTCCTTGAGTCCCGCGCGCCGCTTGAGCATTGACTCGAAGAGATCGCCGATCTGGCCAATGACCCCGATCGCCGCGCCAAGGATGACTGCGTGCGCCAGCGGCAACCGGAGCCAGTATCCGAGCGCCGCCGATAGCCCCACCGCCGCCACCAACGCGGCCACCGCTCCTTCCACCGTCTTGCCCGGGCTGATCGCCGGACAAAGCTTGTGCCGTCCCATTGTCTTCCCGACCGCGTAGGCAGACGTGTCCATCCCCCAGATCACCACCATGAGCATGATAACGAGCCACGCGCCGGCCTTGTCGGGCGGGGTATTCCATAGGCTACGGGGCGTGACCGCTACCGACTCGATGCTGCGAAGCCGGACCAGGTAGCTGAGAAACTGCGCCACGTAGATGTGCGCGGAGATGGTGGCGAAGAGCCGAGAACCGATCGGTTGCGCCGGTGATGACAGCATCCACCAGGCTGCGATGGCGAACGCGCCCAACAGGAGCGCCGCTTCAAACCAGGGCAACATCGCCGTCGTTCCCTGCGGCGTCATCGCCGCAAGCACGGCCAGCGCGATGGCGAGGGGATAGCCGAGCCAGGGGTAGGCCTGACGCTCGCGCCGCGCGAACAGCCGGTAAAGCTCGCGCAGCCCGGCAACAGCGACTAGCGCCACTCCCGCGGCGAAGTACCAGCCGCCGAGGTAGGTCAGCAGCAGTGCCGCGGGGATGCCGACGACGGCAGTCAGCACGCGATGCACCAGCATCGTCTCCCCCTTCGCATCCGTTCGGCGCTTACCAGCCGACCGGGCCGCCGACCTTTCTGGCGCCCCGAAGAGACCCCTCGAGGTGCTGAAGAGTCGCTCAGCCGCGGCTGGTTTCCTCCTCCGGTGCCGCGCCCAAACCCTCAAGCGCGTAGTGGAAGGCGATGACCTCATCCGGGGTGATGTCGCCCATTGCGGCAAAACGCCGCAGGTCCACCTCGCTTCGCGGGCGCGGCGCCGGCCGCAGCACGGCCGGGTCCCACGATTCCTGCTCGACAAGCTGCTCGCCCATGCGCTTGCATCGCCCGCAGCGGTAGCGGACGTAGACGTAACTTGGCCCAAGCACGCTCAGATAGAGTCCGGTCTGGATCACATCCTTGCGCACAACTCGATGGCCGCAATTGCACCTGATAATGGTCGGGTGAATCTCACTGCTCCCCACATCGGAACTCACGCCCGCTCACTGCTTCGGTACTCCCCGCCCATGTCCTCTGCCCGCGCGCCATCTTCTTCTCCGCAGCCAGAGGCGGCCTAGACGATCAGCACGCTCTTCTCGCCGGCCTCGATCCGACCGATATGGTAGGCCGTCTCGCCGCCCGCCGACAGCCGTGAGATGGCCCGCTCCGCGTCCGCTTCGGGCACCACCAGCGCGAAACCGATGCCCATGTTGAAGGTGTGGTACATGTCCTCGTCCGGAACGCGGCCAAGCTCCTGGATCACCCTGAACACCGGCGGCACGCACCAGCTCCCCCGCTCCACCACCGCTCGACACCCCTCCGGCAATGCCCGGACGAGGTTGTCCGGCAGTCCCCCGCCGGTGATGTGCGCCATGCCCTTCACGTCAATGAGGTCCAGCAGCGGCAACACCGCCGGCGCGTAGCAGCGGTGCACCCGGAGCAACTCCTCCCCCAGCGTCCGGCCCAGCTCAGGCACGTACTGGTCCACCGATAGGCCGGCCACCTCGAAGAAGAGCTTCCGCGCCAGCGAGTAGCCATTGGTGTGCAGGCCGTTGGAGGCGAGTCCGATCACCACGTCGCCGGCAGCGATCCGATCGCCGCGCACCGCCCTGTCCCTCGGCACGACGCCCGCGACAAAGCCGACGAGGTCATACCTGCCCGGCTGGTAGACGCCCGGCATCTCCGCGGTCTCGCCGCCGATCAGCGCGCAGCCGGCCTCCTTGCACGCCAGCGCCAGCCCCTCGACCAACTGCGCGATCAGCTCGGGCAGCAACTCATCGGCGGCGATGTAGTCCATCAAGAAGAGCGGCTTGGCGCCCTGCACCAGGATGTCGTTGACACAGTGGTTGACGATGTCCTGGCCGACGGTCGTGTGGCGCTTCATCATGGAGGCAACCATCACCTTCGTGCCGACGCTGTCCACGCTGGTCACCAGCAGGGAGTCGCTTCCCGCCCACTCGGAGAGCGCGAACATCGCTCCGAAGGTGCCGATGTCGGCCGCCACCGCTGGGGTGAAGGTGGATTGGATGAGCGGCTTTACCCGCGCCAGCGCCTCCGTCTTGCGGGCGATGTCTACGCCCGCGTCGCGGTAGGTGATGGGTGTGGCGCTTCGTCTCCGGCCTCGCCCCTGCCGTCCTGACACTCAGGATCCTCCAGGTCCAGTTTGCTGAGCTTCACGTCCTTGGGGATGGTAATAGGATACCGCCCGGTGAAGCAGGCCATACAGAGCTTCCGCCGCGGCACCTTCAGGCCCTTGAGAAGGCCCTCGACCGACTGGTAGCCGAGGCTGTCCGCGCCGATCGCCTCACGGATCTCCTCCACGGTGCACCGCGCCCCGATCAGCTCCGACCGGTTGCTCGTGTCCACGCCGTAATAGCACGGCCAGCGGTAGGGCGGCGCGCTGATGCGAACGTGGACCTCCTTGGCTCCCGCCTCCCGGATCATCCGCACGATGCCGCGCTTGGTGGTACCCCGGACGATGGAGTCATCTACCATCACCACGCGCCGTCCCTTGAGCGCCTCCCTGAGCGGGTTGAGTTTCACCCGCACGCCGAGCTCCCGCAGCCGCTGGTCAGGCTGGATGAACGTCCGGGGGACATACCAGTTCCTGATCAGCCCCTCCCCGAACGGCAGGCCGGATTCCTCGGCGAAGCCGACGGCGGCCGGCCAGCCGGTGGCCGGCACAGGGATGACAACATCGGCCTCGGCTGGGCAATCCCGGGCAAGCTGCCGCCCCAGGCCCCGGCGCGCCTCGTAGCACAGCCGCGAGCCAATCTGACTGTCCGGGCGGGCCATGTAGATGTACTCGAACACGCACAGCGCGAAGCGAGGGCTCTGCTGCACCACTCGCGAGCGCAGCCCCTGCTTGTCCGCGACCACCATCTCGCCCGGCTCCACCTCGCGCACCAACTCGGCGCCGATCACGTTCAGCGCGCAGGACTCGGAGGCGAACACGTGCGCCTTGCCGTTCAACCTTCCGATGCACAGGGGCCGGACTCCATAAGGATCGCGCACTGCGATGACGCTCTTCGGGGTCAGGATCGTCAGCGAATAGGCGCCGCGCCACAACGGCATGCACGCCGCAATCGCCTCCTCGACACTGCCGGCCCGGTCGGCCTCGCGGGCGATCATGCGTAGCATGATCTCGCTGTCGCTGGTGGCCTCGAAGCTCTCGCCCTTGCCTTCCAGCTCGCGGCGCAGTTCCACCGCGTTCACCAGGTTGCCGTTGTGGGCGAGCGCAATCTGCCCCCGCCGCCACTCGGCGAGCATCGGCTGGGAGTTCGCCAGGGTGGTGGCGCCGCTCGTGGAGTAGCGCGTGTGGCCGATGGCCAGGTCGCCCCTCAGCTCGGACAGCTTCTCCTCGCTGAAGATCTGCGAGACAAGACCCATCTCGCGGAAGAGGTCTATCTCCCGCCCGTCGGATACCGCGATGCCCGCGCTCTCCTGCCCCCGATGCTGGAGCGCGAACAGACCGAAGTACGTCAAACGGGAGACATCTTCACCTGGTCCGTAGATACCGAAAACGCCGCATGCCTCGCGCGCCTCTGGCGACGCGAGCAGCACCTTGTCAGCTTCCATCGCCTCTCTTGTCCCTGTGCCGCCGATCAGGTCTCTAGGTCCTTCGGACCGGGATGGCGGCCCACTGCCGTAGTTGCTTTCTTGTTGTTGCGATTGGGGAACAGCCTCCTGCTTCCAGGACCCGTCCATGAGTTCCTGTCGGCGCCCCAACACCATCATACCCGGCTACTGCCTCATCGCAGACGGTATCGCCTCCCGCCAAATCCGCTCCAGTTCCGCTACCGGCTCCGAGATCATGACCCGACCGTCGCCCTCGATGGCCAGCGCCTCCCCGCCAACTTCACCCAACACGTGAACCGACGCCCCGCGCTGCGCCGCCAGCGCCTGGAGGGCGGCGAGCTTAGCTTGCGTCACGGAGACGATAATGCGCGAAGGTGATTCGCCGAACAGCCGAGCGTCGAGCCGCACTGCCCCATCGGGCACCGCGATCTTGGCACCGATCTTGCCCCAGATGCAGCTCTCCGCCAGCGCCACCGCCAGCCCGCCGTCAGCGCAGTCGTGGGCCGACTGCACCAGCCCTTGCTTGACGGCCTCGAGGCAGACGGCCTGCACAGCCTTCTCCCGCTCAACATCGAGAGCCGGCGGCCGCCCGGTCACCAGTCCATGATGCCGCTTCAGGTACTCGCTGCCACCCAGGTCCTCGTAGCTGTCGCCCAGCAGCACCACCGCGTCGCCGGCCTGCTTGAACCCGATGGTGCAGTGCTGGCGCACATCCTCCAGCACCCCTACCACCCCAAGCACGGGCGTCGGGTAGACAGCCGTCTCCGGGGTCTCGTTGTAGAAGCTCACGTTGCCGCTCACCACCGGCAAGTTGAAACTGCGGCACGCGTCCGCGAGGCCCTCGACACAACGCTTGAACTGCCAGAACCGGTCCGGCTTCTCCGGGTTGCCGAAGTTCAGGCAATCGGTGACGCCCGCGGGGTCGGCGCCGACGCATACCAGGTTGCGGCACGCCTCCGCGACAACGAGCTGCGCGCCAAGGTATGGGTCAAGGTAGCAGTAGCGGCCATTCCCGTCTGTGGTGACCGCGATGCCCTGCTTGTAGCCCTTCAGTCTTAGCACCGCCGCGTCGGACCCGGGCAGGACCACCGTGTTCGTCTGCACCATGTGGTCGTACTGCTGGTAGACCCATGCGGCGCTGGCGATATTGGGGCTGGAGAGCAGGTCGCGCAGCACCGCACCCATGTCACTTGGCATCGGCAGCTTCGACAGATCGGCAGACTGCACTTCCCGGTAGTACCCGGGTTCCTCGGTCGGCAGATGATAGACAGGCGGACTCGCCAGCGTCTGCGCGTCCAGTTCCGCCACAAGCTGCCCGTTGTCGCGGATGCGCAGGATGCCGTCTCCCGTGACCTGCCCGACGATGATCGCATTCAGACCCCACTTGCGGAAGATACTCAGAACCTGCTCCTCGCGCCCTTTCTCGGCGACAAGCAGCATCCGCTCCTGCGACTCCGACATCATGATCTCCCAGGGCTCCATCCCCGGCTCGCGGCGCGGCACCTTCTGGAGGTCAACGTCCATGCCATGGCCGCCCGCGGCCGACATCTCGCACGTGGTGCAGGTGATCCCGGCCGCCCCCATGTCCTTCAACCCAACCACCGCGCCGGTGTCCAACGCCTCCAGACAGGCCTCGATCAGGCACTTCTCCGTGAACGGATCGCCGATCTGGACAGTGGGCCGCTTCTCTTCTCCCTCGCCGAACTCGTGGCTGGCGAGGATGCTCGCCCCGCCGATGCCGTCCCGCCCGGTCGAGTTGCCGACAACCATGACCGGATTGCCGACACCCGTCGCCTTGCTCGTCGCGATCTTGTCGCTCTGGACGACGCCAACCGCCATCACGTTGACCAGGCAGTTGCCCTTGTACGGCTCCTCGAACCGAAGCTCGCCGCCGATGGTAGGCACGCCCAGGCAGTTGCCGTAGAAGGCGATGCCGCTCACCACGCCGCGCAGCAAATAGCGAGCAAGCGGCTGGTCGAGCTCGCCGAACCGGAGCGGATCGAGCACCGCGATGGGCCGCGCTCCCATGGTGAAGATGTCGCGGATGATGCCGCCGACGCCGGTCGCCGCACCCTGGAACGGCTCCACCTGGCTCGGGTGGTTGTGGCTCTCCATCTTGAACAGCACGGTCAGGCCGGGCGTGACCTCGATGCCGCCCGCATCCTCCCCCTCCTGGCGTCGGGGCGCGTACTTCCCCTCCTTCGGGAAGAGCGCCAGCAGCGTCCGGCTGCGCGGATAGCCGCAGTGCTCCGACCACTCGACCGAGAACATCGCCAGCTCGGTCGGCGTCGGCTCCCGGCCGATCGCCTTCAGGATGCGATCGTATTCCTCATCGCTCAGGCCCAGCTCACGCCACATGCGTGGTTCGATTGCCATCCGCTTCTCCTGCGTCCCGCTCAGAAGGCCATCCGCCTCTTCGACTATCGCTCCAGCAGACTCTCCCACACCAGCCGCCCGTCGGCCGACCCCAATAGCGGATCGCTGCACCGCTCCGGGTGCGGCATCATCCCCATCACGTTCCGCTCGCGGCTGCAGATGCCCGCGATGTTCTCCAGCGATCCATTCGGGTTCGCCTCTGGCGTGATCGAGCCATCGGGCGCGCAGTAGCGGAACACGATCTGGTCGTTGCGCTTCAGCTCCGCCAGCGTCTCCGCATCCGCGTAGTAGTTCCCCTCACCATGCGCGATCGGAATGCGCAGCACCGCGCCCTTCTGCATCGCCCGCGTGTAAGGCGTATCGGTAGTCTCGACGCGGATGTTCACGTACTTGCAGACGAAGGTCTGCCCGACATTGCGCATCATCGCGCCCGGCAGCAGCCCTGCCTCGAGCAGTATCTGGAAGCCGTTGCAGATGCCGATGACCAGCCCGCCTCTACTCGCGAAGTCCGTCACCGCGTTCATCACCGGGGAGAACCGCGCGATCGCGCCGGTGCGCAGGTAATCGCCATAGCTGAACCCGCCGGGAAGGATGATGCAGTCGAACCCGCTGAGATCGGTCTCCTGGTGCCAGATGTACTCGACCGGCGCGCCCATCTGGTCGTGCAGCGCGTGCCAAGCATCGGTATCACAGTTCGACCCGGGGAAGATGACGACGCCGAAGCGCATCTTCGTGGCGGTGGGCATGAATCAGTCCTCTATCTCGACGCGGAAGTCTTCGATGATCGGGTTCGCCAGCAACTTCCGGCACATCTCACCGAGCTGCGCGGCGAGCCGGTCCTTCCCTTCGGCTCCGCTCAGGGCAGGTAGCGCGCCGTTCACCTCCATCTCGATGTACTTGCCCATGCGGAGGTTCTGCACTCCCTCGTACCCGAGGTTGTGGAGCGCCTTCTCCACCGTCTGCCCCTGGGCGTCCATGATCGTCTTCTTCAGTGTGATGACTACCCGCGCCTTGGCCATCGTCGTGCCTCCTGGTTTGCCGAAGCGAGAACCCACGCCCAACTGCCCTCACCCTTCTGTGCATTCTGGCCGATGCCCTGCGGGTCCTGTTGGGGACTCGCGGACGGCCGCCAGCTACTGGACAACCGGCGCCCAGCAAAGCAGCGCGGGGACATCACCCCCTCGTTGTCACCCGCAGGTTGCGGATGAAGCACTCTGCCGGTGGGAACCTGTTTGGCGCCTCGCCTTCCTTGATCGGCCAGCGGAACGCTCCCAGGCAGAGCGTCGTCGGCCGTCCCGCGATCTCGCCCTTCCAGATCCATCGGCTGTCAACGATCACGGTGACCCGTTGAACTCTCCGAACGACCCTTACGTGCACCTCGCGTCCCATAGGTACTGGGCACTTATCGAGGGGAGTCATGGAGTCCGGTCGTCCTGGCTCTCCCGTCTGGATCGCAAGACCGTCGAACTGCGGGATAAGCGGGGCCTCGGCTGGTGGAGGCACAGGGGAACCACCGGGCATGAAGCCTATACCAAGGAGTGCCGGGAACTCGTCCGTACCGTAGATGTAGATGCCAGGATTCCAGCCCGAGGCATAGGCAACGCAGGTCATGTCTGCCTCGATGACCCAGCGATGGGCGTCTGGGAGGTCCGTGCTCAACTGCCCCGATCTCGTGTAGGAGCGATTCCCCTCCCACCTCAGTCGCATACCTCGCTCTGTCGCGCTGACCATTTGTGGGACCCCTTCGGTGACCCTCCAGGTGTTCTGGTCGAACGCGGAACTGCAGAGCGTATCATCCACGATGGCAGTACGCCGAGCCTGCGGCCCATCGGCAAGCGTCGGGCCTGCACCGGCCACGCCCTTGTTGAGTCGGAAGGCCTCGCGGTAACACAGGTACGCGATTGCGACCAACGCAACGTGAAGTCGGTAGGGTTCGAGTACCCACGCCGCGGCGGCCAAGGCCACGCATAGAGAGGCAAGCCTGATGTGCCGTGAATAAGGCCTGAGCGGCACGCGAGGGACATAGCGCTGGACGGCCCACACGGCCCCCATTATGACAGGGTAGGCGACGACCAAGATCCTATCCTTCAGGTCGACTTCGATCCAGCCTGACGCGTACGCCTCCCAGCCAACGTAGATGCCTTGACAGAGCCACAAGACCCATGGGGTCAGGCTCTTCTGCATGCCGCTCCGGTCCATGGCCGTCTCCGCTCGCCCGCTGTTCTTATCCCTTCATGATGACCGCAACGCCACCCATATACCCTCTCAACACCTCCGGCACGACGACGCTACCATCGGCCTGCTGGTAGTTCTCCAGAATAGCCGCGAAGGTGCGCCCGACGGCCAGGCCGGAGCCGTTCAGGGTGTGGACGAACTCGGGCTTGGCACCCTTTTCGCGGCGGAACCGGACGTTGGCGCGGCGCGCCTGCCAGTCCAGGCAATTCGAGCACGAACTCAGCTCAATCCACTTGCCCGTGCCGGGGAACCAGGCCATCGGGTCATACGCCTTCGCGGCCGCCATGCTCATCTCGCCCGCGCACATCAGCGCCAGCTTGTACGGGATGCCGAGCCGCTGGTATATCGTCTCGGCCTGCCGCACGAGCGATTCCAGCTCATCAATCGAGCTCTCCGGCTGCACGAACCTGAACATCTCGACCTTGTCGAACTGGAACTGACGGATGAGCCCACGC
>Ga0315288_10005776_pt1 | contig 15721 bp, 33 predicted proteins | sample YL17G11_20_MG_FD_203454 | JGI IMG/M metagenome (GOLD analysis project Ga0315288, IMG submission 203454) | Sediment microbial communities from Yellowstone Lake, YNP, Wyoming, USA - YL17G11_20 | ecosystem: Environmental > Aquatic > Freshwater > Lake > Sediment | place: USA: Wyoming | collected...
GTCGTTCTTGACTTTTGCTAACCCGAACTCTTTTACAAGCAAGGCTAACATGAATCTCAACCCGCCCCTTTTCCATGCCTTCTCTTGCTTTTTCCTGTCTGCATTATCTTTCATATAGTTTGCCATTTTTTTCTCCCTCTCCTGCTTTTTCTTTTGCCGAGAATCTCTCTGACCTTCAAATCCAAATCCGAATATGTCGGGACATTGTTGTATTTTACTTTCAGTTTATTTTCCAGATAAAATAATTTTTTCTCTGCGAGTTTCAGTCGTCTCTTGAGCAATCTTATCTCAGCCAAGTTCTGAATAAATCTGTGCCGATACCATAGTAATCTCGATTTGACATCAGCATTCGCTTTCGCAAATTCGTTTAACTTCTTGACACCTGCGAACCTATCTTTTACCATTTGCCTATCCAATTAGGTAGTAGTAAGGTTTATATATTTAAAGTTAACGGGGAAAATACTTCTCAAGTCGTTTCTGCCTCTGCTCTTCACATCTCCTTTGCAGGTCTTCAAGATAAGATTCATCTATAGTCTCAGAGAGCAGTTTTGCTTTCTTCTCGCAATATTCATCTAAAGTTGTTGTATTTGATTGGGTCTCTATACTATTGAAAAGTTCTTTAACAAACTCTATTGTCTGCTTTCTCTGTTCTAGGTCTTTGATGAAATCTGACTGCTCAATATAAGATATGAATGCCTCGTTGACAACATAATAATTTAATATGAAAGTGCAGTTCTTCTCTTTGTTTGTTCTTACTAACGAATAACTCACGTCTTTTCCGAATTCTTTTTTTATAATTTCCTTTTTGATTTTGAATGTGGGGTATATGTAAGGAAGCACAAACCTTTGTCCTTCCTGTTTGAAAAAACGCCTGAACATCAATGGAGATTTTGTGTATCGAAGTTCATTGCCTATTTGCATAAAACGTTGCTTATCGTTGAACCTGAAGAGAAACGGAAGAAGTTGATAATATTTTTCATAAAACATCTTTGTTTTCTTGTCTACCTTCACATTCCCGAACACAGATGCCATATTAACTATAGTTCTTCTACACGGAGAAAAAACAAGCCTGTTAAATTTTGTGAAGAATGTTCTTATATAATTGGATGTAACAACCTTTGTGACCTCAAGTTTTTTATAATCATGCTCAAACCATTCCTTGACCTTATGCCTTTTTTCTTCTCTAAAGTAGTTCTCCTTCCTGTTGTCTGGCGTGAGTATGATTACAGAGTCCAGTATTATGATTGATTTCTCAGTATACTGCGGGACTTCTATGAGTTCATTGCTCATGTTCTACTCCATATATGAAAAAAACGTTCCGCATTATGAAAAATCCAATAAAAAATCCATAGTCCGATGTCAGCCCATAAAAAATATTTCAAGTTGTCATACTGCTTTAGATAATAAACCCCATAAGTTGTTAACAGCATCAGGAAAAGTAATCTGGAAGTTGTGTGTTCGGCACGACCCCAGAAGAACGCTGTCCTATATTGCCATTTCCTTAGTATGTTGAAGCACATGATTACTCCTTGTCAACGATTGTAACGTCCCAGCCGTCTCTAAGGCTCGGTATGATAGTTCTTATCTTTCCTGCCACATTCGGCAACAGAAGTTCTTTGAGTTCTTCATCACTGAAATGTATCTCATAAGTTCTATATTTTTTTTGTTCCATGTTTATCTCCTCTTGATATTTATATTCAATAATTTCAAATCAATATTGTTCTCTTGTAGAACCTCGATTGCTCTGCTGTAGTTCTTTGATGCCTTATCTTCATGCTGTTTTCTTTTTGTATCCCTGAATTTCTTTGCGTTTATCAGTGCCTTTGCCCTAGCCTCTCTTGTGTGCAACCATATAGGATTAATCTTTTTTCTGAGTGTGCCATCTTTATTTAATCTGTATCTTTCGTATTTCCAGTCCCTAAAATAATTAAAGTTAGAATCTGATTTTTCAAGTTCTGCAATTTCTAGTATACGATTTTCAAAAAAATGAATCCACTCAGAAAAATTATCAAACATAAGTGTTTTCTTCTCTGGTGACGTTTCAACGTATTTTATCTTTGACATTTTTCACCTTTGAATATTGCAAACATATCTTCGTTGCCATAATCATTGTAATCCCCACATTTTGTGCAGTGCTTCCTTGATTCCCATATTGAATCATCTAACTTGTAAGAGCCACCGCATCTACATAGATATATCCCACAGATTTTACAATGTGGTGTAATTGTTTTGCAGAGTTCTTGCTTGTGAAAAAAACACCATGACCCACCTGCACTAGCCTGAACTTTTCCTTTTGGATTGTGCTCTTCACAAAAATATCTGTTCATTGTTCCACCACCAGTTTCTTTTGTGCGGGATGATTCCCTGCTTCTATAAGTTTATCCATCTCCTGCTGTCTAATCAAAGCCTGATAATGCAAATCATTGCCCTCTTCATGGTCTTGCTCACATTTCAATGCTTCCTGATAAGTCTTGAACTCGTCATGGCAACCATCACACTTGTAAATAATATCTGTATTGTGGATGGGAGAGTCTACATGTGTTTCCTGTATATGCTCATCGCAATCATCATTATCCCTGAACTTTGCCCTGCAATAAGGACACTTCCATGATTCCACCTCTTCAGTTTTTACCATTTCAAACCCCATATCTATCCCAACCAGATTTGTTATGTCTCTCTGCATTTGGACTCAAGTAAACCCAAAGTTCTCCCTTACAATAATCTGGAAGTTGTATTTGCCGAAGTTTTTTAAGTTCTGGATTCACTGCAAAGGTCTTTTGTTTTGTTGCCTTGACTGAAACAAGTTTACACATTGCTGGAAAAAAGGCTATGACATCATAAGCACCGAAACTGCCTCTTGACCTTTGACAGAATAATGCACCCTCATCCTCTAATATTTTTTTTACAATTCTCTCTTTGCTCAATCCCCATTTCTTATTGTTGTTGCTCATTTTTCACCCTCTAAATCGTCTTCTAAAACATTAAGTATGGCAATCATCTTTCTTCTGACAAGAAGTTGTTTTTCTTGTTTTGAGACTTCCCGCATAACTTCTATCCTTTTTTTTATCCTCTCCATCTTTATGTAATGATTCCTTTTCAAAAAAACATTGACATCTTCAATGAAATCTTTACGAAGTAGTGTATCTACATAGTGCTCTGCTATATCCCCTATTGTGCAATTTTCGTTCATTTTAACATCATCTCCTTCAGTTTTTCTTCATTGATTCTGATTTCTTGTTTTTTCATAATTATTTTTACGACTGGTTTTTCAAAGTTGTGATAATCAAATTCTATACCAGTGATATTATCCTTCTGGGTATCCAACCAGATAAGCCAACCCTTGACCGCTTTTTTTGTTAGATTCATTTCGAGCACCTCTTGTGTATCTTTGCAAATGACTCCATAAAATCCATGAACATCTGGATGTGCATTGTGCCTTCAGGAAATACCTGCTCTTGTTTGCATTTATCACAAACCATCTTATTAGGATTAACCGAATAATCCAGTTTAATGTAATCATACTTGCTTGTCATGTCATCCCTTCAGCATGAAATATATTGTGATAAATATTATCAGCCCAATGCCTAAATATGCACCTATGTCTCTCCAAGTCATCCTAACAACACTCTCCTAAGTTCTGGCGGTAAAGCCATGATGTATGCGACCAACAGCAGTCCGATGAATAGTATGAACAACGCTGTCGGAGTTGTCATCTGCCCTTTTTTTGCTTGATTCATTTTAAAACCTGTTTTTATTGTGCCCCTTACAAAATATAATCTCCTTTTCTTTTAAAGGAACTCCACAGGCATGACAAAACTTTGCCTTTTTGTATCTTTTGTTCATCTTCTTGACCCAGTTTTTCATTCATATCACTTCTTCCAGTCCACATAACTTACAAACTTTCTCCATGTATATATCTTGCAATCACATTTCTCACATGCAGAGCCGTGTTTGTCTAAATCATGCTTTCCGTGATATCCTTTGCTGTGACCACAGCAACAAACTTCATCATTTATTTCCATGTTCATCACCTCAACATAAAGAAGATTTTTTCAACTTCTTCCTTGTTTTCAACAAACTTTATCTCGTTCTCTCCGTCGTCTCCGCCAATAGACATGATTATCTTGCCATGATGTCTCCTGAGCCTTATGTAAATCTGCCCACCTATAGCGTCTGGTCTGTCAATATACCACACTGAATTAGATTCTGTTTCATCAAAAAAGTTTTCAAACATTTATGTCACCTTTATGTTTTAGATATTCTTCATAGGAAAGGTCTTCAGTAATGATGTTATCTATCTTCCAAAAAAATCCTTTTAAGATGGAAGTCTCGAATTTCCTATACATGCCAACAGCATACTTATGCTTCTTGAGTTGTTTGTAATATTTTTCACAATGAAGAGTGATGTTTTTGTTTACAGGGTCTCCTTCAAGATATTTTTTTGCGACCTCTCTCTTTGCCTGACCCCAACTATCTTCTTCACAATATAGGGGTTTTTTAGGTTCAATAATAATCTCTCTGTGTAGAAGTTCGTTCCCCTCTGTTGTGTGATATGAAAGTTCTATTTTTATTTCAGTAATCCTCTGATATGAGTTGAAGGTCTTATACCAGAACTTTGCTAATATTTGTTTTATGTTCATTTAAATCAACTCCTTCTTCTGGCTCTGTAACCTATCTATCTCTGCTTCAATGTAGTTCTTTATGTTCAGTTTGTTTGACTGGATGACCTTGCTCTTCCCTTCCCTTCCTAGAAGCAATATAAAGCCCTGCTTATCCAAGACCTTGATATGCTTTGACAGGTTTGCCCAGTTGATTCCTGTCCTTTCCTGCAACGCCTTGATAGTTGTCGGTTGCTTGATTTCCTTGAGTATCTTCATCCTGTTGTTATTTAGTTCCATGTTTTCACCTTCAAAGGATTTGCGTTTCCACATCTTCATCATTATAAACCCATATCTTCAGATGACATTTATCCTGACCACATGCTAAAATATCTTCATAGTCATCTTGGTCTATATTATCAAGTTCTTTCTTTATCGATATTAGTTTGCTTCCACATGAAAAACAATGCGTGAACATGCTCTTCTCGTTTTTGTTTGTTTCAATTCTGTAGTTTGTCATTTCTTTCCCCTCAGTATCTTTTTGCAGTTCTTACAATTAACTCTCTTGCCAACCATGTCTGTCTTTTTCCAGTTGCATTCAACTGCCTGATTGCAGAGGTAAAATAATTTGACTGCATCCTTCTGCATCTTTGTTGGTCTCGGCTTTGTAATATATTTGTGCCTGACTATCCTTCCATTGAATTTTCTGAATTTCATTTTTTTATCTCTACTTTGACTTTCTTCTTCATGCTGTTCAGAAGTTCTCTCCACGCATACTGCTTCATGCTAATCTTCTGACCATCAACGATGATGCAGTTCTTGTAGACCCTAGTGATATCCTCACATGAGAAGCCCATTCTCCCTTTTAAACCATATCCGCAAAACTGGTCTCCTTTTTTTGGGAATTTCACAACCCCTTCCATTATTATCTTGACTTTCATTTTTTCATCTCCACCTTATACATCTTGTCAACCAATATCCCACTACCTTTTAAAAAAGGTGGAATGAATATTACTTTTTTTTCTTTATAAAAATCAGATGTAAGATGTCTGAAATGACCACGAATCCAGAACCGATATCCATAATGGAAGTTTGCATTTCCTATGATTTCGTCTGTGTATTTTTTCAAGACCCCTGTGACGTTGACTGAGTATCTTGTCGGTAACGGAAGTTTGCCCTGCTTGATTCTTCTCTCCCTGTTCTTCTCATTCTCTTTGTGCTCTACTAAAACAACTTCTGGATTGTGAAGGAAGTTCAGGAAGTTGACAGAAAACTTATGTATAAACTCTCTCAGTTTCGGGTCAGTTGTCGGATTTGTTACAATAGTATATTTAAATTTTTGATACTCTTCAAACAAGTTGATGTTTTTCGTAAAGGTATCAAAAAAATAATTATTCCCGTTCTCAGACAAGATTGTGCATCTGAGTGCGTATCCGACTATGGTCTTCCCGTTGAATGTTTTTTCCAATTTTTGAAATGAAGAGTCCCTAACAACTTCTTGTTTTTCGTTGTCAGTTACCATCGTTCCTTTTGTGAGCATGATTCCAAACTCCGCCTTAGCATCCACGTCAATCCCGCAGTTGTCAAGTTCTTCCTTTGTAAAAGAAACATCAATGAATATATGCTCGAAAGGAAGTTTAAGTTCATCATTCTTGTTCGGCGGGTCTGTGAGCATCAACATCTTTTTGATGCTGTTGTCTATCTCAAAGATTTTGCATTTCGGCAACGTGCCTTCAATCGCATCCATGAAAGATTCCCCTGAATTTCCGAAGTTCTCAACCTTGTCAGGATGATATTTAGTATTATAACTGAACCCGACAAAAGCCTTCGCAAATTTCAAGTAATTTTCGGCGTTCATTTCTTTTCGTCCTCTGCTAAGTTGTCACCGAATTCTTTTAACTTTTGTTTCTGCTGGTGCTCAAGTTCTACCCACCTGTTGTATTTTTCTGCATTGAGATATTTCAAGACACCTTGCTCTGCAATATCAATCAATACTTCAGGCTTGAGTGCGTCCAGTTCCCAACTCTTGTTGCCGTATTTCTTGATATAATCTTCTGCTCTTGGGTCTGTCAACTTTGCTGGGTTTGGCGGTGGATTGTAAGTTCTTATCTGGGTCATGTTAAGAGCCAGAGGAACTATCTGGAAATATTCTTCGATAGTATCTTCATCAAGATAGAATCCTTCAACTTCTTCATCGCCTTCCTTATCGCTTTCAGGCGGAGACACATAAATCTCTTCTTCTCCTTTCAAAAGAAATTCTGTAATCCTTTCATTGATATCTCTTACCATATCTTTCCCACTGGGGTCATGGTCTCCCAAATATAAAACAATACATTTCTTCCCGTCTTCAATCTTCGACCTTATCCTCTGACCAAGTTCATACATCGTTGATGCACTTGAATATCCTTTGTTTGCACCGAAATAAATGTGAAAAGTATCTGCTACAGGTTTCAGGACGCTTTCCATTGCCTGTTTCTCTGAATAAAGTTCTACATAAAATTCTTGGTCAGACCATCTCGGAAGTCTGTAAGAACTGACTGCACTCTTGATGAGGCTCTTGACACTACTCCATTCAGAATGTTTCTCAGGAGTTCTTCCCCTGTCTTCGATAGCGTCCCAATCGATTTTTCCGCCGTATCTTGCGTCTGTCAGGAACGTGCAAATTCTTTTGTATGTTGCCTCAGAGTTCGGGATGATTGCTTCAGACACAAGTTGATAATATAGTTGTCTGTTGGTCAATTTCAAGCCCTTCTTCTGATATGCTCTTACGATGTTGATTATCTGCATCAGAAGAATGTTCTGGTCTGCTTCCCAGATTCCTTCATTACCAGAATCGTCTTTGTATTTGATTCTCAAATTTCCTCTCGGATTCCATTCCCTGATTTTGTCTATCATTTTTCCAACCTCTTTTTGTAGTTCTCAGCGAGTTCTTTCTTAGCAAAAGTTTTCAAATCAGTTATTGAAGGAACGCCGTCAGATATGCAGACTTTCCTGACTACAAATCTGTTTCTTGAGTTCTTAACTACTGCAAGTCTGACGTTTGTTTCCATCTTACTCACCATTGTATGTTATACTCTGAATGTTGCCGAGTATATCATCTTTCTTGGAAGTTATCTCCTCTTCTGTGAGTTCTTCGAGCCTAGTTTCATAATCTTCTTTAGACTCTCCTTCTTCCTGTTCGTTGTTGTTCTTGATATCCTCAGCAATCTCTTCTTCATCAATTTCGAGTTCTACTCCGTCAAGTTCGTCAATCATGCTGTCAATCTCGTCGCATCTGTTCTGCAACATCTCGCCTGTCGGTGCATCTTGTAATTGGTCTGGCATGTTATCATGCTTGTCCTGTGTTTCATCTCTCAATGATTCAAGGTCTGATTTCAGTGAATCAATCTCTGACTCAAAATCGTCATCAGTTGTCATGTCCTCAATCCTTTCGCCGATTGCATAAATCTGCTGAAGGAAATCTGATTGAGTCAACTGGCTCTGCTTCGGCATGGTTCTTGAAACATGCTTTCCGCCGAACTTAAATTTCCACCAGTAATAAGACTCGCCTTTTTTTATGTCGCTGTTCTTGACATCTTTCCTTGCTTTCAATACATGTATTACTCTTGGCATTTTTATTCACCTCAATACAAGAGAAACAAGGAGAAACATTATCGACATTCCAAATAATGTTCCACATAGTCCCCCCATTATCATCCCTTTTAATGTATCGTCCATTTCATTCACCCATATCCTCTTTGCAAACTTTACAAAGACCTTTTGCATTAATCGTTTTGTCCTCATAACAAGATACACAAGTTCCTTTCATTTTATTCACCTTTCTCCTCAACAACTACCTTGTTGTTTTTTCCTCTGACTGCTTTCCAGTTGCTCATCTCTCCGAAAGCCATTTGCCACAATTTCATCCTGATTACGTCAATCTTGGCAAACTCTTTTTTGAAAGAATCTGAGACCCCGCCTGTGTAAACAGCGTTCAGCATGTTTGTCAGGTCTGCTACAAATTCCGCATCATATTGGCTTACTCTCATTTTCATCAGCCCCATCTTTGCACTTGCTCATTTGTGAAATTGAGCCTTTCCAATTTGCTTGGGTCTTTGACTCCTTTCAGCACGTTCTCCAAGTCAGTGTAGTTTGCAAATGAATCACATAATTTGCACTCCTTACATGGTTGCTGATGCCATTTCGCACAATACCCTGATGGTTTCTTCTGCGTCAACTCTTTCTCTGTTGTGTGCATGAATGTGTATGGCATTGTGGAATCTCCCCTATGCTCTGCTTTTCTTCTGACTGAGAATGCGACAACCTTCATTCCGTAGAACGCAACCCAGAGTTGATATCCTGAATTGTAATCATATTGTTCTGCCTTGAAGATTTTGATTCCGTTGTCAAGTTCCTTCTTGAAGTTTGCTTTGTGAGGGTGCATAGTTTTCAACCTCAAAAAAGGTGCGAATGATTCCTGAGACATCTCCTTGATGCCGTGCAGTGTTATTTTGTCCTGAAGGTCTCTTATCTTGAAACTTGTTATGTGAGAATCAAACTCTCTGCATTGCTCGGATTCTTTTTTTAACTCAGTAAGTTTTGCCCTGAAAGGTTTTTCTTCCTCGACAATCTGTTGCCTGAGTGATGCTGTGTTCTGTTCCATCTGCTTGTATATTTTGTCTTCTTCCTTGTCAATCTTCTGAAGCCTAAGAATAGATGCCTCAGATTTTTCTCTGAGGTCTTCTATCTGCTTTTGATACTCTGCTTTTGTTGTCATTGTGATTCACCTTCTTTTTTTTCGGCAGGGACTAAAGTGACTAACTTTGTTATCAAGACTTTCTGTGCCCTTGTCTGCAACCAACTTTCTACGTTAGGCTTTATCTGTTCGCCGTGTGTTGCATAATCAGTGAATGCGTTGTATAAATCCCATCTGGTCGGTATCTTGCCATCGATTGCATACTTCTGCTTGAGAAGATTTGTGATGTTCTCGATGTGTTTGCTTCTACCTTCAACCAGTTTTGCTAGAATCTTGTCCATCAAAGCCCATTCGATTGAATCACCGATGCAGTCATTGACCATCGCTTTGAGTTTCTCGTTGCCAGATATCATGTCCTTGAGCATCTTCTCAATGACCTCAGCAAAATTCTCTGCGAGTTTTTCTGTGTGATGAACGTTGAACTCTTTTACCCAGCCAACATTCACAACCATTCCGTTCTTACATGCCAATCTCATTATGTGTGGCAAGACCATGATGCCTGTCTGCTTGTTGTAAGAATTCACGAGTCTTATCCCTGCGACAAATTCCTCGCCAACATTGACATACAACTTTGATTTTGGGAAAGTTATATCAACGTAAATCCTGTTCCCTGCGTTGCCGATTTTAGATATCTCAGATTCTATGTTGAGATTCTGCAATCCATCGCAAACGCTGTTGCTCATGTCCTCATGCTGAACTGCATGATACCCGTCAGATACAAATACTATTGTCTTCTTGGTTTTTTCGTTGCACATTGCCCTGTAATTTTTTTCTGGCTCGACATTGTTGCCGACCCTTACAGAGTCAAGATATGCTCTGTCGAAGTTTTTGGCTTCATTCCTAAATTCACTTATGTTCATTTTTTACACCTCTTTTTTTAATACATTCTATCGTGCTCTTCACGAGCAAGTCTGTTCAATTTTGCATCGATTTCTGGATGCTTTTTCAAACAATCGTTACAGATTACACATCCGAAATCGTCAACATCTGCTGGATTGACTTTACAAAAATTGCAAACGTCTTCCTCATCGTCGCCTTCATAGGTGAGACCATCTTCAAAGTCTCTTTCCCATGCTTCGAGTTTTGCATCGTTGACATAGTTTGTGTTTTCACTCATTGTAATTCACCTCTTTTTTGATTATCCATATTCTTCAAAAGTTCCTGCTCAATCCTGAATCTCTGCCTAAATCCAACGTCCATTGCCCCACAATTTGAGCAGACCCATGACTTACTAGCACTGCACCAGTAGACCTGTTCATTGCTCTGAAAACAGGCAAGTTTCTCACTGGTCAGGCAACTAGGCACTTCGACCTTCTCTCCTTGAAATGTGTGGTATTTAGTCATTCTACTTTCTATTGATGGAAAGTATAGGGGATATTTAAACCTTTCGGTCAAGTCTTTATAGACGAGAAACTTATAGTGTTTGTTTGCCATATAAGAAAATGTGCCCTTTTCCTTTATAAATGGGTCTTTTTTCATCCAATATCTTTATAAATAATGTATTTTAACCACTTAATTACGTTTATGGGATTAAAAGTCTCAGACGTGGAGTTGAATACACCATGACGACAAAGTTAATTTGGTTAAGGGATGGAACGAAAGATAAGATAATTGAAATCCTTAAAAATGAGAAGTTGAAACCTATACCAGAGCAGAACGCTTTTGATAGGCTAGACTTTATGATTATGGTCTTCAATTATTCTGAAGCAGAAGTCAGAAACAGGACTTGGAGAAGAGGTATGGCTAAATACTATAGAGATGTTTACCTTGTCCTTGATGATTTAATTGCACAGAACAAGGTTGAAAAAATCCAGCAAGGAAGAAAATGGTATTACACTTGGATTGCACCTTTGAATTAATTTTTTCTTTATCTTTTTATATAACTTCATCTAACCATTAGAAATGGATAGGCTCGATTTGGAAAAGAAGTGCAAACGGATAGTAGATTTAAGGACGCAACGGCTCAGGATTCAGGAAGATATCAATAAAGAAGTTGCTGATGTTCTGGCTCACATGAAACTTATTGATAAAAAAAATATCAAAGTCGGGGAATATTCTATTGAAATCTCAAAACGATTAAGAAGAGAGTTTGATTTTGCATTCTTGGATGAGTTGCAAAGAAAAGGTTTGCTTCCATTGACTGCCATGAAGAAGTCTGAATTTGATAGACTCTTGATTACAACCAGCAAAAAAATGAAACTTGTGGATGGTAAGTTTGTCTATGAGACCGAATAAATATCAGAAAGCAGATTGGCTCTTGGAGAATGATTGCGTCTTTTATTTTGGGAGAAGAGGCAGGACGCATATCTTTGTTGTGAAGGGCAAGGAAAAGAAGTTTTACAGCGTCAGGATTGAGTTATACAAGACCCTGAAGAGAGGTCACTGCCGTTGTGATTATATAAAAGAAGACTGCTCACATGTTTTATCATGCAAAAAATATCTTGAAACGCACAAGGTGATGAATGAATGATAACCCGTAAAGGATACTATTATAATTATGATATAGCGATGGAGATTATAAAACAGCAGAAAGATGGTTATGAGACTATGTTTTTGCCTTTCAAACCTGATGAAAATGGAAAATTAAAATCATCCCCGCCGATTCGCTGGGCTATGTGTAATTATGTTGATATGCTTAAACGAAATTGGGAGAGATATAATTTTTTTGAACAGCCTATGAATCTCTATCACTCTCTTGCAAGATATAAAATGGTCATGTTCAGTTTTTCATGGAGAGTGAAATCACAACAGCAACAGATATGGCTCAAGGAGTTTAAAAATTATTTAATCAATTACATGCTTTTCATCGAGACAGATTCTCCTGATATAAAAAAGGCACATGCTGATGCTAAGGATATCAAGGTTTTTCTTGATAGATATAAAGTAAAGTATTATGTGAAAAATTCTGGGTCAAAGGGTTTTCATTTCCTGATACCTGCCGAAGAGTTCGACTGGCTGACATGGAAGACCTATGATGAAGATATTGAGAAAAACGTCGGGGATTTCGATAAACTGATGCTGAAACTCCCTGTCAATGAAAATAATGGTGAAAAGATTTTTGACAAGGTTCTGCTATTCAAGGCAATTAGTCTCAGACTAAAGACATTGTTATCTTGCTCTACAATAGATACATCTGTCAATGATATTAAACGTGTATGTAAAAGTTCATATAGTTGGGATGTAAAAAAGAACCTCATCGCATATCCTCTTGATGATGATATGTTTGCGAAGTTCGACAATTCGATGGTCACTCCTGAAAAGGTGTTATCATATAAAAATTATAAGAGAGGCTTGTTGTGGAGAAATACTCAGTTCCCGCTATCAGAGAGACATATATCTATGAAGAAGATGATTGTTGACTTGGGGATTCTCAAGCCGTAACAGAAATGTTTTTATATTATGCTATAATATTTTGGTAAGGGTGAGATGATATGAGCAGTGCTTGTTCGATTTTACAAGATGAACCGCAGAGGTTCGTAGATTATATATTAGCAGACACCAGAATGCGGTCAAAGATAGTAGACCAGCGTTCCTTTGTTGACGCACTTGATAAGGTCTTGAAATCTGATGCTTCTTTATCAAACATCCCTGCTGAAATTAAAAGAAAAGGAGAATCTCTTGAATTGTGCGGTATAGATATCTATAATGACCCATCAATCCAAAACATCATAAAAAGGAATGTCGGGTCGAAGAGGCGTGAGATTAATAAGAAGGTCAGAATGGAAAAGCCGACTTGGACAAGGACGCAAAAGATGAAAGAGGCAAACAGGAGATTGCAGATTTTTATTTCTAGTTCCTCGCAAAAGATTAAGCAGACAAAACAAGTCACGATATCTGAGGCTACTAGACCCGTCAAGGTCAAAGAATATGATAGGGAAGGAAAGAAAGTCTCTGGGTATAGGAAGACTGAATATAAGACACTGACGATGCAGGAACAGATGCTTCTTGAGAACGGGATAAGGAAAGGAAAGAAGCCGTCAGAAGTCGCTAAAGATTATCTTCAGGCAGGTCTCGGATTCAGGACAGGGATTTCTCTGAAAAGACATTATTATAGACTGAAAGATAAATTAGGTATCTAAAGAACCGCCATAAGCCACATCCCAAGCAACACCAGTGCAATCAGACCGATAAATAAAATTATCTGAAGCCAGAATTCTACAAAAAAATCTATGACAACTGAGGGTATGTCTGATGATGTGTGTAATGAAACATATCCTGTTATCGGTGGTGGATATGAGCAGGTCTGTGGAGTGAACTCCGAATAGTTACCAGAGTATGTTTCTCCGCATGTGTTCAAATCTGTGACTGAGTTGCAGTTTGCATTTGGCATCGGTGATACACAGGTTTCATGCCCGTTGCAAGACCAGTTAGGTGTGCAAGATGCAACCAACTCATATCCGATGCTTTCTATGTTTGCAACAAGATATCCACTTGCATTGAAAGGTGGACTTGGTGGTGCACTTGACCATGTTTGTAAAGAATCGCTGAAACCAGAAGATGCGTTCCAAGTTATTCTGCCTGAATCTACTGGTAAAGGTGATGCAGTAGAAATAGTATAATCAAACCAATCTTCATTGTTGTATTGAACTAAATAATAATCTCTATGTGGATAAAGATAAAAATTATCTGCTGAAAAATCAGCAAACCATTTGCCATCAGAAGAAATAGGTGTTGCGTTTACAAGACTATGGTTCAAATCATTATATTGTGTGTCATAAATAATTATAAACCCGCCTGACCCATACCCGCTTGGAATTGAAGTTACATTGATTAATTTTATCGTCTCATTTACAGATATCCTTAAACCAACTGCACTCCTTCTATATGAACCAAGTCCGCCATTTATAGTATATCCATGTGTTTCAACTTCTGCAAAAGCACATGTTATTGTTATTAAAAGTATAAAAAAATAAATTATTTTTTTCATTTACAACACCGCCATGAGCCACATCCCGAGTAACACCAGTGCAATCAGACCAATGAATGCGATTATCTGAATCCAGAATTCTACAAAGAAATCCACGACAACCGATGCTATATCTGAAGACACGTGTGCTGGTGTATATCCTGTTATTGGTGAACAACTTTGTGGTGTGAATTCTGAATAATCACCTGAATATATCTCACCGCATGTGTTTAAATCCTCAACTGAATTACATGCCTGTTCGTTGACGATGCAGGTCGCATATCCGTTGCAACTCCAATTAGGTGTGCATACTCCAACAACAAAAGGATATGGAAATAGAGAACCACCATAAGGACTATCAGGAATACCCATATAAAAGTAATAATTACCATCAGTCAAACCAGCATCGGCAAGATTAAGACATGTGGAATAATTCTGATGCCAAACAACATCATCTCCTGTGTTGTTGAAAGTTTCAACTATATAATTAGTAGATGTATCTGTGTTATACATTCCAATAATATTATCATCGTCATAGTCTAATGAAAAATCAAAACATAGATTAGTTTCATTTGCAAGAACAATAGACGGAAAATAGTTAAGTCCAATCGGGTCACAACTACCGCCAAATAAAGGGAATGTTTCAACAAATCCTTTATTCCTAATGTAGTTCCCCATAAACTCTCCGTCTTTTTTGACACAATAATCAACATGTCCATCATCTTCGTCATCAAAATTTGTGTTGTCAATTAGTTCAAAAAGAGTGTTATTGTAGAAATATGAAAGTGAATATCCTGCATTTAAAGTGCAAGTCGACCCTTCAAGTGGAATGAGACCATCATCATAAAAGTAGTTGCCTGTTACATTAAACTCTTGTGTGAAGGAACAACCACCAAAATCTACTGCTATGTTGTTAAAAAACTGGTTGTTACGAGTTCCATCTCCACCTATACTCACACCTTTGAAGTTAATTCTTGTGACCACGCTATTATTTACACGAGGCATAGTCAGTGTGCCAATATCACTATCTGTAAAAAGAACATCAGACATACCTGCCTGAACGCTGAAGACTCCAAAATCACTATTTTTAAAAACTAAATCTTTGATAAGACTTTCCGTATTGTCAGGAAATCCTGTTGTAGCAGTAACATTATCAACAAGATAATTAATGCCGTAGAAAAAAATCCTATCTGTGTCGGAATTTGTTATATTAATGTTTGTTCCTGCGATTCCTATTGTATCAATGTTGTGGTTGTCATCAAAAACTATATTAACACAATCATTAAAAATATCCCATCCGTTTTGGCATTCAAATATCCCAGTCCCACCAAAGTCGTTGCCTCTGATTATGTTATCCTTTCCTCTAATTCTTGTATTTCCTGTGAATTTGTTTCCTATAAATTCAGAATCATTTATTTCAGACCACCATGTATCTACTGATGATATATTGTTTTGTGTGACTGACGCATTTCTGCCGAAAAC
>Ga0315288_10005777_pt1 | contig 15720 bp, 17 predicted proteins | sample YL17G11_20_MG_FD_203454 | JGI IMG/M metagenome (GOLD analysis project Ga0315288, IMG submission 203454) | Sediment microbial communities from Yellowstone Lake, YNP, Wyoming, USA - YL17G11_20 | ecosystem: Environmental > Aquatic > Freshwater > Lake > Sediment | place: USA: Wyoming | collected...
CCATAGAAAGTGCCTTCAGTCAGGTCTGCAACCGCATCAAAAGAGTGGGCAGACGTTGGTCAGAACACGGTCTCTTAAATTGGCTTAAGGTTGCTTTTTATAAGATCTTCAAACCAGATAGTTGGAGGTTTGATATGGTTAGAAAATAAAAAACAAGTGTCGCTTATCAAGATGATCAATCTTCAGGTTTCATATTCATGGTGTGAATCCATCACGTAACTTTGGAACAAAGCCAATTTTTAAATCAACCACCTGGATGACTAGAAAAGAGAATGGGAGCCACTAACCAATTTCAACTAAAAACTTGACAACCTCCGAAACCCTGCCTTTTAGAAAACCTTGCATAAATGAATCTATTCTACCTATTCCCCGATCAACTCCAACACCCCATCAATCATTTCCTTCACCTGTGCTTTAAATTCCTCATCCTCTTCCATCATCTCAACTATCACAGGACTCCACTCATAGTAGAGTCTTATTAGTTCCTGACCTTTGGGGGCTGTGCTTAATACGTTATCACGCAAATATCTCAGGAGTTCTGTTTCCTCAGAATCCTCACCGTAGATTTGTTCTATTAGACAGATGGGCATAATAGTTGTAGTCGTTGAGCTAATGGAGCTTGTGCTAGTAGGCACGGGTACCAGTATTGTTGTGGTAGTAGTTGGTTTTATTGAAGTGCTAGTGGTTGTAGAGCTTGTACTTGAAGAGGTTACTTTTATGATTGTTGTGGTTGTTGTCTTGGGTGGTGGGGGAGGATTATAAATTGAAGTAGTAGTAGAAATAGAGGTACTAGTGGTAGTTGAACCAGAAATGGTAGTTGTGGTTGATGCTACTGAAGTAGTGGTCGAAGTATCAAATGACCCACACTGTCCTGCACGAACCGCCTGCACGTAGTAGTAGTTGCCTGACTTATTGTAGTTGTACACATCGCCATCGTAGAAACCGACGAGCCAGGCGCCGTAGGGATCGAGGGCGTAAGTAGTAGACGACCAATACCAGAACGACTGGGTATTGGGGAAAAAACTAAGGTTGATGGAAGGGTTGCCCTCGTTGTAATTGACAAGGGATTGAAGCTCCTTTACATTGGGCAACCGCCAGTCATTGTGTGAAGCAAGTGTGAGAGTTTCACAATAGGAGACCGCCTCTTGCCATGTGTATTTTCCTGGAGCAGTATCCTGTTGCCACATCAAACCTGTATCAATATTGGTAACAGTACCATCCCCATTATCGATAAAATTATCAAATGACCCACACTGTCCTGCACGAACCGCCCGCACGTAGTAGCCGCGAGACTTCCAGTTGTGGATCACACCGCCATAGTAGAAATTGACGAACCAGGCGCGGAGCGGATAGTAGGCGCGAGTAGTAGACGACCAATAGTCGGACGACACCGTATTGGGGAAATAGTCTGTATTTATGGTCGGGCCAGGTAGTATATTGCTGTCGACAATAGTAGAGATCTCCTTTATCGTCGGCAACCGCCAATCGTTAAACCCACCAAAATAGGCATCATTTAGTGCAGTGATGAAATCTAAAGTATCTTTATCATTACTGGGTGTTCCTGAAGAGCCATCATACCAAGTGTAGGTATTATCAGCGTCGTGGGGATTATTATAATCTTGTATAGTATCAAGGTTTTGCTTCACTTCCCAAATAAGGCCAGTCACATTATCCTGCACCATGATCCCGCCAGAAAGCATGGTATATGATTGCGGATTACAGATATGCTGCGCATCCTGCCCATAGAAATCTTTTCCTGACTGGGGACAGGTTATTTCCCACTCATTATCATAGCACTTGGTCTGCCCTGTATCGAGTATTGGACAATCTACCGCCAATGCCATCGATGATAAAAAGAGTAATGCAAAGAGTGCTACCAATACTATTCCTTCTCTCTTAGTCCTCATGTCTCCCCTCCCTTAAAATAAAATTCCCCACCTTCTCAGAAACTCATCTGAGAAAAGTAGGGTTATGTTGGTTTTAGTATCCATGAGAATACCTAGGGATTATATTCTGCGGATATTATCTTTAAAGCATATTATCTAAAGGATGGCAAATAGAATCTTCATTTTTTGCTTGATAAAATTATTACAACAGGTTATTATAAAAACATCATTGTAATCATTATAACAGAAAGGAGGTTATACTTATGACTTTTAATACCAAATCCATTAGTAAGATCACCGGTCTTTCTAAAAGACAGATAGATTACTGGGATACAACCCATTTCATTAAACCAACCGTGAGAGAAGCCTCTGGGTATGGTTCGGTCAGACTCTATTCCTTTACTGATTTAATTCAGTTGAAAGTGGCAAAGACGCTAAAAGATGCGGGTGTGAGCCTTCAGAAGATAAGAAAAAGCCTTAACTTCTTGAGAAAGCATATGCCCGATATAGAGAAACCATTAGCAGCACTACGATTTCTCACCGATGGTGAGGGTATTTTTGTTTTAACCGCCGACAAGAAAATAATACTGGATACATTAAAGGGGGGGCAGTTAGTCTTTGCTATAGCGTTAGGTGAAATTGTGCAGGAATTGAGTGGGGAGATAAAACGCTTGTGTGGTGACAGGGAATACACCGTTCTGGTACGAGGGCAAAAGTATGAGGTTGTTTTACATCCCGATATGGAAGATGAGGGTTATTGGGTAGAGTGCCCGTCCCTTTCTGGTTGTGCCTCTCAGGGTGATACCGTTGAGGAAGCGTTAGAGATGATTAAGGATGCGATAAAGGGACACCTGGAAGTACTGGAGCAAGATAGAAAGCTCAAGGTGAAAAGAGCCAGAGCGTTATGAGCGGGTTGCACAATTTAAAACCAGAGAGGGCGGTGAAGGCATTTATAAAAGCAGGGTGGGAGTTAAGGAAGACCAAAGGCAGTCATGCAAAACTTACCAAGAAAAATAACCCCAACATTCTTTCCATACCACTTCATAAAGGTAAAGCGATAAAGAAAGGGCTTCTGCTGGATCAGATAAAGAAAGCAGGAATGACAATTGAGGAATTTTTAGAGTATTACGGTTGATGATTAATAAGGTTCTAAGATAACTTTACTGGAAAGCTGATCTTGCAACCTGTACCTTGCTGAATCCTGAGGGGGATGGAAAAAATGTTGATGATTATTTTCTCACTTCTATCGAGATGGTAGTTCAATTATTAATAAAAGGACGACGGAAAAGAGAAGGATGCATAGCTGAAACATAGAGAATCATAATGGAAAAATGCAAAACACAGCCGGTAGGCAAAAAGAAATCATCCTTTGAAATGCACCCGTGTAAGATTTCGAAAATAGGAAAGATAAGCCCACTAGACAAAGTTCAAGCCTTGAAACATTCAAAGCAGTACATAGAGGATTATCGTAGATATGAGAAAGCAAGGGAGAAAAATGATTGGTTTGGCGGTGATGCACGGGGTTATTCTATAAGGCTTTCAAAAGCAGGAAAAAAATTATGTGAAAAATATAATATACGATATCCAATAAACCCTTTCACCCCAGCTGATGAAAAAGAAACAGTCTATGTCCATTATCCCATTACTTTCTTAGACCCACCTAAATTATGGAATAAAGTCAAAGAAAGCCTTTTTGATAATGCACCTGATCAAAGTGTAATCACTCACGTTAATGACAAGCTGGTGTTAATAATTGACACTGAAATTCCTAGAAGTCAAATTAGACAGGAGTTTGAGAATTTTTTGAATCACTTTACAAAAGAACCCAATCAGCGATTGCGTGAGAGTATTAATATTTGGAAAGTCTATAGAATGAAGGAATTTGAAAACAAAAATCTTCTTCAAATAACAAAAGAAGTTTTTAACATAGCGGAGAATCCCACTTACAGCCCAAAAGCTAAAGCACTTTATAATCAAGTCTCAAGAGCTTACAATAAAGCAAAAGAGATAATAAAGTTAGTAATCCCACCCAGCCTTACAAAATAGCCTCATAATTTCTCATCCTCTATCCATTCATTCACATTTAAGGAAGTCTTTAAACGGGTATATCTTCCTGTAGTCCTCGGTATTAAAATATAGAAAAACGATACAGGAGGTATTGAATGGAATTACTAAAGCCACATGAGGTTGCAAGGATTTTAAAGATTACACCGCCATCAATAAGGAGACTAATCAGAGGTGGAGGACTACCCTCAGTCAAAATCGGGGGAAGGTTATATATCATAAAAGAGGAACTTGAAAGAAAAATAAGGAGAAATATGACCACCAAAAATAAGTAGGGGAGTACTCCCAGGGGGTGGCGGGGGTCAGTTGCCTCCCCCCGCTGCTCCTGATGAGGCAACATGGACGAAGGAAAATGGTACACAGCGATACCAGATACAATAATGTTTCACGAGAAGCTGACCTCCAATGACATTCGGGTGTGGAGTGTAATTTTTTCACATTACAATTGGCAAAAAGAGGCGTGCTTCCCTTCCCTCAAAACTATAATTAGAGAATGTAAATTGAGTCGAAAGACCGTTTTGAAAGCACGCAGGAAATTAAGAAGTTTGAATTTAGTTCATTACGATGAAGGCAGGAGTGGAAAGAGTTGTGATTATTTTTTTCCTATTGAGGATCTATTTTCAGATGAGATCCTTAGCAAATTTCCAGGGAGATATTAAGTTACAGGCAAAAGGGGGGGTGGTATCTACTTCCCCCCACCCTAGGTTCTATATTCCCCTACCAGGTGGTATCTACTTCCCCCCACCCTAGGTTCTATATTCCCCTACCAGGTGGTATCTACTTTCCCCCACCAGGTGGTGTAAAAGAGAACCACTAACTAATGAATAGAACTAAGCCCTTGAGCGCCCTTTTTCTTCTCAAAAGATAAAAACAAAAGAAAAAAATTTATCTCTAAGGAAAAAAGTCGCACTAGAGGTTTTAAGCAAGAATGAGCAGACAAAGCACAAGGCTTCAAATTAAAGCTCTTATTGAAGAGATAAACGAAGAAAAGCGAGCAGAGTTTAGAGCTCTAGGCTACAGGAAGAAGAAACGTCGCTATACTAAAAAACAAAAGGATTATGCAGTCAGTATGGCTCAAGAAAAAGGAGTAAGGTGTACAAGCAAACTCTTAGGGCTTTACCGAAAGACCCTTCAGCGGTGGCTGAGGGCACAAGGTATCTGGGTTAAACGCTGTCCGGACTGGGTGTACGACTGGGCTGTTGGAGAAATTGGAGACGGGAAAAATGGGAGCGAAGAGGGTATTGACGCCAGTTAAAAAAGGGAATCCCGCGACAACTCTCACCCCTGCTGTACGGTTAATGAAAACTCTGGCTCCTCGGGAATCCACGTCTATGGGAATATTTAGTGAGAGTTTTCACGAACCGTAAAGAAGAAAGTTTTTTGTGCTTATAAAAAAAGGTTTTTGCCCACCATAAAAAAAGGGGGGGGAACAATTCACCCAGCCCTTAAAAATGAAGGTGGAAAAGGTTTAGCGCATGAGAAAAAAAGGAAAACCTATTAAAAATACCTTCTGGGAATTGATCGCAAAACACAAAGAAGACTATGATATCCGAGTGTCAGCTTCTTCCAGCAAACGATCAGCAAAGAGAATCACTATTCTGGTGAGCAATGCGTTTTTATCCTGCATAGGTGAGGTCAATGGTACGGATTACCTCTTTCACTGGATTCAAGACCTCGAAGCCGAGCTATACAAAGCCTGCAAGGAGCAGGGCCTTGATTGTGACGGTTTAGAGATGGAGAGTGTAGACCGCACCTATATCTGTAAGAATAAGAAAAGTCCACTTTATGGAAGAAAAATTAACGCAACTGCGTTTGACAACCATCGTATCAACACCACCATAGTAGGGGATACCCCCAAGGCAAGGTTATTTGTTCAAATCGTAACGGACTTTTTAACACTGGAAGGAGGTTTGAAGGATGAGGAGCTTTCAAGAAATAATCCACGAGAAAGATTTGTCGGTACTTTTGAATACCAAAAAAGAGATGCTCTACCGGCTCAGGAAACAGGGGTTCCCCTTCGTGGCACTTTCAAAGACCCACAGAGTGTATCTCGTTGAAAGTGTCCTGGGGTGGCTAGAAAATAGAATTGACAAAAGGGTTGAGACACCATAAAAGTGTCACAGAAACACCCTATCATACCATCACCAGTAAGCATCATGCTATCACCAGTTGATTCCAGAAGGTGTAGGTCGAAAACCAAGGGTAGAAGTACGGGGTATGCGTGCATCAAGAAAAAACCTTAAAAATCTTAATTGGCGGATTTGAAATTTGGATAAACTCTTAACGATAAGCCAGGTTTCTGATATCCTTCAGGTAAAGAAGAGCACGATCTACTCGTGGACATTCACCAGGAAGATTCCTTACGTTAAAATTAATGGAGTGCTGCGGTTTAAGGAGAAGGTAATCAGTAGCTGGATTGAGAGCCAAGAGGAGGAACCTAGAAAATTTTAAGATTGGGCTTGACACATTCTATTATGGTGGTAAAATGATTTTGTCTTCCAAGAATAACCAGGGGTATTTTTGTGCCCGCAAAGCTAAAAAATCAGTCTCTGAGAACACTGGCGGAGTTAGACTATTGGGAAACCTCTGGTCTTGGAAGACCTCTGCCTACAGTTCTCAGGGACTTTTTTATGGAGGTGTGTTATAAGTGATCTTTATTTGCCAAAATCTAAAAAAGAAAGGAGGTGAGCAAAATGGCAATTTTAATTGAGTGTCTAAGATGTAAGTATAAACAAAGTGCTAGAGCGAGGAAGTGTAGGGAATGTGACATAGACCTTACGAAAGTGAATGAGAAAATCTACTACATCGATTTCTACTATAAGGGAAACAGGAAAAGGGAAAGGATAGGCACTTCCAAGAAATTAGCTGAGACTGTTTTGAGGAAACGAAAAGTAGAGATTGAAGAGAACAGGTATCTGGACAGAAAGAAGGAGATTAACACTCGATTCAAGGAATTATCGAAGTGGTATCTTGAGTTGGAGAAAATAAAGCGGAAGAGGTCTTATAAAAGAGATTGTGCGAGTGTAGATAAACTTAATGGCTACTTTGGGAATATGATTATCACTGAGATAACTCCTGCTATGGTTGAGAAGTATAAAGGATATAGGTTGAGTCAAATCTCTCGTAGGGGTAGTACTACAAAACCAGCTACATTGAATAGAGAGCTTGCCTGTATGCGACACATGTTCAATCTGGCTATAAGGGAGGGAAAAGCGGAAAAGAATCCCTTTCAGGGTGTTGGACTTGAAAAAGAGAACAACAAAAGGGATAGGATTCTATCAGTAGATGAATACCAAAAGCTATTAGACAAGTCTCCTTCTTATCTGAAACCAATTCTCATTACTGCCTACCATACAGGGATGAGGAAAAGTGAGATATTGAACTTGAAATGGGATAGGGTTGACTTAAAAAATGGGTTTATACGGCTACGTTTTGAGGATACTAAGAATGGTGAAGCCAGGGCAATACCGCTTAATAATGAGTTGACAGAGCTTTTTGAAAATACTATAAAATGCTTACACCATGACTTTGTCTTTACCCGTGGTAATAGACCCACAGGGAACATTAGAAAGGCTTTCTCAAAGGCGTGTGAGGAAGCAGAGATAGAAGATTTTACCTTTCACGACTTCAGGCACACCTTCGTTACCAGGAAAAGGAGAGAAGGTCACGACCCGATTAAGATCATGAAGGTTACGGGTCATAAAGATGTGTCTATGTATCTGAGGTATAACACGGTTACAGAAGAGGAGTTGAAGACCTTAAATTCAGGTCGGATGGACACCAATATGGACACTAAGAAAGATCGTTCAATGGGCACTAATACCTAACATATTGATTTTATTTAGTGCCCCCGTAGCTCAGAAGGATAGAGCAATGGATTCCTAATCCATGGGCCGCACGTTCGAATCGTGTCGGGGGCACCACCAGCTTTTTTAAGTTCTTGAGCATGGAAATGAAAAGTAATCTCCCTAAAAATTGGTTGAGAAGGAGACAGCATGCCGGGTATTGAAACCACTGAGATCAGCGCAAGTGAGGTAAAGGCGTACAAACCAGGTGAAATCGTGGCTGCGGAGGGTGAAAAGAATGAATTCTTCTTCGTTATTCTTAAAGGGGAGGTCGAAATTTTTCAGAATAACAAAAGCATACGTGTACTTAAGGAGGGGGACGTCTTCGGACTAGAGAGCTTCTACCTGAGAAGACCCTGCACCACTACCTCTAAGACCATTACCTTCTCCCGTATTGCTTCTTACCGTGCGGACTTAATCAATGAAATAGTCTACACCAAACCACAGTTGACGGAAAAGATTCTTAATTCCATAATGGCGCAGCTCGAGCAGACTACTCAGGTGGCTGAGGAGAATATCCCTCTGGCGAAACTGGTTGATTTTAATGAACAGGTCTACCAGAACGGGGAGGTCATCATTGAAGAGGGGACGGTGGGGAAGGATATCTACATGCTGGTAGAATCAGAGAAAGGTCTGCTGGTATCGCGGGAGGGTAAAGAGGTGGGGAGAATCACCCAGCCGGGTGAGTACTTTGGTGAAATGAGTAGCTTGCTCAATTTAAAAAGAACTGCTACAGTGAGCTCGATGGGGAAAAGTGTGGTTCAAATCTTCCCTGGTGATAATCTGGAAGCAACGCTCGCAGCCTATCCCAGTTTAGCAAAGAAGATCATCGATACCCTAGCTTCTCGACTGATTGATGCCAACAGGCGCATCACTGAGCTCTCCAACGGAAAAGAGAGCGATTTTCTTTCATCATGAATATGTCTTCCCTATTAAAAGAATCTTCAGAAAAAAAGCACGTTTTCATCAAAACCTACGGCTGTCAGATGAATGTCTATGATTCTGAGAGAATCATAGGGTTGCTGGAGGGATGTAACTATCAGGTCACTTACGATATAACTCACGCTGATGTAATCCTCCTCAATACCTGTAGTATCCGGGAAAAGCCGGAGCACAAGATATACAGTATCTTGGGAAGGTTAAAGAGACTTAAAGATAACAATCCGAATCTTATTCTTGCAATAGGAGGGTGTGTAGCCCAACAAGAAGGAGAAAAGTTATTTGAAAAGGTACCTCACCTCGACTTGGTCTTTGGCACCCACCACATTGATACACTTCCCACGCTGCTCAAGGAGGTAGAAGAGAAGAGGGCAAAGGTGTGTGAAACCGCCATGTGTAGAGAAGGCTACCGTGATGAAGGTGTGGTTGACTCGTCTTTACCAAAGGTGTCGGCATACGTGAGCATCATTCGCGGATGTAATAATTTTTGTTCCTTCTGTGTAGTTCCCTATGTGCGGGGAAGAGAAAAAAGCAGGCCAGAAGAAGATATTCTAAAAGAAATTGTGCATCTTGCTCAGGGAGGGGTGAAAGAGGTTACCCTGCTTGGACAGAACGTTAATTCCTATGGTAATGATGGTGTGATAAACGGTGGTTTCCCTCACTTGCTTAGAGCGGTGGATGAGGTGAGAGGTATTGAACGGATACGATTTATTACCTCCCATCCGAAAGACTTAAGTGATGATTTGATCTGTTGTTTTAAGGAGCTCAATAAGCTCTGCGAACATATGCATTTACCGGTGCAGTCTGGCTCCAATAAAATACTGGACTTAATGAACCGTGGCTATACCCGCGAGCAGTACCTGGAGAAGGTGGAAAGGTTGCGTGCGGTATGTCCCGACCTGAGCATTACCTCAGATATGATAGTAGGATTCCCTCAAGAGACGGAGCAGGATTTTGACGATACCCTTGACTTGGTGAACGAAGTAGCGTTTGATGATCTCTTCTCCTTTGCCTACTCTGATAGACCGATGACCGCTTCAACTCGCTTCGAAGGGAAGGTTTCTTCAGAGGTAAAGAGAGAAAGGTTGACCGTGCTGCAGGAGGTTCAGAGAAAATATAACTTGAAGAAAAATAAGGCAGTGGTAAATAGGGTAGAGGAGATATTAGTTGAGGGGGAGAGTAAGAAAGATCAACAGCGTATGACCGGTAAGACCAGGTCAGACAAGACCGTTAACTTTGCAGGAGAAGAAAGCTTAAGAGGAAGGCTGGTGTCAGTTAAGATAAGGAGTGCATCCTTGCACTCTCTCTCTGGTGAACTGGTATAGCGTGAGGAGGGAGTAACTGTTTATGATGAAAGAGATGAGGTTATCGAAATTGATTTTAGATCCTGTCACCAATACCCCCCTTATCATTTTAAAAGATCCGGAGGAGAAGGTCATCCTTCCCATCTGGATTGGCTTGCTCGAGGCCAGTGCCATTGCCGTTGAGCTTGAAAAAGTGCTGTTGCCACGACCGATGACCCATGATCTGATTAAAAATATTTTTAGTAGATTAGGTGTCTCTGTTACCAGAGTGGAGGTAACTGATTTGAAGGATAATACCTTTTATGCGCTCATCCATCTCATCGTGAATGGAGAGCATTTTAATATTGACGCCAGACCGAGTGATGCGATTGCACTCGCCTTGAGAACATCATCTCCTATCTACGTTGATGAAGCGGTCATTGGCACGCTGGAAAAGGCAAGTTTAGAGAGCATCCAGTGTATGAATGAGGGAGAGGAATCGGCACATTTGAAGGATTTGCTGGAGAAAATGTCACCGGAGGATTTTGGAAAATATAAGATGTAAACCCTGATGAACCTGGTGGTGCGGAGGATGTCACAGGCAGAGAGAAGATGAGTAGCGAGAAGCCACAAGCCTCACCATGGTCAGCCGTCATACCATTCCTTGGGTACTGGTTGCCCCCTCTTCTCTATGCGGTACTTATCTTTTACCTCTCCTCACTTCCCGGGACCACCTACCTACCTCAATTCTTTTCTGCTGATAAAATACTCCATGTGGCGGAGTATGGCCTTTTAGGATACCTCCTTGCCAGAGCCCTCGGGCACTCACCTCACAGCAAGGCTATGCTCTTCTTCACCGCTGCTTCATTAAGTATACTCTACGGCATAAGCGATGAGATTCATCAATATTTTGTTCCCTTTCGTTATTCAAGTGTGATGGATGTAGTTGCCGACGGCCTAGGTGCTTCACTGGGCATTAGTATATATATTAAAAAGAAGGGATAGTGAATTGAGAGACTGAGAGATTGGGGGATTGAAATTGGAAATTGGTAATTTGGGTTTTGAAATGGGTGATGTGAGATATACGATATGAGATTTGAGATAACAATAATTGATAGGTGACATTGGAAATGTGAAATTGGGCATTTAGGAATTGAGGAATTGAAATAGTCCATAGTCGATGGTCGATAGTCCATGGGAAATGAAAAGATGCAGGATACTATCTTAAAATCCGAAAATCGAATATCGAAATCCGAAACAATGTCAAAATTTAAATTTCAAATGTTCAAAACATAATTCTGTCCAAAACACGAGATTGCCGCGCTTCGCTCGCAATGACAAAATCCTATAAAAACGCACCGATTAGGTCATTGCGAGGAGGCCCGATATTTTGGGACGACGAAGCAATCTCATGCTTCAAAGAATAAATTTTAGATGTTGCTGTTTGCGTGTTTCGAGTTGCAGGTCATTTCGGCTGGCAAGGCTCTTACTGATAGTTTTCCATTTACCGTTTACGATTTACAACTACTCGGCACTCAGCACTCGTGACTCAGTACTGTTTACTAAAAACTGTCAACTACTAAGAGGGCAAGGCTATGATCGATCTCCATACGCACTCTCTTTTAAGTGATGGTGAATTGCTTCCTTCAGAGTTGGTAAGGAGGGCAATGGTAAAAGGATACCAGGCAATTGCCATCACCGACCATGTGGATGTCTCCAACATTGATTGGGTTATCCCGCGCCTGGTGAAAGATTGCAAAGAACTTGAGAAACATTTTAACCTCAGGGTGATACCCGGCGCTGAGCTTACCCATGTTCCACCTGAGAGCATAAAATCTCTGTCTCAAGAGGCGAGGGAGCTTGGTGCACAGATTGTGGTGGTTCATGGAGAAACTATTGTTGAGCCCGTAGCACCCCAGAGCAATCTGAGGGCGCTGGAGTCACCGATTGATATCCTTGCCCACCCGGGTCTCATTACGGAGGATGAGGTGAGACTGGCAAAAGCAAACGGGATTCTGCTTGAAATCACTGCCAGGAAAGGTCACTCCCTCACCAACGGTCATGTTGCCAAGCTCGCAGTTGCCCTAGGTGCGAAATTGGTGCTCAATACTGATACTCATGGGCCTGATGACTTGATTACCTCAGAGCGGGCGCGGCAGATTGCGCTGGGCGCGGGGTTAAGTGAAAAAGATCTTTCGGAACTTACCATGAATGCGCAGGCACTGGTGAAAAAAAGAGGAATCTAATTGTACTATTCAGGAGGTGTATTTACACCATAAAAATTTTAATCAGTTATTAAAAGAAGGGAGGGTGCGAATGAAAAAGCTAGCCTTTGTATCGATTCCGCTTTTCATAGCACTTTTAGTGTGCGCGTGTAGTGTAAAGGATACCGCCACACTCACTTTAGAAAAAGAGAAGGAGGTTCCCCCTATTCTTTTGGGAGCAGAGCTTAAGAAAGACCATCCCGAGATTGAAACACTTGCCTGTATGGAGTGCCACGTCATTAAAACTGATACGGTAACCACTGCTACCCAGCGGTTTCTTGCGCGGGAGGGGGCAATAGGTAATGAGAAGCTGTGGGAAGAAATTGTTGCGTTCTTTGGAAAACGACAGAGTTGTGTGCTCGCCACCTCCATCAACAATGAACCCTATGTTACCACCATAGATTTTGCACTCGATCCGATGAACAAGGTGATGTATGCCCTCTCGGAGAAGGGAACAAGGAAGCTCGGCCAGATGAAGATGAACCCAAAGGTCGCGCTTGAGTACCATCAGCCCAGGGACTGGAATGCCAAGATATTCAGATGCCTCCAGATGAGGGGAGAGGCGCAGGTGTTAAGTGCCGGAGATCCTCGGTTTGATGAGGGTTTGAAGATTTTTGAGCCTCAGCTTGAGGTAGAGGTAATCAAGAGAGGAATGGATATGACCTTTTTTACCCCCAAAGAGATCCTCTTTTATGATAACTTACGAAAAGAAAAGGGGTTGAATGTATTTCAGCTCTGGATGAGATAAGCAATAGAGGGGTGAGGGGGAAGGAATCAGGAGGTAGGGGATTTTTTAGATGTTGCGGGTTACGAGTTGCGTGTTTCAACAGCTTGCTCGCTTGCGGGCTTATAAGCTTTAAAATTACTGACAACAGATTGCTAAAGACTGAGTGCTGAGCACTAGAGTTTTTCAAGAGGAGATGATAATGAAGAAATTGTTGCAGGTGTTAGTGACGTGTCTGGCTAGTGTGGTATTCACCTTAGGTCTCTACCATGGTGCACTCACCAAGGATACCGAGGGGCTTAAAACATCACCTGCCAAGAAAGAAGGGGAAGCGCTGCTCATCGATACTAAGGCAAAGATGAGTTCTGCCCATCCTCAATTCCAACTGGATATGACCTGTGCAGAGTGCCACCCCATAAAGTGTGACGCCCTCTCTAGCGCTACTGCCTTCTATCTGAATAGTTTTACCACCCTTAAAAAAGAAGAAGTGTGGAAAAGAATTGTGGCTTTTCTTCCTGGAAGAGAGAGGTTTGTACTGGCGACAAGCTATCGCAATAAGCCCACCTCAACCACTATCGATTTTGTATTAGACCCTGTGGAGAAGGTTTCCTATGCGGTCAGCGAGAAGGGCACGCAAAAACTGGAGCAGATTAAGGAAAATCCGGTGGTGAGCATGGTGCACTATGAGGGCTGGACGGTTGCTCAGGGTGGCGAAAAACAATGGAAGAGTGTGCAGATAGAGGGGAGGGCAGAAGTGATACCCTCCAGCGACCCGCGATTTGAGGCCTATCTGGATACCTATCAGCTCGTCCGCCTTTCTAAAGAGAGGGCAAAGAAGAGAATGGATATTTTAAAAGTAACCATAGATAAGGTAATGCTCTTTGATTCCACGCTCCTTAAATCGGGAGGCTCTCTCTATCAGATGTGGGAGAGAGGGTAGAGAGCCCACTCGCCAACTGGGTAACGGGTACACTAATGCAACCAATAAAACAACGTAGCCAGTTACCCTACCAGACTTTACTATACCACTTGTTTTCTTGAATCCTTAGACCCTCTAAGTGCTTCGATTCGCAATTACAGCGACGTATTTTGGGAGAATTTCTATGGGCAATGGCTCACTCAGCACTAAGTCCTGAGTAAATAAATTCGTAACCGAATTTATGAATCGAAGGACTAAGTAAAAGATAGCGATATGATTTCAGTAGGCAGAGTAGACCAGCGAAACCTTGATGAAGTAACTGCCCGCCTTATCGAAGAAGTCGGGTTCATTCCAGAGAGGGGAAGAGGAATCTTCATCAAGCCCAATGTGGTGATTGGCACCGCTGATCCTGCCATCATTACCTCTCCGCTGGTAGTTGAATCCTTACTTAAATATTTTTCCGGGCATAAAATTACTGTCGGAGAGCGGAGTGCAGTGGGGGTAGATACCTACCGGGCGCTGGAGAGATCAGGGTATGGAACGTTGGCACAGCGGTATGGCGTGGAACTGGTTGATTTGGGTCGGGTGAAGAGAGTAAAATCTTTGAGCTTAGCTGATTCTTAGAGTTTTACCCTCGTTCATTTTCTTAAGTAACCATTCTCCCGATACCAGGCGATTGTGTTTTTTATGGTCTCTCTCAGGGGAGTTTGAGGTAACCCCAGTTCTTTAATGGCTTTGGAAGAATCCATTTTCTTAAAGAGGTGGAGGACTTGAAGAGTGCCCGGGGTGAAGAGTGGTGGCTTGTGGGTAATGTAGTCTGCGATAAAGAGGAGGAGATAGGAAAAGGGGAGAGCAATAGGATACGCAACTTTGAAAGGAGGTGGTGAGACACCACCACACTCGGCAATGAGTGAAAAGAGTTCTTTTAGGCTAATGTTGTTTTGGTTGCTTCCCAGGTTATAGCTCTCACCTCTCTTACCCTTTTCCATGGCGAGGATATGACCGATGGCGACATCCTTAACATCAACCACATTGATTCCGCCCTCAAAGTAAGAGAGATACTTTTGATTGAGTACATCTAAGATCATTTTTCCTGAGGGGGTAGGATAGATATCTCTTTCCCCTAGCACCATAGAGGGTCGGACGATTACGAGAGGAAGTCCTTTTTTAGAGAATTCCCACGCAACTTGTTCCGCGTTATATTTTGAAATCTCGTAAGGTAACTTGGTGTGCCAGAGATTAAATGATACCTTCTCATCAGAAGGGCTCCCGTCCTTGGTAACGCCGAGAGCGGCAATGGAGCTGGTGAATACTACCTTTTCCACACCCGCCTTTAAGGCTTCCCCTAACACGGTGCGGGTACCCCCAACGTTTACTTGATCGAGTTCACCTTCATCCTTAAGCCAGGTTTTGTAGAGTGCAGCGGTGTGGTATAATTTTTTACAGCCCCGTAGCGCTTTCCTTACTGCTTCTCCATCCCTTATATCAGCAACTACCTTCTCTACTTCAAGATCATCAAGGTTTGTGGTGTTGCTCTTATGCCGTATCGTTATTCGAACCTTTTCGCCTCGTGCCACCAGGTTTCTCACCATAGCTGAACCTATAAATCCATTACCACCAGTTATTAGTGTTTTCATGGGAATGTAGTTCGTAAATGGCGAATAGTGAATCGTGAATAGTCAATACTGATCTTAGACAGTTACGAAAAAATAGTTCAGTGATATTAAGCACATAAGTTAGTTAAAAAAGTTCTTGGCACTACCTCTTTGCTCTTTGACATAACATAGCTTATAGTT
>Ga0315288_10005778_pt1 | contig 15720 bp, 13 predicted proteins | sample YL17G11_20_MG_FD_203454 | JGI IMG/M metagenome (GOLD analysis project Ga0315288, IMG submission 203454) | Sediment microbial communities from Yellowstone Lake, YNP, Wyoming, USA - YL17G11_20 | ecosystem: Environmental > Aquatic > Freshwater > Lake > Sediment | place: USA: Wyoming | collected...
TTCGTATCACTCACAAACCACGGGTCCGAAAGACCCAACGCCAGTTGAAAAAGAGTTTTTTCATTCATTTCCCCATTTTATACTACCCATCCAAAACGTCGAAGAGCCATAATAAAATGCCGTGACCCGAAGAGATCTGCAAAACCGTCAAGCCCGGCTCGATACGCCGAGGCCGGGGTCCTGCGTGAGAAGGGAGCCGGGATGGGAACTAAGATCCTGAAGCTGCGAAAGAAAATTTTCAAGCTGGTGGCTAAAAGTTTCCCGGGAAACGGGATCCGCGTCCAGCTGTTGAGGATGTGCCGGTATAAAATCGGCCGGGACGTGTATATCGGAGAGGACCTCATTATTATCGACGACCTCGACCGGGAGGATGTCTGCCTCGAGATCGGGGACCGTGTCGCGATCTCTCCGCGCGTCACGCTCGTCTGTCATTCCGCTCCCAACTGGTCGCGCATCCGGCCTTATGTCCAAGAGAGGAACGGCATGATTAAGATCGGCCCCGACGCTTGGATCGGGACGGGGGCTGTTATCCTCCCGGATGTCGAAATCGGCGAAGGAGGGGTCGTCGCATCAAACGCCGTGGTCAATAAAGACGTCCCTCCCTATACGATCGTGGCCGGGATTCCGGCTCGTCCCATTAAGCAGGTCAGTGTGCCGTGGCGGAAGTCCGACGGAACGGCCGCGAATCCGTGATGATGAAATCTTCGGCCGCCGAAACCCGCCAGCCTGGGGAACCGAATCGCTGTAGCCGGTGCCTGCTCCCCGAATCCTATCCGGGCCTTGTCTTCGACGACCAAGGGGTCTGTAATATATGTCTCCATTTCCGGAAACGGCCCCCCGCCGGCGAAGAAGCGCTTCTTGAGATCTTCCGGGCAAACAGAGGGCAGACCTACGATTGTCTCGTCGGCATCAGCGGGGGCAAGGACAGTTGTTATGTCGCCTACTTGGCCAGGAAGAAATATGGTCTTCGTGTCCTCGCCGTCTGCTATGATTTTCCTTTCATGCGTGAACTTGCCAGGGAAAATGTACGGAATGTCTGCGGGACGCTGGGGATCGACCTCGAGATCATCCAAACCCGAGATCATCTGGAATATGATCTTTTAAAGAACCATATGCGTTCGATGGCCAGCACGGCCACTACCTGGGGGCAATGTCTGTTCTGCCACTACGGAATCGACGCCGTCCTCTACGGGATGGCCCAAAAAAAAGGCATCCCGCTTGTCCTGGGAGGAGTCACCAAATACGAGCTCTGGGATCCCGGCAAACGGATGGGGTTCCTTAAACAAAGGATTATGGGATTGTCCTTGATGGCTAAAATCCGGTTCGTCTTCTACCAGATGAAAGCTTTCCGAAAGCTCGTCGCCCAGCGCCGGGAGTTTCCTCTACCCGGGAATTCAAAGCTCAACCCGTACGCCAAGCCCATATGGCCCAAGGAGGGACCCCGGCTCGTCAACCTTTTTGAGTACGTCGCTTGGAATAAGGACAAGATCGAAAAAACTCTTCAGGAGGAGGTGGGCTGGAAAAAGCCGGACGCCGCCCTTAGCTGGCGATACGACTGCATGCTGGAGCCCCTGCTCGATTTCACTTACCTGAAGGAATTCGGAGTTGCCACCGTAGGCATCTATCTCTCCAATCAAATCCGGGACGGTCTCATCGGCCGCGAGGCGGCAATGGATATCCTGCGCAAGAGCGAAGATCCGGCGCGGCTCGATACAAGTCTGCATGAGGTTTGTCGGTTTCTCAAACTCTCCCAGGAGACGGAAGATAAATTCCTCCGGCGCGGCGCGGGGAAAACAGAAGACCGTAAGAGAGGAAAATAGATGGCCATATTCCTGGCCTGTTCCGAAGGTGACTTCATCGAACCCCTGCGGCGGATCCTAGTATTTTTCCGGCACCGACTCGATCTCGAGCGCGGCGTTTTTCTGAAGCCCAACATCGTCTTTCCCGTAAGAGAATCGAGCGGAGAGATCACCCGGCCGTCCGTAGTCCGGGCGCTCATCGAGGTCCTGAGGTCCATCAAGCAGGATGTTGAGATCCTTATCGGAGAGGGAACGGCGGCGGGAACTATCCCCGAGGCCAATTTCCGGATATCTGGTTACCGGGACCTTGCCCGCGAATGCAAAGTCGAACTCATCGATCTCCATAAGGCAAAAACGCGGCGTCTGATCTGGAAATACGGGACGATCGATCTCCCGGAACTAGCTTTCGAAAAGACATACATTAGCCTCCCAATCCTCAAAAAAAGCAGCGCCGCCATCTTTTCGGGTGCAGTTAAAAACCAAAAAGGGCTTCTCTCCGCACCTATGAAGAAGCAGTTCCATCGCTTGGGACTTCACGGGCCGCTGACCGAACTCGCGAGGATCATACAACCCCGCTTGACCATCATGGATGGAATCAACGCTTTTCGGGGAGAGGTTCTAATCGGCGGCGATGACCTGGCGGAAATGGACCATTTCATCGTTCGCCGGCTGGCCCTCGCCGAGCCGGAATTCCTTAGCGAATTCCGATCCTCTTCGGAAGCCAGCGATTCGCCGAACGTGCACGGGGACGCGGCCGCGGCCATCAGAGAAATCGATTGGCGCGAAGAAGAGTACGAAGAGTTTTTCAACTTGCGTCTCTGGTCAAACCCGAGGGCTTGCTCCATGTGCCGCCTAAGGCTCCACGAGCTCAAGGATCTGAAAAAAAAAGATCTCTTGGACACTCTGAAAATCTATCTCAAGCTGACCAGGCATAGCCTGGTAGGAGCCGATATCGTCTTCGGCTCCAAGCCCCCTTTCCGGGGACGCGGCAAACGGCTGATCTGCATGGGAGATTGCACAAAGAGTTTGGCCGAAGAGGAAGGCTGCCGGCACATCCCGGGGTGCCCTCCTTCCAACAAGCAGATCGCCAAACACCTTTAAGGGATGGACAAGCGGGGGATGGTCAAAGCAAAGATCGGTCTCATCCCCAGTTAGGGTATAGGCAACAGGATGATGTGATGCACCTCCTCCGGGGGGCAGGTCCAGCCTTTTGATGGCTTTCCCGTGTTGTTGATCAGCGATCGGATCGATTTGCCCGTTGGCCATCTGCTTGATCTGGGCCTGGACCAGACGCTGGACGGAGAATCCCGATTCGTAGGCGTATGGCTCCGGATTTAGGAGCGTCGTGGCATAACCGGCGTAGATCCGGCTGGAGAGGAACCAGGCTTGCATCGAAATGACCTTGACCCTCTTGCTCTTGTGTTCAATTCAATATGCCAGCGGTCCGCAGGTTGACCAGTTGAATCCATGTGGCTCCGAAATTTGAACTTTTATAGATACTATAACCCCGCGTCGCCAGATATATGACACCCGGCTTTGCCGGAGCGAAAGCGACATCATCCACCCGATCCGTCGCCGTAAGGACAAGACGCCGGGATTGCAGGCCATCTGCCGAGTGGTAGACTTTGTCGTAGTCGCAAAAAATGATATGATCCGGATTGGCGGGCGACATGCGGATTGGCCCGTTTGCGGGGACGGCCAGCGTGCCCCAAGACGCTCCGCTATCGGTCGATACGCGCAGAGAAAAGGTATCGCGTTCAACGGCGTACAACCTGCGACCATCGCTTGAAACATCAAATTCGACAATCCGTTGTTCCCGCAACTGCGGCGCCATGGGGTTCCAGCTTCTGCCGCCGTCTTCCGAGCGTAGAAAACCGAGATTTTTTGACAGGTCGTCCGGACAGAGGGCGAACGTGATGAATTGGGTGAGGCCATTGCCGTACGCGCGCAGGAGCCAAAAGACATTCGTATTGGCGCCGGCGGGCATCGCGGCGGCATTCCAGCTCAAACCGCCGTCATTTGAACGCATCAATGCGCCGTCGAAGAATTGCCCCTCCAGCGCGGAAAAGGTCGCTCTTCCCCCGCCTATGCCGAGGATGGCACTCGTTGGATCATTGGGATCAAATCGCACGCTCAAAGCATATGAATTCGAAACTCCGCAATTCGATCGCCTCCAGCTCAGGCCGCCGTCAGTACTGCGATAAACGCCGGCATCGCTGCTGGGATGGCCGCCGGCGATGGGCCCGGGTGAATCAGCGGTGGCGGCGATGACGAGAGATGGATCGGACGGTGAAACGGCAATGTCCCAGACCTCCGGATAGCCGACGGGGCTATGCCGCATTCCATCTCGCAGCCGTTGCCACGAAATACCGCCGTCGATCGTCTTGACAATGCCGTTCCGTTCCGTGCCAAGATAGACTATATCGGGATTGTTGGGATCTATTTCAAGAGAACGGAACACCTGATCGAAATCGTTTGTCGTGGGGCCGGAGGGTCCGGAAATGATGTCATGGCCGTTTCCCGCGGCATTGGCACAGGGATCACGATCGACGGATTCGTCTATTTTCTCGGAACAGCCAAAGATCAGCAGAAATGAAAAGAGGAGAAGAACCCGTTGCCAGGGAGGCATAAACAAAATATATCACCTATTTTTAGATGCATCAAGTTTTCCCGAATCCGGCGTGAAGCGAGCAAATAAGATTCCATTGAATCGGGACATTTTTCGATTGCATTCGCGGCCGCGCTCGTCTACACTGAGTCTGTAGATCGACTGCACAGAAGGAAGCCAAGCGCCGTTCTCGCAGGGATTCCACCATCGCAAGGCAATTCCAGAGGAGATGCATCATGAAGGTATTCATCGCCGTATTGCTGCTGGCGCTAGTCCCTTCGTTTGTATGGGCGCAAAAGATCGGAGTCCTTCCATTCGAAGACGCAACGAACGCCGGCCCGGAGCTTGGAGATCAAGTGGCCAAATTCATTCGATCTGAGCTTTTAAAGAACAAGAAATACATACCGAAATTCATTCAAATTCCCAAGCCCAAAGACGAAGAACCCACATCCGTAGATTTCGACAAGGCGGTGGAGCTGGGGAAGAAAAACGGAGTGGACTACGTGGTTATTGGAACGATCCTCGAGGCGGAGGTCAGCAGGAGCTCATCAGGAATAGGCGGGATTTCGGTTCTCGGGCAGTCGCTTGGGACTTCGTTGCAGACGGTCACGGCATCAGTGGTTATCCAGGGCGATCTGATTTCGGTTTCCACCGGGACGCTCATCGAGAGCTTCCGTGCGAGCGGGAGCAAAACGGATAAATCGGTCAGAGCAGATGTCTCCACGGAATGGGGAAGCATCAATTCGGACAAGGAAGCGGGAGGAAACACACCGAACGCACAGGCGCTTCGCAAGGCTGTCGAGGATCTGGTCAAGCAGATGTCTGAGAAAATCCGGTAAGCCGGGCTGTTCCGCCTCATCGTTTCACTGATCTGCCCCCGCTCATTATGCCACTGACCTGACCCCTCCTGCTCATTGGACCATTCTGAAGTGAAAATTCGATCGATCTAAGGGGGGCAGGTCAAGAACACATCAAGGACGGCTTTGCTCTCCAATTGACTCTTTCCGTGCTTCTTGTTATTCTTTTGCCAACCCCTTAAAGGATTAATCGTGGTTGCTAAATGCCCTAAATGCGATACGGACAACCCTTCCGATTCCAGATACTGCAAAGAGTGCGCCGCTCCCCTTCCTTCTGGTGAGGGAATAGTTGCCTCTTACACTAAGACTCTCCAAACACCCGCAAAGGATTTGATCAACGAAAAGACTTTTGATAAAAGCTAAGACCGAGCGGAATCTATGGGCTGAGAGGTACGACAGAGATTATCGGGATATCCTGATGCTTCACGGCGAAGTGGCTCTGGGCATTGCCCGAGAAATCAAGATCGCGGTCACGCCGGCGGAGAAGACACGCCTGGCGAGTGCCCGCCCCGTGGACGCCGAAGCCCACGACAGGTATCATAGAGAATGCGGCGCGGGAATTCAATTGACGCCGGCGTTTATTACAGAACAGCCCTCCGGCCCGAAGCGGACCTTCGGAATGAATGCTTACTCGCCCGGCCTCAGGATTTCCCGTCCCCCTTAGATTGGGACCGGCAAAAGATCGTGTCCCAGAGCTCGGCGCCGCGGATCCCCAGCTTCCTGGGCTCGAAACAGAGCGCCTGTCCGCTCTTTCGCTGCGCCTCGTAATCCTTGAGAGTGGCCAGGCCGACCTTCGTCAGCAGGAGGATGGCGATGATGTTGAGCCAGGCCATCAGGCCGACTCCGATGTCGCCGAGGCCCCAGGCCAGTTTGGTCGTGCGCACCGCGCCGTAGAAAGTCATGGCCAGGAGAAATACGCGGGCCACGGGGATCATGATATTGCTTTTTTTCTTGAACAGATAGGCGACGTTCGACTCTGTGTAGAAGGCGTAGGCCATGAGCGTCGTGAAGGCGAAGAAGAAAAGGGCGATGGCAACGAAATGTCCGCCGAATCCCGGTAATAGCTTATTGATGCCCATTTGCGTCCAGACCGGGCTGGCTTCGACGCCGGGCAGGTTGTTGACGATAAAGCCGCTCTTGCCGTCGGCGACGTTGTAGGTCCCCGTGAGCAGAATCATGAATCCCGTGGCGCTGCAGACGAACAGCGTGTCGACGTAGACCGAGAACGCCTGGACGAGCCCTTGCTGGGCGGGGTGGGCGACTTCGGCCGCGGCCGCGGCCTGAGCCCCCGTGCCCTGCCCGGCTTCGTTGGAGAAGATACCCCGTTTCACGCCCCAGGCGATGGCCGAGCCGACGATCCCTCCGAACGCGGCGTTCATGCCGAAAGCCGACGACACGACGAGTGCGATCACCCCGGGAAGGCGACGGATATCGAGGATGATGATGACGATGGCCATCAGGACATAGCCGATGGCCATGAACGGGACCATCAGCTCGGCGGCCAGGCCGATGCGTTTGACGCCGCCGAAGATGATCAGGCCGAGAAGGACAGCCACGACGATTCCCGAGATGGTCGGAGTCATGGGCTTGTAAACATTCTGGAAAGCGACGGCGATGCTGTTGGCCTGGATGCCCGGCAAAAGAATGCCGCAGGACAGGATGGTGATGATCGCGAAAATAACGGCGTACCATTTCTGGCCCAGGCCTTTTTCGATGTAATAGGCCGGCCCGCCGCGGTAAACGCCGCCTATCTCCTCCTTCCAGACCTGGGCCAGAGCCGACTCGATGTAGGCGGACCCGGCCCCTAGGAAGGCGATCATCCACATCCAGAAGAGGGCGCCCGGGCCGCCGACGCTGATGGCCGTGGCCACGCCGGCGATGTTGCCCGTCCCGACGCGGCCGCCGAGGGCCATGGCGAATCCCTGGAAGGAGGACACGCCCCTTTTCGATGAGTGGCCTTTAAAGAGCTGGCCGACCATGTCTTTGATCAGCCGGATCTGGAGGAAACGGGTCCGGATGGAGAAATAAATGCCCGTGCCGAGACACAGCACGATCAAGGGAGCGCTCCAGACATAGCCTACGATACTGTCGACGATCGCTTGCAGGTCCATGCCAACCTCCTGATGCGGCTTCAGATTCGCGGGGCACTCCCGGCACCGCCCGCGCCGGATTCCGCCGGGAGAGTCATACTAAAGGGAACCGGCGGGCAGGTCAACCGTTTTTTGCGTTCTGCCGGATGGCCGCGGATCGGCAGGAGGAAATATTCATATTGCCCAGAAGCGGAAATATTCACGTTGCCTTGACATAATTTTCGTTGACCTTGACGTCAGCGAAATTCGGACAGGGATTGATTTCTCCTAAGCTATGGTTTCCAATAACAAAACCAAGCCGGGAGGAATGAATGACAGGGAAAAAATGAGAAAACGGCGTTTTAAGAGAGGGCGGGAATGACGAGCTAAGTTGTTGAAAAGAAATGCCGGGGACGGGAGTCGAACCCGCACATACCGTACTCCCTTTAAGGGAGTGCGGCACGAGAGATTTTAAGTCCCCTCGCGCCTTTCTCTCATTCGTATTTCTATTACTTATAAGGGGATCACGAAGCCGCTCGATGTCGTGAAATATTTTATCCTCATTCATACGAAAAGCTGATGAAGCATATTGATTTTTAAGCCAAAGACCAAATTCGGCAGTTTCTTTCCCTTGCTTATTTTCCATTGTGTCCTCCCTACTTAATGAAACCTATTAATAACTGAAGCTACCATGTCTTACAGTGAGGAGTAACGTAAAAGACCTTTTGCAATTGCTATTTAATAAAACTGTTCGCAACTTTGCTTAGAGGAGCAGCCATCGTAAACTCTCTTCGATTGGCAATATAAAGAAAGGACTTTTTTACTACTATTACCAAGCAAATACGAATCTTGTTCGATACGATACCAGCTGGACTTGCATATTCAAATAGTTGCTGACAAAATAGACGGGAAATGAAGTGCAGGTCATTTCCAAGATTTTTCTCATTATACCTGGACCGTTTTAAGTGGGGGGCAGGTCAGGAAAGCGTTGTCCTGGCCATAGTAATTTTCGGCCTTGCTTCCGTCTTTTGTCGTCCATTCGAGGCCGAAATGCCATTTCCCGATGTACGCTGTCCCATAGCCTCGGCTTCGGAGGAGCGAGGCGATGGTCATTCGCGAAGGTTCGATCAGAGGAAGCCAGTACGGCATCATAACGCCCTTTTTAAGCTGGGTCCTCCATGTATATCGCCCCGTGAGGAGGCTGTAGCGCGTCGGCGAGCACAGCGCCGCGGGGAGGAGTGCGCGTCCGTGAACTTCGTGCCTTCGGCCGAAATTCTATCCATCTGGGGCGTTGGGATCAGGGACTCGGGGTTATAGCATCCGGGGTCGCCAAGGCCCATGTCGTCGGCCATGATGAGGACGATATTCGGCAGCTTCTCCGGCAGCGCATGGGCTCCTCGGACGGCTTTGGCGAGAGGGAAGGCCAGCGCGGGCGCGCCAAGGCCGAGAGATTTCAGAAAGCGGCGTCGGTCCATAATCCTCTCCTTGAGTTCAGCTTTCCACTTCGATCCAAGGCCGGAGTCTGGGATGAATCCTAACTCCTGCCCCGAAATTTTGTCAAATCAAGCGTAATAGGCGCTATGGCAAAACTACAGATTCTTTTAGGATCTAATCATCAGGACGATCGAAGGCAGCTTTCCGCCCGGCGCCGCGGCGCGCGCTCCGGGCTCAGTCCTTGCCCGTCGGAAAGCGCTCGCCGTTGTTGAGGTTCACGACGTCGCTCAGGATGAGCGAGACCGCGCCCATCACGGCCGCCTTGATCCCGAAGGAGGCCGGCTTGATCAGGACCCCGGCGGCGATCTTGTCCAGCGCCCGATTGTTGACTGTCTTCCGGACCTTGTCGAAGAGGATGCTCCCGGCCTGGGCCACGCCGCCGCCGATCACCACGACCTCGGGGCTGAACAGGTTGATCAGCCCGGCGATGCCGATGCCCAGGTATTCGACCGCCGTATCAAAGACCTCGGACGAGAGCGGATCCCCCTCCTTGGCCAGATCGGCCACCATCTTGGTCGTCACGTTCTCGGGATTGCCGCCGCAGGCTTCGCGCAGCGCGCCCGCCCCGCTCTCCGCCAAGCGGGCCTGGGCGGCCTTGGCGATGGCGTGGCCAGAGGAGAGGGCTTCCAGGCAGCCATAATTGCCGCATTCGCACAGGACGCGGCTATCCTTGTCCACGGTGATATGGCCGAATTCGCTGGCCAGGCCCAGGTGCCCGTAGAGCGGCTTCCCGTCGATGATGATCCCCGCCCCGATCCCGTAGCCGACGTTGACGCAGATCAAGTTCTTGAACTGCTTCCCCAGCCCGTACCACATCTCGCCGAGGGCCATGACCCGGGTCACATTGTCGAATATGAGGGGGATCTTGTGATACTGGGCCAGGGTGGCCGCGACGTCCACCTTGTGCCAGTGGAAATCCGGGGAGAACTCGACGATGTTCTGGGTCCGGTTGATGAGGCCCGCGACCGCCATCCCAATCCCGTAAATCCGCTTCTTCTTGCCAAGGGGATAGTTCACCAGCTCCCCGATGACGTCCGCCGTGCTCCGCATCACCCGGGCGAAGCCCTCTTCGACACGCAGGGGGCGGCGGATCTCGGCCACGATCTTGGCGTTGAAATCCGAGAGGACGCCGTAGATCTGGGTCGTGCCGAGATCGATGCCGATGATGAAATTGCTCTGGTCCGAGAACTTGAGGAGCGTCGGCCGGCGCCCCCCCTGTGAGGCGCCGGCCCCGACTTCCCGGACGAGCCCTTCGGCGATGAGATGCTCGACGATCCGGGAGACCGTCGGGGCGCTCAGGCCACTCAATTTGGCGACGGTCGCCCGGGAGACGTTGTCGGTCTTCCGGATCAGGCTAAGCACCTTGATCTTGTTAAGCTTGTTGATAAACCGGGCGCTGCCCGTGGCGTCGCCCAACTTGACCTGTGATTTCATGGCAGTCCTCCCTCGGGCGCTCCTTTAGCCCCTAAACTACTTTATAGCATCCGGAAAATCAAGACTTTTTCGAAATCTGAGGCCATCAGCGGCCCCCATCCCGGGCGCCGAACGTCCCGCTTTCGTAGAAGGACGGAAAGCCTAGCAGGGCGCCCCAGTGGTAGAAATCGTCGAACGTCCCCTCGCCCGTCGTAGCGTTGTAATTCTCGTGGATGCCGCGCGACGCCTCCCAGGATTTAAGGAGCAGCAGCCGGGACTTGAGCGCGATTTCGCGCCGGACCCCGGGAAGATCGTAGCCCCGCAGCCCCAGGTAGACCAGGAAGTTCAAGGGACCCCAGATCTCCCCCTTCCAATAATCATTGGCGAACTGGGGATCGCTTCGGGCGATCGAGGGCGGCACCCATTCCCCCCCGAATTCGCGCTCGTTCAGGAGATGCTCGCGGACCATCCGCTCCGCCTGGGCCCGGGTCGCGACGCCGGCCAAGAGCGGGTAGAAGAGGGTGGGCGACAGATGCCGGTCGGGCTCTCCGGTCTCGAGGTTCCGGTTCAGGAACAACCCCGCGCCGACGGCCGGGCGGGAGGCGGGCGTCAGGGCCAGGACGAGAAGCGCGAGCCCGATCGCCATCCGCGCCGACCGGGCTGGCCGGACGATCCTCACAGCGCCCAGCCCGCCCGGCGGGGCCGGCGCAGGTACTGGTCCGCGTCGGGAACGTTCGGGAAGCGCATATTCTCGGAATCCCAATAGAGCTTCTCGCCGCTGCGCACGGCGGCACATCCCAACAGGACGAGCTCGGTCAGCGGCGACGCGTATTCGAAGTTCGAGCCCGCGGGCGGCCCGCCCTTGCAGGCCGCGATCCACTCCGCGTAATGCCCGATCGAGCGCGGGAGCGTTTTGGGGGGACGCTGATAGGCCTTCATCTTCTCCTCCGGGATGATTCGCAGCCCGTTAGCCCCGTGGGACCCGGTCAGGATCTTCCCCTTGTCCCCGATGTAGAGCGCCCCGCCGTAGGTGTCGCCCATCTGCACGTTGGGCGCGAGCTCCTCGGGCCGGGGTGGCATGAGCCCGCCGTCGTGCCAGGTCAAGGTCACGGGCGGGAAGCCCTCGCGGGCTGGGAACTTGTAGGTAACGATCGAAGCCTGAGGGTAGGTCTCCGTGTTCTTGGGCTTGTCCCAGTCCATGGTCCCGGGGACGAAGATCGAAAAGCTCGCCTCGACGCTCGTCGGGGCGCCGAGCCTCAGCGCCCAGAAGATGTGGTCGAAGATGTGACAGCCCATGTCGCCCAGGCCGCCCGTGCCGAAGTCCGGCCAGCCCCGCCAGCGGGCGGGGAGGTAAGCGGGATGGTAGGGCCGATACGGCGCGGGCCCGAGCCAGACGTCCCAGTCCAGGGTCTCGGGAACGGGCGGCGTGTCCGTCGGCCGGGCCATGCCCTGCGGCCAGACGGGGTGGGGCGTCCAAGCCTGGACCTCGGTCACGCGACCGATAGCTCCGTCCCAGATCCACTCGCACAGAAGCCGGATGCTCTCCATGGCGTGCCCTTGGTTGCCCATCTGGGTGGCTACCCTGGCCTCCCGGGCCGCCTTGCGCAGCGCCCGCGCCTCGGAGATGTCGTGGGTCAGCGGCTTCTCGACGAAGACATGCTTGCCTAATTGGATGGCGGCCATGGCCGCCGCGGCGTGGAAGTGGTCCGGCGTCCCCACGGTCACGGCGTCGATGTCCTTGCTCTGCTTCTCAAGCATGATCCGGAAATCCTTGTAGCGGGGGACGGTCGGATACTTGGCGAACGTCTTGGCCGCCTTCTCCCAGTCCGCGTCGCAAAGGGCGACGATGTTCTCCTCGTCCATGCGCGAGAGATCCCCGCCGCCCTGTCCGCCGCAGCCGATCCCGGCAATGTTGAGCTTATCGCTTGGCGCGACATACCCCCGCCCGCCCAGGACGCGGCGGGGGACGATCATGAATCCGGCCGCGGCCGATCCCAGGAATGCCCTCCGGTTCATCATGGTCATGGATTCCTCCTTGGAGATTTCGGATCCGCCTCCGGCGCCGGATCGAAGAAGATCCCGCTCAGCGACACGAGGCGGCCCGCCCGGGCCTTTCGCCTTGGTTGGCCTTTGTTTTTTGGGACAAAACAGGTCCTTCTCGATATTATTTGATTGATTCCAATAGATTAATAATCCTCATGTCCATGGTACGCGACTTACTTAGATAAGGCAATTAACTTTATGGTCCTGTCATCTACCCGTTTTTCGCTTTGTCAAACGTTGAAAATCGCTTCCTTCCGCCCGCCGCTCACTTCCCTCCCGGAGGCATATGGGAATTCAGGTACGAGGTCAGCAGCGTGTAGAGGTGCATCGTCGTCCCCTTCCCCTCCGAGATTCCGTGGGTCCGGTTCGGGTAGGACATCATGGTGAAGGCCTTCTCATTGGCGATCAACTCGTTGACCAGCATCTCGAAGCTCTGGTAGTGGACGTTGTCGTCGCCGGTCCCGTGGACGATGAGGAGGTTGCCCTTCAGGTTCTTGGCGAACGTGATTGGCGAGCCGTTCTTGTAGCCCTCGGGATTGTCCTGGGGCAGGGCCATGAACCGCTCCTGGTAGATCGAATCATAGAGCCGCTGGTCCGAGACGAACGCGACGGCCATGCCCGTCTTGTAGAGGTCGGGGTAGCGGAAGATCGCGTTGAGGGTCATCTGCCCGCCGCCGCTCCAGCCCCAGCTCCCGACCCGCTCGGCGTCGACGAACGGCCAGGCGGCGATCGCCGCCTTGACCGCCGCGGCCTGGTCGGCCGAGGCCAGGATGCCGATCTGGCGGTAGACGCTCTTGCGCCAGGCGCGGCCGCGCGGAGCGGGGGTGCCGCGGTTGTCGAAGCTGGCCACAATGTAGCCCTGCTGGGCGAGCATCAGGTGCCAGAGGTAGTTGTTGCCGCCCCAGCTGTTCTGGACGGTCTGGCCGGCTGGCTCGCCGTAGACGTAGATGAAGAGAGGATATTTCTTCTTCGAGTCGAAATTCGGGGGCAGGATGCGCCAGGAGTCGACCTGGATCCCGCCTCCGATGTCGAGCGTGGTGTATTCGACACGCTTCCGGGTCAGGGCCTCGACCTTGGCCCGCAGGGCAACGTTGGCCGCCAGGGGGCGGACGGTCTCGCCGCCGGGCAGGCGGACGAGCTCGGTCTGAGGCGGAGTGTCGAGCGTCGAAAAGGAGTGAAACGCCCAGCGGGCCGCGGGCGAGACGTCATAGCGGTGGACACCCGTCTGCCCCGCGGGGCCGACACGCTCGGGCTTGCCCTTTCCGTCCATGCGGACGCGGTATTCGAAACGCTGGGTCGCATCCTCGGGTGAGGCGGTGACGTAGAGGAGGCCGTTTTTCTCGTCGATCGCGTCGACGCTCATGACGTCGTATTCGCCCGGCGTCATCAGCCGGATCTCCTTCCCGTCCCGCGAGACGTAGTACGCGTGGCGCCATCCGTCGCGCTCGCTCAGCCAGAACAAGCCTTTGCCCCCGGCCAGCCAGACGTACCGGGTCATGTCGTCGAGCCAGGCTTCGTCCTTGTCGACGAACATCGTCCGGACGTCCCCCGTCGCCGCGTCGCCGAGCTGGACCTGGTTGGTGTTCTGCAGCCGGTTGAGCTGCTGGAAGATCACATCCTTGGCGTTGCCCGCCCAATCGATCAGAGGGACATAGATGTCGTGCGGATCGCCGGGGGCCTTCATCCAGACGACGGGCCCGCCCGCCGCCGGCACGACGCCTACACGGACAGCCGAGTTCGGCTGACCGGCCTTGGGATGCTTGAACGAGGTCGTTTTGGGATAGAGGGCGTCCGTGTTATTGATCATGGTGAACACGGGCACCCCATGAGTGTCGAACTGCCAGAAGGCGATGAGCCGGCTGTCGGGGCTCCAGCGGAACCCGTCGCGGATGCCGAACTCCTCCTCGTTGACCCAGTCCGACGTCCCGTTGATGATGTCCTCGGAACCGTCCATGGTCAGCGCCCGGACCGCCCCGTCGGCCAGGTTCTCGACGTAGATGTTGTTCTTGACGACGTAGGCGGCCAGGCGCCCATCGGGCGAGAGCTTGGCGAACATGAGGGTGGAGGGCTCGAAGCCGGGGCCGAGCTTGCGGAGCCGGCCCGAAGCCAGGTCGTAGGTCCAGAAATCGCCCCGGGTGTTCTGCCGCCAGACGCGGCGGGAATCGGTCATGACGATCAGGACCTTGCCGTCGGGCGACCAGGCGTAGTCCTCGATGGCGATCGGCACGGACGCTCCCGGCGGCACGAGCTTGGCCGCCGCGACGAGGATCTCGCGCTTGCCGCTCTCGGCCCGGTAAAGGACGAGGTCGCGGCCGGGACCGCCGCCGGCGGCCGGCTCCAGGGTCGTGTATGAATCCCCGTCCGTCATCCAGCGGGCCGGCCCGAACCGCTCGGCCGCGAAATCGCGCGAGGCGAAGATCCGTTCGAGGGTCAGGCGGCCGGGATCCGCCGCGGGGGACTGCCCTCCGGCGTATCCGGCGAGGAGAACGAGGGCCGCGGCAAAGAAGATCCATTTCGAGGGCTTGTTGAGATGCATGGGTTTATTCTCCTTAATTAAAAGGACTTCATTTCTGGCGTCCGGCGGCCTCGTCCTTGAAGACGGCGAACTCGGCCAGGCCGGCGTTCCGCGTCTCGGGAGACACGGAATCCACGGCGAACACCACCCAGGAGATCGTCTTCGCCGGGAAAGCGATCTCCCGCGCCGCGCGGCCGTCGTTCGGCAGCGGGCCGACCTTGATCGCGCTCCCGTCGCTGAACAGGAGCACGCCCGACGTGACGTGGTCCTTAGGGCTCGGCAGGTCAAAGAGCCAAACGCGGCCGACGGTCTGGGGCACGTCCCAGGTGAGCCGGATCATGGCCGTCTGCTTCTCGCCCAGGCTCACCCAGACGCGGGAGCCGATCTCGTCCTTGCCGTCGGCGACGCCGTCCAACGCGCCCTCGCCGAAGTACTCGATCAACTCGGTGAAGGGCCGAGCCTTCTTGTGGACAGAGGAGACGTTAACCCGCGCCCGGAGGGCGATGTTGGCCTCGCTCTTGAGCGGGTCGGCCGGAGCCTTCTGCGCCCCGGCCGCGAGGGCCGCGGCTGCGGCTGGATCCAGGAGCTTGACCTCCTGGAGCGTCCAGGCATAGCGGCTGCCGATCGGGTCGGCCACGGTCCGGTTGCCGAAATAGCTCTTGTGGAAGTTCGCCGAATAGCTGAGCCAGGCGGTCCGGCCGTCGGGGCCGATGAATTTGGAGGGGAACGTCAGGAAGTAGCCCTGCTTTCCGAACCTGGCCATGAACGTGATCAGTCGGTAGGGACCGGCAATGTCGTCCGCCTCGAGCAGGTAGGAGTTCATGTCCTCCACGCCCGGCCAGCCGTCCGTGACGCACATCAGGTACTTTCGGAGCGGGGCGTCGTAGGTGATCGTCGTGCAGCCCATGCGGTGGCGCCAGGC
>Ga0315288_10005779_pt1 | contig 15719 bp, 10 predicted proteins | sample YL17G11_20_MG_FD_203454 | JGI IMG/M metagenome (GOLD analysis project Ga0315288, IMG submission 203454) | Sediment microbial communities from Yellowstone Lake, YNP, Wyoming, USA - YL17G11_20 | ecosystem: Environmental > Aquatic > Freshwater > Lake > Sediment | place: USA: Wyoming | collected...
CTTCCCTGGTAAACAGGATTAGAGAGACATTGTCTTGAGAAGAAAATCTCTTGAAATATGCTTTCAACAAAACGTCATATCCTTTTCTCCAGTTCCATGACATGACTGACACGAATTTGAAAGAATTGACTCCAGACGAATATTTCAAATCGTTTGATTTAGGAAAAAATGTTTTTGTATCAACACCAAGGTTAAAGACATAAACCGGTTTACGAAAACCAGAATCAAGAAGTTTATCTTTATCCCATTGTGTAGGAACCCAAACCTCATCATCATTTGACAGAGATGACAGAAACTTATTATTATATTTTCCTTCGAACTCACTCATGGTAAAATGAATACTCCTGGATTTTCCATTCAGCAATTGAGGGGCAGACGTAACCTGCCCCCAAATCACTGGAGCATCTTTGTTAGCATGAGTTCTCGATTTTCTCATTATCGGTTCTATTTCGCAGAAAGAGCAATCGTGAAAATCCAATATTCTTGCGATTTGTACGCCAACTCCGAGACTCATAAGTTCCCTGACAAAATTTCTATTCATGGTTGAATATCCCATATGCTGGAATACAGAACCATACCAACGACAAGTAATCTTACATTCCGGATCTTTCCTATTATTCAACTCCTCAGCCAATCCCACAAACCTTACCAATTTCATCTTATGATCTTCGAACCCAAGACCTGAAAGATCTATTTCTGGAGAAATTCTAGGATTTCCACAAATCGTCTTACTTCTCAAGACGAAACGACTATGATCGTGATTAAAATAGAATCCACGTTCCAACATTATTTTATTTCTCTCAGCCTGTCAGCAACTCTTCTTGCACATTTATCCCAATTGAAATTCTGCAAAAGATTTTCTCTGCATTTCACGGCCTTTTCTTTCATTTCATCTTGATGTTCGTATGCGTACCTCATTTTATCAGCAGCTTCATCGATTGCCTTATCGGAATAACTGGCAAATTTCATTCCCTGATAAAACGGGCTTACAGGCAACAAGGAAGAATGGCATGACGTAACTATATCTGGTTTCACAAGAAGTGAATTGTCATTGTTAAGAAACATCTTTTGACCGCCATGATCCGCTCCAATTACAGGAAGACCGCTGGCAGAAGCCTCACAATAAGGTAATCCCCAACCTTCTCCACGAGAAAACAAAACGAAACAATTTGCAGAGTTATAGATCAATGGAACTACCGACGTCGGAAGAAAAGAAGTTATTACCGCAAAATGAGGAAAGCTGTTAGTCTCTTCACTTGAAAACAAATTTTTAGCATAGTCTCTTATGCAAGGAACAAACTTTTCTGAAGCTTGTAAAGGAACGTGAGTAAATACAACTAAACTAACGTCGTCATCAGCCGTAAAGGCTTTTGAGTATGCTTTCAACAGGACATCCCATCCCTTCCTCCAAAGCCAAGTAGAAACAGCATAAAAAACGTAACTCTTCACTGGAAAAGCAAACAAGACAGATTTTTCTCTTGGTTTATATACATTCCCGTCTACTCCCAATGGCATAACAAAAACCGGCTTACTAACCTTTGAATTAATAAAGTTTTCCTTATTCCATTCCGAAGGAACCCAAAGTTCTTTAGCTACTTTCATGCCGTTTATCAAATGTTTATGAACGGCAAGATCTGTTTCCATCATTGTATATGCAATAGATGGACCAGAATGTTTGCCTGGAACATTTGTAGCATAGACTTTTGGACAATTTGCTCTAACCTGTGTTGCTCCCAATTTATGAATTCTTTCTCTTAAACCTTTTTCAACCTGATCTCCCGAAGTCATGGAAGTAGGTTTTACAGAAACACCAAGTCGATCAAGGTTAATGACATAATTCCTATTCATATTTGCATAACCACCAGGATCAAATATAGGACCTTCCCATAAACAATGAACATCCTGATATTCTGACAATCTCTCATAATTTTCAACACCAGTAACCGGAATACTTTTCGGAGCAGTATTTCCATAAGACAATCTTCCCTCAGGATTAACAGACGGAAACAAAACTTTTGATACAACTATCATTCCTGAAGCTATAGCTCCCTGTATATCTCTAGAATTGTAACAATCTTCATCAATTTCAACACTTGGGTTAAGTTTTGTTAAAACCGCATGAGCTTTTTCAAGACTTATATTCGTTTTACAATTCTTTGTAACAATATACTTTTTGGATACAGGTTTCAAATTCTGATTACGAATTTTGTTAGATTCTTCAAAAGAAACCTTGTTTGAAAATCTTTCATCAACGACAGGAACAGTTTTCCCCCTACCTTCCCATACAACATCTCCTCCAACCTTATATAAAAAACCGTCTCCATCTTCAATAGTCTCTACTCCATGAATAGAATCTAAAAATGCAGAAACCTTTCCAGATTTTATCAAAGAACTAAGTTCATCTGATTTTGCGAACGAATCATTCTTTATGTTATAACTTCCATGTTTTGCCGCGGGGAGCGTCGCGCCTATATCACCTATGTATATCGTGTAATTCATATTGTTTACAACTCTCATTTTCCGTCTACCTTTTTACAGATTTCCTTTAATCTATCATAAGCAAGAGAAATTGTATTCTCCCAATTATACTTCTCTACTAACCTCTTCCTGAGAAGTTTAGCTTTTTCTTTAGCTTCTCCATAATGTTCGTATACATAACGCATATGCTTCCTTACTAACTCAAAAGATGATCCATTATAGTCCGGAAATTCCTGATTCTCATAAAAATGAGATATCCAGGACATGTTCTTGAATGGAGGATCACTTATTTTACTAACGAAATACGAATCGGGAGGAACAAGATAAGAATTCGTATCATCAAGAAAATCTCTCTGCCCACCATGATCAGAAGCAATCACTGGAATTTCGCAAGCACCAGACTCACAATAAGGTAACCCCCATCCTTCCCCTCTGGAAATCAGAATAAAACAGTTGGCGGCACTGTAAAGCTTTGGCATGTCTTCTTCCACGATATACGAAGAATGCAAGGCTATATGCGGTAATTCTGCGTCTTTCTTCTTAACCATTTCCCTGAAACATTTGAAATCTGCAATGATTTTCTCCTTGTGCTTTTTTGACACAGATCCTGAAAATCTTGTAGAAATTACCAGGCTTACATCGTCCCTGTTAGAAAACTCTTCAAGATAGGCTCTTATCAACACGTCAAACCCTTTCCTGTATGACCATCCGGAAGCACTCAAAAACACAAAACTCCTAACCCTATCCCCAAGCTTCAAAGGCTCTATCCCAGGTTTATATCTCTCTGTGTCAACACCAAGAGGCATCACCCTTATCTCAGCAGCAACACCGGAATTCTTAAACACGTCTTTGCACCAATTCGTTGGAGTCCATATCTCATCCGCAAGATTAAGTCTATCAGCGTACTCCTTATGAACATGATGAGAGGTTTCCATCATTGTATAGAGAATCTTTCTTCCTCCATGAGCAAGAAGATCTGGAATCGTCATCGCAAAAATCTTTGGGTATTTTTTAGGAACATCAACAAGAGAAAGTTGTCTCAAAGCCTCTTCTGTTCTTTTATTGACATTGGTTATACTCTCCATCGGACAAGTCTTCACTAAAGCGCCAAGATCCCTCAACCCAAAAATGAAAACCCGATTCATTTTTGCGTACCCGCCATAATCAAACATCGGACCAGCATAATGAACCTTCACTTCGAAATCACTCAACTGAACCTCTGGAAGTTTCGGAAAGGTTAGATCTTCAAACCCATCAAGCTGAGGAGGTTCATCAGAGTTTGTATTTATGACTGGTTTCGTAGTCTCATAAACATGCTGACTTCTGTCATCTTCAACAAAAAGAGATTGATCATAAATGCTCTTAGGAGAAAAATCCTCTCCCGCAACAAACTTCCTTGCTATAGCATTCTGAGATCTTTCAAAAGCTTTCTGAAACGAAGACTTCAACTTCCCGTCATCCCTTAACTCCATAATAAAACCTTTATCGTTGTTAAACTTTATCTTTCACCATTCGTCTGAACGAAAAATATATTCCGGCTTGAGGACCGGAATAACTTTCTGTAGAATCTACAATCCTTATGTGACTCTTGAATATCGGCATCTTGTTCAAAACCTTCTTCAACCAGGGAAGAGATGTCTGGGCTAATTGGAACCTTCCAACTTTAGATTTCCCTTCCATCACAAAATTAGCCAGAATTCCACCAGCAGAAAGAATCAAAGGAATAACGTTATTCTTACCAGAATTAACCGCATGAAGATAGTCGTAAGCGTCAACCCCAAGCCCTTCTATAAAGTCACGACTATTCTTCAAGGCATATTCTACATGGTCACTGCAACGAATATATCTCGGAGGATCTCCTGGAAATATCCAATACTTCCCATACAAAAGACGATCCTTATCGACTTTTTCACTTCTCTTCGCTTTATCAACGACATCGATAGCTTTCTTTTTCAAAAGAACCTTTGCCAATTCGCTTGCACTTTCCCAAACAATGTTTACCTCTTCCTGATTGATGTCTCCTATCCTTTTATAGAACGAAAATACGTTGTCGAGAAGAACCCTGTGAACTTTATCGACCTTATCCAAACCACCAACTTCCTCAACATGGAACAGAAGCTGTTCTATTAGAGTCTGAAGATCGTTTTTGCTTTTATCTACAAGAAGTCTATGATTCAACCTTGGCATGGCTATTTTTCTCCGAAATGCTACACCAACTAGTTTCTAGAAAGCAGAGCCAATTTCCTACTCGAAACAATTATACAACGAAAAAGCCGGTTACCCAAAAAGTGAACAACTTCAAAACAGGAATACTAACCATCTATAGTGAATTAATAGAAAAGCGGAAAGGAATCTTAAGCATGATATTCGATACACTATCAGCATTAGCGGATTACAGAAACAATCTTAAATTCGACAACAACGCTACTATGGAACAATGCGAAGAAGTTGTTCTCGAACTGTCTCGTGCTCAGCACGAGACATTGACCATTGGACAAAAACATTTGCTCAACAATGAAATTGACAAATATAGTTATTGGGTTGATGGGATTCAACATAAAACTTCAAGAACGGATCTTGAACCGTATGTATCGAATGAGAGTTCATCCAGCAGTTCAAGCTTCTCTTCTGAAACAAGTAATTCTAGTTCTTCTAGTTCAAATGCTGGAGGTCCAATAGATCCAGGTGATTTGCTATTCTTGAAAGCGGATAATGGAATATTGACAGACGTAATAGGTGGAGATCCTTTTTCAATCGATCCTCCTGCTGCGATAGAGGAGAACGAAGTACTTTCCGTGGCTGGAGGGGGAGGGGTGATGGGGGAAGGAAGCGTTCCGATTACGGGAGAACTTCTTACTATTGGACTTTGGATGAAAGGCTTCGTTTTCACGAAAGAATTTAACGCACTCAATGACGTGTTTTTCTTGAACGCCTCATCGAGACGAGGCGTTCAAATCGCTTTCTACATCAACTTACTTGATGCGTTCGAAGGAAACGTGTCGATTGATCCTATCACGATACCAAATATTACCGATTGGAACTTTGCCGTTGTTCAGTATAGCAATAGCCTGAGACAATATAGAGTAGGAATAAACGGAATTTGGTCACATACCGTCAGTGATATTGAAGAACAATATCAAATAAGAAATTTTTCTGTTCCTTTAACTAACTTCCTGTTTACCGGAACGGATGGCAATCCTGCCGCCTTCAACGGTGTTTTCATAACCGAATCATATCCTGAATGGACTGTTTTGAGAGAATATGCACTGGCATCGAAACCCGCAGATGCAGTGATGTGGTAATCATCCTCAACACAAAATCCCAAATCATGCAGGCACAGATTGTGAAGGATTGTTTGTAGTCTCTGGAACCGATTGAACAACCTCTTCCAAAATTTCATCATCCTCCAAAGCTCCAGAACCAGAGAACATCACCTTCCTCAAACAACCGCAAGAAAGAGTTTTTCCACACCTCAGTTTTCCACCAGCAACAGTCGAAAGAGTCCCGCAATCACAAACACAATCCCACATACATTCGTTGTTGATTGCTTTATTACTATAACCTACAACCGTCCATCTTCCGATCTTCTGACCGGTCATGTCTTCAACTCCCATTCCAAGAGTTGTAGAAACCACTTTGTCAACATGCTTACCATCGATTACATTCATATACCTCGTCAAAGACTGGAAAGAAGAAAGTTCAATCTTGTTCACAATGGAAGTCCCGTCTTCGTCTCTTGTACAGTACCAAACAGTCCTGTCATCCTGACGGAGTTCGTAAAAGCCACGAATTTTCCAACAACCTATGCTTTCCCCGATAAGATGACGCCCAGCACTCTCGATATCGGAAAAACTGGGACAATCTCTGATCCTCATCAGACGATATCCAGAAAGAACAACCATATTAGATTCTTCATTTGTACACTCCCATTGGACTTGACCTAATTTGGTTAACTTATCACTCATTCTTATGACATCGTACCCACCAATCTTTTTACCTTTCATGCTGAAAAATCTGAATGTACGAGAATCTTGAGTAAAAAGCCCTAAATACCCTCTGGAATCGGCAGCAGTTTCCATTTCCTGATGCCAAATACAAGACGATTTCCCCTGACGAGCCTGTTTCATATGAATCAGCCAAAAAGCAAGACGCCTTTCATACTTAGACTCGCTCTTAGCGCTTGGAATCCTTCCAGTCCACTCTGCAAAGTCTAGAAATTCCCCGAGATTCGATAGAGCTTTTGTAATCCTTTTTTCATCTGAAATCATAGTTAAAACCTTTCATGTTAGGAAAACTCCTTTAACGATGTCTACAACATAGCACGCCAGGCGGGAGAAGTCAAGCCAAGTCGCCAACTTTCCTCTCGGTTAGGTTCAGATACAATCTTTTCTTTCAGGAAGGAAGTTTAGAGGTTGGTTTTGTATAGTAGAATATGCGCTATCAATTTAGGAGTCTGGGAATGAAAATAATTACAGCATCAAACGGTAAAAAGACATTGAAGATGTCCAGACAAGAATGGGAAAACATCGGCAAGAAAGCTGGGTGGAAAGTTTCACAAATCATACCGGACGATGGATATGCCGATGGAGGTGAACCGTACACGGATGATGAAATGAAACTTATGAACGGAGAACTTTTAATCGCTAGGTGGGAAACCCGTGGAAAAAGATATTGGGCTGAATTATATAAAGATAAGTTAGGCTACTCATATAAAACAGACAGTGGAGGCGGAAACATAGGCAGTCTTCCGTCAGATGAAATTGCTATAAAAACAATGGAAAATAAACTGTCGTATTTAACTCCAGATGCAGCTAAAAATCTAATGAAACGAGTCAAATGAAATCCCAAGGTCTCATACTTATCTCTTCATGTACATCAGAAGGAACATCAATTTGATGTTCCAGAATATCTTTTAGTTTCCTCTCCAAAGCTTTTTCAATAAACTTTTCCTTTTTGGTTTTTGGAGGAACAAAACCAAAAGTACTTTCTTCCAAATGGCGACAAATAGCAGGAACCATAGCTTCAGCAAGAGCTATCCTGCCTTTCCTGGTTTCTAGAGATTGTGTAATTTGAGTTTTTGTCATTGAGATACCTTTATGGTTTGGTGAAAACTAACAAACTTTCATTGAAATTATCGTGCCCAACATATGGCAACGCTTTAAAAACTACCGGATGATTATAAAACAACTTAAACCCAACGTTTTCTGCAATCTTGATAAAATCTTCTGGGAAGTTTTGTTGTGCCACAGATCCAACTTGAAAAATAGCCTTTCCATCATTCTTAAGAACACGGAAAGATTCAGATAGCACAACTTTTATAAAACCATTCATCCATAATTCATACGTATCATATTTTTTCGAAGATTGATTTTCCTCATCAGAATAGTTCTCGGTATCAAAATATGGTGGACTAGTGAAACATACGTCAAAAAATCCATCACGAAAAGTCGCCATTATATCCTCTGCACAGCCGGAAAGGATTGTAGATGAAAATAAAGGTTGAACTCCAAGCAAGAATCTCTGTGTATCGTAAAGACCAGACAAGGTTTTTGAAGACGGCTCTATTCCAGTATATGAACATCTGTTCCTACTTACACTTGCCCCAATCAATCTACCTCCGAAACCAGCGCACGGATCAAGAAGTTTCATATCGTTAAAACCATAATGATTTATAATATCTCTTGCAATCAATGGAGAGTAGTTATTTATTTTCCCAGCGCCACCATACCTGCACAAAGATTGTAAAATTCCTCCATACGTCAACCTTCCACCAAATTCCTTATATTTCTTCAAAGCATTTTTAAAGAGACTCTTATCTTCATATACTTCAATTGGAGATTTTGCGCTTTTTGAATTCAAACTATAAATATGTTGATGATAAGACGTTGCCAACGTAGTCCCATGACTTCTCCATTTTATTTCATTAGAAAATTCTGGAGACATTGTCTTACGCAAACCATGCCACAATTTCAACTTTCTACTTTCATCAACTATAGGGAAAGGAAATCCTGCTTTCTGATAAATTTTAACAACACGATCCAAAAATTCATCATCAGATTCTCCGCTTACAGGAATCATTTCTTTCCCTCTTAACGAACGAGACAACTCTTCGCCATTTTTATTTTTCAAAATATTTGTTACAAAATCAGTAGCTTTGACCTCTTTACCTCTTATCTCTCCTAAAGCAGAAATAGAACTAGACAACCCAAACCCAACAATCCCCTTACGAACGCGCTTTCCACTTTCTCTTGGGAGTTCTCCACTGTCTAACCGAGCCCTCAAATTTAAAATTTCATCTTCAGTAAAAACAACCTTCTTACCCCCCGGACTACGACTGTGCTCTATAACTCCGACCTTGACCCAATAAGAAAGCTTTTGATAATCCAAATTCAACATCTCAGAAACCTCATGCATTCCAGGAAGTTTTCTCCACTCCTCCAAATCAAACTTGTAGTCAAAACATCCAACTGGAGACTCTCCACCCATAAACTTCAACAAATCCCAGAAACTGATCGCGGAAATATTCACGCAATTATCTTTGTTTACACTCCGAACCTCAACGCCAATCTCTCCAAACTTTGGAACGACAATTTCTTCAAGTGATTTTCTAGGAAATCCTTGCGTGGCAAAATAGAGATACCTAGAATTTCCAGTCTCACTGCCGCTGGACAAACAGCCATCTCCGAGATACCATAAAACCATAAACATTTTGTCAAAAACAACATCTGAAGGAACATCTTTTTTACCATTTGGATACCACCTTTGACGCTGTACATAAAAATCCGGATGGCTAAAAGTTCTAATACTCCACATTCCAAGTCCCTTCTCACCAGGACGATAACTTGGCTCAGAAACGCCATAGACTTTTAGCAGATTGCTACAATATTGAGCGAACTCTTTATGAACACTGCCTAATGATAGTCTACCTACTTTTGTATTGTCATCAATTGTTATACAACCATCTCCCATCAATAAACCATCTACAACACTTTTTAACTCGTCATTCATTACACTTTCATAAGACATTCCTCTTTTCCATAAAGATACAGCTTCCGATTTCCCCCTAGTAATTCCAATTTTTCTTGTCAATTTCAAAATCTTATCAGGAGTTATAGGAACATTATGCTTTTCTCTTATAATTGATGCAGCTTTTGTAGATGACATTAACTCATTTACATAATATTTAATAATAAGTTCTTTTAAGAACTCTGTCCCATATTTGCCCTCTAAAGAATCTGATCTTATCGCTCTACCAGTTTCTGACACTTCAAGTTCACTCATAATAGCCTCCAAGTTAAATTGATTCTAATGTATACTACTAAAACGAAATGTCAAGTCCCTCTATCGACATAATTTTGCAAGCAACTTAACTGCCCGATAAATTATTTCTTATCCCAAGTCAAAAACAAAAAAAGATGCCTCCGATTTCTCGGAGGCATCTCGTAACAGCCTCAATTACATGAAGTTATGAATGAGAAGCAACCGTCACCTTAGCCGCAGCGTAAGGGTTGATTACTACTATTCCGATTTCTTCATATATCACCCATCCCAACCGTAAAACGCGAGGTTCATCGGCTGGCAGAACCGTAATATCTTGTCTGATTGGCATAGCGCCAAGATATTCCGCAGGAGCGAGAACAAATACGGTCAAAATCGGCATACGTGAACTGACGTGAATGTCCGCAGTCCAGATATGTCCAAACAAACCGGTTGTCAACACTTCCTTGGTGGTCGCCTCATCGTAAACCGTCTTACCCCAGTTACGAACATCCGCATAACGCAGCGGGTGCATTACAATCTTACCAACGATAAGATCGTGTTGCTCGACTGTTGCGAACGCCTGGTTAAGGGCGGTAATGGAAAGAGCGCCACCGGTAGACGCTACCGTATGGTCACCATCAATAGCTCCATCGATGGCAGCAAAAATAAGACGATCTTCCTCCTTCTGGAGAGCCTCTTTCGCCTTGATCTGCGCACGATCCACGATGAAGAATCTACGAGCCTTCACTTCAGAAAGACGAATAGTCGGGTGCGTTGCGATTTCAAACAGAGGGACAAGGACTTCCTCACCCTCAGTGATACCACGTGGAACCCCACCACGTCTCGAAATAACCCACGCAAGCTGACGAACGTCTTTCTCGTATCTTGGCAAAGCGCCCTGAGGCAACTCATCAATCATGAGAAGTTTACGTCCAACAGCTTGATATTCCAACGCACGGCGAATGGGTTCTACCATCGCCTGGGCAAGAGCAACTCTTCCATCCTGACTCTCAAGAGCTTGGGATATGAGGATTTCTCTCTCTGCATTTACTGATCTTTTTTCCATTTTAGCTTTCCTCCTATCCTTAAATCAAGAGTTTGTACTCTATGTATACGTTTTCGGTTCCCGAAGTATCGTCACCCTTGAGTGCCATATCGTTATAAGACGGTACGTCAACTCCAGGTACTCCACTTGGGTACGGTCCAGGCGCTTTGGTGAGGACGGCGATTGCAGTATTAGCAGGAGTCGCCTGCAAGTTGCCGTTCGTTGAAGCATACAAGTATGCGCCAACGTCAGCAGCATGAACATCCGACTCAAACTGATCTGTTGCAAATTCGCCACCGTTCTGATACACAGTCATGAGACCGCTGGCCTTAGTCTCATTGAACCCATCACTCACCCTGTTCTGCCACCCTTCGTAAATGCCAGGCATTGAGCTGGCTGTCGAAGAGTTTGTGTCACCCGCAACCCCCAAGATCACTCCTGCTCCAGCATAAAGTTCAACGGTCCCGGCTGCGTTCATAACTACGAGCTGACCCATCTTTATAGTGGCTTCATCATGAGCGATTGGGTGTTCACTGGCAATCACGAAGAATTTCGGAATTAATGCCATGTTACTACCCTCCAAAATCACTTTCCCGTTTCTTACATTTTCTAACGGGACGCTTAAATTTCTTTGACATCCTTACAGATTTCTTTTCGATGTATAATTACCACTGCTATCATACATACTCGAAGATGTATTGAAATTCCTTCTAGATTGTAAAAAATATTTTTATTTTTATATCCAGGCTACTAATAAAACTTCCAGATATCAAGATCGCTCGAACGTTTTTCGCTATGAATTCCTTTTTCAACTTCAGCTCTGAAACGATCTTCATTGTCGAAAATCTCAATAAGTCTGCCAATTTTTGATTTTAGCAAAAGACTTGCGCATGGATCTTGTGGTTGAAGTTCTGGTTGCATAACAAAAGCTTTCTTCTCGACTTTGGATTTATCAAAAACTCTCTTTTGTGCGATTTTCTTTTCTTCGATTTTCTGTTTTTCAGCATCGAGGAACTGTTTAGCGAATTTGTAATAATAATCGGTTGTTGAAGCTGCTTCGTCCAAAGCTCCGCCTGAAGGTGGGAGAACCGGTTTCTTAGCAGGAAGTTTTACTTTCTTTTCTGGGTCTGGTGGTAGTGTCACTGGAACAGGAGTTGGTGCAGCAGTTGGAGCGGCAGGAATTGGAGGAGGAACTGTTACCGGAGCGATTGGAGGTACTTCTGGAGGTGTTTCCGTTTCAGGTACAGTTTCTTCAACCGCAGGTTTTTCTGGCAATGGTGGAAGTTCATCATCTTCAGGTTCTATTTTGAAACCTTCCTGATTATTCAGAAACTCAGGGTCTTCTTCCAAAGGGACTATCTCTTTTTCCTCTTTAGGTTTGTTAAGACGTTCATATCTTGCCCTGGTTAGTTTTCCATCTTTCATAAACCAGTCTGTAAACAATTCGTCAGCTTCTTCCTGAGCTGTAGCAAATACTTGACCTGCTTCATCCGAGATTTTTGCCCATTTTGCTCTGAAATCTTTTCCTCCGGAAGGAGAGTGGAAGTCATCTGACAACGACACGACTTTAACTATGTCACTTAGCTTGTCAGAAAAAGCCAAGTATGTCGATTTATACTTTTCTCCTTTAGTGTTAAAAAATGCATCAACTTCCTTTTTTGATTCAACTAAAAACCTGGAATATCTCCATTCAATCCCACGCAAGCTTCCCTGCGGACCTACAAGTTCAACCAACTTGTTAACATGCGGAATTGATTTGTTTAAAGTTTCTTTTGCTTTTTCTCTTTGCCTGTTGAATGTAACAAAGAACGTTTCAATCTCTTGGGCTGAAATTGTAAGGTTCGCTTTTTCTTTAGAAACGAAATCGGACATTTCTTTTACAGCGCTTTCAAAGGCTGGTTCCTGGAGGTACAAACTCTTGATAGCGATATTTGAAATGTAAAGGAATCCTTTATCTCCTTTTTTCTTACCATCCTTCTCTTCGACATCTTCAAAATCTGAGGCTGCTATATATCTCATTTTTCTCACACATTCTTCTTGATACTGTTCTTCTGTCATCCAAAATTCTCTCGGAATTTTCTTTCCACCAGCGGTTTTATTGGCAAAAGTCTTAAGATGGTCGTAGCCTCTTCTAGTACGGTCTCTACTAATAGTTAGAATCTCCTCTTCGGACGCTCCGTCCTCCGTTAATTCACTCACAGTTGCCTGGCACTTATATTTACTTCCCTCAGCAACAGCCAGCAACGTTTTCCAATTGAATGGCAATGAGCCTTTTACTCCTGCCATAAAATCATGATGTTCTTTGAACATTTCTTTCAGAATTGCAATAAATTCTCTCAGTGTTGTACTGGCATATTCTTTCGGTTTTCCATTGATAGAAATGGAAGTACTTTTATAAATCATTTTTTCGGAGAATTCGTCGCAGATAATTGTAAGAGGATTAAAAGCCACCTCTTTACCTTCCACCACATCGGTAACTTTTGAGCCAATACAAGAAACGAGTTCTTTTGTCAACTTCCATCCTTCAACAAAGTCGTCAATTTCCGAAATTTGACCTTCCTCTTCACTGGGCGTAAGACCTTTCAAGAAAAGCCATTGAGACCTTGCCACAGACGGTCTTATCTGAGTTCTGGTAAAAATATCAGGGCATTGATTTTTCAATCTCGCAATTATGACATTTTTAAGTCTTATATCGTCAGGGTCTTGACTGTCATACAAAGGAATCAGTTCTTTAACAGTATCAATGAGCCTTTCATGTCCAACAAGGAAGTCCATCATCAGATTATCATACATACTTCCATGACTGAAAAGATGAACCAGACTTTTCGAATCGCCAGGAAGTTCGACTTTGTGTATTCCTCCAGAAGATTTGACTCTTCCAGTAAGAGCCGTTGAAACGGCTTCAATAACTTCTAGATGATTAGTGGTTAAAACTATATGGAAGTTATTTCCTTTGAACAAACCAAGATCATCGTTCCAGGATCTCAGCAAGCCTTCAAGAAGTGCTTTGGCAGTGTCAGAATTCAATTCTTTATTTGCTCCTGAAAGGAACATGTCTATTTCGTCGATCAAAATTACAGTATCTTCAGAAATTCTGCAAATATTGATGAAATCTGTAAAATTATTTTCCGCAACTCCACGCAAGAAAGATCTACCGGACATACCCATTCTTGCAAAACCGGTTTTGATAAACTTGCAATCAAGAACTGTAGCTAAAACTTCGGCAAAAATACTTTTTCCGGTTCCCGGTTCCCCTTCCAGCATGATGATAGATGGAAAAGATTTTTTCTGATCTTCAACAGTCTTTTGGAGTCTGTCAATACTTGCGATAAGATCACGTTTATATTTTGGCAGACTATCTGTTACTTCTATGCCTTCGTCGTCCACTTTTGCATCCATTATATGTAACTTATATTCGTGTGCTAAATAGTCTTTGTTTTGAAGACTAGATTTGAATTCTTCGCCGCCTTTTATTTTCTTATCTTTTTCTCTTAATATAATTCCACTGACGTTTTCAGAAATCACAAATCCAGCCTCTTTGGCAAGTTTTAACGCCGACCTATCTGGCTTGGCATTAAGAAAGTCCCTGCCATTAGAATTGAACCAAACAAGTTCAGTTCCCATTGGAGGATTTTCATGGAAAACAAACCTTACGTAACATCTTTTGTCTTTCTTATTTCTTTCGTCATTTTGAGTATAGTATTCCCCAAACAAACTATCAGTCTCTAAAGCACGTCTGAAAAAGTTTATCTTAGCAGTAAATCTTTCAATAATTGCGGCTTTAGATTCGAGATGTGACGTTATCCAATCCGCCCACGTAGACTTAAACTTAACTGCATAATCAAGAAGTTTGAATCTCGCCTGACTGATTTCCGATCCTTCAGGAAGAAGACTTCTGGCATTATCTTCCCACGCATATCTTGTATCATCCATCTTGTCATTAACCTGTCTTTCGTGAGTTCTAAAAGTAACGGAGAGATCGTTATTCATCATGTAACTCTCAAATAACTCCTTTACAGCTTTTTGAATAAACAAACAAATCTCTTCAAACGGCAAACCAGAAAGTTTCTTTTGCATTCTTGAAATCATAGTTTTGAATATGCCAAACTTGGAAATATCGCCAACCCTGGCAGGATCTTTTTCACCTTTACTTTCTTCTTCCCTTTTTATCAGTCCAACATAATAGTCAACCATCAACTCTATTTCCTTTTTGGAAATAGTGGAAGATTGAATACTGATGACCGCATTCTTCCCTACAATATCCGGTATTTCCCTCTCAGAAATTAGAATAATATGAGATTTCTTCTCTTGCAGAAGACGACTCACGACCAGAACACTCTCGTAAAACTTAGGAGTAAATTGATTGGAAGACTCTGAGTCTTTCATCATAAACCCATTATTATCACCAGTACTTTTAAGGTTCGAATCAACGTCTCTGAAAATAGCTACACTTCTTCTATTGCCAAAATCTTTGTTGACCTGATTCTTTATCTTCAAAAACTCTTTGTATTTCTCAGGATTCAATACTTTTTCAACAGTTCTTTCATCTGTAAGATCGTTATATCTACCAATCTCGAAACCTGCCAACGAACATCTATAGGCAGTTTCTCTGTAAACTGCCCGTTGATTTTGGTCCCCATAGCCTCTCAACAAAGTTTTACTGGTATCTTTGACATCAGAAGTAGTTTTATGGGCGGAGTATTTATGTAACGCATAGTTGTACAAAAAGTACCTGATCTCTGCAATTTCCTGATCAAGCACTCTCAAAGCATAACCGTACTCAAGTTTCTCCTGAGGTCCACGATTAAAGATTTTCGGAGAAGATTTCCTCAACAAAATCTCCTTCAGGTGAAGTCTTTCTTCAAGAGCCAACTTTACATTATAAACATTATTTGGATGTGCCAACCCTTTACTTTCGATATCGACACCATCTTCT
>Ga0315288_10005781_pt1 | contig 15718 bp, 15 predicted proteins | sample YL17G11_20_MG_FD_203454 | JGI IMG/M metagenome (GOLD analysis project Ga0315288, IMG submission 203454) | Sediment microbial communities from Yellowstone Lake, YNP, Wyoming, USA - YL17G11_20 | ecosystem: Environmental > Aquatic > Freshwater > Lake > Sediment | place: USA: Wyoming | collected...
CACCCCGGCGGCCTCGACGAGGTCTCCCTCGGTCACGCACCCATCCTTTTCCACCGTGCCGACGGGCACATACGCGACCGGCTGCCGTGTTGGACTTCGCCACTACCGGCGCGGGCTCGCCCGCCTGCCTCGCCGTCTCCTCGTTCGCTCTTCGCTTCAGCCCAGTGTCTGCCTCAGGCCCTTCACCGGCGCCCCTCGCGAGACGACGGCTGCCATTCCTGTTATCTTGGCTACAGGGGCGTCTCGGTTCACACGGCTACCCCTGGGAGGACTTATCACCTCCTGGATGAGTGCGCTGCGAGGCGCACGCCCGCGGGTCTCCGAACCCGCTCCCCCGGAGCTTCTCCAGGCGGGCATGGCCGGTGATGCGGGTCGGGAGACCCGCGGGCACGGGGACCACGGTGCACTGAGCGCCTGGCAGGTGCTCGCGCCGCCTCGCCCGAACGAGTTGCCGGCGATCCGCCGACCTCGTCACTCGGGAGTGTCCGACACCGTGAAGGTCACGCTCAAGCCACTCGACATCGCCATCGTCGTCTTCTATCTCGCCGTCGTGATCGGGCTGGGCGTCGTGATGAAGCGCCGCGCCCAGAAAAGCATCGGGTCCTACTTCCTCGGCGAGCGGCAGCTTCCGTGGTGGGCCCTTGCGATGTCGGGCAGCTCGTCTTACTTCGACATCACGGGCACCATGTGGATTGTCGGGCTCTTCTTCACCATCGGGTTGCGTGGCATGTGGGTGCAGTGGATCTGGGGCTTCCCCATCACTGTGTTCTACATGGCCTACATGGGCGCGTGGATCCGCCGCTCACGTGTGATGACCGGCTCCGAGTGGATGGAGACGCGCTTTGGTAGCGGCAGGCCCGGCGAGATGGCGCGGCTGGCTTACACGATCTACGCCGTGCTCACCATCACCGCGTTCCTGGCATACGGTTCCGTGGGAATGGGGAAGTTCGGCAGCGTGTACCTGGGCTTGGACCCCCATGTGTGCGCGTGGCTCATCATCGGGCTGACCGGGTTCTACGTGGTCCTCGGGGGCTTCCGCGGCGTCGTGCTGGTGGAGATCTTCCAGACCATCGTCCTCAGCACGGGCGCCCTGATCATCGCCATCATCGGGTTCCGGCACGTGACCTGGGACACCGTCATCGCGAACCGCCCCGAGGGCTGGGGCAGCATGATGCCGCAATGGCACATTGACTATCTGGCGGGCGGCGAGTACTACTGCTTCGGTCTGCTGGCGCTCGTGTGGGTGACGAAGGGCCTGCTGCTCGACCTGAGCGGCCCCGAGCAGCTCTATGACTTCCAGCGCTTCCTCGCGGCGAAGAACCCGAGGGAAGCCTCGAAGCTCGGCGCCCTGTGGGGTGTCATCCACACCATCCGCTGGCCCATGGCGATGGCGATCGCCGCCATGGCGATCGTCGGCCTCGGCGGCGTCAGTGACCCGGAGAAGGTCCTGCCGACGGTCATCGATCAGGTGCTCCCCATCGGTCTGAAGGGCCTCGCGATCGCCGCACTGCTCTCTGGATTCCTCGCGACCTTCAACTCCACGGTGAACGGCGGCAGTTCCTACCTCGTGAAAGACATCTTCCACAAGTACATCCGCCGGGATGCCTCCCAGCGCACGCTGATTTACGCGAGCTACGCTTCCTCCGCGCTGCTCATCGTCCTCGGGCTGATCGTGGGCTCCTTCGGCAACAGCATCAACGCCATGTTCACCTGGATCATGGGCACCCTCGGCGCCGGCGTGCTGCTCCCGAACGTGCTGCGGTGGTATTGGTGGCGGGTTAGCGGGCAGGCGTATGCCACGGGCGCCATCACTGGGATGGTGCTGTCGCTCGTCCAGGCGCTGGTGCCGGCGTTCAACGCCCAGCCGCTGTTCGTGTCATTCCCGATCATCGCGGGCGCGGTGCTCATCATCACTGTCATCGTGGCGCTGCGCACCCAGCCGGCGCCGGAGGCGACGCTCATCGAGTTCTACCGCACGGTACAGCCCGCAGGTTGGTGGGGTCCCATCGCTCGGCGGGTGCAGGAGCTGGACCCAGCCTTCCGCCGACGCTCGCCCTTCTCGATGGATATTGCCAACGTGCTCATCGGCCTGCCGTGCCTGCTCGCGATGTACGTCTTCCCGATCTACCTGATGCTCCACCGTTTCGACATCGCCGGCGCCCTGTTCGGCGTGGTGGCCCTGACCGGCGCGATCCTCTACTTCACGTGGTACCGCAGACTGCCTGTGATGTACCCGGAGGTGGAGGAAGTCTGACGACGCGATCTGTCCTTGAGGACGTGGTAAGATCGAAGCTGGAAGGTGGCGCCGATGCCTGACACTCAGCACGTGACCGCGATCATCGAGCGCGATGGTGACTGGTACGTGGCGCTGTGCCCGGAATATGACGTAGCGAGCCAGGGGCGCACGGTGGAGGAAGCGCGAGCCAACCTTCGTGAGGCCATTGAGTTGTTCCTTGAGTGCGCCGACGCGGACGAGACGGCTCGTCGGGCCCATCAAGAGGTCTTCGTCACCCAGCTAGAGGTGGCGCGTGCCTAGACTCCGGGTCCTCTCCGGCGATCGGGTCTGCGCCATCCTAGCGCAGCATGGGTTCGTTCGTGTGCGGCACAAGGGCAGCCATGCGGTGATGCAGAAGCTCGCCGCTGAAGGCACAGTGACAGTTCCCGTTCCGCTGCACGGAGAGATCGCCGAGGGCACTCTCAGGTCGATCACCCGTCAGTCCGGCCTACCCCGCCGCCCCTTCGAGACGGACTGACGCTCCTCCAGAAGGCCTTGGGACTGGACGCGACGTGATGGAACTGCTCAAGCCGCCGGACTCCGGCAGCGCGGAGGCCACGGACTGCCTCGTCCGCTGGCGTCCGGGTTGGCGCGGCTACGCCATCGCACAGGACGCCACGAGGTATCTCGCTGGGGAGCGCCGCGCCAGATGAGCACCGGGGGACCGCGCACGTCCGGTTCCCGCTGGGCACGTACGACACGTCTCGTTCCCGCCCCTCCTCCCCTAGGCTCCATGCGCCATCCCTCCTGTGCAGGCGCCACCGATACATCGGAGGAGGGCGATCTGGGCCGAGTCCGTAGATAGGAGCGTGCAGGCCATGCCGGATGTCGAGCCAGCCATGGCGTAAGGTGCCAGACAGCAAGGCTGGCGCCAGCAGCGCAAGAGTACCCTGGCGTTGCCGGTCTGGTTGGCGTCGCAAGCGGAGGTGACCCCGTCCTGTGGAACCGTTCGAGGTTGACAAAGCGAGTGCTCTCAGCGCATCTGAGCTAGAGCGTTTGCTCTCCGAGGGCAGGAGAGAGGACCAATGGCTCGACTACAAGGGTGACTATGCGAAGAAGGCCGACGCTGACGTCCTGGTTGAGATAGCCGAGGATCTATCATCCCTCGGCAATGCTCAGGGAGGGTGGATTCTGGTCGGCATTGCGGAGGATGGGGAGCGCCGACCCTTCAGGCTGCTTGGCGTCCATCAGGCTCGTGCCGTCACCCAGAGGATACGACAGGCTGTGAAGACGCATCTCCAGCCCCGACCGGACGGGATCGACGTGGCGGAGGTGTCGGTGCACGCACTTGGCGGAGAGGGCACCGTCGTTGCCATCTCCGTGGCACCCCACCGCAAGCCTGTAGCGATTGTGCACGGCGACCGCACGTACTACAAGAAACGCTTCGGCTCTGAAAACGCCAACTACCCGCCCGAAGAGCTGGCCGAAGCGTTTGGCAGGGGCTTACCGACACACACAGGAGACGACGCCGGAGGGAGGACAGCGGGCGCTGTCACCAAGGCCAAGGACGCTTGGCCATGCGTTCCACCCGACCCGCCCTGGCTGACGTCGCAGGTGCCGCTGGTGTGCCTACAGGCTTGGGTAGACAATCCGGCGCCCGGGTCGGTCAGTACCCGTAGCCCGCAGCTTCGAGGCGCGATTCTGCGGCGGCACGCCGCGTCTGACCTGTCGGGCGCCGTGTTGTGGTTTGATGACTTCATGATCCCCGACTCCTCCACGTTGGTCTGCGTGTCCGGACGGGGCCTCGGAGGATTGCGTGTGCGTGATGGGACGAAGTACGCACAACAGGCGATCGTTCGCTCGTCCGGGGTAGTCTGCACGTACATCGACCTGGCCTGGGTGGCCAACACCTACATGGGCAGACCTGGACCAGATGGGAAGCCTCACATCCCGCCGATGTGGCTGGCACAGGTGTTGACGGTCTTCAGCCGCCTAGCTCGCCAGGTTCTGTGGGGTTTCGCTGCAGGTAGCCGCGGCAGCCACTTGCGTTTCCGCCAGAGCTGGCGCAACGCCATAGGGCTGCCGCTGTACCCCTGCCACCCCGGCGCCCGCTTCTGGCCCCGAGGGCGCCCTGAGCTGCTGGACGGTGGGGCCCCCGAGTTCACGGAGGGGAGACTAGACGGGTCCGTGCATCTTCTGCACGCGGGTGACGACCCAGATTCGTGCGCCATGAGGATGTCACATGAGGTGTACCAACACGTCGGCTGGGGCACAGAGCATGTGCCGTGCTTCCGCTGGGTCCAGCGCAATAGCAGCACCGGCGGCTTCAGGATGGTCGGTGCGTACGACCCGGAGCACCTGTCCGACTACGAGAAGGCGAACCCATAGGAGATGCCAGTAGGCCATGGGCTTGAAGGCACGGGGAAGGCCAGCCCCCTCGGGGCAAGACTCCCCGCCCCGGCTTCGCCCGGCACCATGGAGCCCATCCACCAGAGCGTCGGCCCTAGGGCGCGCGGATCGACGCACTAAGGGGGACAGCCCCTTCGTCGCGCCGACCCCACTGGCTCCTCTGAGGGGGGACTCGCAAAGGCCCACGAAGAGCCGGTGCCCACCGCATCGCGCTCTGGCCGCCCTGTCCCTGGGGCCATCGTCGGGAGGGAATCCCCAGCGACGACCCGAAGCACTGTACACGCTTCGCGAGGGGGATGCCCTTGGACACGACACCTTCGCCCGCGTCGCCGTCTTCTGAGCGTGTGTTCATGCTCATGGCGATGGTCTCCATAGTCAGTGGTGCGGGCAACTACCTCGGCAAGGGCTGGGGAGTCTTCGGGCTCGTGGTGTGCGCCCTTGCTTGCCTCTACTGCGCTCTCCTGAAGCGGTGGCACTGGTTGGCGTTGGTCGCCGCACTCACCGTAGCGGTGTCGGGCGTGTGCCTGGGTCTGAGGAATCGGTGGATCTGGGCCTACGAAGGAGCGGCCATCGCCACGGCCGTGGTGCTCGTGCTGGTCGTGCACATGGTGGACACGCGCGACTTCGCGGCCCGACGGCGCGAGGGCCTGGCCGGGGCCGAGGCCGACGATGGACGAGGCTCTGAGCTCGAGGTGAACCTCGCTCTGGTCACTGGCCCTTCTGGCCCTGAGGACGCCCTTGGGGGTCCTCGCGCCGCTGAACTCGAGTCGGTGGGCCGCGTCGTGAGCCGGATCCACGACTTTGTGCACCGCACTCGTATCGACTTCCTGGAGACAGTCGCGATCCTGGCCCCGGACGATGCCACAGATGGCGAGATCCGTGTGCAGATGCGGAGTTTCCTGAGCCAATGGGTCAGTGCCCTCTTGGCAGCTCTCGCCGGGACCACTCGGTACACTCCCGACCCGATCTGGGTCGCGGTGCGTGCACTCGGAAGGAATGCCGAAGGCGGGTCGGAGTACCGGACGGAGAGGAGGGAAGGACCCTACGAAGGCTGGCGGGATCAGGCTAAGTCACGTCCGCTTGCCGAGGACATGGGTGTCGCGAAGCACCTCAAGGACCTTCTAGTCAGGGAGGACGATGACAAGGGCAATGGGGGCACCAGACCCCCAGGTGCGATCGAGTTCTACTGTGAGGATGACAAACGGAACGGGCGGAAGGGTTGGGATAGGTCCTGGCAGCCCCATGGTGACGAGAGGCAGACCGTTGCCGCGGGCGTCTTCGTGGGATATGGCCAAGCGCACCGTGGTACGGACCTGAACCTTGCCCTCATCGTTTACATCAACAGCAGACAGCCCGACGCGCTCTGTGCCGAACGCCACGGGCAGATTGCCAGGGCTCTGTCCGATGTCGTCTCGACGTATTACAATGTGATCTACGATGTTCTGGACCGGAAGGCTGTACCTCCGCTCAACTCACAGGATGTAGCTGTAGGGCGCAAGCCACCAGGAGGCCATTGAAGTGTCCCGCGATGCGAAGTTCTCTGTCTGTGAGCATGCCTCGCCCACCGCTGTCACCATCATCGAGATGATGGTGGGGCGCGAGCAGAGCGATCATACCCCGGCCCCGCAGGCCGTTGAGTCACCCCCACGCCGCAGTAGTGCGAGCGGCAGATCGGAGGTGCCGCCGCCGTCACCTTCGTCGCCCAGCAAGACCGAGCGGTGACGCGTTGCCCTCGTCCGCCGTGGGAGCGTATGGGGGTTGGACTCTGGGCGCAGCCCATGCGCGGGTTGCCGGGTGGCGCAGTGAGGGCGCCTCTCACTGCGTCCCGAACACGTCGCGGACGGCGTCGAGGTAGGAGAGGCCCCACTGGGTGCTCGGCTCGACATAGCTGCCCTCCAGCCACTCGTTGAACGCCTCGATGGACACGAACTTGCGAAGCCCGCGTTTCTTGATGAAGCCCTTCGCTTGCGTCAGCAGCTCACGGTACTCGTCCGGAGTGTGGTTGCGGATGATGTAGCTCGTCGACCGCAGCGTCGGCTCCCAGTTCTGCATCGGGCATGTGGGAACCAGGTAGTCGCGCCCGAGGGCATCGGCCATGCGGGACCATGTGGCGGCGTGGCCGGCCATTGACTGTGTGGGGAAGTCCTCGAGCCGGTCCTCATAGACACGGTCGCCGACTTTGCGGTACTCCACCGACGACCCCGCGGCCATCATGAGGTTGTAGCCCATCGCGCCGTCGAGCCCCAGCTTCTCGGCGTCCTCGCGGCTCGTCACCCCGTTCACGGCGCTGATGTACACCCCCGGCAATCCACGCTCTTGCGCGTAGGCCCGCAGGCGGTCGAGGAAGGCCTTGGCTTCCGCCTCGCCCCCCGCGCCCGCAACCAGGTCGCGCGGCGACCACAGGGGCAGCAGCGGCACGCCGTCGAGACGGTAGTAGTTCGGCTGGAGGAGGAACTGGTCCACGATGTACTCGGCCAGGCCGGTGCCAATCCGGTTCGCCGGGGCATGGTTGGTCCACATGATCGCGAAGGGCATCGTCTCGGCGAACCGGTTCGTCGGCGCCGGCGGGCCGCCAAGGGTCTCCTTGCCCAGGAAGCCCACTTCGAGGGCCCGGTTCCCGAAGAAGGTCGGGTCGAACGAGCCGTCCTCTTTCGCCTGGGGATACCAGTCCCACAGCATCAGGTTGACCGCATGTTCGCGCATCCAGTGGACGTGCCAGTCAACCGCGCGGGGGTTGCTGGATCGATAGTACTGGATGCCGGAGAAGCGCATCTCCGCGTCGGTGGAGTCGTGGAGCAGGGGCATCCGCCAGGGAGCGCGCTCCGCTACCTGCTGCCAGCCGTCCCAGGTGTACTCGGGCTCCCATGCGGCGAAGTACCACATCGCCACGGTGTAGTCGCTGTTCACCGACGAAGTCGGCGGCGGGGCTTCCGTCGCGATGTCGATCCGCCGCGGCGATACGGGCAGGCGGTACTCGTTGCGCCAGATGGGTGGCAGCTCATCGGGCCCCCGCACGACTCGGATCGAGGCGATCCGGTAGACGCCCGGCGCTCCCTCAGGGAAGTCGAACCGTAGCCCGATCACATGGTTGCCGCCCTCCCAGAAGGGCCGGACGGTGAGCGTGCGAAGTTCGTTGCCTTCGTCCGTGGATGCCGTCCGAGACTTCTCTCCCGAGAACCCCCCATAGGGGCCTTCCAGGCCCGTTCGCCAGAACCACTGGACGTCGCCGGTCCGCGAGGCAGCCATGCGGACCTCGATCACGTCGCCCGCCACCGGCTCGATGTCGATCGGCGGGCCGATGAGTATCGAGTCGCTCCCGTCGGTGGTGACGACGATGCCGTCCTCGGCCTGCGTGACCTCGGCCGTGCGGTTGGGCTCCCATCCCTGAAGCCCCTTCGCGAAGTCCCAGGCGCAGATCACATCGGGTGCTTCCGCACGAATGGCCGTCGCCGGCAGCACGGCGAGCGCTACGGCACAGAGCATACTCACGGCGTACCTCCTCGGGCTTCCCGTCCGCATGGCGGCGAAGGGGTTCCCCCCCGCCCCAGTCGTCCATACACGCATAGCAGCTTCCCCGCTTGCCCGCACTCGGCCTGCCTGGCCCGGGCCAGGCAGGGAGTGTGGGCGCGGCAAGCGGCGCCCCTACATGACCGATGCCTTCGCGTAGGGGCGCTGCTTGCTGCGCCCTGGCGCCTCCGCGGCGGCGATGGTGCGTGGTGACCCTCTGGGTGAACAGGCAGAGGCCCCGAGCGTCAGAGGGGGCGGAGGGTGGCTCACCAGGCGCCGGGCGCCGAGAGGGCGTGACCTCCTTGCGCAGACAGTTGACCTCCCTCGTGATGCTGTCCTCGGTCACGGTCATGATGCTGAGCGGGCTCGTCATGTTCGCGATGCCGGAGTACGGGCCGCTAGGCCGGGGCTCGCGGTTTCTTGGGTTGGACCGAGTGCAGTACCGGGACCTCCATCTCACCTTCATGGTCCCATTCGTGGTTGCGGGGATCCTGCACGTCATCTGGAACGCGAAGACGATCGCGAGCTACCTGCGCCTGGGTCCGAGTGTTCCTCGGCTTCGCGCTCTGGGTCTTGCGATCGCGGTGGGGCTGGCCGTGTTCCTCATGGCCGGCACGATCATGCGTCTGTCGCCGTTCCAGTCTTGGATCGGATGGAGCCGCTCGCCGTCCCACGAGGGCGGCCCCGGGGGCATGGGGTTCGGCCCGGGCGGCCCGGGCGGGCCCTTCGGAGGGGGCCAGGGGTGGGGCGATCCCGGCTGGGGCGGGCCGTGGGCTCGCGCCGGAACGCCCTCAAAGACGCCCGGCTCCAGCGCTGGATCGATGGAATACGGTTCGGTCGCTCCCGACTAACGCAATGGCGCCTGCGATCACGAGGAAGCGGTCCGGGCTCAGTCCGCTACAGGGCCGACGTCGTAGTCCTCGGCCTCCCCTTCGGATACGAAGCCGGCCTTGGCTTCCGTTAGGCGGGGGAGAATGTGCGTACTGACTTCACGGATGAGGCCATTGGTCCACGAGGCCTCCGGTCTGCTGATGTCGTCACCGCGTTGCGCCTCGTAGACGACCAGGTAGTTGAGGAGCTCCAGAGCGGCCTCCTCAGCACACGCGAGTGGGTCCGCATCGGGCCGAATCGCTATGCGGCCCCCGTTGCCTCCGGAGCTGAGAAGCCGCATGGCCTGCCCGCGCTGGCGTTCTGACAACCCGGCGAGGCCGTAGACGCGTTCCGCGTGCGTGTGCATGGTGGCGAGATGGTCCATTCCTCGTTCTCCTCCATCTGGCTCTCTGCGAGCCGCTCACGACCGACTGTCCCAACTGACGGGACTTCCGGTAGTACGTTGGTTCGGTTCTGACCTGTTCACGGCACTTGGCCCTGCTCTACCCCTGTTCCTGAGCCATTGTCTCTAACGTTAGCCAATCTACATCAGATCATCCCATGGCCCAGTATTGCCGGAATATTCCGCTTTGAGCACTCGTTCACCATTGCAATTGTGATGGCCGGTACCTGACGTGTCAAGCCAAACAGGCGGATTGCCCTGCCTGATCGTCCGCCCTAATCCGGCAAAATACCGGCAATCTCGGGCGTCACGGGGGTCCCTCGGTCCTTCTCCCCAGGACGGTGTCAGGCCAGGCGGAAGTCGGCATAACCTTGTGGTAGTGCAGGCGTCATAACGTACGGGCGTCCGGTCGCCAGGACGCCGGAAGGGATCTTCAGGGTGAACCTCGCTGAGGAGTTCCTGCTGCTGTCTCTGGATGACGAGAAGGGCAGTCTCGGGGGATGGGTGGACTACGGCCTTGCGGCGGCCGTGCTTATCGAGCTGGGGCAACAGGGACGGATCGGGGTTGATGACGGGCATGTGGTAGTGCGCGGCGGTGATCCCACGGGCGATGAGGTGCTCGACCGGGCCATGCGCGTGATCGCCGGCAGCCGGAAGCCGCGGACCGTCCTGGACTGGGCCACACACTTCGGCACCGAGGGCGAGGCCAAGAGGGCGCTGCTCCAGCGGCTCGTCGCTGCGGGGATCCTGCGGGAGGAGCAGCGGCGCTTCCTGCGCGTGTTCCCCTACAAGCGCTATCCCACTGAACAGCCCGGGCCGGAGCACGAGGTCGTTGAGCGCGTTCGAGCCGTGCTGCTCTCTAGTGCCGCCCCGGACCCACCAACGCGAGCGCTGATCGGCCTGCTCAGGACCTGCCAGGTCATGGGGTCCGTGCTGGATGACGATGAGCATGAGACGGTGAACCAGCGCCTCGCCGAAGTATGCGAGCTCGACCCCACCGCCGATGGCTTGGTTGCTGCGGTGACCCAGGCGATTGTGGCACTTCAGACGGCCTATGCGATGACGATGACCCTCGGCGTCCCCTAGCGGAAGCGGCCCACCTTCGTGGGGGCACGTCTTCCTTCAGCGTCGGGCCGCGGCGAGCGATAGGGTTAGCGGGCCCTCATGGGGCTGCTTGTGCCATGCCGTTCCTCAGACAAGGAGGTGACCAGGATGAGACCCGTTCGGCCATTCGCCCATGCTCAGGGAGGTCCTTATGTCGGACGCTACTGCAGCTTCGCCCGTACCGGCGCTGGAAGGTCTCATCGACGAGGAGGTGATCGACGAGGTCGTGCGCGTGCTCGGGATCGGCAAGGAAGCCACGGTCTACCTCGTGCGCAAGGCCGGTAAGCCCTCCACGCTGTACGCCGCTAAGGTCTACCGAGATACCCTTCATCGCTCGTTCCGGAATGACGACCCCTATCGCGAGGGGCGGACGATCGGCGATTCCCGCATTCGCCGCGCTGTCGCCAATCGCTCGCGGCTGGGGAGGCAGGTCGCTTTCAGGCTGTGGGTTGAACGGGAGGCCGAGGTGCTACGTCATCTGCGAGCCGCCGGGGCCGATGTTCCGGAGCTGGTGGAAGCCGCCGGCAACGCTCTCCTCATGGAGTACTTCGGCACCGCTCGCCACGCTGCTCCCATGCTCAAGGATGTCCGGCTCCGACCGGATGAGGCGGAAGCCCTGTTCCGACGCTTGGTGGAGAACCTTCGCATCTTCACCGCAGAGGGAATCGTCCACGCGGACCTGTCCCCGTACAACATCCTCTACCACGCCGGTGACCTACGCATCATCGACTTCCCTCAGGCTGTCGATACTCGCGCGCATTCCGGCGCCGTTCGGCTCCTGATACGCGACATCGCGAACGTGTGCGGGTACTTCGCCCGGCAGGGCGTGCGGTGCTCCCCGGAGCAAGTGCTCGACGAGCTGAGCGACCTGCTCCCGCCGCCTGCGCTGTGGGGGATCAGCTAGGCGGGTCCACACGCTGGGGCGCGGATTCCCACTCGAAGAACCCGCGCACACCGATGGTGGCGTCGGCGATACGGTCCGCGAGCGCGAGCCGCGCCTGCGTGTCCGCGGCGCTGCAGAACCCCTCGACGAGTGCCGCGAGGTGTGGCGCTTGTTCGCGTACCGTTGCCAGCACTCTCTTTGCGCTCGGGATGAACTCGCCGCGTATGAGGAAGTAGCAGCTCAGCATGTCCTGCACTGCCGTGTGAAGGATCAGGTTGGCGCACGCGGGGTCACCCGTCGCGGCGTCGCGCGCGTTGTCCAAGGTGTCGGCCGTCAGGTAGCGGCGGTACAGGAGGGTCTCCTCCGTGACGTCCGGGCCCGCACGAAGTGACTCCTCTGCCTCAGCGCGAAGCTCGGCGATGACGGGATCACAGTGCAGCACGACGAAGCCCGTCGCGAGCATGTGTGCAGTGCACGGGCGGCCGCTTCGACGCTCCTCGGCCATGTAGCCCCGGACCGACGCTGGCGGGTTGACGAAGACCTCGGCGGGAACGCCGGAGAACCAACGCTGGGCACGGAACCGGTGTGGGTCCGCGTGGATGACATAGATGTCCAGATCGCTGCCCGGATCGGGCACACCGCGCACGATGGATCCGGCAGCGATGATCCCGAGGGGCGATGTTCGGCCGAGCACGAACGCGACGGTCTGCCGCAGCGCTGTGTCGTATGGCTCGCCAAGCTCCGGCCAGCGGAATCGGTGCATCGGGTCCGGGGGGTCGGCCATCGCATCGCTCCAGTCGACGCACGCGTGTGGACCACGGCTTCGGGCGTCGTACGGTCTCTATCGCGCATCGACACCCCGCCCTGAAGCAGCTTGGGGACGCTCACAGCCCTCGGATCATGTAGGCCTGGAGCAGCCCGGACTCATTCGAGTTGAAGAACCCGAGTCTGCCGTCCGGAGAGAGGAACGGGTGTGTGTGCGCCGGCGACTCACACGACGACCGCGGGCACAGGAGGTACCGGAAGCCCGTCGCCGGATCCTCTCCCGCCTTCCGCAACTCCATGGTGTGGATGGTGCACCGCACGTCCAGTGGGCCGGCGTCGGAGATAAGGCGGCGGCCGGCGATGTCCGTCCCGAAGTGGTAGAAGTCCGGCTTGGCGTAGTCCCGCGTGAGGTCGTTGCGCCGGCCGCCGGGGCTCTTCGCGCCGAGATGGCCCGACGCCTCACAGGGCGTCCCCTCGACCATGCATCCGCCCCGGGTCCCATACGTACTGGTGATCGCCCACTCCGAGCGTCCGCGCCAGCACTGGTGCCCCTGGCATCCCTCGATCCCATCCCGCCCCCAGGGCAGGTCGCGGAAGTCCGTCCCGTCGTCGCGAATGACGTGGATGTCCGCGCCCGCGCCGCCGACGAGCTGCGTCGTGTCCCCACGCGCATCGGTGACATTCCCGTGGTTCTCCTGAATGAGGATGTCATGGCGCTGGTCTGCATCCTTGGACCGCGAGTACTGTGGGTGCATGTTGCACCAGCTCGGCCCGTGGATGATGAGCTCGACCGCCGCCTTCTCGATGTCGAAGACCATGAGCCCCCACGGCGGCTCTTCCGTCTGCCCGTCGCCGAGGAACGCGGAGATGGCGATACGCTCGCCAGCGGAGGAGATCGTCGACAACGGGTAGATCCCACTGGGCCGGAAGCGAGTGCCTGGCAAGGGCTCGTCGACGACGAAGATGGTCTCTCGGTGTGTGCCGTCCAACCGCACGCGCCTGAGGGTCAGCCTTCCGCCGTTCACCTCAGTCTCATCGACGAAGTAGTAAACGTACCGATCGCCCGGGCTGACGGAGGCGCCGGTGACGCCCGTTTCCTCCGTGAGTGGGGACAGGGCCCCTCCGCCCTCCAGGTCGCACAGCAGGTAGCGATGCTCCGGGTCGCTTTTGCTGCCGCCATGCGCCGTCGCGGAGCGGTGCAGAACCAGGCGCTTCGAGTCCGCGGTGAACACCTGGGCCTCCATGTAGAGATGCGAGGAAGGCACGTCGGGCTCTGTCGTGAGCTGGAATACCTCCAGGCCCTGAGGCGACCGCTCGTCGAGCAAGTCCTGTCGCGGGATCATCGGCGTCGTGCCTCCCTGTGTGGCACCGTGCCCTTTCCGCGCGGCGCTAATCCACGTACCGGCGGATAGGGTCCCTGCAGCGCAAAGGCGCAGGAAGTCCTTGCGGGTCGAGCTGTCTGCGTCTGCCATGCAGCTCACCTCTCCGAGGGGAAACCCGGGGACAGCCACCGATCTCGGGGTACTCACCCCGCGGCGGCGCCCGCCCCCAGCGAAATTGGTGGCTGTCCCCGGTTTTCCCGCGTTCCACTCGTAGTAGGCCGTCCCCGCGTCCGTCGTCTCGCTCGCGAGGGAGCCGGCGGCATTGTACTCCAGGTAGGTCACGTTCCCGTCGGTGTCCCTGATCTCCGTCGGCGCGTTGCGGGCGTCGTAGAGGTAGTAGACCGTCGGCCCGCCCTCGAAGTCCTCGCGGATCCTGTTGTAGGCGGCGTCGTAGAAGTAGACCTTCCGGTCGAGCAGCGTGTCGCCCACGTCGTACCACTTCTCCGCGATGAGTCGGCTGAGCGAGTCATATTGGAACTCGCGGTAGTCGCCGCTCTCGTCGGTGATGCGCGTCGGGTTGCCGCGCGAGTCGCGGGTGGTGTCGTAGCTCCCGATGACCGAGTTGTCCGACCTCGCGTGCAGCACCTGGCTCACCCGGCCCGCCTCGTCGTAGCCCTGATACGTCACCGCGCCGGAGGGAAGCTGCTTCGAGACCAGCCTGCCCGCCGCGTCGTACTCGAAGTAGAAGCTCCCGCCGAACGGGTCCCGGATCACCGACAGCTTGTTCGCCGGATCGAAGTCATAGTACGTATGCCCGTCGTCCGCATCCGTCTGCCGGACCTGGTTGCTTACTTCGTCATACGCCCAACCGAACGTCTTTCCTCCCGGCGCCTCCCGCTCCGTCACGCGGTCCAGCGCATCGAACGCGAACGTCCACCGCGCCATGGAGCTCTGCGCCCTATGGGGCCGTGCCGGCACAGCCCTCTTCGAGTGGCACACGCGCGCGCGGGGAGCGGTCTGCCCTCCCTTGCTCAGCAAAGAGCTCGTCCCCGATCTGCGACTCGATGGCGGCCCATTCCGCCTTGGTGATCTCCTCCTGGGTGAGCCGGCCATCTCGGTGCCACGCGCGTCCTGCGACGCGTCCGACATTGAGGCAGAAGAAGCGTGGTCGCTCCATAGCGTACTGGAGCCACGAAGTGCTGCTGTAGGCCGCAAAGACCACGGTACCGGTCCCGCGTGGCGCCAGGAGGAGCACGTCCTCATGGATGGGGTCACCACTCGCCCTGTGGGCGTAAGTCTGGTGCGCCCTCAGAGCACATTCGGACGCCCAGTCGATCGCCCACCCTTGCGCTTCCAGGCATCTCCGGCAACGCGCGGGGAGCCCCCCTCCCCTCTGTGCCGTCTCGGTACGGAATGTGATGATCTGCTCCTCCCCGCCCGGTGAGCATTGCACAAGCCTGGCGTCTGTCGCGTCCGCCGCAAGACAGGGGAACCAGTCGTGGAGTGCCTGGGGCCCTGCTCGGCGCTGCTCCGAGGAGTCGACAGCGAGGTAGATGAGCAGGAGCAGGGCCCCGGCAACGGCAACACCGACGGCCACGACGGTTCGCCGCCCGGCGCGCCGCCGACGGCTCGGCGACCGGCCCTCACTGGTGGCACTTGGCTGCGTCCCTGACATCACACCGCCTCCGCGTCCTCCGAACCTGCCGTGCGTCCATGTCCGCGCGGCCAAGGTGGAGCAGGGCCGACATTGCGCCCTAGGGCGTGTAGGGAACGCCAGGGCACCTTCCCTTGGGCGTGCGAGGGCCGCAACAGCGGTGGCAGCACCGATGGTGTCCTGGCGGGATCTCGATGCCAAAGCAGTAGTGCTCGACGCAGTACGCATCTCCGCCTAGCCAGGGCGAGAACCAGCCACCATCTGTGGTACCACACATATGCGACATCTCGTGGACCACGTCGTGGCCTGCCGGCGACACGGGGCTGTATAGGCCAGGGGGGTACTTCCGTCTACAGAAGAAGAGCACTCTCGGAACGTGCGGAAGCCCAAGCCACATGCCTGGGTAGAGCCCACAAGGCCCCCCGCCCGAGCCGGTACACGGGAACCGGTCTTCGTTGAGGCAGATCACCGCGCTCACATTGGGGTAGGGGTAGAGGCCGAGATAGCCGCCAAGCATGCACAGCTTCAGGAGGCACCGGGTGAGGCGGAGTGCGACGTGGGGGAGCCAGCAGTACCCCTTCAGAAC
>Ga0315288_10005782_pt1 | contig 15718 bp, 16 predicted proteins | sample YL17G11_20_MG_FD_203454 | JGI IMG/M metagenome (GOLD analysis project Ga0315288, IMG submission 203454) | Sediment microbial communities from Yellowstone Lake, YNP, Wyoming, USA - YL17G11_20 | ecosystem: Environmental > Aquatic > Freshwater > Lake > Sediment | place: USA: Wyoming | collected...
TGTTCGGTCTGGTTCGGAGGTTTGCCGTCCCTACCCGGCGCGGCGTGTTCGCAGCGCATTTTGGCCGAGGAACCTTCGGACCTGCTCGGGCGCGAAAACGTCGAGCAGCGCCTGCGTCAGCCGCGGGAAATCCGCCGGCTCGCGGAGGTCGTCCGACGGATCGGTCCGTCGAAGTCAGAACCGAGGGCGACGCAGTCCTCGGCGCCCTGGTCGACCAGCGCGCGGATTGTCGCGACCATTTGCTGCAGGGTGTCTAACGGGGCCACTGGGCCTCGTTGCTATGGCCGATGTCTGCCGGAGATCCAAGTCCTCAGGGATTAATACAGCGCCCGACAGCGCAGGAAGGCGAGGAGGGGGCTTGGAACTGCAGCACCTGCTCGGGGTAGAGAGAATCCTCTGACACCTCAACCCGTAGAGTGGCACGCCGCTGCTGGCACCCACCCGCGCCCCGCCCGGCGCCGCCGCCGGGCCTTGGCCCCGCGAACCGTGCGACGGACATGGACCTCATGCCCGACCACAAAAACGTCCAGCGACTGAGGGCGAGCCGCCTGACCGAACGTCATTTTCCGCCGACCCTGCCGGCGGTACGCCGGTGGAGTGTGCCCCGCCGCGTCAACAGAGAGCCTTTTTTCCCCCGAAGCCCTGCGCCGGTGCCCTCCCCAACCCGCGAACCGCGTGCGGCGTTGCCAAACCCAACAAGAAACCCCGAAGAATGCGCTGGCCGCTCGCCCCTGGAGGCGTAAGCTTGCGGAAAGTGCGCCTGGTGGGAAAGCAATTCTCCTTCAACTGCGGAGCGTCAAAACACAAAATCCCTATCGGTTCTCCGCCACGTGGCACAGGTGGCGAGCGACAGAGGAAGGCGGTGTCGGGCAAAACCCGGTTTCAACGTGCTGCTGCCGGAACGCGACGAGCCACGGATCCTCAGTCCTCATGGAAATCGGACTGACTCTTGATTCCGTGATTCCTAAGACTCCATTCTCAGTACCACCAACTCCTTCTTGGAAGACGCACATCGACACGCTTGCTCAACTGCTGCTTCGCGGGCAGTTGGTCCTGTTTGTCGGGGCGGGACTTTCGCGGCTGTGTCCACATTCCCACCGGAAAGACCGACGCCTGCCGCTCTGGCAGGAGCTGGTTGCCGCGGCGCGACACCGCTTCGCTGTGCCGGAAAGTATCACGGGTCTGAACGTGTTCGACTTCATTGTCCAAAAGCACGGCCGGGGTCAGTTGGACGCGCTCGTGGCATCCCTTCTGGACGATGCGGAATTCGAGCTCTCCGAGGCGCACCGGCAAGTCGAGAGATGTCCTTGGAAACGCATTTACACGACGAATTTTGACCGCCTTCTTTCCCGACTCTATCGCGCCGAACCCATCGTCTCCGAGTGCGACTATGAGCGCATGGCCGGCGCTGGCCCGGAACCGAGCAAACCCACGCCGGCCATCATTCATTTACACGGCAGGCTCGGCGGGCCGACGACGCTAACTCGCGGAGACTACCGTTTGTGGCAGCAACGGCATCCCGCGGCCGCCAATCGGTTCCTCACCACGCTGCTCGACCACACCCTGCTAATTGTCGGTTACGGCATGGGTGATCCTCATATCGATGAGATGTTGGTGCTCGTGAGTGAATGGCGAGCCCGCGAACACCTGCCCCGGAGAACATCCTATGCCTGGATGTGGAACATCTCGGACGCCGAGAGAATGCTTTTGGAGGGGCAAGCCATCGAAGCATATTCCATGGAGACTGAGCTGGCCTGGGCCATGGGTTTCCGCGACCTGGCGGAGGCGTATGGGGACGTGGCGCGCAGCTGTCTGCGAGCCGGAGGCGAGAGCGGAGGCGGCCAGACCGACGCCGCTAAACAGGAGGAGGAGCTCCAGGCGGCTGTCTTCGCTGAGTTCGTCCTCAATCCATGGGGCTTGGCGCTGGCCCGCCAGTCCACCAAACCCGTGGACGTGGTGTTCGAAACGTTGCAGCGCGCCCGAGATTGGGCGGATTTCTTTGCGAGGCTTGGCCTGGGTGAAACGTTGCGCGCTGACATCTTCGCCGTGAGCAAGTCGCTGAGCGGGGAGAACAATCCCCAACAATCCTTGAATGCGGTGCGGGCATACCTTGGCCTGCTGCCATTGTGAACCGGCTTCCTGCTCCATGAAATCAGGAACGATCACGCTTCACTGCCATCGAGGACTCCACACGCGGCCAGCAACCATCATCGTGAAGCTGGCCCGGCTGTTCCCGAACACTGACATCTTCATCTAGAAGCAGTTCGGCACCGGGTATGCGGATGCGGAGATCTGCGACGCCAAGAGCATTTCGAGGCTCTTCCTAGCCGCGTTCACTGACGGCGAAGAAGCGACTCTGGAGGTCAACGGGGAGTGCGAACTACTCGCCTTTGAATTCATCAAGACGGCCTGGGAGAACTTCTCCCGTTTCTATGGCCGTGATGAGGACTTCCCCGCCGACGTGGAGCGCCGCATTTACAACCTGATTGATGCCCGCTTCCTGGAGATGCAGGGTGAGCCCGAGGCTCGGATTCTCGACCGTGCCGCCGATTCGCTTGTCGCCCGTGATCGGGATCAACGGTTTCTGGCGGTGATCAATGACCGGTTGCACCGGCTGAGCGTCTATGCGCTGCTGCGTCTCTGCCGCAGCATGAACGTGAAGGTCTCCATCGCCTATGCCATGGGTCAGGAGGGCATTTATGCCTTCGATCTCTGGCGCCGCGACGAACACGATCTTCTTCTGGATATCTGGCAGCACTCGCCCGAGGCAGGAACGCCGGTGACCGTCATCGCCAAAACGGCGGCTTCGATCGAGTGCGCCACCATGGTGTCCGCGCTGCTGACTCATTTCCGTGAGTTTGATGAGTGGTTGCGCGGATCTCGTCTGGAGCCGTCGCGAAAAGAGGACCTTCGCACGATTGTGCAGTTCACGCGCGACACTCTGGTGGCGGCGGGCAAACCGCTAGTTCTGTCGGGGCGTCGCACCATCACGAATGCGCTCCCGTTGGAGAGAGTCTTTGCCTTTGATGATGGTAGTCGGCTGACCAAGGAACAGGTGCTGCACGAGTTGACGGTGCCCCATGCCGTGCGTTACAACCTTCCGGTCCAGAGTCTGATTGTGGGGCTACTGGCAGTCGGCCCGACACAGCTTCGCGAGGGTTTCGTGTATGCACACTGCAAAGTGGCGCGAGGGCCGAGGGTGTCCGCCAGCCTGGGCAGACTGCGTGTGGGGATTGAGTGGTACGGTTACATCACCAGCGTCCGACTGGTCCTGGTCGTCGTCGGCGCGGCCGATACGCCCCGCAGCCAGGCGGAATTCGTCAGCTCATTTGCTCGCATGATCTACCGTCGGAAGGATCTCCTGCCGCGCTTGGTGGATTCCAGGGACGCGCGCGAGGCGTTTGATCTCCTGGTCGATGCCGAGCGGCAGTATCCAGAGCGCCTTCAGTAAATGCCGTTCGCGGCAGGGCGTAAGTCCGTGGCTGACACCGTTGTACTACTGAAGAATTCCGTCTTGGCCGACCAGTGGGCGTTGGTTTTACTGACTTTGGCCTCCCTCGCTCAAGTCTCACCAAAATCCTCGGGCGGTAGTTGGTTCCTCAGAAAACGCCACAGCAACCGTGGCCGATACCGCATCTTGCCCAATACCTGCCAAGCCATTCGTCTCAGATCCTCGGTCTGGACTCCTTGCTCTCTCAAAAAACGCCACCAGCGCCTGCTGAAAAACCGGCGTTTCCTTAACCTCTGGAATCTCCCCTCCCACCTCAACAAACACCAGCAACTCCTCTCCCCGCCGGCGCAGGCTGAAATGTTCCACCCCGCCTCGTCCGGTAACATACTTGCTCACCTCAGTACCGGTCCTCATCCGGGCCTCCGTCGTCTCATGCTGCGACCGGAACGTAGCGGTAATGCAGTCCTCCCAGCACCGGAATCGCAATCACGTGGCTCGGTTGTTGCGTAGGCCTCGGTGTGGGCTCCGGCACCTGCCCTTCCAGCCCTTGGTGCGGCCGGTCGGTGTGATAGAACTCCTCGATATATTCCTTCAGCACACGCTCAAGATGCGCTTGGTTTAGTACGATCACGTGGTCCAACACCTCTCGCCTCAGACTGTCCCCGAAGCGCTCCCCGAAGGGATTCTGCCAGGGACACCCATAGGCCGTCCGCACTTCTTCAATCTGACAGCTCTTCAGGAATCCGGCGACTCCCTGGCCGTAGGTCCGGTCGCTATCGCGAAATAGATATTGCGGTTGGAGGCCGAAAGGGGTGGCTTCCCGCAATTGCTGGATTACCCAGGTCATGGTCGGACGAGCCGTAAGGGCCCAGTGTACCACCCGACGTCGACCGTGCTCCAGGACGACGAACACATAGAGCCGACCAAAGCCAACGGTCGTGACCGTAAAGAAATCGATCGCCCAGGACACCTGGAGGTGATTACGTAGGAAGCTCAACCAAGTGCTGGAGCATTGACGGAAACTCCCTCCTCCGACCATGTACTTCCTCACCGTCTGCACATCCAGTTTGGGAAAGCCCAGCAGGGCGATCGTATCCCGGATTCTTTCGGCTCCCCACAGGCGGTTCTCCCGGTTCATCTGACGGATGAGCCCCCTCAGTTGCCGTGCAATCGGCGGTCGTCCCGGATGGCGGGAGGACTTCCATCGCCAGAACAGCCGAAATCCCCACTCATGCCACCGCTTGACCGTGGCCGGCTGCATGAGCCGGACATACCTCTGCCAATCGCCCCACCAGCCTGCCAGCAGCACCCACAACCAACGGAAGCCGTCCGAGAAACGATCACGGCGTACGCCTTGGCTTTCCAACCGCTCCTGGCAGAGGGCCAGTTGGCTCTCCGCCGCCAGCACCCGTGCAGCGAGCACTGCTTTGGGCAGAAACAAATTCCTTCGAAACCGCCAGCCCTACTGGAGCAACTCCCAAATCGCGGCGCCTACCGCGGCCCCTGAGTTTAGGAAAGCAAACAGAGCACTCATCGCCGCTCATAATGTCCCGGAAACCGGAGCTCGATCAAGTTTCCACAAGCCTCTGCCATTTAATGAGGACAGAGTTCTTCAGCAGCACGATGGCAGCACATAAAATGTGGCGATGCCGTTCAAAAGATCCCTCCCGTCCGCCGAATCAGAACGGGACGTCCCGCGCTTGCTGGAACTCAACAACACGCTTGCATCCCTCTCCAATCGCCTACGTGTCCACGAGAAGACCCTGCGTCGTCTTGATGCGGACCTGCTTAAACGCACTACTTCGGTTCTCGCCCAAGCGCAGCGACAAATCGAGGAGATTTTGACCCAAAGGAGAACTGGTGCGAAAGGCCGCGTTCGGCGGATAGAACAGGCGCTCTCGGCGCAGAGAGATGCTCCCAAGGCGGCAGAGCTCCTCCTCCTCACAGAAAGGCCCGCCAGTTTGACTGACGCCCTTTCGGCCGCAGGTATTGATATCAGTCCAACGCTTCGCCAAGTCCTCCGGTACGTGGACGACGAGCTTCGACAGAGAATGCCCAAAGAGGACTACAGCGGGTTGATCTCTTCGATTGATATCCCCATCTCGCGCACAATGGCCTGGAGCGTGCCTTTTGGAACATCGCCCGGATGGCTCGGCACCGGGAAGGTGAGATCCTTCTCGGCCAGGTAGTAAACCGGGTGTCTGCTGGTCCTGATCTCGACGTAGCCGGCCCGGCGCAGTTTGCGGGCGAGCTCGCGGTGCGAGATCGGGACCAGCTTAGGCATGGACCGGCCGACGGTAGATGTTTAGACCGGTGTAGCGCGGCTTGCGGAGCTTGACCGCTGCCACCTTTTCCCGCGCCTCCAGACAGCTTTCGATGGCTTCCACCGCGTTGCGGTAGGTCTCGTCCAGCGTCTTGCCCCAAGCGATGCAGCCTCGGATCGTCGGCACGCGGGCCGTGAACATGCCGTCCTCGTCCTGGAAGTAGTCGATGGCGAATTCCTGATACGTTTTCATGGGTTTCAGAATAGCCGCGTTATGCCGGATAATCCAACGCTTCGCGGGTCATCACCTTCGTGAGCGCCTCGGCGGCGCGGTCTTTGGCGAGGCGGCTTCCGGTGAGGCAACCATCGAGCCTGGCGCGCAGCCGCACGAAAGTCTCGAGGCCCGCAAACTGGACACACGGCCCCGCCTTGAGTGGGTGCTCGTCGCCGGCTTCGACCACATCCGAATGGGTGCGGGCGGAACTGCCAATCCCCGGGATGATGCCTTCGAGCGCTTCCAGTTCATCGGCACGATAGCAGACGTGACAGGTCGTTTCGTCCCAGGCGGGATGGCGGTTATAGCCGTGGACGAGTTCGGCGCAAATCCGGCCCACCTCGCCGGCGGCACGCGCGGCTTGCACGTGACTCAGATCGGAGAAGAACGCCGCCGTGCCCTCCAGGGCGTCGGCCAGCGCCGGATTGGCCGGGCCTTTGTTCTCGAGCTCAATGACGTCGAGGACGAACTGCCGTGCGGCCAGCAGCCAGCAAAGCGCGTCGGCCAGCGGGAAGGTCACGCCCTGGCGGGTCTTGTGGTAAAGCTTGGCGCCGTCGGCGTCCGTGGCGTTCCGGACGTGATGGAGGGTCCAGAGCCAGAGTTGCATGGCGCTGGCGATCGTGCACGCGCCGGTGCCGGGCCGGTCGGAGGCAATCCGCCGCATCTCCAGGAGCCAGTTCTGGGACTGCGCCAGGAACAACTCGTTAGTCATGGTGATGGAGAGCTGGAGGCGTTGGACGGCCTCGGGGCCCTCGTAGGTGGCTTCGAGCTGGGCGTCCATCCACTTCTGGCCGAGGAAGCCGGGGCAATCTTCGGTGACGCCGTAGCCGCCCATGAGGCTGACGGCCTCGCGCATCATGTTCGCGCCGTGGCCGGTGCTCCAGAGCTTGCAGGCCGGACACAGGACGTTGGCGAGCGAATCGAGCAGCACGAACTTCACGAGCGGGTCCGCCCCGAGGGCTTCGGCTTCGTTGGGCTCGCGTTCGCCGACGGACTTGCCGCTCAGGCGCAGGAATTCCAGGGCGTCCTGCTGTTTCCTGTTCAACTCCTTGAAGGCCGCGCGGCCGGACAGCTTCTTCTCAGCCATGCTCCGGTCCTTCTCCTTCTCCAGCGGGTCCAACTGGTCGAACAACCGCGCCGCCTCGAAACCCAGGGATGCGCTCGCCTCGCCGGTCGCCCAGATGTCCACGAGCCGATGGAGCACGTCCTCCTTCTGCTGGAGACCGAGTTCGTAGCGGGGCGTGCCAGGAGCGCCTTCGCCGCCGCGGAAGCGCCGCCGCTGGTAAAGAATCACCGGCTCGACGGCGGAGAGCAGCTTGGCCGAGGTCATCAGGGCCACGGTGACGCGCGTGCGACGGAACACGGCTTCGATGATCTCACCGTGGCTGTAGCGCGGGACAATCACGCCGTCCTTGATCGTGTAGCCGCCGATGATGCGGTGAGCCGGCACACGGAGGTTGAACACGGGATCGCAGGTCGAGGAGAGCTGATGCACCAGCTTCTTCGTCGCCGTGCCACGATCCCAGGTTCCGGGGTCCGTCTCCTCCAGGATGATCATGCAACTGCCCTTGATCCGCGGGTCATCGGAATCGACGGCGGCAGTCACGACGTTCGCGTAGCCCATGTTCGTGATGAAACGTCCGCGCTTGTCCACTTGGAGAATCGGTTCCTGGCCTTCGTTCCATTCCGCCACGCGCACCGTGCCAGCCAATAGGCCGGTCTCGACCCCCACGAAGGGGAGCGGTTCCGTAAGCGCGAAGGCGAAGCGCCAGGGCGTGCGGTCTTCGCCGGGCTTCGCGGGGACGGCGCGGCTCATATAATAGGCACTTTGCTCCGGCGTGCCGCGCTCGTGGATTGGCGAAAGCCCCAGGTTGCCCGCCAGACTGGCCGTGGCGGCGCCGGCGTCCACCCACGATAGCTCGAAGGCCAGCAGCGCCAGTGCAAGGTTCTTGGGACCTTCGAGGTAGCCACCTTCACTCGGGTCCATGAACGCCGAGGTGATGCCCGCTTCATCAAAGTGCTGGAGTAGCTCCGCCTTGACCGGCGTCCAGTCGTGGGTGTTGCGCTCGCCGTTGGCGACGGCGCGCGCGACCGGGCCGCGCGCAACCGCCCGGGTGGCTTGCACCATCATGTGCAGGTCGTAGCGGTCGGCGAAACGCCACATGATCTGGCGCACGTCATCGCCGGGCAGGGTCTGAAGGACGAGATGGGGTTCGTTGGGCGTCGGCATAGGCTGCACTCGTGTTTCGGTCTGAGTCGGGCAGCGATGGTGTCACTCAGGACTCTCTTTGGCAAGGAAGCTCCAATTCTGGCCCGAAGGAGGATAGCGCCTGGGGGATGCAGCACGGAGGGGAATCGAGGGATTCCATCCGTTCCCGTCGGCTGCGCTCTGGAAAAGAGGCGAGCGCTCCCGCAAATCGAATCGACATCCTCAGCGGCACGGCCTATTCTTCACTGCCATGAAGGTCCTCTTTCTGAACGGGCCGAACCTGAACCTCCTGGGACAGCGTGAGCCCAAGGTGTACGGTCGCCACACTCTGGCCGATATCGAGGCCATGCTGCGGGAGCGGGCGATGCGGCGCGGGGTGGAAATCGACTTTCGGCAAACCAATGCCGAAGGCGATCTCGTGGACTGGATCCAGAAGGCGAAGGGTCGTTTTGACTCGATCGTCCTGAACGCCGCCGCTTATACCCACACCAGCGTGGCGCTACGGGATGCCATCGCCGCGACGGGTGTTCCAGTTGTCGAAGTGCACTTGTCGAACATGCACGCACGGGAGGAATTTAGGCACAAGTCGCTGATTGCGCCGGTCTGCGTCGGTCAAATCAGTGGGTTTGGAGCATTTTCCTATCTTCTGGCCTTCGACGCGGCCGTTAACCTTAACGAAACCTGAGAACGTCTCGCCCGGGTGAGTTTTTGCCCTTGCAGGGGGGCATTTCGTATCCTTGCCCGGAATCTGGTCTTGACGTCGCCGTCCGACCTCTGTTAACTAGCGGCGAAATTTCAAATTGCGCTGAAGCAGAGTCGAGATTCCGGCTACTGCTTTTTTGCTTAATGAGCAATACAGTGAAACCCCGCCCGTCGTTGAACTCCTGACCCCGGAAACCATCGTGGATCTGAAGGATATCAAGGCGATCATCGACCTCATGAGGAAGAATTCCATCTCGGAGTTCGAGCTGGAGAAGCAGGACTTCAAGATCCGACTCAAACGAGGCCCCAACGGTGGGGGGGCAGCAGTGGTACCGTACGATGACGCCGCCCTCGCCGCCCTCCCGGCGGTTCAACCCCAGATTCTGGCCCAGGCGGCTGCAGCCCTGTCCGCGCCCGCCCCGGCACCCGCCTCCAACGAACAGGACCTCAAGTCGCCGATGATCGGCACGTTCTACCGCGCACCTTCACCCGAATCTGCCCCCTACGTGGAGGTTGGCACGGAGGTGAACCCCGACACCGTCGTCTGCATCATCGAGGCGATGAAGGTCATGAACGAGATCAAGGCCGAGTGCAAGGGCGTGATCAGCCAAGTGGTGGCGGAGAACGCCAAGCCCGTCGAGTTCGGCCAGCCCTTGTTCAAGGTCCGGCCCAAGTAGGGTTTTTCCAGGCGTCTGGCCTGGACGGAGCGAATCACTTCGGCCCATGTTTGAGAAAATCCTGGTAGCCAACCGTGGCGAAATCGCTGTGCGCATCATCCGTGCGTGCAAAGAGATGAACGTGCGGACGGTGGCCATCTACTCGGAGGCGGACGTCAATTCCATGCACGTCCAACTGGCCGACGAGGCCATTTGTATCGGCAAGGCGCCCAGCAGCGAAAGCTACCTTCGGATCGACCGCATCATCAGCGCGGCAGAGATCACGGACGTGGATGCCATCCACCCCGGCTACGGCTTCCTGTCGGAGAACGCCCACTTCGCGGATATTTGCGAGAACTGCAACATCCGGTTCATCGGCCCCAGCTCGCGCGCGATGAATGCGCTGGAGGACAAGGCCGTGAGCCGGGTCTTGGCCAAGAAGGCCGGCGTGCTGGTGGCCCCAGGCTCTGAAGGCGTCGTTGAGACGGAACAGGACGCCATCGAAACCGCCCGGCGCATCGGCTATCCAATCATGATCAAGGCCATTGCCGGCGGTGGCGGCCGAGGCATGCGCGTGGCTCACAACGACATTTCCCTGGTCAAGGGCTATCACACCGCGCGTAGCGAGGCGGAGAAGGCCTTCGGCAACTCCGGCGTCTATATCGAGAAGCTCATCGAGAACCCTCACCACATCGAATTCCAGATCCTGGCGGACAACCGCGGCAACGTGATCCACCTCGGCGAGCGCGATTGCTCCATCCAGCGCCGGAACCAGAAGATCGTGGAGGAGACTCCCTCCCCGCTGATCGAGAACAAGTTCAAGGATCTGCGGAAGAAAATGGGCAAAGCCGCCATCCGGATCGCCGAGATGGCCCACTACACCAATGCCGGCACCGTCGAGTTTATCGTCGATGACGGCGGGAACTTCTTCTTCCTCGAGGTCAACAAACGCATCCAGGTCGAGCACCCCATCACCGAAGAAGTTACCGGGGTAGACCTCGTCAAGCAGCAGATCCTGATTGCCATGGGCGAGCCGCTCAAGCTTTCCCAAGGCGATGTGGCCATCAAAGGCCACGCCATCGAGTGCCGGATCAACGCCGAAGATCCCTTCGACGATTTCCGCCCCTCGCCCGGCCGGATCGAGATGTACTACCCGCCGGGAGGGCGCGGGGTCCGGTTGGAAAGCCATGTGTATGCCGGCTACACGATCCCGTCGATGTACGATTCGTTGATCGCCAAGCTGGTCACCACCGGCCGCGACCGGCGCGAAGCGATGGACAAGATGAACCGGGCGCTGGGCGAGTACCTGATCACGGGCATCAAGACCACCATCCCCTTCGAGCAGGCGATCCTCCAGGATCCGAACTTCCGGCGCGGCGTTTACGGTACCTCCTTCGTCGAGCAACTCCTCGGCGGTGCCCGGCACGGTTTGCTCGAAGACCAAGCCTGATCCGGCGCCTGTCCGTTTGTTGGCCGCCGGCGCTCCGCTTCCACCATGATGCCGTTTTCCCAATGTCGGCTCTATGCGTTCGTCGATACCGCCTATCTCCGCGATCGGCGCCCCGCCGACGTGGCGCGCCAACTCTGCGACGGCGGCGCGGATGTCGTCCAGCTCCGCGCCAAGTCCGCCTCGCCGGTCGAAATCCGGCGGATGGCCGAAACGCTTCTGCCGATCCTGAACTCCGCGGGAGTCGGGCTCGTCATCAACGACCATCTGGCGGTCGCCTCGGAAACCGGAGCGCTGGCCTGCCATCTCGGGCAGGAGGACTTCTTCGACGCCGGCCATACCCACGTCGCTCAGGTGCTGCCCTCCGGTTCACGACTCCAGATCGGTCTCAGCACGCACGCACCGCCGCAGGCTGAAAGGGCTCTCGCCGCCGGCCCGGCCTATATCGCCATCGGACCAGTGTATCCGACCCCGACGAAGCCTGCCGCACCGGCCGTAACGCTGGACTACGTCCGCTGGACCGCCGCCCACGTCCACATTCCCTGGTTTGCCATCGGCGGCATTACCTTGGAGAACCTCGATGACGTCCTCTCCGCAGGCGCGTCTCGCGTGTGCGTCGTTTCCGCCATCCTGAACGCGCCCGATCCGGTCAAGGCTTGTCAGGCCTTCAAGGACCGCCTAGTTTCCGGCCGCGATGAGCCCGGCGATGCCGGGTCGCATCGCAACCATTCACTATGAGTGTCCTTGTTGCCGGCACGACCGCGCTGGATTCCATCAAAACCCCCTACCGCGAGAACCCGCGCCTGCTGGGCGGTTCGGCCAGCCACGCCGCCGTGGCCGCCAGCCTCTTCGCCCCCGTCCGGCTGGTCGGGGTCGTGGGCGATGATTTTCCGCGCCGATACTTCAGCCTCTACCGCCGGCACGGCATCGACTTGGCGGGTCTGCAACTCGCCCGCGGCAAGACCTTCCACTGGTCCGGCGAGTACGAGGTGAACATGAACAATCGCCGGACGCTGAAGACCGAGTTGGGCGTTTTGGAAGGCTTCACCCCCGACCTGCCTCCCAGCTACCGCCGGACACCTTTCGTCCTGCTCGCCAACAACGCGCCCGCTCTCCAGCACCAGGTCCTCCATCAAGTGCGGCAGCCGCGGTTCGTGGTGGCGGACACCATGGACCTGTGGCTGAACATCGCCCTGCAGGAGCTCTTACAGCTTCTCCGGCACGTGGACGCCCTGGTGTTAAACGACAGCGAAGCCCGTCAGCTCGCCCAAGAGGACAACGTCATCGTGGCCGCCAAGCGGATTCATCGGCTCGGCCCTCGATTCGTCATCATCAAGAAGGGCGAGCATGGCTCCATCCTCTCTTACCCGGGCGGAATGTTCCTCGCCCCGGCGTTTCCGCTCCCACAAGTCGTGGACCCGACCGGCGCCGGCGACTCGTTTGTCGGTGGCCTGATTGGCTACCTGGCGTCGCAGAAAGGCTCGATTGTCCGTCATCTCAGACGCGCCATGATCTACGGGAGCGTGGTGGCGTCCTTCTGCTGCGAGGGTTTCGGCCTCTCACGCACCACGAAAGTGACCCGCGCTGATGTCGAGCGGCGGGTGCGGCAACTTGAAGAAGTGACCCGCTGGTAAGCCGACGGCCTCCGGCCTCACTGCGCCTCGATCTCGCGCACGCGCAGCTCGTTCACCTTCATCTCCTTCCCGTCGGCGTTCTTGAAGCGATACCAGCCGTGACCGTCGGACTTGGGCTTCGTGGCGGCGACGATCTCCTGGCCGTTGTTGAGCCGGAGGACGTATCTTTGGGCGCAGCCTGCCGCCAGCAAGGCGGCCAGCAGTGCGAGGACGAACCAGGTTTTCATGAACTCAATCGATCCCAGGTTGTGAGTTGAGAGTCGGCGTGGATGGCTGGACTCAAAACGGTGTCCAGAGCCATTGCCGCACCGCTGATACTTGACTCCTAGATGCCACAAGTTGCGCTCGCATTCAACTGTCGCCACAGGAAACTGCCCGCAATTCATCCTTTTCGTTTCGGAACTCTGTGGTATGAATCGGATCATGAAAGCCCCGGTTTCCACTCTCCGGCGGCCCGGCCAGCGCCTGCCTGCCTTTACTCTCATCGAACTGCTGGTCGTCATCGCCATCATCGCCATCCTGGCGGGCCTGCTGTTGCCGGCCCTCGCGCGGGCGAAGCAGAAAGCCCACAAGGCGCTGTGCGCCAGCAATGGCAAGCAGTGGGGCGTGGCCTTGTCCCTGTACGCAGGTGACTTCAGCGATTCCTTTCCCGACAATCGCGATGGCCTGGACCTGAGCTGGGTGGGCACCAACATGATGACGTTCTGGCGTCAATACCTGCTGCCGTCAGAGCGCCCGAACTCGCGGGGCGAGAAGAAAGCGCCGAACCACGTGCTGTTCTGTCCCACGGACGAGTGGCATCGCCAGGCGGACACGTGGCGGCTCGACCTGCCCGCCAACAGCCCCGCCCCCATTCTGACCGGCTATTTCTACCTCCCCGGGCGCGTGAAGGGTGGCATTTGGAGCTACGAATCGGAAGGGCTCGGCGAATGGCATTACCGCAAGAAGCTCGGCGGTGAGTACAGCGGAGCCCCGGTGCTCATCGATCGCCTGCAGGGGCTGGGTCCCCGAACCACCAACGTTTTCGACGGCCGGCTCCGCTGGGTCACGACCGACGCCGGCCGGACTTGGCGCACCGCGAATCATCCCGGTGACCGCAACGTGCCGACGGGTGGGAACTTCCTCTTCGAAGACGGCCACGTGACCTGGAGACAAAGCCAAACGGTGTCACTAGGCTCCTACACCGGTGACTGGCTCTGCTTCTACAAGGTCCCCACGAATTAGCGAGAGGGCACCGTCAGCACTTGCCTCTGGCTTCGTATCGCATCCTTGACTGCATCGATGACGATGATGTCGATCTTGTCGGTCTCGGTGAGCGCCATATTACGCCGAACGTTCCGGCTCAGCGACCCCGCGCCAACGACGCCCGGCATGCAACTGAGACGCGATCGCGGGGTTCGCTGCATCCGGTTTGTGTGCGCCTGACATGGGCGCGAACTGATGGGGTGGAAGTTCCCTGTGCAGGAACACGGTCATCCGACCTCTCATACGGGAGGAACGATGGCAGAAGCACTGGACAGAAGCAACCGCGAGGTTGACTTGAACTTTCCAATCCCCGCCCTGGGGCGAGGCTATCCTCCGCCGTGTTGTTGGGCAATCAGGTGCATGAGCTTCCGAATCACGACCGGCCCGGCGACGATGGCGATGGCCCACAACATCATCTTGCCTGTCGTGGTGACGATTCTTCTGTCGATGTCCTGTCCCCCAGGGATTGCCGCACCACGCTTTTTCAACTCGACCTCAATATCCCGGATCCACGGCAGGGAGAAACACGCCGGGATGATCAAGAGCGCCACGGCGCATACCGACACGATCATGAGCGCGATCATGATCGGATCCACTCCGATCAGGAGCCCTTCCGCCGTCGAGGACAACATGAGCAGAGAGAAGAACCCGCACGGACAGATGATCCAGCGAGCAATGCGGTGATGACAAGCCAACGTCGCCGTCGTTGTCTCCGCCTTGTACTGGAACGGTAACTTGTTCATTCTCCCGGTGCCGACCGTTCAACTACCGGCAGCGATTCCCTGGTCAAACGACGGTCGGCTGACAAACTGGGAATCATGCCCACGTTGATCTTGGCTTCGGGAGCAACGTGCGATGGGCGGCAGGCGATGTCAAAGAGGCAGGCGGGCTGGGCCGCCTGTCACGGGGCGCGGGATGTCGCGCCAGCGTTTGGACTGCGGTGACGGAGCAAAGCGCAGTCACCGCTTTGCGGCGGGAGGCAGGCGTTACCCGCGGACCACGGGACCGCCCGGTGCGATGCAAAAGTGGCGACTCCCCCAGAACCCCGTCGCCGCACTCCAAAACCTCGCGGCCAGAGGTGGCGTGCCGTCCTCTCCCCAGCGTCTGGGACTGCGGTGGCGGGGCAAAGGCTAGGTCTGTCGATGACGCCGAACGGCCGAGCCGGGTCCAGAGCCAGCGGGGCAGAGAGAGAGTGCTGCGTGATCCTTCGGGACGGTCAGGAACCGCCGGACGCAGACACGCAGGCCCGGGGGTGTGGGAGCCGAGACCTCAATTTCCCTAGCGACCCGCTCATGCGTCATTTCGGGATTTCCGGACTCACCAGTTTGTACCGCCGTCCAGTGAAGTACTCTCCATTAACAAGAACGGCATCCGCGGGCAACTCGACTCCACCAATGGTGAGTTTTCTGATCCGGTCGCCGAGAGGCTGCTCGACGCACAAGAACCGGACGCGCCACGGTGTGTTCGTCATTGGGGAGGGAACGTAGAACGTCGCGCCCTCGTTCGGGCCAAGGCGACTCGGCGTGCCAACGAACCCGGAAAGCCAGCGCTTCGCTTCTTCGGTGAGGCCTCCTTTGCCGTCCCCAGTATCCAGGCGGTGGGTCGCCCAACCTCCCGAAGCTGCGGTGTCAAAGTTCTCCACCAAGAAACAGATCGATTTGGCTGAGCTGTTTGTGCAGTAAAGGACAGCACGGTCGCCTTTTGTTGGGACGTTCGTGAAGCCAATGAGGACAAGCGAGGCCTCATGAACGGGCCGGCTGCGACTGCGTCCCGAGCTCACCACCAACAGCAGGGTTACGGCGCAAAACACGAGCGCGAGGCTGAGCAAAGTGCCGGG
>Ga0315288_10005785_pt1 | contig 15711 bp, 9 predicted proteins | sample YL17G11_20_MG_FD_203454 | JGI IMG/M metagenome (GOLD analysis project Ga0315288, IMG submission 203454) | Sediment microbial communities from Yellowstone Lake, YNP, Wyoming, USA - YL17G11_20 | ecosystem: Environmental > Aquatic > Freshwater > Lake > Sediment | place: USA: Wyoming | collected...
CCCCCCCCCAAAAAAAATGTTCCACGCAGGCCACCCACGCCCCCGACGACGCGTTCACCTCCCTGACCCAGGCCGCCCTGGACGCCCGCCCCATGTACGCGGACTTTGGCGCGGTCGCCGCCGCGCTTGCGTCCACGCTGGGCGGCGCGCACGCCGAGCGCGTCGCGCCGCTGCCGCGGCCGCCGCCCAAGCTGGTGGCGGCCGTGGTGGCGGCGGGGGCGCCGACAAAGCACGGACTGGCATGCGTCGACATCACGGCGTCCGCGGCTTCCACGCCGCGCCGGGCCCCGGCGTCGCCGCCGAGCGCGGCGAGGTGCGCCGCGCGCTCGGCGCGCCGCGCCGTGCGCGCGGCGGCCGACGCGCGCCGCGTCGCCGTCGGGGCGCGCGAGGCTGCGCACCAGGCCGATGCCAGGAGGGCCAGTGCGTCTGGGGCGCCGCCGCCGCTGGCGTCGCCGACCCGCGCCCCTGCCCCTGCCCACCGCTACCACCAACCGACCACCCTGGCCGACCTCACCCTCGCGCCCTCGACCGCCGACGCCCTCATCGCCCTGCTGGCCCGGGCGAGGGCGCGGGCGGCGTTGGGCGGGGGGAGGATTGCCGGCGACGCGGCGTTGCTGCACGGCCCGCCCGGCGTCGGCAAGTCCGCGGCCGCCGCCGTGCTCGCGGCCGAGCTCGGCCGCCCCCTGGTCACCGTGGATGCCGCCACTCTGACCCCCGGCCGCCGGGGCGCGGCCTCCCTGGCGGTCTCGGCCGCGGTCGCGGCGTCGACCGGCGCGCTCCTCTTCGTCGACGCCGCCGACGCACTCCTCGCCGACCCCGTCGCCGCGTCCGCCCTGCTCATCGCCGCCCGCCGCATGCCCACCGGCCTCACCCTGGTGTCCGCCACCGGGCCAGGCGCGGCGGCGTGGGCGGCGGCGGCGCGCGTGCGCAGCGTCGCGTTCCGGCTGCCCAACGCCGACGCGGGCGCCGCCCTGTGGCGGGACGCGTTGAGGCTGCCCGGCGTGTGCCTGGGGCCGGGCGTCATCGATGGAGGCGGCCTGGCCGCGCTCGCGGCGCGCCGGCTCGCGCCCGCGCGCGTCGCGGTGGCCGCCGCCGCCGCCGTCGACGCCGCGCACGCGCGCGCCGGCGTCTTGCACGCCATCGTCACAATGGACGACCTGGAGGCCGCCCTGGGGGCGGTGCCGGTGTGAGAGCGCGGTTTCATTCCGCGCGTATCCTTCCCCTCCCCCTCCCCCTTCCCCTTCCCTTGCGGCCGCGTGCACGCGCCCGCCCGCCCGAGAGACGATGCCGCTCCCGTCCCATTACTATGAGAGAGCGTGCGTGTGACCAAACAGCGCCGAGCGTTGCACAGTGCGAGAGGCGGGCAGCAGAGAAATAAAAACACAGGCAGGCCTCCCTCGTCACCCTGGCGGCGGCTGCCGCAACGCGCGGCGTCGCTCCTCGGGCCCGCTCTTGCGCCGCTTGTTGTCGGGGCGGGGCGGGAGCAGCGCGATGGCGGGGTCGCGCACAAAGCCGCCGGCCGCGGGGTCGTGCGGCGGGGGGCGCGCGGGCGCCGGCGCCAGCGCGCCGCCGTCGCTGCTGCTGTCGCTGAGCGCCAGCGTCCGGCGGCGGCGCCCTTCCGCCGCGGCGGCGACGGCGGCGCGGTCGGCCGGCGCGGGGGCCGCCGCCGCGGCGGCACCCGCGCCGCGCGTCGACCGCCCGCGCGGCGCCAGCGCGCGCTCCACCGCCGCCCGCGCGTCGTCCAGCGCGGCGGGCGTGCCGGGCGCGCGGTAGCGGGGGCGGCGGCCGCTCGCGCGGAGGTCGGCGAGCGCCGCGACCGCGCGCACGACGGCCGCCGACTCGGTCGCCGCGCCGCCCGCCGCCCTGGCCGCCTGCACAAACGCGTCCAGCACAAACTCGCGCAGGTCCAGGCGCAGGCCGGCGGGCGCGGCGGCGGCGGCAAACCAGGCGCGGTGGAGGAAGCCGGGGCGGGGGGTGCCGGGCTCGCGCCACAGGGTCTCGATGTTGGACGGGGTCAGGTAGAAGCGGGCGGGGTCGGCGGGAGGGTGTGGGGAGGGTGCGGACGCGGGCGACAGCGCGCCGCCGCCGCCCGCCGCCGCAGCGACGCCTCCCGCCCCGTGCGGCGGCCGCGGCGCCTGCGCGCAGAAATAGTCGGCGTAGATGAGCAGCATCAGCCCGCAGTCGACCGCGTTGTCCTGGGCGGGCACGGGGGGCGCCTTGGTGGGGAAGGTGTTGCCGTGGAACGCGCGCGGCCAGTCGGTCGACGAGGGCGCGGCCGCCACCGCGCGCGCCGCCGCCGTCCCCGCCTCGCCCGCGCGCGCCGCCCACTCGGCCGCCAGGTAGGAGCGCACGGTCTTGGACACGGACGCGGTGCGGTGCCCGCCGGCGCCGCGCATCGAGTCGAGGTGGAGGAACAGGGGAGCCGGCGCGCCGCCGCCCCGCGCGCCGCCGCCCGCCGCCACCGCCCACGGGTAGCACACTATGACGAGCGACCAATGCAGGGCGTCGTGCACGGGGATGAGCAGGAAGTCGCGCGCGAAGACGTCGACGCCGCGCGTCCACGACGCGACGCCCGCGTGGTTGACCCCGCCCGGCGCCAGGCCCCCCGGCCCCGCGCCCGCCTTTTGCAGGAGCTTCTTGTAGAAGAAAGAGGAGAAAAAGTGAAAGCGGTGCGAGTCCGGGATCGACTGCTCAATGCGTCTAGAGAGGGAGACGGGGGAGGAGGGGACGGCGCGCGTCGGCGGCGGCACACCCCAAAGCCGCCCACCCTCCCCTCCCCCCCCCCTCTCCTCCTCTCTTGTCTCACTTCATGTGGAGGTCGATGATGGTGTCGTTCAGCATGGCCTCGTCGTCGAGGCAGGCGAGGTCGGCCGCGCCGAGCGTGACCGCGCCGGGGCCCGCGGCCGGCGGCCAGACGGCGGTCAGGCCGGCGTAGGCGGCCGCGGTGCCGCCGGTGCGCGACGCGCGGCGGCGGGACCGGCGGGAGTCGGACGAGCCGGGGCGCGGGCTGCACGCGGCGGCAGCGGCGGCCGCCGCGCCGCTCTCGTCGTCGTCGTCCGACGATGACAGCGTGATGGGTTCGCCCGCGCCCCGCGACGCGCGCGCCGTCGCCGGCGGCGGCGGCAGGCCGAGGCCGCCGAGGCGGGTCGAGGGGCCGCCGCCGAGGTTGTCGCGCCAACAGGCGGAGCACGCCAGCCCGCCGCGGTCGACGCCCGCGCCCGCCAGTCTGTCCACGAAGGTCGCGGGCGCGGACGCCAGGGGCCGCATGGCCGCTGCGGGGTGGTGGTCGCCGCAGAGCGCGCACAGCGCGCCGTCGACCGCGGCCGACGCGGCGCGCGGGCGCGGCTCGCGAGCGCGGGGGACGCCCAAGGCGTGGGCGAGCCACTGCTTGGACTTGGAGAGGTCGGCAGGCGGCGCGGCGGGGAGGGGAGGGGGCGCGGCCGCGGCCGCGCGCGCGGCCGCCGCCGCCGCCGCCGCGCGCTCGGCCTCCACCCGCTTCCGCTTGGCCAGCTCGGTGCGCACGCGCGCCGCGTTGGCCGCCAGCTTGGCGCCGCCGTCGGGCGTGCGCGCGAGCGTGGCGGCGTCGTCGGCGACGGCTGTTATTTTTCGCAGGCGCGCCCGCAGGTCCGGCGTCGACTCGGTCTCCCACCACGGCGGCGACGAGGGCGGGGTCGCCGCTTCAGCGCCGCCACCACCGACCCAGGGGGCGGGCGGCGGCAAGGGCGCGGCGTCGGTCAAGAGCGCGGCCAGGCGCGGCGCGCCCCGCCCGGTGCGCGCCGCCACGTCGGCGTCCAGGCGGGCGTCGTGGTCGTCCAGGGGGGTGCGCGCCATGGTGGCGGAGGCGGAAACGGGGGGGGCGCGGCAGAGTGCGCAGATGCGGGACCGCGCCGGGCGCCGGGCGATGCGGCCGCGTCACCCGCGGGGCGGGCGCGGCGGCATGGGCCGGCGGAGGCGACGGGAGCGGTGAGTCGGCAGCAGTGTGCGTGTCACCGACGCCGATTCGCAACCCCTCGCCACACCAGCGCCCGCGCCTCCATGGCGTCCTACGACAAGACGGGCGTGTCAAAGGCGCAAGCCGACGCCCACCGGCGCGAGCTGGCCGCCCTGCTCAAGCGGGACGACAACCGGCGCTGCGCAGAGTGCGCGGCGCGGGGGCCGACGTGGGCCTCGGTCAACCTGGGCGTGTTTGTGTGTCTGAACTGTTCAGGTCGGGGGAGGGGAGGAGGAGGGCGGAAACGGCCGCGCGCGGCATCGCGCGCGGCGCTGCGCGGGCGCGCGCCGGCGCCCGCTCTATGCGGGTGTCGGCGTGCCGTGTGTCGCAGAGCTGGTTCTGTGTGGCGGCAGGGCAGCGCCCCCGCCGCAACGACCCCCACCATTCCTCGCCCCAACCCCAACCCTTCCTTTTTTCAGGCGTCCACCGCTCGCTGGGCACCCACATCTCCAAGGTCCGCTCCGCCACGCTCGATACCTGGCTCCCCGACCAGGTCGCGTTTGCGGCCGCGATGGGCAACGCGCGGGCGGCCACGTTTTGGGAGGCGCGCCTGCCGCCCGCGTTTGCGCGGCCGGCGGAGGGCGACATGGCCGCCCTCGCCCGCTTCATCGGGGCCAAGTACCGTGAGCGGGCGTATGCGCCGGGGGGGGAGCCGCCGACGCTCGAGAACGCGAGCACGCACCCGTTCTTCGGCGCAGGGGGGGCGGGCGGGGGGGGCGCGGCAGCCGCTGCTCCGCCGCCCGCCACCGCGCCCGCGGCGCGCGCGGCGGCGCCGGTGGCCGACCTGCTGTGCATGGACGAGCCGGCGGCGGCGGCGCCCGCGGCGGCGCCCGCGGCGGCGCCCGCGGCGGCGCCTGCGGCGGCGCCCGCGCCGGCGCTCGGCGGGTGGGCCGCCTTTGACGCGCCGCCCCCTCCGGCGCCCGCGGCTGCTCCGGCAGCAAGCCCGCACGATTGGGACGCGTTCCTGGCTGCCGAGCCCGCAGCGGCGCCGGCCGCGACGCGCGCGGCCGCGCCCGCCGCCCCGCCGCCGCCGCCGCCCGCTCCCGCGCCGCCTCCCGCCAACCGCCCCCGCGCCGACCACGCCGCCATCCTGTCCCTCTTCGACACGGCGCCCGCGGCCGCGGCGGGCGAGTGGCGCCCGTTTTGAGGGTGGCGGGTCTTTCACGCTCCCCGTCTCCCTGCTGCGCGCCCTCCCCCCTCCCTCCCTGCAATCACTGTGCCGGTGGGTTGAACTCTCGCGGGGAGTGTGTGCAGCGGTGCGCGGGCCGGCGCAGGGGCGCGGCCCCTAAAAACTGATGACCGCGGCGGCGCCGACCCCGTCCCCCTCTCTTTCGCCTCGTCCCCTCGTTCCCTAACTCCCCCGGTACGTCGAGTAGCCGTACGGCGCCCACGTGAGCGGAACGTGGACGTGCCTCGGCGTCTCCGCCCCGACCTGGAACTCGACGGCGGCCGCCGGGAAAAACGGGGCGCGCCGCTCGGGCGCCCCAGGGGTGGGGTGGGGGTCGGCGGGACCCGCGCCGGCCCCCCACACCGCCGCCGCGTACGCCCCCGTCCCAAACTCGAGCCGGTACACGCCCTGGGGGAGGCCGGCGCCCGGCGGCAGCAGCGCCGTCGCCCGGCCGTCGGCGTCGGTCTCGCCGGCGGCGAGCGGCGCCCACACGCCCGCGGCGGCCGGCGCGCCCGGCGGCCGGACGCACAGGCGCACGGACACGCCGGCCGCGGGGGTGCCGGAGGCGACGTCCAGGACGTGGGTGGTGATTGGGGAGCGGAGGAGGTGGCCGGCGACGGCGGCGGTGCGCGCGGCGGCCGACGCGGCGGGCGACGGCCGCGCGGCGTCCGCGCCGCCCACCAGCAGCCGCAGCCGCCGCTCCGCAATCTTGATCTGCTCCGCCGCCGCGACGGCCAGCTCGCGGTAGGGCGGGTTGGTGTAGCTGCGGGAAGGGGAGGAGACGGTGAGCGCGCCGCCGCGCGCGCGCGCGCGCCGACCCGGGCCTCTCTCTGTCCCTATCTCACCGCTCCTGCAGCTCGGCCAGCATCGACTCCGCGGTCCGCCCCGCGGCGCACACGATGAAGGCGTGGCCGAAGCGGGCCTCGTAGCGCGCGTTCCACGCGGCGAGGCCCGCCCGCACGGCCGCGCCCGCCCCCGCCGCGCCCGCCTGCTCCGCCGCGGCCAGCGCGCCGCCCCGCCCGGTCGCCGCCTCCAAGTCCGCGGTCGACCCGATGCGCGGGTGGGAGGCAAAGGCTTCGAGCCAGCCCGCGGCGCCGACGTCTGCCCACCACGCCGCGCGCGCGGCCGCCACCAGGCCGTCGACGCTCGCGTGCTCGGTCGCCGCCAGCGACGCCGCCAGCGCGGCGCAGCCGGTGGCGGTCTGCGCGTCGGCGAGCGCGACGCGGACCATCCGGGGGGGAGAGTGTCAGAGGGATGCGGCGCCGGTGCGGCGCGCAGTCTACCCCGCAGGCCGCGCGCCGGCCCGGCGATCGCGGCGGTCGCGGCCGCCGCCCGCGGCCCAGGCCGTGCGCCGGCTGAAGCGATGGGCTGCGGAGCGTCTGCGCCGACCGTCGCCTGCGGCGCCTCCGGCCCGCCCACGCACCAGCAGCTGGCGGCCGAGACGCACTGTGCGCGAGTGGCGTGGCGTGGGGACCGTGGGCGGAGCGAGGGCGCCGTCCGAGCCCCAACCCCCGACCCCCTCTTGTTCCGCCAGTCTCTTTGGACGAGGTCTACGCCCTGGCCGAACTCTTTGACACCGTCTCCACCACGCACACGTCCGACGGCGTCATCCACAAATCCGAGTGGGCGGCCGCGATGCTGGGCGGCGACGGGCAAGGGGGCGGCCGCGCGCCGCGCGCCGCGCCGTCCCTCTTCGTCGACCGCGTCTTCGCCGCGTTCGACGCCGCGTCCAACGACATCGTGGATTTCCCCGAGTTTGTGCGCGGCCTGTCGGTCTTCCACCCGGCCGCGCCGCGCGCGGAGAAGGCGGGGTTTGCGTTTCGCGTCTACGACCTCGAGAAAACGGGGACCATCCTCCGCACCGAGCTCCGCGCGCTGCTGGCCGCGGCGACGGCGGACAACCCGGCGCTCGCCCTGTCCGGTGCCGACCTGGACGCCCTCGTCGACGCCGCCTTTGCCGCCGGCGACGCCGCGGGCGACGGCGTCCTCCACCCGTCGGAATTCCAGGCCATCGCCGCCTCCCGCGACGACGCCCTGGCCTTCATGACGCTGCCAGGGCTGCGCGCGCTGACGGCGCGGTACCCGGGGTACGTGTTCCGCAAGCAGGAGGGGTGACCAGGGAGGGGGGAAACGAGGGAGGCGGGGGCGAGTTTTGCGGCCGCCGCCGCCGTGCTTTTTGTTGTTGTCCCTGTATTGCCGTGCGAGATGGCACGTGGCGGCGCGATAGCACGCCCGCGCCCGCCCCGCAAGCGCCACCACCCTCTCTCCCCGCACCGCCCACACCCCGTCCCCTCTTCCTCTCCTCCCCGTCACTCGCATGTCAGCTTGCCGTCGAGCGCCGTCAGCGCGATGACGACGGCTTGCAGGCCGGTGAGCGGGTGCGAGTAGTCGAGCGCGAACGCGTCGTCGCCGCAGCGCCCAAACTGGAGAATGGGGGTCGGCGCAGACCCGCCCTCGCCGCCCTCGTCACCGCCGTCACCGCCGCGTTCGACGAGTTGAAAGTTTTTGACCGACGCGCGCGTGACGCGGCCCCCAAAGTCGAGGACGTACGCACCGGCACGCGGCGCCCACCGCGGCGGAACGTTGGCGAGGCACGCCACGCCCGCGTCCCCTGCCTCCGCCCGGGCGGCCAACGACCCGACACCGGGGCCGCGCGGGAGCAGGACGCGCAGGCGGCGCGGGCCGCGCCCGCCGAGGAGGGAGGCCGCGTACGCGCAGGCCGCCAGCTGGCCGCCGCGGGGGCCCAAGGCGAGGTAGGCCGACCGCGCCCAGTTGGCTTTGACGAGGGCGGCGGGGATTGGGGGAGACGAAGCGGTGGACGGGGCGATGGTGACGACCCGCGCGCGGCGGCCGGCGCGCGCGGCGACCGCCACCTGCCGGCCCGGCGACCCGGGCGCGTCCCCGTCGAGCAGGACGCGGATCAGGGAGGAACAGCCTTTGCCGCGGAGCAGGGTGCAACGGACGGGCGGGGCGCCGAGGGGGGCAGCGCGCAGCATGAACGGGACGAGCGCGTCGGCGGTCGCCGGCGGCGGACGCGGCACCCAGGCCGCCACGTCGCCCGACGCCGGCGTGAAGGGCGGACGCGCCGCGTCGACCGAGTCGCCGGCGAGCGCCGACGGCGGCGGCGGCGGCGGCGGGAGGTGCGCGGGCGGCGCGGCCGCGCGCGGCGTCGCGCCGGCGCCGCCCCACGGCAGGCCCGCGGTCGGCGGCCGGTCCCACACGACGGCCGGCATGTTCCAACCACCCCCAACCGTCGAGTCGGCGGTGCGCGGCGCGCCGGCCTCGGACGGCGGCGCGGTCAGCCGGCCGGGCGACGGCAGGTCCCCAAACCAGGACGGGCGCGCCACCACGGCCCCCGCGTGCGGCGGCAGGCGCAAGGGGGGGACGGGCGGGGGGGCGGGGCGGTCGCCGAAGAGGGGGTTGGCGACGGCGGCGACGGGGGCGCCCGCGGCCGCGGTCGCGGGGCGGGAGGAGACGGGGGCCCACCCCACCGACGCCGCCGTGCCGGGGCGGGAGACCGACCCCCAGCCGACCGACGCCGCGGTGCCGGGGCGGGACGCGGGGCCCCACGGCAGCGCGCGGCCGCCCGCGCTCGGCGGCGGCGCGCCCGCGCTCGGCGGCGGGCCGCCGGCCAACACCGGGCGCCAAGCGGCGCACGCGGACGCGGACGCCGACGGCGGCGGCGCGGGGGCGGGGGGACAGGGGCTGCAGGGCGGGGAGGGGACAGGGGTCTGCAGGTTAATTTTAGCAGGGACCGCGCCGCCGCCTTCCCGCGCCCGCCGGCGCGTGCGCCGCGCCCCACGCAAGCGTGCGACGCGGCCACCACCCGCTCGCCTGTGCGATTGGGGCGCGGCGGCCAGGGGGGTCATCGCGGCGGGGCGGAGAGTGAATGAAGCGCGGTCTGCGGCGCGCGCCGCTGCGCTCGCTCACTCCACCCCACGACCCCGCCCCGGCCCCTACCGGCCCCTGCTCCATGCCGGCCGACGGCGGCGCCCCAGAGGCGGCCGCGCCCGCGGCCGCCTGCGCCCCCGCGGCCGACCCCGGCGCCGCGGACAAGCCGCTCTGCCTGCTCGTCATCGGTGCGTGAGGTGGATGGAGCGCCAACTACGAGGCGCTTGGCGGCCGCGGGCCGGGTTGGCGGCACGCCGCGCCGCCGCCGCCACCCCATTCGCCCGCGCCCACCTCCCCCTCCACCCTTCCAGGCATGGCCGGCTCCGGCAAGACGGCGGTCGTCTCCCGCCTCGCCGCCCACGTGGCGACGGTGGCGCCCGAGGAGGGGCCGGCCTACCTGGTGAACCTCGACCCCGCCGTCGCAGACGTCCCGTACGCCGCCAGCGTCGACATCCGGGACACGGTGCGTGCTGTGGGGACGGGGTGGAGGGGGGGAGGAGAGGGGGGCGAAGCGCGCGCCGCCGACCGCGGTCGACCCACCCCACCCCACCCCACCCCACCCCCTCCCCTCTCCACAGGTCGACTACAAGAACGTCATGCGCGAGTACGGCCTGGGCCCCAACGGCGGCATCCTCACCGCGCTCAACCTGTTTGCGACGCGATTCGACCAAGTCGTCGCCCTGCTCGAAAAGGCGCGCGACCCGCCGCTCCGCCTCGCCGTCCTCGACACGCCCGGCCAGATCGAGATCTTTGCCTGGTCCGCCTCCGGCTCCATCATGACGGATTCGCTGGGCGCGTCGATGCCGACGGCCGTCGTTTTTGTCGTCGACACGCCGCGCTGCGCGTCTGCCCCGGCGTTCGTGGCCAACATCCTGCAAGCCGCCTCCATTCTCTACCGCACTCGCCTGCCTTTGTTGCTGGTCTTTAACAAATCCGACGTGGCGGGCGCCGGCGCCGTCACGTCGTGGCTCACCGACTGGGACGCGCTCGACGCGGCGCTCGCGGGGGAGAAGTCGTACGCGGCCTCCCTCTCCCGCTCCCTCTCCCTCGTGCTGGACGAGTTTGTGGGGGCGATACCGCACGTCACCGTGTCCGCGGCGACGGGGGCGGGGTTTGACGATTTGTTGCGGGCGTGCGGGGCGCTGCGGGAAACCTACGCGGCGACCTACCTCCCCGACCTGCTCGCGCGGCGCGGCGCGGCCGCGGCCGCGGAAGCGGAGCGGCAGGCGGGCGAGCTGGCGCGGATGCGGCTGGACGCGGAGGGGGGGGCCGGCGGCGGGTGAGCGCTGGGTGTGTTGTGTCAGCTCGGCCAGAACAACCGCCGTCCCCCCCCCCACCCCCCTCTCTCACCGCCCCCGCCGCGCCGTCGCCGGCGTGGCCAACCCGTTGGGCCCCGCCACGGCGTCCACGGCAGCCACCAGGTCGGCCTCCCACGCCGCGACCGCGCGCGCGTGCGCGTCGACGGCGGCCGCCGCGCCGCCCGCCGACGCGGGCCCGCCCACGGCCGCCACGGTCGCCGCCACGCCCGCGCCGTCGGCGGCCAGGTCGGCCAGGCGCGCGGCCAGCGAATCCACGTCAGGCAGCAACCCCGCGGCGTCGCCGGGCGAGCCGGCGAGCGCCGACTCGGCCGCGAGCGTGGCGACGACGCCCGCAAGGCGGGAGACGCGGGCGGAGCCGGCGTCGGTGGTGGCGGTTACCTGGGCGAGAGTGGTCCGCAGAGACGCGCGCGCGTCGGCGCCGGGGCCGGGCGGCGAGGCGGGGGCGGCCGCCGCCCTCGACCGCCGCGACGGCGGCGCGCGGGGCAACCCCCGCCGCGGCGTGTCGAACGCGAGCGCGGCCACGACGGGCGTGCCGCGCCCCCCATCGTCGTCGCGGTCGATCACGGGCCCCCGCCCAAAGAGCTTGGCCGCGGCCGACGCCGCGCCGTCGCGCAGCGCGGCGGCGCGCGCCGCCGCCGCCTCGACCTCGCCCGCCCGCCCCTCGAGCGCGTCCGCCGCCGCCGCCAGCTCGCGCGCGCGCGCGTCCACGTCGGATTCGCGCGCCGCGGCGGCTGCGGCGCGCGCGTCGGCGGCGGCGCGGGCTTCGTCGGCGGCGGCCGCCGCAGCGGCCGCCGCCGCCGCGGCGCGGTCGGCCGCCGCGCGGTCGCACGCCGCCGCCGCCGCCAGGCGCGCGCTCTCGGCGTCGGCCGCCAGACGCGCGGCGTCCTCTTGAGCAGCTGCGCGGGCGCATGCAGCTTCCGCATCGGCCAGGGCGACTTCGCGCGCCGCGACGCGCGCTTCCCGGTCGGCGAGGAGCCCGGCCACTTCCGTTTCGGCCGCCGCCGCCGCCCGGGCCGCGGCCGCCACTCTCTCGTCCGCGTCCCGCTCGGCGGCCGCGACGGCGGCCTCGCGGGCGGCCACGGATTCGTACAGGGCGCGCACGGCGTCGGCGTCGTGCGCGCGCGCCTCGACGTCGGCCGCCGCGGCCGTCGCGGCGGCGGCCGCAGCAGCAGCAGCAGCCTCGCGCGCGGCAACGTCCGCCTCGCGCTTGGCCAGGTCCGCGTCCCGGCGCGCGGCGGCGGCGGCGGCCGCGTCGGCCGCAGCGCGCGCGGCGTCGGCGTCGGCACGCGCCCCCCGCGCCGCGTCGCCCGCCGCCGCCGCGTCGCCCGCCGCCGCCTGGGCGCGCGCGTACTCGGCGTCGACCGCGGAGACGCGCGCGGCGGCCGCGGCTTCCGCGGCCTCGCAGCGCGCCTCCCGGCGGGCGAGGTCGGCGTCCTTGGCGGAAAGAGCGTCGCGCGCGGCCGCCGCGTCGGCCGCGCGCGCGTCGGCCGCCGCCGCCTTTTCGTCGGCCGCCTTTTGCGCCGCGTCGGCGCGGGCTTGGGCGGTGGCGGCTGCGGCCGCCGCGGCACCAGCGGACGCGCGCGAGGCCGCGCCGGCTTCCCACTCGGCGCGCGCCGCGTCGAGCGCGGCCTGCTCGCGCGCCGCGCGCGCCGCCGCAGCGGCCGCCGCCGCCTCCTTGTCGCGCGCATCGGCGACCGCGCGTGCCGCGTCGCGAGAAGCGGCGTCGGCCGCGCGCTCGCGCGAGGCGGCCGCGTCGGCCGCCGCGCCGACCGCCGCCAGGCGCGCGTCGGCGTCGCGCACCGTGCGCTCGGCCGCGGCTTCCGCCGCTTTCGCGGCGGCCAGCTTGTCGTCCGCGTCGCGCAGCGCGGCCGCCGCGCGGGAGCGCGCGTCGGCGGCGTCGGCCGAGCCGGCTTCCCGCGCGGCGCGGGCGGCCTCTTCCGCGCGCGCGGCGGCCGCCGCTTCCGCCCCGCGCAACGCGGCGTCCCGGGCGGCCAGTTCCGACCGAGCGGCGTCGATCTCCGACCGTAGCCGGCGCTCCAGGGACGCCAGGTCGTCCTCGGCCGCGCGGCGGCGCTCGGCGAGCGCGGCTTCCCGCGCCTTCAGCCCGGCCTCTTGTTTCGCGAGAACGGTCTCTTGCTCCGCCGCCGCAGCGTCGAGCGCGGCAGCCTTCGCCAGCGCGCGCTCGGCCGCCGCCCGGTCGGCAGCGGCGCGCTGGGCGGCGTCGTCGGCTGCCGCGCGCGCGGCGGCCGCCGCGGCGCGGTCGCCGTCGGCCGCACTGCGCGCCGCCGACGCGACCGCGCCCGTCTTTTCCGCGTCGGCCGAGCGAGCGGCGGCGTCGGCTTCGGCGGCGGCCAGGGCGGCCTCGCGCGAACGGAGGCGGTCGGCAGCGGCGGCGGCGGTGACGCGCGCCGCAGCTTCGGCCGCGACCGCCTCTTCGGCCCGCGCGTCCGCCGCCACCTTGGCGCGGCCGGCCGCGTCGCGCGCGGCGCGCGCCTCGGCGTCCAGCTTTTGGGCGGCGTCGACGGCGGCCGCGGCGGTGGCTTTCGCGGTCGCGGCCGCCTTGGTTTCGGCGGCCGCCTCTGCCGCCGCCCTCTTGACCGCCTCGCGCTCGTTGCCCAGCGCGGCGGCGACGCCCGCCAGCTCCGCCTCGCGCGCCCTGCACGCAGCTTTCGCGGCGTCCAGCTCCGCGGCCCCGCGGCGCAGCGTCTCGCGGTCGGCGTCGACCGCCGCCTGCGCCTCGCGCGCACGCACTTCGGCCGCGGCCGCCGCCTCGGTCGCGGCGCGCGCGGCTTCCAGGCGGGCGTCGGCGTCGCCGGTGGCCTTGGAGGCGGCGGCTGCGTCGGCGGCGGCCTTGGCTCCCGCCGCCGCGGCCGCCGCCCCTTTGTCGCCCGCCTCGCGCTCGGCGGCCGCCAACGCGGTTTCCCGAGCTTTGAGGGCGTCGGCCAACGCCGCTCCAGCGGCCGCATCGGCTTGCAGCGAGGCCAGCCGGTCCATTTCGTCGGCGAGGCGCGCCGCGCGGTCGTCGGCGTCGGACCGCGCGGCCTCGGCCGCGGCCCGCGCGGCGTCCGCGTCGGCGCGAGCGGCTTCAGCGGCCGCAATCGCGGCCGCGACTGCCGCCCGGTCGTCAGCCAGCGCGTCGGCCTGCGCGCGCGCTGCGGCAGCCGCCGCCGCGCCTGCCGCGAGCGCGTCGCCAGTCGCAGCTTCCAGCGCCGCCTCCTTGTCGTCCAGCACAGCCGCCCGGTCGTCCAAATCAGCCCCCAGCCGCTCCACGTCGGCCGCCGCCCGCGCGGTCGCGGCCTCGGCATCCGCCAGCGCGTCCGCCCGCGCCTCGACGTCGGCGCGCGCCGCGTCGGCGGCCGCCACCCGCGTCTCCACGTCGGCCACCGCCGCCTCGCGCGCAGCCAGGGCGGCCGCAACTTCGGCGGCCGCGCCGCGGGCGGCGACGAGGTCGGCCTCGCGCGCATCGACTTCGGCGGCGCGCGCGAGCGTCGCCTTTTCGGCGGCCGCGACCGCGGCTTCGCGGGAGAGAGCGTCGGCGGCGGAGGCGGAGGCTTCGCGAGCGGCCGCTTCGGCTGCCGCAGCCGCGCGCGCCCGCGCCTTGAGCGCGCGGTGGGCGGCCGCGCCGCGCGCGGTCGCCGCGTCGAGCGACGCCGCCCACCGGATGAGGGCGGCCTCCCGAGAGGCTAAAATGCCTGCGCGCGTGGCCAGGGTGGCCGCCGCGTCGGTTGTGGGCGCGCCCGCGACGTCGAGAGCGGGCAGGCGCGCGGTGAGGCCGCCCACGGCGCCTTGCGCCACCGCAGCCGCCGCGTCGGCGTCGGCCCAGGCCGCCAACGCGCGCGCGGGCACAGCGGCCGCATCGCGGTCGCCGTCCTCACCGCCAGCGACCGCCGCCGCCTCGTCGGCGGCGGCGACCAGGGCCGCCCGCGCACTCGCGAGCGCCGCGTCGCGCGCGTCGAGCGACACCTTTGCCTCGTCCAGCGCGCCCAGAGCCCGCTCGGCCCTCGCCGCCGCGCCGTCGGCCGCCGCCAGGCGCGCGGTGGCGGCCGCCGCGGCGTCGGCGGCGGCCGCCTCGGCGGCCGCCGCCGCGCGCAGCCGCGCGTCGGCGTCGCGAGCTGCGGCTTCAGCCGCCGCCTCGGCCGCCGCCGCCGCGTCCGCGCGGTCGCCCGCGTCGGCGGCGAGCTCGCGGGCGCCGGCGGAGGCCGCGTCGGCGGCGCCCTCGGCGTCGGCCACTGCGGCTTCCCGCTCGTCGAGCACGGCGGCGCGCGCGGCGGCCTGGGCGGCGGCCGCGTCGCCGGCCATCGCCTTGGCCTCGGCCGCGATCTCGGCGGCATCAACATCCGCCCTGCGCGCATCCGCTGCCGCCCTTTCCGCACCGAGCGCTTCGGCCAGCGCGTCCAGGTCGGCCGCGCGCGCGTCGGCGTCGGCCGCGGCGGCGTCCAGGGCCACCGTGCGCGCGTCCGCATCGGCCAGGCGGGTGGCGGCGGCCGCTTCGGCGTCTTCCGCAGCCGCGAGGCGGGCGGCGGCGTCGGCGTCGGCCGCGCGCGCGGCGTCTTCGCGCGCCGCGACCGCTGCCTCGAGCTCGGCCTTGGCGGCCTCGATCTCGGCCCGCTCGCTGGCCAGAGAGGAAGCGGCGGCGGCCATTTCAGCGTCGCGGGCCGCGGCGCGGGCGGCGGCACGCTGTTTAAAGTCGGCCTTCCATGCAGCCAGCGCGCGCTCGTGGTCGCCCAGAGCGCGCTCTTTGTCGGCCAGGGCGGCGCGGTCGGCGTCCAGGGCGGCCCGGTCGACCGCGAGCGCGGCTTCGGCGTCCTCCAGAGCGGCGGCCTTGGTCATGAGCGACGCGAGGCGCGCAGCTTCGCGCGCCGCGGCCGCTTCGGCCGCCTCGACCGCCGCACGGCGGCCCGCGAGCTCGGCGTCCGCCTCTGCCAGAGCGGCCTCCCATGCTGCAGCCCTGGCGGCGACAGCATCGTCGTCGGCGCGCGCGCGGTCGCGCGCGCGCGCCGCAACAGCCTCGGCCTCGGCCCGCTCGCGGGCCGCGCCCGCGGCCGCCGCGCGCGCGGCAGCCGCCGCCGCGACGGCAGCGTCTGCCTCACGGCGCGCGGCGGCGACGGCGGCCCGGGCGGCGGCCTCGTCGGCGCGCGCGGCGTCGCGCGCGGTCGAGGCGGCGGCGGCCTCGCGCCCGGCCGCGTCGGCGCGGGCAGCGGCCTCCGCCGCGCGAGAACACGATTCATCGGCCTCCTCGCGCGCCGCCACCGCCTGCGCGCGCGCAGCGGCAACGTCGGCCACCGCCGCCGCCCTTTCCCGCGCCGCGTCGTCGCTGGCGCGCTCGGCGTCGGCCGCCGCGT
>Ga0315288_10005786_pt1 | contig 15707 bp, 11 predicted proteins | sample YL17G11_20_MG_FD_203454 | JGI IMG/M metagenome (GOLD analysis project Ga0315288, IMG submission 203454) | Sediment microbial communities from Yellowstone Lake, YNP, Wyoming, USA - YL17G11_20 | ecosystem: Environmental > Aquatic > Freshwater > Lake > Sediment | place: USA: Wyoming | collected...
GGAGCATGATTAGCAACATGCGCTCATCGGCGCCGAGATAGGTTATGAAGATCGGCGCGGAGACCGCGGCGGTTGGGAGGAGGTAGACGAGTTGGTAGTCCTTTGGTTTACGGAACAACGTATAAATGAAGTAGGCTGGGAGCGCCAGGGCGGCGGATAGTATGATTATCCCCGTAGGCTTCGTGGGCCATACGCTCAGCTTCCAGCTTATCCAACCCCACATCGCCTTGAGGAACGGCTTATCGCCCCCACCGGGGGCGCCGGTGAAAACGTTGTAGAAACTCCAGAAGAGATTATAGAAGAGATTCCCCGTTTGGGTGTATAAGTGGTAAGATGCCATGCCAGTCACAAACAGCCAGCCCATAAGCATAGGCAGCCTATCCGTGGAGAACCTCTCGGCGATGAGCACCCACGCAACGATTATGGCGGAGACGAGTAGTAGCTCGGTCCTGCTCTGCCCCGCGAGGCCAAGGAGCAAGCCAGACCAGAAGGGTCTGTTCCTCGAGATGTATAACGAAGCGAGCAGGAATGTTAACGCCATCGTGTCCTGTAGTGCGAGGACGTCGAATACGGCGGCCACGGGGAATATGGCGAAGACCAGCCCCGCCCAGAGCCCGACGCGAGGCGAAGCATACCTCCGCCCCACCAGGAAGACCAGCCCCGCGTTAAGGGTGCCGAGAACCGCGTTTAGAAACCGGAAAGGCTGGATCCCCGGCGAACCCGCCACACCCATGAGCGCCGCCTCGACGACATGCGGGAACATCCCCCAGCGTTATAATGGATAACTGATAAATAATAGGTAGTGCATAGATATACCTGATAAAAATGGTTGATGAGGGGTGGGGGAGCGTAGAGAATTGGCTGGGTAGGCTCAGCCCCGAGGCGGCGAGGAATAGCCGGTATGTTTTCAGAAACTGGGTAGTGTGGGTGAAGGATGGGGGCTCGAAGTTCTCAAGGTTTACACCCGATCAGCTTGTGAATTATCAAGCCGAGGCCACGGGGCGGGACCGATACGCGATCCTTGACCTGGCACAAGCCTATATACAAACCCAGCATGGGCGTCGAGGCACAGTTAAGCACAAGTATGTCACGATTCGATCCTTTTTCAACCATAACCGCGCCGAACTCCCCGGAGATAAGACGTTCAGCATCAAGGGCGACACACCGAAGGTCAACGGCGACTTGAGCCCCGACGACTTCCGCCGCGTGATCCTGAGCTGTAAGCCCGTTTACCGTGCCCTCTACCTATGTATGCTTCAGGGAGGCATGGGAGAGGGAGAGATAACCTACTGGAATCAAAATGGTTGGGATAAGCTACGGGAGGATTTGAAGACAGGCCCCGATATAATCAGGGTTGACTTACCGGGGCGGAAGGGAGAAAGGAATGAGAACAATTTTTACACCTTCATCGGAAGGGACGCAATCGACGCCCTCAAGCTATGGCTCAGGGAGAGGCCGGAGGGATCCCGGGGGATATTCACCAACCAGTTTAACGAGCCCCTGAGTAAGAAGGCGATTTACCTCTATTGGCACCGCCACATCATAAGCCTGGGGCTGATTGAGAAGGGCATCGGACCGACAAGCAGAGGCGGGAAAAATCCGCATGAGATCCGCGACTGTTTCAGGAGTTTATGGGAGAAGACGCCCGCCAAGGCCACTGTAGCCGAGTTTATGATGCAACACGCCGTCGATGAGAATGAATATAACAAGGCTTACCGGGATGAGGCGTGGATGCGGGAAGAATATCGGAAGGCCGCCCCCTGGCTTGATTTGATGAGCTCGGGGAGAGCCTATCGCCAAGTATCTGAGGACCGCGTGACTGAGCTCGAGCGTCAGCTTGAGGAGGCGAAGGCGGCTCAGGGCGGCAGAGTCGCGGATCTTGAGGCGAAGAACACGGTGATCGAGGCTAAGCTAGACAAGGCGTTGGCGGCTCTAGAGGAGATATTCAAACAGAGTAAGCCAAAATAATATTCTAGGCTTGAAATAGGCTCCTACACTGAATTGAGCCGAAAAACAGGTATAACGGCGTCGTCCACGACGCCCCTCTTTTTCTGTTTATCAATTATTATGGGGTGGAATACCTCCCTGTTGACGGCTGAGTTGATCTTGACGAGTCTGTCGCCTAGCTTCTCTAGGTTTCTGTAGGCTTCTCGGAGCATGTAGGTTCGGAAGGAGTCCATGCTTTTTGTTTAGTGGAGGTGATCCTTAAGCTTAACCGAGGGGGAGAAAAAACAGAGGTTAATCCAAATTCTCTTTATAGTTTGACTTTGACGAATCTGTTTCTCTTCGTGTCGCTGATCTTTAGGTGGTCACGCAGCGTGTAGGTGTCCTGTGTCAGGGTCTCTGAGACGATTAATTCGTGTCCTTGTAGAGTAACCTCGTTGGTCCGCGTCCCCCATGAGAGGTCTTCGACCTGGATGAGTGTCGTTGTGTCTCTCCCGACTCGGTGGAGTGCGCTTCTGAGGTTGTTCAGTGGGTCGTAGTTTTCGCTAGGTGGTTCCCTGAGGAGGGTGGGGAGCCCTGTCACCACTAGGATGGGTGGGGTTAGGCGCTCCTGGTTCGGTGTGGTGCGTCTGAGGAGCTCGATGATCTTCATGGTTGTGGCTTTAGCGTTCTTTGCTCTTTCCCAGTACGCTGTGAGTGTCTGGAGGGCGTCGTCCTCGGCGAGTATGGCGGTGGCTAGTGTGCTCATTGTTTCTCCTCCGTGTAGTCAGTCAGCTTTGGCTGCTGCGTGGCTGGTTTGGGCTGGGGGCGTTCGAGTCCCTGCTGGCAGACCGTGAGTAGTAGAGTCTGGATGTGTGTGCGCTCCGGTGTGGGTTCGCTGAGGATCTGGTAGAGTGCGTTGAGGACGTCGCAGGCGGCGGCTCCGGCGGGGGCGAGGGCTTCACCCGCCTGGGTGGGTGTCTTCCCCTCGTCGAGGAGCGCTACCGCGTGGTGGATGTGGTCGATGATGGGGGCGGTGGGTGACTCGGAGAGGCGGCCCTCCCTGTAGCGCTGGATCGGGTCAAAGAGGGTTAGGACCTTGGCCCGCACGCCGCTCACTGACTCCGTCGTCAGCACCCCGAGCCCCGTGTTGACCGCCAACTCGGTGACGGGGTCGCCGCCTGTGGGTGCGCCGAGGCATGCGAGGGCGAGGCGCCTCGCGTCGTCGTATGGGACGCTCCCCTTGTAGAGGTGTCGGGCTAGTAGCATGAACCTGGTGGCTGCGTCGACGCCGGAGATCTGGGGGCTTATGCGACGGATAACGTGACTGACAGCGATGCCTACAGCCCGATCCATGGCGAGGTCGAGCATCTGCTGACCCGTAAGCCTCCCCTCAGGGTCCTTGAGGGGCCAGCGCTGGCTCGCCGCTTTAAGCGCCTCTGCTTGGGCTCCCATTATAAAGTCGGGACCGACGATGTTGTAGCCCTCGAGTTCAGCGAGGCGTGGCTCTAGGCCTGATTCGAGGGAGGAGAGGACGTCCTGGATGTAGCCGCCGCCCTGGGCTTGCTTACGGCACACCATGAGGATGTTTGTGCGTAACGCTGCTTTCCCTGTGATGTGGATGCTGCGCTCCATCTCAGCACGTACCCCCCAGAGTGCTGTGATGGTGAAACCGCTGTCTAGGAGTGCTGTGATGGTGCTGCTCCAGGCTGAGCCGGATTTATGGGCGAACCACAGGATGAAGACGCCGTCGGGGACGAGGGCGCGGTGCATCGCTGAGAATATCTCAGTCATCTTTGCAGCGTAGTAGGAGTCAGCGAGCTTGCTCCCACCATGCCGGACGCGGTTGGCTACAGCCTCCTCCTGCTTCGGGGTCTCCACAGAGTCTGGGTAAGCGCCTCGGAGGGCCCTCTTGAACCAGACATGGAAGTAGTCGCTGATCTCCGCGTATTGGACGTTCTCATAGTAGGGCGGATCAGTGATGATGACATCAAGGCCCCCCGTAGGGACCCGGGGAGAGGCAGCGTCCCCAATGTTAACGATTACAGGGCTGGCTTTGCGCTTTACTATTCCCTTAAGACTCTTCAGGACATTGCGAAGCGCCCACTCGACACTCACTTTATCGACTACAACGTCGAACTCGCCATGGTCCCAAGTCCAGGCATAAGCGTGTGAATCAAAAGTATTACGTATGATGTTTCTTCCTGCATGCCATGAAGTTAGAATAGAGTTGTAGTCGAGTGTCTTTCCGAGAGCGAATGTGAGATATGTAGCTACAGCGACGCCATATTCCTCTGCCTCTTCTTGGCTTCTGCCCTTTCTCCGCTCGTCGTCGGTGACTCGGGTTCGCGCCTCCCGGATAAGGCGCACAAGCTCGGCGTGGGCGATAAGCTGACGAGCATTGAAGAGCATATACCATTTATCGAGTCCATTGTTGAGTGGTTCTTTTGTTTTTTCTCCAACTGCAATCGACTCTGTCGGGATGAGGTCTTCGGTTGTGTATTCACCCCACCTTTCTCTGAGGTCGCGCTCCGCTGCCTCGTAGCCCATCAGCATCTCGGGTGTGGGCTCGACGAATCTCCCACCCTTGAGGACCGCTACCGCGAGGACGGCGGGGTGGCTTCCGTGGAACCCCTCAGCCTCACGCGCCGCCACCGTCTCCCTGTACTGACGCTTCGCCTCATCACCAGTGACGGTGTGTCTGTGCCTGGGGCACTCGAGTACACCATGCTGCACGTAGCCCCTGGCGTCATACTCCTCGCCCCTGAGAGGCCCCTCCTTGACTCTGAGCCTACCCTCGCCTGCCTCCTCCACTTTGACTATCCTCAGCCTAACCTCCTCGCCCTCGAGGCGGGGTACGAGGGCGACGTTGTCTACGCGGTCCATGATGGGCTGCTTCAGGGCTGGTACTATGCAACCACACTCGGGGCATCGGAAAGTCTTCACCCAGATATATCCGGTGGGCTGTCCCTCTGGGTGGGGTGGGTAGTATCGCCTGACCTTGTTCCTAAGCTCCCCAAGCACCCAACTCCCATTCCTCTCCACATCCCGAATGAGACGATCACCGAATCGGGCGGGGTAGTCGAGCCCCGCCCTGAGCACCGTCACCGCGACTGGATTGAGGTCAGCGGCGTATACTGATCCAAAGCCACTCCTCGCCATCTCGAAGGGAATGCTGCCACCCCCTGCCATATAGTCGGCTCCAACCGGGAGCCTACCCCATAGACGCCTCATCTCGGCCGAGTATAGGTTGGGCTCCGGATTCACACCCTCAAAGACGGGGTACCCGAAGCTCTTCTTACCGTCGCCGCTATCCTCAATGGCTTTTATGGGGTCTCCTCTTAGCCCCATCGCGTAGAGGAACTTCCCGTAGTCTTCTGGCTTGTAGGCGTTAGAAGGAAGAGCAGCGAGCACTGATACAATTCTTGAAGCTGTGTGTGGTCTCCTTGCCCACCATAGATGCAACTGTACCAAGGGAGGGAATTGCGCCCCTCTCTCTCTTTTGCTTTCAATATTCGTAATATCTACGGGGAACCATCGCTCAATAAGCAGTTCCTTCAACTTGAATCATCGTATATTTCTAAAACTAGCTTAAATCATTATTCAAGGTCCAAGTCAGTCTGGAGGATCCTCTCCCCCCTCCGGAGGTCGCTGAGGGCAGAGTCCAAGAGGTAGATTTTCTATACACTATTACATATTAAAATATAATACACTTCATTTCTTGGTCTATATATTATACTTCCTTCTGACCATAATTCAATCATCATATCGGATTTATAATCATCCATAATTTTATTTAATATTTGTCTACGCATATATGATGTTAAATTTGGAAATTTTACTTTAATTAACTTATAATTTTTTTTCCCTTTTATACTTATATCTACAATTGATAAATCGTATTTTTGCATTTTCTATTTCATCTTCATACCATCGAACAATAAACTTCTATATACCTATTTTATAATATTTAGTGCTTAGTGGACTATCAATTAGTGACCCAGACCCAACACCATAGAAACAACTCCCCCCTCACATCCTAACCAACCCAGTATACAAAGCCACCTTACCCACCAGCTCCACCACGATACTCCCAAGACTCCTACCCATCACACCCTCCCCAAACAACCGCTTAAACGACGAATAAGCCGTCTCCACAGCCCACCTCCGCCCATAGCCAGACAAACGAGCCCACGCATCGTAGCCCAAGGCCTTGATCACGGACACAGCGCGTCGCCTGGACGGGTGACCACGATCAGTTCGCGCATTCGCCTTCGGCTTAACCACCACCTCCACACCCAGACCCTCGAGAAGCGAGTAGAGCCCCGACGAGTCGTAGGCAGCGTCGCCATACACCCTTGAGACCCGGGTCCTCCTCAGGGAACCATCCACCAGGCCAGGGGCCATCCTCACGTCGTGCACATCATCCGTCGTGACCTCCATCGTTACCACCTCGTGGGTGTCGACCCTTACGGCGAAGTGGAGCTTCACGTAGCGCTTCTTCTTACCGTGCTTCCTCTCGATCCACCCACCCGCCTTCTCTACCTTGAGCCCCGTGGAGTCGAGGGCGATACAGACCGGCTCGTCTGACTCGCTGAGATCTTTGTATGGGTCGACGGGTAGTCGCAGGATCCGTTTGCGGAGCCCCGAGTAGTCGCCGCTTGGGAGTTCGGGTACGAGTCTGTGGAGGGTGTTTGTGTATCCTTCGAGTTGTCGGCATGGCATCTGGTAGATGTATCGGACGGCTGCGAGGAGCCTGATGTAGCTGTTGGCCAGTGTGTATCGGGGGCCGGGTCTGCCCTGGTTCATCTCCTCGAGTTCTTTTCGGTGGTTTCTGATTGTTTGGAGGTCTAGAATCAGTTCGCCGCGTCGTATGAGTCTCTGATCGACTGCTTTCCAGTCCATCGGTTATGGATATGCACCATTCATCTATAAGATTCTACTGATGGTCCATAATGCAATATTTAGCATATTTTTGCTTTGTGGATTAATAAAAATTCGTGTTAATTTTAAACCTCACCTGATACGATCGAACGTATCTTTTTAACAATACCGTGTAAAAATTCGTAATAGATGCTTCATTAATCCACAAAGCACATATTTTTCCAAATTTATCTTCAAAATATTTGGAATAATTAATTGAGCACTCGGGGTCGTATGTGTGTATATATGGTGAAAAGTAAGAAAGAAAAACGAGTATATTTTTCTCCCGCTCTCAATATAGAATTCCATGGATTAAGAACAGTTTCTCAATAAGGGACTCCTTTAACTCGAATCATCGTATATCTCTTAACCGAGTTTAAACCATTAATCAGGTATGGAACTTCAGCCGGTATGGAGGGTCCTCCACCCTTATCCCGAAGTCGCCGAGGGGAGGGTGACCGAGGACAGTTTCGTGGTTAGCATAGGCGCGATTTGGGAAAATCTGGAGTTTAAAAAACAGAATCAGGTTGACCCTCGATACTTGGATCCCGAGGGCTTCTACACGCGAACCCACTTCACCGAGAATATGCGGGGGCTCCTCCACACCGTCATCAGGAGAGCCGATGGGGATCCGGTTCAGAGCATTCACCACCTCCAGGTCGGAATGGGCGGTGGAAAGAGCCACACCCTCCTCCTCCTATACTACCTCGCAAGGGCCCCTGAGAAGGCCCTCGCGGTAGTTAAGCGTGAGAAGATAGCGAGCCACATTCCCCCTATCCGCGCTGTTGTGCTCGACTGCGCCCGCCTCAACCCAACCGGGTTCGCAAGCGCGTACCCGGATGGCTCCACCTTCAACACCCTCTGGGGTTACCTCTTCAAGCAACTGGGGGCTTACGACCGCTACAGCGAAGCCGATACTAAGGATGTGTCGCCTGGGGTTCCGATGCTCAAGGAGGCTCTCGGTGATAAGCCGACAATTATCCTCCTCGACGAGATCATGAGTTACGTCCCAAATCTGCTCAAGTACCCTCGCCAGATGGAGCGCCTACAGGCCTTCCTCCAGGCTCTGACAACAGCGGTGAAGGAGACAAGCGGCTGCACACTCGTAGTCACCACACCCGTCGGCGTCTACGAGGAGGGTGAGAAGCAGGTCACCGACATACTCAGCCGATACTGCACACCCACCCCAATCAGCGGCGACCGCGAGTACAAGAACATCCGCCGCCGCGCCCTCTACACCGACGACTTCAAGCCCCTCTCCAATCAGATAGACGCGGTCGCGGAGGAGTACGAGAGGCTATACAAACGATACTTACCCGCACATGCCCCGGGGGCGGCCGACGCGATCAGGGACAACTACCCCTTCCACCCCTACGTCGACCAGACCCTCAAGAACCTCAAGGAGAAGAAGGAGTTCCAGAACGTCCGAGACGAGCTCCGATTCCTCGTCGGCCTCATCTACAGCGTCCATAAAACGCGGGACCCCGACGCGGCCCTCATCAACACGGGCCACGCGCAGATGGAGGACCGATACGTAAGAGGCGGAACCGTGAGTAAGTTACAGGACCCGATCCTGCTGACCCGCCTCGACACGGACCTCGAGACACGTGTACCACAGATCCCTGAGGACATACAGCCCACGGCCCGTAAGGTACTCTCAACCATTGTCCTAAACAGCCTACACACGGCCAGCCCCCTCCAGCAAGGTGTCACGGAGGATGATGTCCAATACGCCCTCCTCACACCCAACACAACCCCCACACTCATCACCGAGGCCCTCAACCAGATCAAGAAGACGCTATGGTTCGTCGACAACCAGAGCGGCCGATACACCTTCGGTCGCCCCAACCTCAATCAGCTCGTCGCGACTTGGGAGAAGAAGATCGAGGACTCCGACGAGTGGCGCGGCAAGTGGTGGGAGCGCATCCAGGTCGAGCTCACCAACTGGCACAAAGCAGCCACCCGGGCCCACTTCACCGGGAGGCCAACAAACAGCACGCCACTATTCAACGGGGGCGACGTCCTCACATGGATCCACAGAAGCGACGAGATACCCGACGACCGCGACATCAAACTAATCCTCGCAGACTACACGGTAACGCCAGCGGGAGGTAGCCGATCCGCCGATACCCCTGAGGAAGCGGCCGCTGCGGTCCGCGACCTCTACGAGAACTGTGGCGCCTCTTCACGCAACTTCAAGAACACCGTCTACTTCCTAGTGGCGGGCCGCACATCACTCACGAGAAACGGACCAGTCGACTACGCGAAGAAGCTCCTCGCCCTAGAGGAGATGCTTAGGAACCGCCAGCAGCTCATGGACCTCATAGGAGCCGAGGGTCTCAGGACCATCGACTCCATGAAAGCTGACGCCGCGAGGAACCTCTACCCCAGCGCAGCAAGCGTATACCAGTGGCTCGTCTACCCCTCAGGAAGTGGCCTCGCCGCGGCGCAACTGGGCCCTGATAGGATCCAGGTTGATAGCATCATCAACATCGTCGAGGTGATGCTCAGAGACCGCAGCAAGAAGGTCATAGACCGCGTCAGCACTGACTCGCTTGTAACCAAGTACTGGCCGCCGACCGGCGACCGAGTCGAGGTCAAAGCCCTCGTCGAGGGCTTCTATAGGCGTCCCGAGATCGAGGTCGTCACCAAGCCTGTGAGGATCTACGAATCCATAAGAGAAGCAGTAAACGAGGGTAAGCTCGTCTACACCTACGGTGAATCTACCGTCTATCAAGAGGAGAACTTTGAGCCGCGGGATGAGGGCTTCCTAACACGCAACCCCGAACTCTCCACCGTAGAGATAAAGGCAGAGGACACGGATGGCGCGCAGCTAAGAGCACAGCTCATCATCGACGGCAGAGATCAGGCGTCGGCGCCCTACCTGAAGGTCGACCTGAGGTCACAGAGGCATCGGATCCGTATAATCATCCCCTCAGGCTACGAGTTCACCGGCTGGAGCGACAGCATCACCTCGGAGGAACGGGAACTGTCCTGGACACACAACGCCGTCCTCACAGCGTCATTCAGGATACCCCCGCCGCCCCCCGTCGAGGAGGTCGAGCTCAGCGTTTACGCGGTCGACGTTAAGGCGAACCAGAGGCTCGAAGCCCACTTCAGCGTAAACGACGACACGTACCAGACACCCAAGACCCTCAAGGTCAGAAAAGGAAAAACCCTGAGAATCACACTGCAGCCGCCGAAGGGCTACATCCTCGAATCCTGGAGCGACGGATATACCTCAGCGAGCAGACAACTCCCCGCCGAAGTCGACACAAACATCACAGCTCGGCTGGCGCCCATCCAGCCCGGCGCAGTCAGCCTAACGGGCAGCGGCGAGATAAGGGACGTAGTCCCCGAGATCCGCACACACCTCACGCGACAAGCCAAGGAGGTCCGCATCACCTTACACTTAAGCACATCAGACTTAACTCGACTCTACGGTGCACTCACGATGCTCTACCCACAGCAATACGCAATAGATCTCAGCGCCGAGGCCGCACAGGGCAAACCCCTCGAAAACCTTCACATCACCGTGCAGGCAACGAACGATAAGCAGGGAGACGTCAAGACCCTCCTCACCCAACTCCGAACCTTCCTAGACCACGGTGATGTAACCCTCTACAAGAAGGAAAACGACTTCAAGCCCCTGAGCACAATGATAAACGAAACCGCCCTGTCAGCCCTGGAGAAGACCGAGGGAACCATAACCTACAGGATAATAGCCCTGAGCGACGCCTCCACCCCCCAGCCCACCAGGAGCCTGCAGGGCGCACTGAAGGAGTTTAAACGAGGCGAGTGACATGTCGACGCCACTAGACCAGAAGATTAAGCGTGTCTTCCCCGATGAGACCGTGAACAAGCGCCTCGCACGCATCCAAGTGCTCAGCCGCCTCCCCAAATTCATCAGTGAATACGCGGTCAAGGAACTCGTCGATGAGCGCGAGGACCCCTCAGCGATGGCGACACTAGGTAACTTCGTCAAGCAATTCTACCCCGAGCCCAAGGAGAGGAACCGGGTCCTATACGAGATAAAGGAGCATGGAAGCTACACACTACTCGACGAGTTCAAAGTCACTGTCGACCTGAAGGCCGAGGCAACGAAGGTTGAGATCCCGAGCCTCGGCATACGAGACGCCATGATAGTGCCCAGCGTCCTAACCGAGCACAAGAACCTCCTCGAGTCAGGAATGTGGGGGACAGCAAAGCTCAGCTACCGCCCCAGCGTCCTCGACGACGACGAGGGAACCGGACAGACCCCCGTCCTCATCACCGAGTTCAGCCCCCTACAGTACAGCAACATAAGCCTAGCCGACTATAAACTCCGCAGGGAGCAATTCACACTCCCGGAGTGGATCGACGTCCTGATTCAGACCCTCGGGATGAACCCCGAGGCATATGATGACAGAAGCAAGCTCCTCTACATCAGCCGAATCATACCCCTCGTAGAGAACAACATCAACCTGATGGAGCTCGGGCCCCGGGCCACTGGGAAGAGCTTCCTCTACAAGAACATCAGCTACTACATCCGACTCTACAGCGGAGGCCAGGTCAGCCCCGCCGTCCTCTTCTACCACGGAACATTCAGATCCCTCGGCGACATAGGCACCAGGGACCTCGTGGTCTTCGACGAAGTCAGCCGCATAGACTTCAAGAACGCCGACGAGATCATGGGCAAGTTCAAGGACTACATGGAGAGCGGCTCCTACGAGCGAGGGCAGCTCAAGGGCGCCCAGAGTACGTGCAGTATCATGTTTCAGGGCAACATCGAGATCGATGGCAAGGTACCTACTGAGGACTTCAGCGAGGTCATGCCTGAGTCTATGAAGAACGACTCCGCTTTCACCGAGCGCCTCCACGGCATGATCCCCGGTTGGGAGATCCCAAAGATCGGGCGAAGCGAAGTTCACCTCTGCAACGGCTACGGCCTCGTAACTGACTACTTCTGCGAGATGATGCATGAACTCAGGAAGGAGAGCTTCATGCCGCACATCCAGGCGAAGGTCGGTATAGACGCAGACGGTGGAGACATATCAATAAGAGACCAGAGAGCCATCTACCGCCTAACCAGCGGGATGATGAAGCTGCTCTCCCCAAACGACAGCCTGGACCCTGAGGCCCTCGAGCTATCAGCTAGGCTAGCCGTCGAGTACAGGCAGAGGATCCATGACTGGCTCTGCACAATCTCCCCTGGGGAGTACCACAAGAAGACCATAACTTACACGATAGGGGCGAGCTAACTTGAGGGGAGACTTGCTCAACAAACTCATCGGCGACCCAGACCCGATCCCAGCCATCATAGACTACATCGACGTCGAGTACTCCCCACTGATACAATTAAATGACTTAAACGCGTCATACGACCGGCTGGAGGATCAATTATCCTCACTGGAACTCTGGCTGCATGAAGCTTGGGGGCACGACTTCTACAAGACCCTGATAACCACGCCAGAGAAGTGGGCGTTAACAAAGGCATTCGAGGAATCCAAGCCACAGGGGAGTAACATCCTAATCAGCGACGGATTCAGCCTAAGGGAACTATTGGTGTTGAAGAGGGCCTTCGGCGATAGACTGAGCTACAAAGTTGGTAGAAGCCCGGTGCCGACCACTACTCAAAGTGCGGCTAAGCAGTTCTTTAAGGTGGATAACCTAACTGATGCTTTCAACAGTGAGAGGCTAATAATGGGTGAGAGGTGGAGAGGAAAAGTCATCACTTCGATCTTGAGTCCACCTCAAATAGGCGTCTCTACAAGCAATATGCTCCTCACTCAGTTCCCAGATGCACCGCTCACCGGAGCAGTAGCCCATAGGACGACCCAGGTTCAAGACGTCGCCACCGTGATGGCGCTACTAATTGACCTCATAAGGGGCCTCGCAACTCATAGCCCACTCACGATCACGGGGGACCATGGCTACATCTACCTCGGCCCAAACCCCCAGAGCTACATGTGGAAATACATCAAAGCCGAGAGAACTGGGGGCAAATACGGGGACGATGGCCTTCAATTAGACGACTGTACTGTCGCTGTGGGTAGAAGCCACGTCAACGCGACCATTGGAGGCAACACCTTCATAACGCATGGCGGCGTAAGCCTCACCGAATCCATCGTACCCGTAGTGACGATAAAACCGGGTAAACTGCAATGATCGAGTACAGACTAACCACGACGAAGAAACCAGCACTGATCCTTGCCAAAATAGACGAGGGCAGACGGGTAACCCTCGCTGAGTTGGAGGGCCCCCGGGTCTCACTGCTAAAGCAAAAGATAGTCCCATCTCTTCAGATCAAGCAATATAGATCTTGGAGGGACGGCCGGATAGCATACAGGGTGGAGGAGGACTCGGCCATCCGATTATTCATCGCGATGAGGATGATCATAGGAGTCCGAGACGAGAAGAGAGTCGAGAGATTAGTCGAAGCAGCCAGATCCATGGATCGAGGCGAGACGCTCAGCTGGTACAGCCTCTACCTGAAGCTTGGTTTCAGGGCGGTCGCAGCCATCAGGGCGGCATATAATTAATAGCAGACCGAGGAGAGGCTACTTCCTGTCCTCTTCCTTGAAGTCCTTCATTAGCCCGCCGAGGCTGCGTATGGGTGGTCCTGGTGGAGTCACCTTCCCCTTGTGTTTGTTGAAGCCATCTATGAGCTTCTGATCAACCTCTCTCCCTAGGACTTCCAGCGAGTGTTCCCTTGCATACTCTAGAGTAAGCTCCGGGTAACCGGCCCCAGCTCCATAGTCTAGAGCATTATGGAGTTGCTGGAGGAAGCCCCTGATCAGGCCTCGATTCATGTAGCCCATGAACTCCAGCAACTCAGGCTGAACAGGATACGAGGCGTAGGGTGCCTCGCCGACCCTGAAGCGTCTAAAGTACTCCTCAGCTAAACTGATCGCCGAGTCACCCTTTGTATCTAAGATCATGACGTTGATGCGATGGATGGCGTCTAAGGGTGCAACTCCAAGCATATCCTGGGCCGCCGGTATCTTCAGACTAGTCTCGGAGTTTGGGTGAAGGGTTACGAAGAGGATCGCCTTGCCGGCCGACGCGCGTATGATACTCTTCATCTCGAGGGCGAACTTACCCATGCTTGCCTTCGAGGTACCCATGACCATGTCCTCGAACTGGTCGAGGAAAACGTAGTGTCGTTTGTAACCAAAACAGTCGAGGAACTTGAGGCAGGCTTCGTAGAGATCTATGGGGTCCACAGATCTACCCTTTATGGACTCTAGGAACTCCGTCGGCTCTGATAGATAGTTGCTGGTTAGAGTAAGCAGGACCCGGTTTCCGGTCTTAACCCTTGTAGCGAGCCAGGCGGCGAAGACCTCGGCTACCTTCTCACTGTCCCTAGTATGTGTGTACCTGCTCAGAGGCAGTTTATCGGGAGGGGTGGGGAAATCCGCGAACAGTCTCTCAACAGCATCGGGCGTGAGGAGGGGATCACCCTTAGAGCGACTATATTCTGTGAACGCTGCCTTGAAGGCTCTCCACAGGTCACCGCAGCAATGCCACTGCTCCACCACCTTACGCACCGCGTCCCTCGGCTTATCCTTCTCATCACACTTGACGTAGATGCACGTGGACCCCTCTTCACCCCGGAGGGTCTGAAGCTCGTGGATCATCAGAGCAGATTTCCCGATCCCCCTGTCAAACTCTATCCCGGACAGGTAGATCACGTTCACGCCCTGCCCTGTCTTCTTCCTCAGGTCCTCAATCTCCTTCCTGAAGATCCCCTCATGGAATATCCCGCCGTTGACCCGTATGTCGCTGCTTAGAGGGTCTATCACCGCGGTCTCGGGGAACGGGTTATCGCTCAGATAGTACCTCGAGTAGTCATCCATCCTCTTCACTTCCTAACGATCTTTAGGTAGACCACATACCTCCCCCACTCGTTCTTTGGAGGTAGGCTCTTCAACATGCTGGCCGAGTCCTGCTGATAGGGGAGTACACCCTCCGACCAGATAACATGTAATGACTCATCCCAATCCACCATATTCATCGTCTCGGAATCGAATTGATCATCCCTTATCCTCAGAGCGGCACATACCTGCTCCCTGACTAAGGAGTAGAAGATTGGTGAACCGGGGACGCCATTTGCCAGGGTTATATAGGAGTCCCAGAGAGCCGCCTTGAACTCATTTCGCTTAACCCTATTCTGGGTCGCGAACAACCATCTACCTCGATGATTTAACCTGAACAAATAATCCCCCTGAGGGGAGTTTTCCGTAACTGCACACGTGGAGTAAACATATTGACGCCGATCGGCTCCCGAGCCAGTGACGTACCAATTAATGAGACCAAGGCGGGTTCCGACGTCCCTCACGGTGTCGAATGAAACCTGATCGATGTTGATACCAATCTTTGTAATCTCAGGTCTAATTGGAGGTTTATTCTGCAGTGGTAGAACTGCTTCATCCTTTCCTAACCTGTTTAGCGCTAGAACTATTGCCGAAAGGTGAGGATAGGCCTCGCTGTAGGCCTCGCCAAGAATCCTCATCCTGCTTTTTTCATCAGCCTCGATGTAGGTTCTCCCTTTATCCAATAATCTAATCTTTAACCCAATTTTTTCGATGAAGCCAAGATCTTTACCGAGCCTGAGACAATATTCCTGGAGCCTCACGGCTTCAGTTATCTTCTTCTGGTATGGCTTTCCTCGGCCGAGAGCCAGATTCTTCTCCAACTCAAAGTTCTTCTTCCTCTCACCAATCGCTGCTTCTAATTCCTTTTTTTCCCAGCCCTTGCTTACGCCGTCGAGGAAAGCATCCAGGTACTCTACCCTTCTCACAACTGGTATGGTCCTCAATGTAATGGGAAGAACTTCAGCCATCCCTGTACCTCCCGCACAAATAACGATACTCCTCTAG
>Ga0315288_10005787_pt1 | contig 15706 bp, 10 predicted proteins | sample YL17G11_20_MG_FD_203454 | JGI IMG/M metagenome (GOLD analysis project Ga0315288, IMG submission 203454) | Sediment microbial communities from Yellowstone Lake, YNP, Wyoming, USA - YL17G11_20 | ecosystem: Environmental > Aquatic > Freshwater > Lake > Sediment | place: USA: Wyoming | collected...
TGTCGGCCTCGGCGGGCGCGTCGAGGATTTCCTCGAGCGCGCTGATTCTGCCTTTGGTCTTTTTGACTTTTATTGCGCCGCCGCCCAATAGTGCGACGCCGGCGGAGTCGTAACCGCGATATTCGAGCCGCTTGAGGCCTTCAATGAGGATCGGCTGAGCGACTTTCTTGCCGAGATAAGCCACTATTCCACACATTTTTGCGTTCCTAAATCAAACAAGACTCCCGGCAGTTTAATCGGCAGGAAAGGCGGGCGGCAGAAGAAGACAATGCCGAAAAAATGGAAAAAAGTCAGCGCATCATTTCTTCTTAATCGGCCTATAAAATATTCTGATTTGACGAGGGCGCCTTTATGTCGTTTAATTCGCGTTATGATAGTGATTATAGACTACAACATCGGCAACGTCAAGAGCGTGTGCAACGCGTTTCGGTATATCGGCTGCGAGGTGGAGCTGAGCCGGCGGGCCGGGGCCATCAGGGATGCCTGGGGGCTTGTTCTGCCGGGAGTGGCTGCGTTCGGGTATGCCGTCAGCGCGTTAGGCTCCGCGGCGGAGCTGGTGAAGGAGGCCGCGCTGGGCGGCAAGCCGCTGCTCGGGATATGTGTCGGCTACCAGATGCTTTTTGACCAGAGCAGCGAATACGGTCTGCATAAGGGTCTTGGGCTGGTGCGGGGCGAGGTGGCGGCGATTCCGGCGGGGCGGGTCATACCGCACATGGGGTGGAACTTGGTGGGGCTGCCGGGGGATATGGATTTGTTTGCCGGCCTGGGGGACGCGAGGCATTTTTACTTTGCACATTCTTACTGTGCAAAGGTTGCCGATGAGGAAGCGAGAGTGGCTTATGCGGACTATGGGTTTGAGCTTGCGGCGTCGGTGCAGAAAGGCAATATCTATGGGGTGCAGTTCCACCCGGAAAAGAGCGGCAAGCAGGGGCTGAAGGTCCTGCGGAATTTCTATGATATTTGCGAAAAGCTATGCTGACCAGAAGAATCATCCCGTGTTTGGATGTTAAAGACAATCGCGTGGTTAAGGGAGTGAATTTCCTCAACCTTAGGGATGCGGGCGATCCGGTGGAGCTTGGCGCTCGCTACAGCGAGGAGGGGGCGGACGAGCTTGTGTTCCTGGATATCACGGCGACGATTCGGTCCCGCAAGACGATTGTGGAGCTCGTGGAGAAGGTTGCGGAGAAGGTGTTTATTCCGTTTACTGTGGGCGGGGGGATACGGACGGTCGAGCAGATTGATGAGCTTCTGCGAAGCGGGGCGGATAAGGTCTCGGTGAATACGGCGGCGGTTGGGAATCCGGAGGTGCTTGCCGAGGCGGCTGTGCGTTTCGGGAATCAGTGCGTTGTGCTTGCCATCGATGCTCGAAGGTCGAAAGACAGGGCGGGGAGGTGGCAGGTATGCGTGAAGGCGGGGACCGAGCCGACGGATATTGACGTTGTCGAATGGGCGGCCAGGGGCGAGGAATTGGGCGCAGGCGAGATACTATTGACGAGTATGGACGCCGACGGGACCAGGGCGGGCTACGACAACGAATTGAATAAGGCGGTGAGCGACGCGGTGAATATCCCGGTGATTGCATCGGGCGGGGCGGGGACGCTCGAACACCTTTACGACGCCATTGTCCAGGGCGGGGCCGATGCGGTGCTGATGGCCTCTATCACCCACTTCGAGAATTATACGATCAGGCAAATGAAAGAATACCTCCGCGACCGCGGGATTCCAATGAACCTCTGATTCTTCGTAACCGTTAGGGAGTTCCCAGCAAGTTCTCGCCCAACCGTCGTCGGCACAACGACCCAGCTCAAAGTCCTCAAGCAAATCAGAACAAAGAAATTTCCGCCCCAAGCTACTTAACTTTGCTCGCCAATTCGTGTATTCTACGTGGGATTATATGTGGTCCCGAAATTGGTCGGGCCGATCAACGGACGCTGTTGGAAGTCCCAATGAAACCGACAACGAGCGGCAAGAAAGGGGCAATAGATCGCCTGTGGTAAGCAGGCGAGCATAAAAAGACTCCTCTGGGAAAGGAATCCTCACTATGTCAAAGACAAAGCGGCTGAAACGCAAGCGCAAGCTCCGAAAAATGGACAACATCCGCCGGATGGCCCTGAAAGGAAGCTCAGGGCTGATGTCCGGCGCGCACAAACTGATGAAACGCATGTCCCGCGACCACCTCGATGTCCTTCAAAACATAGAGTTCGCCCTAATCACATGCTACCGCGACGACCACAGCATTGACGACCGGTTCGTCGCCGACGCCCTGCAAGCGGTCATCAATGACACCATCCCGGAGGACCCGCACGCCAAAACATTGAACGACGCCCTGGAGAACATCCGACTGCTGCGCAGCGACGTTCCGGATGACGTCTGGCGGGACGGCCTGCGAACCGTCCTCCAGTCCGTCCACAGGCACTCCGACCGCAGACCCGGCGCAACGGGCTATCTTGACTTCGCTTCTGATTTCCTTCCATGACTGCCGCAAGAAAACGCAAAAGGCCAACAGCGCTGTGCTGTATGACCACGACAGATACCGCAGCCTTTTACTCGAAGGCCAAGCTCTGGACAAACACAATGAAGAAGCTGTCAATCGCCGCAACCGTTTCAATCATCGCTTGCTTTGCCTTTGCGCCGGTCAGCGCAGCTCTTGCAGAGGGGCACTCTCCAGCCGAATCCGCCCGCCCGCCGATTCAACCGGCCAACTACACCGACGGCGCGACAATTCGCCACCCCGTCCCCCTCATCCGAGGGACTCTGGCCGACCCAAACGCCGATTCGGTCACGATTATCAACGAATCGTCGAACCTAAGCACCCGAAGAATGGAGGGCTTGGCGCACAAAGGCAATTTCAAGGTCCTCACCGAGCTTGTCCCCGGCCCCAATAGACTGCTCATCCGCTCAGGCAAAAATGAGCTTGCCCTGACGCTGAACTACAAGCCGCAGACCAACCCATACGTCGTCCGCATCTTCTACCTCACCGACAACACGGGCGCCGCCGAATACCAGACCCCCGTCGAAAACGACCCGCAGGACTACCGCGACAAGCTCGACACCGCAGCCAAATTGATGCAGACCTTCACCGCCGAGCGAATGTACGACCTCGGCTTTGGACGAGTGACCTTCAATCTCGATCTCGACGAAGAAGGCCGCGTCAGCGTCCACATTCTCAAGGCTGACGACCCAGCCGAGCGCTACCACAAGATGGACGGCCTGGCCCTCTGGGATTACGCAGGGCAACTGATTCGACGCCAATATCCCAGCCGCCGAGCCAAGGACCTCGTCATCCCCGCTTTCACCCGCTTCGACCCGCAAACGAAAGAAACCTACGCCCACACCGCACTCGGCGGCGGCTCGCTCGCCCTGTTCGGCGGCGCCAACCTCTTCACCTGGCCCAGCACCATCGCCGACGCACAAAAGACCTTTATGGACACAACAATCATCGACACCACTAAGTTCTTCAGCGACTCCGTCGGAAGGCACACCTTCTGGGCCACCGCATCCACGACCATCGGCGCTGCCCTGCACGAGTTGGGGCACACCTTCGACCTGCCCCACAGCACCCTCCCGCACGACATTATGACCCGCGGGTTTGACATGTTCAACCGCGTCTTCACCCTTGTTGAGCCTCCTCATGCCCACCAGGACAAGTCTTACGAATTCAACGAAAGCCAGATCGCCCGCTGGGACCCGCCCAGCGCCGCTTATCTGAAATTCAACCGGTGGTTCGCCCTCGACGAGAAAGACTACAATGAGCAGGACAAAATCGTCGTCACAGCCGACGATGACTCCCGCGCCATCCGGGTCTGCTCCGACAACGGCATCGGCGGCATCATCATCGCGACCGAGGCAGGCGCCGCCGCCGCTGTGCCTATCGACTACAGCCGGCCCCTGCCCCGGCGGGTGGATGTCCCTATGGCCGAATTTGCAAAATACTCAACCGGCCAGAACCCCGTCCTGCGAATCATCGACAGCCAGGGGCTCACAAAGACCATCTCTCTCGCCGATTTAATGCCCGGCCCCTTCGTCCGCTCCTGGCGCTTCGCCTCTCTCACCGCCCCCTGGAATGACGCCGGCTCCTTCGCACCCATCGACGACAAAAAGCTCCATGACATCGCCGTCTCCGCCGCAGCCGCCGAACTCTCAACCTCCGAAACCGCTTACGTCGATTTCCTGACCCGCTTCACGGATGGTCCGCGAGAAAACACCGCCGCATACGTCGTCCGCACTTTCATTAGCGATGAGCCGCGCGAAATCCAAATCTTCACCGGCAGCGACGACGCCCTGCGAGTATGGCTGAACGGCAAGCTCATTACCGAAGTCCTGACCCTCCGCCCCGCTGCAATAGACTCGGAATCCGCCGGCGCCCGGCTCGCCGCCGGGCAGAACACCCTAATCGTCGAAGTCTCGCAGGCAGCAGGAGGCTGGGGCCTGTACCTCCGCATCGCCGACGAAAAGGGCAGCGACCTGATCCTCACCGACGACGGCAAAATCACCGAACTCAACACGCCGCCGCCACGCGCTAAGTAGCCGCAACGACGAACCTGCGTCCAGGGCGATTGCATCTAAATTTACGATTTGGCGTTTTTGGTTCAGAAACAAGGGTCGATGAGATCATCCTGTAACCTGCACTGCAAGTGAAGCCGCGTTTATGCGCTCAAGAAACGCGATTTCCATTTAGATGCGTTTGCCCTGAACCTGCGTCTCTGCCGCTTGCCTTATCGCCCCGGGCCGTGTATGCTTGTTGCCTGTCTGCTCGTCCGCGGCAATGCGCTTTGCAGATGGAACCCGGCGACAAGAGGCATTCGCCCCCGAAAGGATGTGTATGAATATCAAGGCCGCCTTGAAATCCAGGCAAGCCAAATGGATTACAACCGCCATCATACTGTTGGCTAACGCCCTGCTGTGGATTATCCCAGGCAACGTCGCCTATCTCATCGCCCAGAACCGCGATGTCCTGCTCAGGCGATACAGCCTCGGCCACTTCACGGCCCTGTTGTTCCTCATTCCAATCAGCGCCGCAATGCTGTATCTGACCTGGGCCAACGACAGAAACGAAAGAGAGCGCAGGTTCAAAGTCATCGCCATATCCCTCTGCGTCCTTGTTTCACTGATAGTTATGGACATTGTCGCGCGCCTCGTCCTTCCCAGACGATACGTCGCCGAGCAGGCCTATTTTCACCGCCCCCCCAACACCGTCCAGGCAGGCACCGCAAAAGACGTCCCCCAAGAGGCATTCCTCTATCCCAGGACCCCGCCCGGCCACCCCGACATCAAATACACTCTAACCGCCGACAAAAGGGGCTTCCGAAACAAGACCGACCTCGAACAATATGACGTCGTTGTCCTGGGCGACTCATTCGCCGAAGGTTCCTGTGTCACCGACGACGACACCTGGCCCGCCCTGCTCGCACAAGAAAGTAATCTGACGGTCTATAACCTCGGCATGTCGGCCGGCCACCCCGGAACCTACTTGGAGACCCTCAAAAAATTCGGCCCTGAACTATCTCCTAAGATTGCCCTTTGCCTGCTCTATGAAGGAAATGATTTCCGCGAAAGCAACTTCGAGAAAACCAACAGCCTCTCAAACCAAATCGAGGACTATTTCAAGACATCGCCGCTCCGCAATGCACTCAAAAATCTTTTGATCCGCTGCTTTGCCTCGAAGACCCCCAAGCCGCCGGTCCGCAGCGCAGATGACCCCAGAAACGCCGCGATGTGGGTCGAGACCACCGGCAAGACTTTGGCCGCGATCTTCTGGCTGCCCGTATCCGTCCCCGAAGGGCCGAACGGCAAATACTACACATTCAAAGTCAAAAGCCTCCTGGAGCACTTTGTCACTGACCGGCAATTCCTCAGCGAAAAAGGCGTTAAGAAGACCTTCGCAGCCCTCCGCGATATCAAAAGAATGTGCGCCGAAAAAGGCATCCGCCTGATAATCGCTTATGCCCCCGACAAGACTCACGTCCTGCTGCCGCTTATCACCAGGACGGTTTCGCCGGAGCAGCTCCGCGCATTTATGGCCCTTAGGGAAAAGAATCTCCCTCCCGCCGACAAATTGCTCGATGTCCTCCTGCCCCGGCTCGATGTTCAGGAATCCGCCGTCCGGGATTTCTGCCGCACCGAATCAATCGAATTCATCAGCCTTACCGAACCATTGCGCCGGATAATAGCCGAAGGCGCCCAGGCCTATTTCACCTACGACCAGCATTGGACGCCCCTTGGCCACAAAATCGTCGCAGAAACCCTCGCCCAATACCTCCAGACTGGCGGCAAGGCGTCAAATCAGTGAGTCTCGTTTGCGTTATGGGTCAGTTATGGGTGGCGAGCCCTGTGGCACGGCCATCTTGGCCGTGCGTCGCACGGGCTTCCAGCCCGTGTCTTGTTCAAAAACCACCCGAAACTGACCCCTTACTCGTTTGGCCGGATTTATCTTGCAGTTTCTCATTTGGAAATCAAAATACATGATACCGTATAAATAGCTAATTTGTCCCTGGGATAGCTTCGCTTATCATTCGAGGTGAATGCAATGAACCAACGTACAGTAACTCTCGCAAGCATCGCGGCGCTCAGTCTTCTACCTGTCTGTGGTTGCAGACAGCTCAAGCTCGCCGATACGGCCGGGCAGCCCCAGGCCGCCGATTCGACTACCCTCAAAGCCGTCTTCGCCGACCCGCCCCGCCAATACAGCTCCGCACCGCTCTGGGTCTGGAACGATATGCTCACCGAAGAGCAAATCATCTCAACGATGCGCGACCTCGCCACCCAGAAGGTAAAGCAGGTTTTCGTCCATCCCCGCCCCGGCCTGATGACGCCCTATCTGTCCGACGACTGGTTCAGACTCTGGAAGGTCGCCCTGAAAGAGGCCGAGAAGCTCGATATGAACGTATGGATTTACGACGAAAACTCCTACCCCTCCGGTTTCGCCGGCGGACTCGTACCCGAAGCGATGCCCGAATCCCGCGGCCTCGGCGTCCACTTCGCCGAGGTCAAGCAGGCGCCGAAGCTCGCAGACGACGTACTCGCCGTCTATAGCCTGACCGACGAGGCCTTCGAGAACGTCACCGAAAAAGCCAGAGCCGGCCAGCCCCTGCCCGAAGGCCGATACCTCGTTGCCTCCATCCGCCTAGCGCCCACCGGCGGCTGGTTCGGCGGAAAGTTCTACGTCGATCTGCTGCACCCCGGCGTAACCGAAAAATTCATCGAAATTACGATGGAGGCATATCGCCGCGAGCTGGGAGACCATTTCGGCAAACGCCTGCCCGGCTGGTTCACCGACGAGCCGCACCTCGCGCCCGCCGGCGGACTGCACTGGTCAGCTAACCTCCGCGCCGACTTCAAAAAACGCTGGGGATACGACCTGATCGACCATCTGCCCAGCCTTGTGCAATCCATCGGAGACTGGAAGCGCGTCCGCCACAACTATCAGCAGCTCCTCCTCGAGCAGTTCATCGACCGCTGGGCCAAACCCTGCTACGAGTATTGCGAAAAGCACAATCTCGAATTCACCGGCCATTACTGGGAGCACGGCTGGCCCGACGCAAGCCACGGACCCGACAATATGGCTATGTACGCCTGGCACCAGCGACCCGCCATCGATACCCTTATGAACCAGTATAGCGAGGAGACCAATGCACAGTTCGGCAACATCCGTGCAGTCCTCGAGCTCTCCAGCGTCGCCAACCAGCTCGGCAAAAAACGAACGCTCTCCGAAGCTTATGGAGCCGGCGGCTGGGACCTCCGCTTCGAAGATATGAAACGCATCGGCGACTGGCTCTACGTCCTCGGTGTCAACACCCTCGACGAGCACCTCTCATATATCACAATCCGAGGCGCCAGAAAAAGAGACCACCCCCAATCATTCTCATACCACGAGCCCTGGTGGCCCGATTACCACACCATGGCCGCCTACTTCACCCGCTTATCCGCAGCACTCTCCACAGGAGAGCAGGTCAACTCAATACTAATCATCGAGCCGACAACAACAGCCTGGATGTACCAGACCGACGCCAATCACCTCAACAAAATCGGCAGCGAGTTTCAGAATCTACTAACCACGATGGCCAAAAGCCAGGTCGAGTTTGACCTCGGCTGCGAGGACATTATCGCACGACACGGCTCCGTCAGCGGCCCGGCCCTCAAAGTCGGCCAACGCGCGTACCAAATCATCATCCTCCCGCCCTTAACTGAGAACCTCAACGGCAAAACGACCGAGCTCCTCGAAGCGTATGCCAAAGCAGGCGGAAAAGTCCTCTGCTGCGGCGCACCGCCGACACTTATCGACGGACAACCTTCAGACCGCTCCGCAAAGGCATCGGAAAATCCATCGTGGAAGCGGGCAGAGACCTCGGCCCTCATCCAAATCCTCCTCGATGAATCGAAAGACGGCTTCGCCGTCCGCACCGCACCTAACGATAAAGGCGTCCTTTTGCATCACCGCCGCAGATTGAAAGACGGTGAATTGCTCTTCCTCACCAATACGAGCATCGATTCGCCCTCATCGGGCGTCATCGAGTCCTGCGCCCGCAGCGCCCAGCAGTGGAACCTCGAAACAGGTAACATCGCCCCCTACCAGTTCGCACTCAGCGTCTCCGGCATAAAGGCCGATTTCAAGCTGCCACCCTGCGGCAGTCTGTTACTGTTCCTTTCCAGCAAGTCCGCTGAACCCGCAGCCAAAGATGCGCCCAAGACAACGCTGATCCCGGCAATCGCCAAACCTACCGTCAAACGCATCGCGCCGAATGTCCTGACAATAGACTTCGTCGATATTACCGCCGGCGGCGAAACCAAAAAGAACATCTACTTCTACCGCGCAAATCAATTCGCCTTCCAAAAGAACGGTATGGACCGCAACCCCTGGGATTCCGCCGTCCAGTTCCGCGACGAGCTGATCACAAGAACATTCCCGCCCGGCAGCGGCTTTGAGGCTGCCTACCGCTTCACCATAGAAGGCAACGTCCCTAAACCTCTCCACGTCGTAATCGAACGACCCGACCTCTATTCCATCACCTGCAACGGCACGCCCGTCTCCGCACGGAAGGATTCGTGGTGGCTCGACAAGGCCTTCGGAAAAATCGACATTACCTCCGCCGCCAAATCCGGCGAGAATACCGTCACCATCAAGGCCTCGCCAATGACCCTTTACCACGAGCTTGAGTCCGCCTACGTCCTCGGCGACTTCTCACTAAAAGCCGCCGATTCCGGCTTCGTCATCGCCCCGCCGCAGCCGATCACACTCGGACGCCCCGACGCACACGTCACCGCGCCGGACGGCAGCGGCATGCGAGCTATCGGCTGGGACCGACAGGGCTGCCCGTTCTACGCGGAAGGCGTCTCATACAAACAGGAATTCATAATCGCTCAGACCGCCGGGGAATACTACGTCCGCCTGCCTAACTGGTACGGAAGCGTCGCCAGAGTCACGGTCAACGGCAGAGACGCCGGGCGCATCTACCGACAACCCTGGGAATGTGATGTCACTAAGTCCGTCAAAATGGGCCTGAACACCATCGAGGTCGTGGTCGTCGGCACACTCAAGAACACCCTCGGCCCCCATCACGGCAACCCGCCCCTCGGCTCTGCCTGGCCCGGAATGTTCCAAAACGGCCCCGAAACCGGCCCGCCCCCCGCCAACAACTACCACACAGTCGCCTACGGACTCTTCACGCCATTCGAACTCCACGCACAATGAATCCAAATACAAGCCCCAAGCGTAAGCGCCGGGATAAGAACCTATAACGATGGGTGGCAGCCTCAAGCGCAGCGCCCCGCCTGAGCCTGCTGAAGGCTTGGGGATGGCAAAGCTACAAAACCGGTGCAACCATCCCTAAAAAACCAACCAATTTCCCGGAAAATACATGACAAACAGACTAAAACCTGATGCCCTAAACCTTACAGATGCCGTCCTCAATTAGAATCGTAGGGTGTGCAACTTGTTGCACACGCCGAAAACTGATCAGTCATTCCTGCGAAGGCAGGAATCCAGTAATGTAGGGTGGGCTTCAGCCCACCAAAATTACTGTTTGGAGAACCCTATGCGAGATACGAAACGAACTCAACGAAAGGGATAAGTAAGTATGCCATTTTTTCACTTGATGTTCTTTTCCCGGACTGGGACAATGGATATTATTATCTGACCGATTCGTAATTGAGGATTAAAGAATGGCATTCACGATCTCAGCGGTGGATATTTTTTGCGGCGTCGGAGGTTTAACTCATGGGCTTATTAAAGCTGGCATCCCCGTAATTGCAGGCATTGACTCGGACGAGACCTGCAAGTATGCCTACGAGACTAACAACAACGCGTTGTTCATCAAAAAAGACATAAGAAATCTCAGAGCGAACAAAATTAAATCTCTTTTGGGAAAAGCGCATTTTAAGCTATTGGTAGGATGTGCACCTTGCCAATGCTTTTCTAAACACACACAGAAAAATAGAGCTAGAAACAAAGATGAAAAATGGAACTTGTTGTATTCGTTCTCGAACTTGGTAACGGAAGTAAAGCCCCACGTAGTTTCAATGGAGAATGTCGCCGAAATCAGAAAATATGAAGTATTCAAAGATTTCGTGAAAAAACTTGAGATATCCGGATACCGGGTATTTCATACAGTAGTCTATTGTCCTAATTATGGGATACCACAAAATAGAAGACGCTTGGTTTTGTTGGCATCTAGATTGGGGGAAATTAAGATCGTCCCCGAAACCCATCCACCGTCTCGCTATAGAACAGTGCGTGATATTATTAGTAAATTGGAAGATATAGAAGACGGGGAAACTTCTTCGAAAGATCCCTTACATAGAACCTACCGCTTATCTCCGATCAACAAGAAACGTATCGAACAATCGAAACCTGACGGCACCTGGCTCGACTGGGATAAAACGTTGCGAGCACCGTGCCACAAAAAAAACAGTGGTCGAACTTATAGCGCAGTTTACGGACGGATGTCTTGGAACAAACCTGCTCCGACGATTACTACTCAATTCTATTCGTTCGGGACAGGTAGATTCGGGCATCCTGACCAAGATAGGGCGCTTTCACTCAGAGAAGGAGCTCTCTTGCAAACATTTCCCAAGTATTATGATTTTATCGATCCCAACGGCAAGAACTCCTTTACAGTACTCGGGACTCACATAGGAAATGCCGTACCTGTCCGGCTTGGGCTGATAATCGGGCGCAGTATACTGAGACATTTAAAGGCGGCAGAAAACGACCGACCATAAAAATGTAACACGAAATCCCATTAAAAAAACACACAAAGGAATATTATGAAAAATAATAAACCTTTCACATTCGAAATCTCCTTAAGTGTTCTGAATCATTTGGGAAGAAACCTGTACAGAAGTTTTGCAACTGTTCTTGGAGAGGCGATCTCCAATTGTTGGGATGCGAATGCCGAGAACGTATGGATTTGTATTGATAAAGAAAAGAACAGCTTTTTTATAAAAGACGATGGCTTGGGTATGACTGCGGATGACTTCCAAAATAAGTTCTTGAAGATAGGATATTCCAAAAGAAAAGAAGGAAAAGTATCTCCCCATAAAAAAAGGCCATACATTGGTAGAAAAGGAATAGGGAAATTAGCATTGCTCTCGTGCGCAGATACAATAACCATTATATCGAAAATACATGGCGGGAGTTATATCGGCGGAGTTATTGATAATTCGGGTTTGGATCAAGCCATAACCGAAGATTTGACGCCAAAGGAATATCAATTAGGAAAATTGGAGCAGGTTACTTTTAGTCAGTACACGAAAGACCACGACCAAGGCACTATTATTTATTTTGAGAATATCAAAGAAGGGATAAAACATAGCTTAGATTTTTTAAAGAAGATCATTGCTCTATATTTTCGGTTCTCTCTCTTGGATAAGGACTTCAATATATTTATTGGCGATGATGTGATTACTCATGAATGCTTGGACGATCTTGCCTCCAAAACGCAGTTTCTGTGGATAATAAATGATCTCCACGACCCGTATATTAAAAATCTTCAGGGAAAATTTGTTCCAAAGGAAGAAAAACAACTTAACGTAGAAGGAAATATCCAAGGATTTATTGCCTCTGTTGAAAAGCCAAGATACCTCAAAATAATTACAACTGATGAAAGGGTCGGAGTCGACCTTTTTGTCAATGGACGATTGAGGGAGAGGGATATTTTAAAGCACATTCCTACCGCGAGGGTAGTCGAAAGTTACTTATACGGACAAATTCATTTTAACGATATGGACGATGATGTGGAGAGATTTACTACTGGTCGTGAAAGCATCGTTGCTGATGATCCCAAATATAGGGAGCTTCTGGATACCTTAAGAAATAAAGTTATAAGTAAAATCCTTACCGATTGGGATATTTGGAGAGGAAAACATAAATTTGATGGTGATCCAGAAAATGCGCGTATCTCTAAAAAGGCAAGAAAAGCAGAAGAATTATACAACGCAGTTTCAGAAGAATATGCTCTTCCCAAAGATTCGAAAAACAGGAAAACGGTAGATGGTTGGGTTAACGATTTGAGTGGTGACGCAGCATATAACTTTGCATCATATGCGGAATGCTTTATTTCCGAAAATCTAATCAGGAAATATATTCATGCTAAAAATATTCCGTTGTCTCGCGAGGCCAAGGATGAAGTACAATCGCGGAAGGATAATGAAATCCAACACAAAAACAAGGGTAATCTAAGTATAGATATAAGAAAAACACCTACCGATTCAACTTATTTATCCATGGATTACTTGGCAAATTTAGTCGATAAAAAAGATCCTCTTAAAGAGGCTTGTCTTTCAAGAGATGCAAACGAGTATAAGCCAATTAGAGACGCTCTTGCGCATACAGCTCTTTTGACTGATGTAGCAAAACAAAAGTTAACGACAGTCTATGAAAACATAAAAGGAAGAATAAGGGCACTATTGTCTGGTAATAAATAGAAAACCATGGCGGATATTTATGATAAAGTCAAACGTAGCGAAATAATGTCTTGCGTCAAACATGCTCGCACCGCGCCTGAAGAAAAAGCTGCCGGTCTTTTAAAAAAACTCGGAATAAAATATCGTCGCAATGTAAAATCCCTGCCCGGCCAGCCTGACTTCTTAATAAAATCGGCAAAAACAGTCATATTCGTTCATGGCTGTTTCTGGCATGCCCACAGTAATTGTAAGTTAGCGAGACGCCCCAGAAGTAATAAGGCATTTTGGGTTCGGAAGGCGATTGACAACAAACGGAGGGACCAACGTAAAAATCGGTTATTAAGACAGCAAGGATGGCATATATTGACAATATGGCAATGTAGTCTCCGGCAGCCGGATAAAGTCTCACGCCGAATAGAAAAAATGTTGCTTCGTTCTTGTCCAGTAGTCAGCGCAAAGAAGAAAAAGCGGGGATAATTAAAGGTGTCCGGTACATTTTTCGGCTGCCCCTGTAAAGCTCTGGCCAGCAGGCCTGTTGAAAAACCCCGCAATTCGTTGTGCTTCTTCTGATTGACTACCCGCCCCTTTTCCTCAAGACCGCTTTTTTCCGCCAAATACGCAATACGAGATACCCGATACGCAATACGAGATATCCCCCCATCGCCCGCCAGGCGACCCCGGCGTAGGCGGATTTCCACAATCGACTCAACAATCCGCGTCAATCCGCGATTCGACTTTATAGTTCTTATCTCAACATCAACCACCCCTGTTTATCCGTGTCAATCAGTGCGAATCCGTGTCCGTTCTCTTTTTGCCTTCGTGTCTTCGTGGCCAACCCAATCTACAAAATCTGTGTTAATCCGTGAAAATCTGTGAAATCTGTGGTTAAAATTTCACTTGACATCTAACTCACTATATGATATAATACATATCTAACTAATAGAAGCTGAGTAGTAAATAGTCAATAATAAATAGTAAATATCGCAAGTCCGGAGGTTCAAATCATGACTACCGAAGCCAGAATCCACGCTAACCGTCTCAACGCCCAAAAATCCACCGGCCCCCAAACCCCTCAAGGCAAGGCCGTCGTCTCACAAAACGCCCTAAAGCACGGCCTGTCCGCCCGCCACGACGTAATCACCACCGAAAGCCAAGCCGACTTCGACCTCCACCGCGATGCCCTCCTCGCTGAACTCGACCCCCAAGGCCCAATGGAATCCATCCTCGCAGACCGCATCGTAAGCCTCTCATGGCGCCTAAAACGAGCCGACCTCATCCAAAACCAGGCAATCGACGCATTGCACGAGGAAAGCACCGCTAAACTATTCCCCGCCCTCGCCAGACTCCTCACTCCCGAGAATCAAGACCCCGCCCTAATCCTCGGCCGCATCGCACTAAAAGACTTCTCAAACGAAAGGGTCCTCGACCGTCTCTTAATGTACGAAAGAAGAATTGAGCACAGCCTGTACAAAACAACCCTCGAACTCCAAAGACTCCGCCTACTCCGAAACCTCGAACCTTCAGAACCAAATCTCGAACCCCAAGACCGCCGTTTAGCCGTCGTCGGCACGACGACGCACTCACCCCAAATTCAACCCCTGGAACCGCCCCAAAACCATCCAACATCAATCATCCTGCATCCAGCATCGAGCATCGAGTATCCAGCATCGAGTATCGAGTATCAAAAATCCAGCATCATTGCGCAAAACAAACCCAATTTCAAAATGGGTAAAATGACCATAAGTCCAGCAACAACAAAATCTTATCTCAATGAACAACAAACAATGAACAACGAACCTCATTCAAAACAAACCCAATCAAACCCAATTTCAAACGATCAAAGCCAAATCAAAGCCAATTTCAAACGGGGCGCCTACGCTGCTGGGCGTAGTGCCAACGCTACGTGGCACGAGTTCATGGACCAGATGAAGGGCAAATTCCTGAATTTTTGCAGCAAAAATAGTTTGACAGGGTCTGTGAATTAGGTAGAATATCAAGCTTTCAATAGTAAGTGGGAGCTTTTCTATGAAGAGCTTTATGGCGAAAAAGAGTGAAGTTGAGCAGAAATGGCTGCTTGTGGATGCCGACGGGGCCATTTTGGGCCGAATGGCTGCGAAAATCGCGCCTATACTGATGGGCAAGACCAAGCCGATCTATACGCCGCACGTCGATGTGGGCGATTTCGTGGTTGTGGTGAACGCTGAAAAGGTGAAAGTCAGCGGCAAAAAGGCCGAGGCGAAGGAATACGACTACTACACGCACTATCCCGGCGGACACAGGTACGTCAGTTTTGCCGATATGATGGCGAAAAAGCCTGAGAAGGTGATTGAGCTGGCGGTCAAAAGGATGCTGCCTAAGAGCGCGCTCGGCAGACAAATGCTGAAGAAGCTGAAGGTTTATCGCGGCCCGGAGCACGAGCACCAGGCCCAAAAACCCGAAAGAATAGAACTTTTTTGACAGGGCGGCGCTTGGCAGTGGACTGCTAAGCCCGGACCCGGAGAGAAATTGAGTTATGGCAGAGACCAAGACTGAGAATCCTACGGCCAAGGCGGGCTTGAAGGCCAAGGCGCCGCAGCCAGCAGCGGAACCCAGCACGGGGACCGCGGGGCCGGCCAAGAAAGGCCCCGATAAGGGCGGCTTCTATTGGGGCACCGGCAGAAGGAAAACCTCTGTGGCCCGCGTGCGAATCAAGCCCGGCAGCGGCAAATTGCAGATCAATAAAAAAGAGCTTGGGGAGTACTTCAAGAGAGAACAGGACAGAAACGCTGTTGTGGCGCCGCTCAAGGCCGTTGACAGGGAGAAGGCG
>Ga0315288_10005788_pt1 | contig 15704 bp, 12 predicted proteins | sample YL17G11_20_MG_FD_203454 | JGI IMG/M metagenome (GOLD analysis project Ga0315288, IMG submission 203454) | Sediment microbial communities from Yellowstone Lake, YNP, Wyoming, USA - YL17G11_20 | ecosystem: Environmental > Aquatic > Freshwater > Lake > Sediment | place: USA: Wyoming | collected...
GAACCTGTACGTGCTGACCTTCGCGGACCGATTTTTCCTCCGCCATTTTGGGACGCTGGGCGACGTCGGCGTCTACGCACTGGGATACAAGCTGGCGATGATCGTCGCCCTGCTCGTCAGTGGCCCCTTCGCCATGCTCTGGCAGTGGCACCAGTTCGAACTGGCCAAGCAGAAGGACGCGAAAACGCTTTACGCGCGGATTCAGCTTTACGTTCTTCTCGCCTCGGCGTTCGTGGCCCTGGGCGTGGCGTTGTTCGCGAAGGATGTGGTGCGGGTGATGTCTCCGCCAAGTTACTGGGCCGCGTCGCGAATCGTACCCCTGATCGCATTGTGTTACGTTTTGGAAAACGTGCGGGCGGTAGTGATGAGCGGAATCCTCGTCAGACAGGCGACACGCAGTCTGATTTGGATTGGGGCGGTGGTGGCTTCCTCCAACCTGCTGCTGAATTATGTTCTCATCTCGCGCTATATGGCGATGGGAGCCGCCGTGGCGACACTGCTCTCTTACGTTCTTAACCTGGCGCTTTGCTATCGGTCGGCGCAGAGTGTCTATCCGGTCCGCTACGAGTACGCGCGCAACGCCCTGGCGCTCGGCGCGGCCAGCCTGATCTGCCTGGCCAGCCAGTGGATTGAGTTGCCGCTTCTGCCCTCCATCCTTTTGAATACTTCACTGATGCTTCTTTATGCTGTGATCGCAGCGTGGATCTTGAACGAAGAGGAGCGCACGATGTTCCAGCAGATCGGGGTTGCCATTGCCAGCCGCATGCGCTCCGTCCTGGCGCGTGCGGACTAAGGTGCGAGCGGGGAGAACCGCTGGGCATATGTTATAGAGGGAGAGATCGATGAGCATGGCTGCAATACTCCGCCGAACCCTGCGGCTGCTGGTTGTCAGCGCTCTCTATTACTCGGGAGTGCTGCCGCTGTGGTTTTGGCTGCGCAGGAGACTGGCGCGCGGGCAGGTCCTGGTTCTCGGGTTTCATCGCGTTCTGCCGGAGCAGGAATTCCGCCAGTCCTGCTCGCTCGAGGGGATTCTGCTTACCGAAACGACGTTCGCAGAAATGCTGGCGTATCTCAAACCTCGGTTCACTTTCCTGACCCTCGAGGAGTTTCTCGCCCTCCGAGCCGGGAACGGGAAGACCTCCCGCGCCGCCTGCCTCCTGACCTTCGATGACGGTTGGAGGGACAACTATCTGACTGCGTATCCGTGGCTTAAGAAGTTGGGAGTCCCTTCCACGATTTTCCTGGTTACCGGGATGGTGAATTCGTCGGAGACGTTTTGGGTGGAAAGACTCCACGAGGTGTGGAGGGATAAGATCCGGCGCGAGGAAATCCGGGGTTTCCTGGCGTCCGATCTGGTGGCACCACAGAATGGAGACTTCGAAGGCATCATCGAGTATTTGAAACACATGCCGGCCGAAAGGCGTGAACCGATCCTGCAAAGGGTGATTCCCGCGAGAGCGGTTGCAGAGCAGAAGGAAACCATCGACAGCATATTGACCTGGGAGCAAGTTCGCGCCATGAGAAATGACGGCGTGGATTTCGGCTCGCACACTCACACTCACCCGCTGCTCACCTACGAAAACGACGAGGCCATTGAGAGGGAGCTGCGAGTGGCGAAGCAGGTTCTCGAGGAGAGGCTGGCCCAACCGGCTCGAGCTTTTGCCTACCCCAACGGGACCTGGGATGCCCGGGTGAGGGAGCACGTGAAGCGAACCGGGTACGAATGTGCTTTTACCACCGAGAGGGGTTGGAGTCACCCGGACGAGGATTCGTACTCGATCCGGCGGGTGCTGTTGCACGAGGGGGCTGTGACGGGATTGGGCGGCCGCTTTTCGCCCGCGATGCTCTTGTGGACTCTGGTGGTTCGAGCTTGAGGAGGAGATTCAGGCGGTGGCAGCCTTTGTGACCGACGGAAACCTGCGGTCAAGCTTGGCCGTTGTCCGTGCTTTGGGGCGGGCCGGGATTCCGGTCATCGTGGGGGAGAGTCACCATCCCTGTCTGGCCGGAAGTTCGAAGCATTGCACGGAACGGTCTTACTACCCCTCACCGCAGGACGATCCCGCGGGGTTCCAGCGGGCGTTAGGTGACCTAGCTGCCAGCGGTCGATTCAACGTCCTGCTGCCCATGAGCGATGTGACCATGCAATTGGTGGCTGGCATGCGGTCTACGCTTCCCCCCACTGTGCGAATACCCATTCCGGACGAGCAAGTGATCCTGAGCGTTCAGGACAAACGATTCATGGTGCAGCAGGCCCGTCAGGTGGGCATTGGCTGCCCGCGGACGGTCACCTTGGAGGGAGGAGAAGACATTCAAGCTGTTGCCCAGGGTTTGAATTACCCGGTGGTGATCAAGCCCCGGTTCTCGCGATATCTCAATAACGGAGTCTGGGTGACCGGGCCGGTCGTTTACGCACGCGATCCCCAGGACCTGGTCGCGAAGTATGAAAGCGTTCACCGATTGATCCCCCATCCGCTGATTCAGGAGATGATTCCGGGAGAGGGGCGAGGGGTATTCCTTCTGATTTGGGACGGGGAGCTTAAAGCCGCCCTCTGCCATCGGCGCCTGCGAGAAAAACCTCCTTGGGGCGGTGTGAGCGTCTATTCAGAGACTGTCCCGCTGGATTCCGCCCTGGTTCAGCAATCCCTTGAACTCTTGCAGGCGATTCGCTGGCAGGGGCCCGCCATGGTGGAATTCAAGCTGGATAAGCGCGAGGGGCGGGCCAAGTTCATGGAAGTGAACGGCCGTTTTTGGGGCTCCTTGCAGTTGGCGATCGATGCGGGCGTGAATTTCCCTCTTCTCCTTTACCGATTGGCATTGGGTGAGAGCGTGCCTGCTCAGCGCGATTATAGGGTCGGGATCAAGAGCCGCTGGCTGCTGGGCGACCTGGATAGTCTGCTCATTCGCCTTCGGGGTCGAAATTGGCCGAACGGCCTGCCGGGAAGTGACCGGTCAAAGCTGAAAGCCACACTCGACTTCCTAAGGCTCTACGAGTCAAACTCGCGTTTTGATGTTCTTCGCTTTGGAGACTTGGGGCCTGGGTGGTTCGAATTCAAAGACTACGTGCGCGCGACGCTTCGAAGCCTGCGTCGTCGTTCATCCGTGGAGGTGTCATCCGAGGGGCGGAGCACTTAGCCGCTTGCAGATGCTTCTGGCCGGTTGCGCCGAGGAACTGACGAAGTTTGAGCTGGACTGGGCAAGGTACCGTGATCACCTGAGGTTGTTTTGCTGCCAATGAGGAAATACACGATCCTTCACACCATTGAGACCGCAGGGCCCGGAGGAGCTGAAACCGTGTTGCTGAACTTGGCCAGCCGGCTCGACAGCACTCGTTTTCGTTCGATCGTGCTTCTACCGGAAGGTAGCTGGCTGCCGAAGGAACTGCGCAATCACGGCGTTCCAACTTTCTCTATGGAACCAGGCAACCGTTACGACTTTGGTCTGCTTAGGACCATGGCGCGTCTGGTGCGGCAACAACAGGTAGATTTGATTCATTCACACCTCCCAGATCAGAATTCTTACAGTTGCCTGGTGGGACGGCTTACAGGTCGTAAGACTATTGCCACCTACCACGGAGCATTGCGTCCCGCTGATGTTAAGAGCCTCAAGGGCGCCCTCAAGCTACGTGTGGTTCGGCGTTTCGCGGCGGCAGTGGTCGTCGTCTCAAAATACCTTGAGGCGGCATTCCAGAACCTCGACTTCCCCGGGGACAAGCTCTTTTGTATCCCTAATGGTGTCGACGTTGACAAATTCGCCCGCGCCGAAGGCGGCCACCTGCGAAGAGAGCTGGCTTATGGGGATAGGCGCCCGCTCGTCCTTATGGTTGCCAATTTGAGGGAGAGCAAGGGATACGAATATTTCGTGAAGGCAGCTCGAATCGTAGCCGACTCAGGTGTGCAAGCCTGTTTCTTGGCTGTGGGAGAACTGCATGAGTCAATCATGCCGCGCCTGATGCGCTTGGTCGAAGAACTTGGACTTCGGGATCGGTTCGTTTTCCTGGGTTTCCGCGAGGACGTACCGGCGATTTTAAGGGATGTTGATGTTTTCGTACTTTCTTCCATCAGCGAGGGTTTCTCCCTGGCGACGGTCGAAGCCATGGCGGCGGGCAAGCCTGTGGTCGTGACAAGGTCTGGGGGGCCGCAGGAACTGATTGAAGACGGCCGAACCGGATTCCTGGTACCACCCGCTGACCCCGAGGCCCTAGCCTCCAGGATCTGCGAACTCCTTGCCGATCCGGCCCGGGCCGAAGCATTGGGCCAGGCTGCTCGGGCCAAGGCCCACCGCCTGTACTCCCTGGAGCAAATGATTCGCCAGTATGAGGGTCTATATATGCGAATCCTGAATTCGAGATAAAGGTATGGTCTGGTTGTTCTGGCTCAGTTTGGCGTTCCTGATTTACACACTGTTCGGTTACCCCCTTCTTCTTGCCCTGCTCACTCGATTGACAGGCAAGCTCCACCAGCGCGCGCCCATCTGGCCCCGGGTTTCGGTGATCATTGTCGGGCACAACGCGGCGAAGGACATCGAGCAAAAGATTGAGAATACTCTCGCACTCCGCTACCCAATGGACAAATGGGAAATCATCGTCGCCTCGGATGGATCCACCGACGCCACAGCCGACTTGGTGCGGAAGTTCTCCCATGTCGGAGTGCGACTCATCGGGATTCCCGAGAGAAGGGGCAAGCACTCTGCGCAGATGGTGGCCCGCGACGCCTCCTGGGGAGAGATTCTGGTCTTTACGGACGTGGGGGTGAGCCTGGAGCCTGGCGCCCTGGAGAAGATTGTCTCCAATTTTGCCGACCCTTCGGTCGGGTGTGTGAGCAGCGAAGATCGCATCACCCTGGGCGGGAACATCGACCTGGCGGAGCCCTCCTACGTGGATTTCGAATTCCGGCTGCGGCGGATGGAGTCCAAAGTAAAGTCCCTGGTCAGCGCCAGTGGATCGTTCTTTGCGGCCCGGCGCGAAGTGTGCGACGTCTGGCACCCTGATCAGTCCAGCGATTTCTTCGTTCCCCTCCACACCGTGGCGCGAGGACTTCGGGCGGTGGTCGATCCGGAGTCGATTGGCTTCTATGGCTTGGTGTCGTCGGCCCAGGCGGAGTTTCCCCGCAAGGTGCGCACCATTGTGCATGGGCTTGTCGTCTTCTTCTCGCATCTTGAGCTGCTGAATCCCGTGCAGTACGGTTTCTTCTCGCTGCAACTCCTGAGCCATAAGCTTTTCCGATGGCTGGTTCCCTTCGCTGCATTTGGCTTGCTGGTCTCGAGTCTATTCCTTTGGGACTCCGGGATCTTTTACCGCGTATGTGTGGTTGGGCAGGCAGCTTTCTACTCCATGGCCCTCGCAGGGCGACTCTCAAGCCGGCTCTCCCGTGCCAGGCCCTTTAGACTGGCAGGGTTCTTCGTCATGGGCAACCTGGCCACGCTCAATGCTTTTTTTTCGTATTTCGGTGGAGAGAAATTTGTTACCTGGAGTCCAACCCGGCGCAATTAACTCCGGCGCCGTCCTGGAGAAGGCCCGACTGGACTCTCCGAGCAAAGTCCGGGTATGCCACATCGTCTCGGGTGACCTCTGGGCCGGAGCGGAAGTCCAGGCGGCGAGCCTGCTTCGCGCCCTGGCTTCGAGGCCGGACCTGTCGTTGACGGTCATCCTCTTGAACCAGGGCCGCCTGGCGGAAGAAGTCAGAGCCTGCGGGCTTGAGCTCAAGGTCATTCCCGAGAACGCAAAGGGCTTCATTCAGATTTTCCGGGAGGCGGCGCGGTTCCTCAGGTCACGAAATATCCGGATCCTGCACTCGCATCGTTACAAGGAGAATCTGCTCGCCGTTCTCCTGGCACGCGCCTGCCATATCCCGCATATCGTGCGCACCCAGCATGGTCTTCCGGAGCCTTTCCAAGGGAAAAAGCACATCAGGCAGAGGCTGATGTCAGGGCTCGACCGCTTTCTGGCCCGGCACGCAACGGACCGCGTCATCAGCGTGAGCCCCGAACTCCGGGAGCATTTGGTGAAATACACCGACCCCGCCAAGGTGGTCGTGATTCCGAACGGGCTGGATGTGAACCATGTATCTTCGGCCTTGAGCCGCACGGAGGCGCGGGAGCGGCTGGGGATTCCCGCGGATGCGCCGACGATCGGCTACGCGGGCCGGCTGGAGCCCATCAAGCGCCTCGACCTTTTTCTGGCCGCCGCCCAACTTGTCGCGCGACAAGTGCCCAACGCGAAGTTCCTCCTCGTTGGAGACGGAAGCGAAGCGTCCCGGCTGCGGGAGATGGCTCGTGCCAGCAGCCTGCACGACTCGGTGATGTTCCTTGGCCACCGCAACGATATCTACGACGTCCTCCGCGCTCTCGACGTATTCCTGCTGTGTTCCGATCACGAAGGCCTGCCCATGGTGCTGCTAGAGGCCCTTCACTTGGGCGTCTCGGTGGTGGCCCGACAAGTAGGTGGACTGGGCGATGTCATCCAGGACGGGGTCTCAGGGGTTTTGGTGCGTTCTTCTGATCCCAAGGTTTTGGCCGCGCAGTGCGTCCACTTGTTAGTAGATGCAAAGCGCAGGAGGGATATGGCTTCCGCGGGGCGGGCGCGTGTATCGGAGTTTTTCTCTGCCGATCGCAATGCCACTCAAGTCGCCGCGCTCTACAGGGAGTTGTGCCAAGGGATGTGAACTCTCTGCCTCGAGGGCTCCGGCACGTGAAGGGCCGCACTCTCAGGCGTCGCCCGAGCGGTGAACAGGTTTCCCTCTATAACCTCGGTGAGGAGGGTCACCTGCGGGGCGAGAAATCGTGCGGGCGGACACCTCCTCGAAAGCGCAACACAGGCAGCGCCAGAAGCGCACACGCCCTCGCGAAGTAATAAAGATAATAGAGCAGGAAGGCGCGCAATGGGCGTGACACCTCTCCTCCTCTCGCTTGCCGATACGCTACTGTCGCGGCAGGAACAATGCACGCCAAGGACGCAAACGTCAGCAACCGAATGCTTGGGCTCAACATGGGGAAGAACAGGATCAGCAAGCCTGCGATCGAAAGAATGAGATGTAGGAATGTCATCAGCGTCGGCTTGGTAATCGCCAGGCGCTGAAAGTCGCCTAACATTCCCAGGCCATGCCACAAATGACGCCGAAAGAAAGCCCTCAATGTCCTGGGCTCACCCAGGTGGATTGCCGAAAATGCGCTGGCCTCATAAATGCGGTATCCCTGCGATTCCAACCTCTCGCCAAGCTCCCGGTCCTCGTCGGTGACAAGGGATTCATTAAACCCTCCTGCTGAGCGGAAGACCTCTGTTCGGATAATAAAGCTTCCACCGTAGAGGTGCACATAACCATCGCGCGGGCGGCGGTGCAGCCGCCGCCATGTGTCTTCAATCCAGTGCGGCGATTCAGGCACCGACAGCCTGCAGACCAAGGCAGCGATATCGTACTGGGAGAATAGGAGAAGGGCATCCGTCAAGTAGCTTGGTGGCACCAGCATGTCGGAATCTATAAAGCTCAAATACTCTCCTTGAGCCACCTGAGCTCCATGGTTTCGCAGCGCGCCCACGGTTGCATCCGGGAGCTGAAAGATCCTTGCGATACCCCCATAATGCTGCAAGAGCATCTCGTAGGAGCCGTCCGTTGACCCGTTATCAACAATGACTAATTCAGCATCTCCATACTCCTGCATGGCCGCTATCACCGAATCCAGGCAGCGCTTGAGGTCTTTAATGGCATTGAATGCCGGTATTATGACTGATATGCGGGGCATCCTCACTGTTGTAACACCCTGCGCGAGCCTCGTCTTTGGATGGTTAAGAATCGCGGGCTCCCGACTCAAATCTCAGACTTGGGCATCCCAAGGGAACCTGCCGGCAGAACCTGGCACCATGCTATCCTACTGGGCGGGTGCGATGGACGCAAGGTGCTGTCCGCCCTGCCACGCCGGCATAACTCGCAAGGTCGGCGCGACGGCCTCGCGTGGAAGGAAGTCTCTCGACGTTTAGGCCATGAATTTCCTATCTAAAAGAACCAGGGTCAGAAATCGGAAGCCTCAGGCGCCGAACAGGCAGCGAGCCGCGCCCCCACAGAAGATGCTGCAATGCTTCTCTCCGTTGTGCGAGGTGTGGACCGGATGACAACCGCCTGGATCGTCGGGGACTGCTGGATACCGAAGGCTCCCCCGCCTGTCGAGTGGGTACACCATTGGGCCGAACAGCCACCGACACTGTTCATTGCCAACCTGGAGGGCTCAGTGCCTGCAAGCCCCCAGCGCGTAGGCAGGCGCTCTTTATTGTCACTCGATCCCTGTCGGCTCCGCGATCTCGCCGTCTCCAAAACAACCATTTGTGTTCTGGCGAACAACCATGTGACCGACTATGGACCTGCCGGAGTCTTGGCCACGCTGCAGGCCGTGCGGGAGGCCGGTATGCAACCGCTGGGAGCTGGAGCCACACTTCAAGAGGCCCGTCAACCTGTTATCTTGCAGGTGGGAGACAGGCGTTTGGGGCTGCTTGCCTATGCCGACTCTCGCGAGCACGTGGGCTCATGGGCGGCCGGGGAGACCACTCCGGGCGTCGCGCCCCTGTTCGCGGAGTGGGTCGTCGACGACGTCAGTCGGCTGAGGCACTCCGTAGACGACCTCTGGTTGTTCTTGCACTGGGGTCGCGAGTACATCAGGTTTCCAGAGCCGGAACAACGTGCATTGGCCCGTGAATTCGTAAGGGCTGGGGCTACACTGGTTGTCGGGACTCACCCGCACCTCCTTCAAGGGTGGGAGCGAGTGGAGGGTGCCTCCGTGTACTATAGCCTGGGGAATTTCATCTTTCCTTCGGTTCCTTACGCAGATGGAACGGTGTTTCGATGGGATTCAGTGTGTCGCCAGGGAATCATTCTGAAGGGCGTTCTGGAATCCAATGGATGGCAGTGGTCGCCTATTCCTCATAGGGCAGATCGCGACGGGAACCCCCGCAATCCTGGTCCGCAAGCCCGGAAAACGATATTGTCCACAATCGCTTGGCTCTCAGGGGCTCTGGACAACGCCTATCTCCAGCGTTATCCTTACCTGCTACGTAAGGAGTATTTCCTGTCACGGGTGCGTCGATTGATGATGATGGGATGGGGCGAGTGGTTGCGCCTTCCTCCTCGCTTGCTCAAACATTGGTCTGACCGCTTCCGTTCGTGAGCTAAGCCGACAGACCAGTAAGGTCGCCATGGGCCACTTAGCGGATCGCATTTACGCGCACAGTCCTGTTTGGGCCCAGCAGTTGGCGATCAACGTTTATGGCTGGTACCGCGCAAGGCGGCGTTTGGGGCCGGTTTTTGAACGAACTTGGCGGGCCTATGTCGACCGGGAAAGCTGGGCCGCTGACCGCATGAATGAGTTCGTCGAGGGCCAGTTGCGGCAACAGGTGCAGCGCGCCTATCGTGAAGTCCCCCATTACCGCAAGGCCTTCCGGGACCACGGCCTGACGGAAGAACAACTGGAACGGTTTTCGTCGCGTGACCTTCTGAAGCTTCCATTGCTTGACCGGCAGACCCTGCGCACCAATGCGGAAGCTTTGCTGACCGAGCAGGCCGCCAAGAGCCCTCCCGAAGTCTTCTCGACGAGCGGAACCACCGGCACGCCGGCGAGAATCTATTGGGATACGGAGACGCACCAGCATAACATCGCGGTGCGCGAGGCGCGCTCGCTGCGATGGGCCGGGGTAAGCTATCGTGATCCCCGTGCAACCATTGGCTTGCGGCGGATTGTTCCCAAGGCCCACAGCCAGCCGCCTTTCTGGCGATATAACCGCTGGGAATCGCAGGTCTATCTTTCGGCCTTCCACATTAGTCCCACCAACGTCCCGGATTATGTGCAGGCGCTGAACCGATTTCGGCCGGTCTATCTGGAAGGGTTTGCGACCGCCTGCTACTTCCTCGCCTCATGCATCGCCGAACGCGGGCTGACGCCCCACCGCCCGAGGGCCATTATCACGGGCAGCGAGGCGCTCCGGCCTGAAATGCGGACTGTTGTCGAATCAGTTTTTCACTCCCGAGCCTACGAGGAGTACGGGGCCGTGGAGAACTGTACCCTGGCCACGGAGTGCGAACGGGGTTCTCTCCATGTGCATCAGGACTTCGGATATTTGGAGTTGATCCGCCCCGACGGGAAGCCGGCGGGCCCGGGTGAAATCGGCGAGGTCGTGGGAACGGGCTTTGCCAACCGGAATCAGATCTTCATCCGATACCGCCTGGGTGACCTCGCGATGTGGGATCAGAACCCGTGCCTTTGCGGACGGTCCACGCTTCCGACGCTGCGCGCGGTCGTGGGACGTCTCGAAGACACGGTTGTGTTGGCGGACGGACGGCGAATGGCCTATCTCGATTTTCTGTTCAAGCAACTGCCGGGTATCGTTGAAGGACAGGTCATTCAGGAGGAACTGGACAGGTTTGTGGTGAATGTGCTGCCCTCGGGATCATACTCTCAGGCGGACGAAGAGGAGATCCGGCAGCGAGCAGCCCAGAGACTGGGACCGGAAATCAAGCTCGAGATCCGGAAATTAAGCACCATTCCCCGTGAACCGAACGGCAAGCTTCGGCTGGTGATCAGTCGTGTAGCCGACAAACCGGCGACGGGCTTTGTGAGTTACGACGGAGGGGAGAAGACCTGAGCCGTGTTGAGGAATTCGCCAGCCAGTTTCCTGGGGAGCCAAGGGGGTCTGCCCTGAATCACGAGGTGCCGGACCCATATTCCGCTGATAGAAAGCCGGTATCCAATCACCCGCTCAACGGAAGACCTTTGATGTACCCCAGACCGTGGGGAACTCTCGGGCGCGCCAGGAGCACCACCCAGTGAGTATCCACATACTATATACTATTCTCAGGGGTGTAACGCCGTTACCTGTGAAGTGCCCTTCATAACTTAATCCAGGAGAACCTAGCGCATGCCTGGTATCTTCGGAGCGGTCGGGTACTCCCCTGAGGTCTGTGAGAAGCTTAGACAGCAGTTTGAGGAGCCTTGGGGCTCGAGTGAGTCAGTGACTCTCGCGGGCGGCATCCTGGGGGGGCATGCGTTCTCTCCTCACACAGCTCTCCACCGTCTATCCAAAAGCCTGACCTTTGCCGTGGATGGAGAAATCTCCATTTACACGACTGCGGAGAGCGCCCCAAGTCAGCCTGGGATGTTGTTTAGGCTGTCCTCGGATTTGCTGACTCTGGGTCCCTCCTGCAAAGGGAACCTGGCCTTGGTCGATCCCCACTCCGGTTTCTGGTTTCTGGCAGCGGAATGGTCAGGCACCTTTCCCCTCTATTACCTCGTCACGGATCAAGGGTTGATCTTCTGCAGCCGGCAGAAACCTCTCGCCCACCTGTGCGGGTTACGTCCGGACCCCCTCGGTGTGGTTGAATCGGTCTGTTTCAATTACACGCTCGCGGGCCGCACATTTTTCCAAAACCTTCGACGCCTTCGTCCGGGTGAGGTTCTCTCCTACGACCCGGCAAGTAAAACCCTGACGTCACGCGAGACGAGCCAGGCTTGGTGCAAGAAACTGGCCGCGGACCTTGAGCCCAACGATATCGCTGATGAAGGCTGGCAGGCCCTCATGAAAGCCGTCAAACAGGCACTGCCGGCCAGTCAGCGGCATGCCGTCTTGGTTTCCGGCGGATGGGATTCGAGGATCCTTCTCGCTGCAGCCGTCTCGCAGACTCCTCCCCTTCCGCTCTGCGGATACACGCACGGAGATATCACCAGTCGCGAATTTCGAATCACTCAGGCTATGTGCCGATCCCTGTCAATTCCCTTGCGAGCTGAGCCCCTGGATGATCGGCTTTTTGACCTTGGACGCTTGGCTGGCTACTTTGCGCGCACCGAGAACATCGTCTTCTCCCATTGGCATCGTGCCGGCCGAGTTCTCTCCGAATCCGGCGTGAACTGCGTGTCGGCGGGAGTCTCCGGCGAAGTGCTGGGAGGTCGCTACGGCTACACCCAGCGTCTGCAAGGGTGGGCCAAGGCCGTATCGGTGGCGAGCGTCCTTCTCGGCCTGCCGACCGGCCACGTCCAAAGGAAATCTTCCCCTCGACAGGTCATTGATTTCTTCCGCGTCCAACAACTGTCCAAGCCCTGGTTTCTCTCGGACGACTTCTGGCAATCGATCGAGAATCCCACCGAGTCCGTGAATGCCGATATCGAGATGGATCTTCGACAGTTGCTCCAACGAGGGGTGGCGGACCCCGATCAGTTGGCTGAGGCTTTCATCCTGGAGCACTGGGGCGTGCAGTATCAGAGTGCTCAGATCCTGAGCTGCCGTTCGAGCGTCGATGTGGCGATTCCGTTTGTGGACCGGGACCTTCTCATGCTGGCAAGTGGAGCCCCAGCCCGGATCAAGATTCACAATTCGTTGAATCGAGCCATTCTGGGGCGACATGCTCGCCCCCTCCTGAAGTTTCCGTCTGCCGCGACGCTGGTCCCTGCCTCGTGGCCGATGCTGCTGCAGGAGATGTCGAGGGCCGTGCGCCGTACCTGCGAAGATTCGATGTGGAAGCTGCATTTCCTGAGCCGGGGGAGGGTCTCCCCGCCTCGTTTCAGTTGGGTCAACTTCGAGTTTCTGCGCTCAGGCAAATCCCTCCGCGCTGTCCTCGAGGATCTCTGCACGCCTTTATTCGACCGGAAGGCCTTGGGCAGACGAATTGAGGACGTCGTTCAAGGGAGATATCAGGCTTGGCTTTTTCCAGTGGCGGAAACGATGACAAGGGTATACACCCTGGACCTCCTCCTTCGCTGAAGGTCCTGGCAGAACCGGGTCACCAAAGCGGGCGCGGCTCTCGCAAGGAGGGGTCCGGGTGGACTCTTCGGACCCGCAGGCCCTCGCGGGCCAGTGTGCAAATCTTCTGAGGGACCGCGGGTGGAGGGCGCGCGCGTCACGGAAGCTTTCACGGCCGACCACAGCGCGGCCCAGGTGGCGGCCCTATACAGATTCTTGTGCGGTCTTCGATGAAGCTGCTCTGGTTTTCTCATTTCATTCCCTATCCACCGCGCGGGGGTGCATACCAGCGTAGCTATCACTTGCTGCGGCAGGCTGCGAAGTCACACGAGATTCACCTCGTAGCTTTCGATCTCCACAACCAGGGCCGCAGCTTTCTTTCCGAATGCCACTCGGAACTGGGGAAGTTCTGCGCGAGCGTTGAGTTCTGGGGAATGCCCATTCCGTGGAAAAGCGCACACTGGTGGCTCCGGCTGATGCTCAGCCCCCTCAGGTCCACGCCTTACAGTTGCCTCTCCTTCTGGTCGCCGGCGCTGGCGGAGCGGTGGACGCAAACACTCCGGCAGATTCAGCCGGAATTGATCCATTTTGATTCCATTGACCTCGGCCTCTTCGCTCCCGCTACGCAAGGTTTCCGCAAGGTCCTGAACCATCACAACTGTGAATCTGCCATGATGGAGCGCCGCGGCGATAACGAACCCAACCCGCTCAAGAAGCTTTTCCTTCGCACGCAGGCTCACAAGCTGGCCCGGCTGGAGGGCGAGCTTGGCCCTCAATGCGACGTCAACTTGGCGGTTTCGGAGCTCGACGCCCAGACACTCGGAGCCCGTGCCCCTGGCGCGCACTTCCACCTGGTGGAAAACGGGACGGACACAAGCTACTATGAACCTGCCGCCGGTTCGGAAGAACCTAGGAGCCTGATCTTTGCAGGGTCCCTGGGCTGGTATCCGAATGTCTCGGCGGTCCAGTTCTTCGTGCGGGAAGTATGGCCTTTGATCAAACGGGGTTGCGCCGGCGTTCGATTCTATGTGGCGGGGCAGCGACCCCCAGAGCCCTTGGTCCGATGGCTGAAACAGGACCCGAATATCGTCGTAGTGCCCAGTCCAGAAGACATTAGGCCGTGGATAGCGCGAGCGGCAGTCTTTGTCTGTCCGACGCTTGACGGAGGCGGAACCAAGCTGAAGATTCTTGATGCCATGGCCATGGGCAAGCCCGTCGTCAGCACTTCCGTGGGTTGCGAGGGTCTCCACGTCTCACCGGGCAAGGATATCCTGGTGGCTGACACGCCCGAAGACTTCGCCACCGCCGTTCACAACTTGCTGGAAGACCCGGCGACTCGCCAGCGCCTTGCCGCCGCTGCAAGAAAACTGGTCGAGGAACAATACGGTTGGGACGCCATCGGCCACCGCCTCGAGGAAGCATACGGCTGTGCCGTGGGTCACGAAGCTTGCCCGACTTAGCGGCGCGGCTCACGGTCGCGCAGGCAGGCCCACGCCACGTTGAACAGTGCGTAGGAGCGGGCGGCAAGATAGACTTCATAGAGAGGCAGCGAGCGCAACGGGCGGTTGAACAGGCACAGCTTCGAGAGGCAGGCCACTTAGAAGCCTGTGAATGGCGTCCGGATGTGCTGTTATTGTGGAGCCGGGTCACCTTGGGATGGCTAAGCCTGCCAGCGATCAGTTCGACCCTTGCCTATGAGCTCACCACACACGTTGACGATGTCCCATAGCAAGCGCTTCTCGTCCCCAAGCTGCTCCGCGTAACACCGCCCGGCCAATGCCGTTCGCTCTCGTAGGGCGTCGTCTTCCCACGCGCGGCGAATAGCCTCCGCCAAGGCGATCGGATCTGAGGGTGGAACGACAATGGCTTGGTCCGAAAGCAAGCCGCGTGTCGCCGGGCCTTCGGTTATGATTACGCACTTGCACAGCGCCATGGCGACCAGATAAGTACTGATCCCCGTCGCGCATATTGTGTGCGGCATATTTGGAATAACGATAAGTTTAGCATCGCGAATGTAGTTAACCCAACCAGCATAATCTCCCTTGTAATCTGTGGCTTTAACGTTCCGTGGAAGATCGCTCAAATCAACGGTGGTTCCGTGGTCCTGCATGAGCATAGGATCCTCATAGAGCAGGACAGCGGGGCACTGCAGTCGTCGCATCGCAGCCACGAATGTCTTCAGGTCTCGTTTGGATCGGCCGGCCGCCAGGACGTACTCACCATCGGATGAGACTGCCGCACGAGCTGGCAGCCCGCCAGGAATATTCACTTTGAAAGGTACATATGCGGATCGAGCGCGCGATATCCCATAGTAGCTTTCATATCCTTCGAGGTCGGTGAAATAGTTTATGAACAGATCCACCTTCCCCAGTAATAGTCGCTTAAGACGCGCCTTGAGGTGTGCCCTCCATCCGACCGGGTGCGACAACTGAATGTCCATCGATACCAAGCGGCACGGTTGAAAAGGTATGAGCCATTTGAGGAGGCAAAACGCCAAGAGGCTCTTTCCCGGTGTGTTGAATATCGCCACATCATTTCGGAACGCCCGGAAGAAAGCAATGAGACCAGCCCGCGTGTCCTCTGCGCGTCCCAAGAACGTATGTCTGACACAGAACCGATCGGTTTGAACTTGTCGGAGCTGCCGCAAGTTAGAGAGGATGCGCAGAGTGGCAATCTCCGCAGATGCCCTGCCCCAGACCTCTTTGGCCTCTCCCCCTGTTTCCGAATGCATATCTGAACCTCTACGTCTGCCGAGAACCTGCGACCAGATGTCCTATCCATGCGCGCCAGCTGGCCGGATACCGGTTCTATTTTCACTCGCCCATTCTGGGACCGTCAAGAAAAATTGGGACTGTGGAACTGGAGGGGTACACGGTATCCCCGCCGTGAGTTCGAAGCGTTTGAGTGAGTTTCGATAGTCTTTCAGTAAATGGTAGGCGATGAGCAGGATGTTGTGGGCCATGTCGATGATCGAGGGTTTGGCGCCTCGCCGAGCTGC
>Ga0315288_10005790_pt1 | contig 15701 bp, 11 predicted proteins | sample YL17G11_20_MG_FD_203454 | JGI IMG/M metagenome (GOLD analysis project Ga0315288, IMG submission 203454) | Sediment microbial communities from Yellowstone Lake, YNP, Wyoming, USA - YL17G11_20 | ecosystem: Environmental > Aquatic > Freshwater > Lake > Sediment | place: USA: Wyoming | collected...
CACAGGCGTCTTATCCCCTGGGAAGCTGTACTTCGTCAAGAGCTCTCTTACCTCGAGCTCTACAAGGTCCACGAGTTCCTTATCCTCGACTAGGTCCACCTTATTTAAGTAGACCACTATGGAAGGAACGTTGACCTGTCTTGCTAAAAGTATGTGCTCTCTTGTCTGCGGCATAGGACCGTCAACTGCCGATACTACGAGGATTGCCCCGTCCATCTGCGCGGCTCCTGTTATCATGTTCTTGATGTAATCGGCGTGCCCCGGGCAGTCTATGTGAGCATAATGGCGTTTTTCGGTCTCGTACTCCACGTGCGCGACTGCGATCGTAACGGTCTTGGTCTCATCTCTTACGGTGCCGCCCTTAGCGATATCTGCGTATGACTTCACTACGGCCTTGCCCTTCTTGGCCAACGCTGCAAGGATCGCAGCGGTCAAGGTAGTCTTACCGTGATCTATGTGCCCGATGGTACCGACATTTACGTGCGGCTTAGACCTAACAAACGTTTCCTTTGCCATAAGAACCTCCGATTTTATCTTATTTTTTTGTTTTTATACGTCCGCTCAATTCTATTATTTTTTCCGCTATATTTTTAGGAACCTCCTGATAAAAGGAAGGCTCCATTGTATGCGATGCCCTGCCCTGCGTAAGGCTCCTGACTGTAGTAGCGTAACCGAACATTTCGCTCAACGGCGCAAATCCCTTTATTACCTTGAGGTTGCCTCTGTCTGTTATCGATTCTATCTTAACGCGTCTCGAACTTAAATCTCCGACGACTTCGCCCATGTAATTATCCGGCGTTATGACCTCTAAATTCATGATAGGCTCCAATAGTATCGAGCCGCCATTTTTTAATCCTTCATTAAACGCTATCGAGGCCGCCATCTGGAATGCGATGTCGGAAGAGTCAACCTCATGGAACGACCCGTCCACTAATTTTGCATCAACGTCTGTGACAGGATATCCTGCAAGGTATCCGTTCTGCGCAGCTTCGATGACGCCTTCTTTCACCGACGGGATATATTCTCTTGGTATGGCGCCTCCTATGATCTTGCTCTCAAATACTATGCCTGAGCCTTTCTGAGCCGGCGCGATATCCATAACTACGTGGCCGTACTGGCCTCTGCCGCCGGTCTGCTGAATGAATTTGCCGACAGCCCTGGTCTGTCTGGTAATGGTCTCTTTGTACGCTACCTGAGGCTTATCAACATTGGCGCCGACATTAAACTCTCTCAGCATCCTGTCAACGATGATCTCAAGGTGCAGCTCGCCCATGCCGCTTATTATCGTCTGGCCCGTTTCTTTATTATATGACACCTTAAACGTCGGGTCTTCTTCAGCCAGTTTATTCATCGCCATGCCAAGCCTCTCCTGATCGGCCTTGGTCTTGGGTTCGATCGCCATAGATATTACAGGCTCCGGGAAATGTATCGACTCCAGGATTATAGGATGGTCTTCGTCGCATACCGTATGTCCTGTGGTCGTGTTTTTGATCCCAACTACTGCTATGATGTCTCCGGCTTGCCCCTGGTCTATTATCTCCTGTTTATTTGCATGCATCTTGAGTATCTTGCCGATACGCTCTTTTGTGTCTTTCGTCGCGTTATATACGTAATCTCCTTGATTTAACTTTCCTGAATATATCCTGACATACGCCAATTTGCCGACAAACGGGTCTGTCTTTATCTTAAATACGAGGCCGCAGAATTTTTGATCATCCGAAGGTTTCCTGATCTCTTCTTTTTCCGTATCCGGGTTCATACCCTTCACCGGAGCTATGTCCAGCGGAGAAGGCAGGTAATCGGTTATTGCGTCCAGTAACGGTTGTATACCTTTATTTTTTGCTGACGCGCCGCATATGACCGGGATGATCTTGCCCTGTATGGTGGCCTTTCTTATATGCTTCCTTATCTCGTGCGGATATAACCCTTTTTCATGCACATATTTTTCCATGACTATCTCGTCGACCTCACCCAATTTTTCGATCAGGTCGTGCCTATACCGGCTCGCCTCTGTTTTAAGGTCTCCGGGTATGTCCGTGACCTCAAAACCCGACTGGCCTTCATCGCCTTTATAAATAATCGCCTTCATCGTTATCAAATCTATCATTCCCAGAAACGCGTTCTCCGAACCTATCGGTATCTGGAGCAGCAGGGGATTTGCGCCGAGCCTGGTATGCATATCTTCTACTACCTTAAAGAAGTTCGCGCCCGTTCTGTCCATCTTATTTATAAATACTATCCTGGGAACGTGATATTTGTCCGCCTGTCTCCACACGGTCTCTGATTGGGGCTGAACGCCTCCGACAGCGCATAGCACTACTACCGCGCCGTCGAGCACCTTTAGGGACCTCTCGACCTCAACGGTGAAGTCGACGTGGCCCGGCGTATCTATGATATTTATATTCTTATCCTTCCAAAAGCATGTGGTCGCAGCGCTGGTTATAGTGATCCCGCGTTCTTGCTCCTGTACCATCCAGTCCATGACCGCAGTGCCTTCATCGACCGTGCCGATCTTATACACTTTTCCTGTAAAGTATAATATGCGCTCGGTCGTTGTCGTCTTGCCGGCATCGATGTGAGCGATTATACCTATATTCCTTAAATTTAATAATCTCGAGTCTTTTGTCATCTCTGAATTATCTAAAATTAGCGTGTCTTGCATTTTCTATTGTTTTCATCTTTATTTTTTCGCTTACAGCTTATAGCTTAAAGCGTACTGAGCCAGCCTTACCACCTATAATGCGCGAACGCCTTGTTCGCCTCCGCCATCTTATGGGTGTCATCTCTCTTCTTTATAGCAGCGCCTTCGCCTTTATACGCGTCGAGCATCTCGTCGGCGAGCTTTATCTCCATCGGTTTTCCCTTCTTGGCCCTGGCAAAATTCCTGATCCATCTCATTGCGATAGACAAGCCGCGCTCCGGCTTGACATCCACGGGGACCTGATATGTAGCGCCTCCTATCCTTCTCGGCTTTATCTCCAATAGCGGCCTAGCATTATCAAGAGCCTTCTGAAAAACCTCTAACGGCGGCTTTGCGGTCTTCTCCGCCAGTATGTCAAAACATTTATAGACTATCCTCTCGGCCACGGCCTTTTTGCCTTCCTTCATCACTATATTTATAAATCTCGAAACAACGGTGCTCTTATATTTAGGATCTGGTATAACCGTTCTTTTTTCTGCGCGTCTGCGTCTCATAGTATGTTACCTTTATGCCCCTTTCGCCGCCGGCGCTTTCTCTTTCGGCTTCTTAGCGCCATATTTTGACCTGGATTTCTTCCTGTCCACGACACCGGCCGTATCCAAGACGCCTCTCACTATATGATATCGTACGCCCGGCAGATCCTTCACCCTTCCGCCTCTCACTAACACTATAGAGTGCTCCTGCAGATTATGGCCCACACCGGGTATATATGCAGTCACCTCTATGCCGTTTGTGAGCCTGACCCTCGCGACTTTTCTTAATGCAGAGTTAGGCTTTTTAGGTGTCTGCGTTTTGACCTGCAAACATACCCCTCTTCTTTGAGGACAACCTCTAAGGGCCGGTGATTTGCTCCTGTTTTTGAACTTTTTTCTACCTAGTCTGATCAACTGGTTTATTGTCGGCATCGCTTTCCTCTTATTTGACTTCCGCTTCTTTTGCTGATCCTTCCTTCTCGGACTCTTTCTTCTTTGACTCCTCAAAAACGTGTTTTACGATTGATATATTTCTATGCTCGCTAAAGCCAGTCCCCGCAGGAATGAGATGGCCCATGATGATATTCTCTTTCAGGCCCAAGAGATAATCCGTCTTCCCGCTCGCAGCAGCTTCGGTCAAGACCCTCGTGGTCTCCTGGAAGCTAGCCGCGGAGATAAAGCTCTCGGTATTTAGCGATGCCTTCGTGATGCCCAGCAATATCGGTATCGCGCTCGCCGTTTTCCCTTTTTTCTTCATGACCCTTTTATTTTCCTCCATATATATAGTCTTGTCTACCTGTTGCCCCAGGAGGAAGGATGTATCGCCTGGGTCTTCTATGCGCACCTTTCTCAGCATCTGCCTGACGATTACCTCTATATGTTTATCGTTTATATTGACACCTTGCAGCCTGTATACTTCCTGGACCTCGTTTACCAGATATTCCTGAAGTTTCTTATCCCCCGATACCCTCAAGATATCCTGAAGGACTACCGGGCCGTCTATCAACTGCTGGCCTGCATATACCTTATCACCCTTATAAACGTTTAGATGCTTGCCGTGGGGGATAACGTATTCTTTCTTCATCCCTGTAGCAGATTTTACTATTACCCTCTTTTGGCCTTTCTTCGACTCGCCGAATTCGAATATTCCGTCTATCTCGCTTATGATGGCAGGGTCTTTAGGTCTCCTGGCCTCAAAAAGTTCGGCAACGCGAGGCAAACCGCCCGTGATATCCTTCGTCTTGCTAAAGACTCTCGGCGTCTTGGCCAATACCTCACCGGCAGAAACGCTCCTGCCGTCAGCCACCACTATGTGAGCACCTGCTGGGATCGGATATATCGCCAAAACTTCGTCATCCTTGTCCACGATCAATAGCTGCGGGTGGTAATCTCCTTTATGTTCAACTATGACCCTGTTCTTTAGTTTGGTTGCAGGGTCAAGCTCTTCCTTCATCGTAACGCCTTCTTTAATATCCTCGAATTTTACCTTACCTGTAACTTCAGTCAATATCGGCACTGTATAAGGATCCCATTTCACGAACAAGATCCCGGCATCCACAGGCATCTCATCACCGACCCTGATCATGGCGCCCTGAGGCACGGTGTGCCTTTCGAGTTCGCGGCCTTGCGGATCGTTTATGCTCAACTGCCCGTTTCTGTTCAATACGACGAATTCGCCTTCTTTCTTAGTGCCGACTACTTTAAGATTGTGGTACTTCACGCTGCCTTTATATTTTGATTCAATATACGACTGCTCTACTATCCTGGATGCCGTTCCTCCGATATGGAATGTTCTCATAGTAAGCTGTGTGCCTGGTTCTCCGATGGATTGCGCAGCTATGATGCCTACGGCCTCGCCGAGCTCGACCATCCTTCCGGTCGCCAAATTCCTGCCATAACATTTCGCGCAGCAACCGTGCCTTGCCTCGCAGGTCAAAACGCTCCTTATACGTATCTTTTCTATGCCTGATTCTTCTATCTGCGCCGCCTTCTCCTCGGTGATCTCTGTACCGGCCTCGACTAAAACTGTATCGGTTATGACATCTACTATATTATCGAGCGCAACGCGTCCGATGATTCTCTCTGAAAGCTTGACAACAACCTCGTCGCCTTCAATTATGGCGCTTATTAAAATCCCGTTAATGGTATTGCAATCGTCTATGGTAACGATTACATCCTGCGCCACGTCCACAAGCCTTCGGGTAAGATATCCGGAATCAGCCGTCTTAAGGGCTGTGTCCGCCAATCCTTTCCTGGCGCCGTGAGTTGATATGAAATATTCCAATACCGTCAAGCCTTCTCTGAAGTTTGCGGTTATCGGCGTCTCGATGATCTCTCCTGAGGGCTTTGCCATGAGACCTCTCATGCCGGCAAGCTGCCTTATCTGCAGCTTGGAACCACGCGCTCCGGAATCAGCCATCATGAAGATAGGGTTAAATGGGTCAAGTTCCTGGAATATCAAATCGGAAACATCGTCTGTCGTATGCGTCCAGAGGTCTATGATTTTATTGTAACGTTCTCTGTCTGTTATAAGGCCTTTCTTATATTGTCCGTCCACGTGCTCCACGTCGGCCATAGTCTTCTGAAGGTATTCTTGTTTTTTCTGCGGTATCTTCAGATCATCGATTGAAATGGATAGTCCTGCCTTGGTCGCTTCTTCAAATCCTGCCTTTTTAAGCTCATCCAATAGCTTAACTACGCTTTGAAGGCCTTTAAGTTTATAGCAACGATATATGACCTTGCTGATCTTCGACTTGCTCATAGTCTCGTTTACAAAATCCAAGCCCTCAGGCAAGAGCTGATTGAAAAGGACCCTACCGACTGTGGTATCGATCATCTTTTCGCCTATCCGCACTTTTATCTTTGCATGAAGTTCCACCTCTTCGTCCTCGTGCGCGATTATCACCTCTCCGGGCGAACTGAACATCTTCCCTTCGCCCCTGGCCCCCGGCTTCTCTTTCGTCATATAATAACAACCCAAAACTATATCCTGGGTCGGGCTTGTTATGGGACGGCCGTCCGCCGGTGAAAATATATTATTACTAGCCATCATCAGCAGCTTGCATTCTGTCTGCGCCTCTACTGACAAAGGCACGTGAACAGCCATCTGGTCTCCATCGAAATCGGCGTTGAATGCTGTGCAGACAAGCGGGTGTATGCGGATGGCGTTACCCTCTATCAACATCGGTTGAAATGCCTGTATGCCAAGCCTGTGTAGGGTGGGTGCTCTATTGAGCATAACGGGGTGGTCTTTAATAACATCGTCGAGAATATCCCAAACTTCCAACTTCGCCTTCTCGACCATCTTCTTTGCGCTCTTAATGGTATGTACGAATCCCTTCTCCTTCAGCTTCTTTATGATGAACGGCTCGTAAAGTTCAAGCGCCATCTTCTTCGGCAAGCCGCACTCTTTCAACTTCAGTTCCGGCCCGACAACGATTACGCTCCTGCCCGAATAATCAACTCTCTTGCCGAGGAGGTTCTGCCTGAAACGCCCCTGCTTGCCCTTTAACATATCGCTGAGAGATTTCAGCGGCCTATTACCGGGACCAAGGACTGCCTTCCCGTGCCTGCCATTATCGAATAGCGCATCGACCGCTTCCTGGAGCATCCTCTTCTCATTCCTTATAATGATCTCCGGCGCCTTCAATTCTATCAGCTTTTTGAGGCGGTTATTCCTGTTTATGACCCTTCGGTACAGGTCGTTCAAATCGCTCGTAGCGAACCTGCCTCCGTCCAGAGGAACAAGCGGCCTTAAGTCAGGCGGTATCACCGGCAGTATATCAAGTATCATCCACTCCGGCTTATTCCCCGAGCCCCTCAATGCCTCCAAGAGCCTTAATATCTTTATGTTCTTTTTCTGCGCGTTGTCTGATTTTGATTCTTTCAGCTCTCTTTTGATCTTCGTTGAAAGCTTATCAAGGTCTATCTCTTTCAGAAGCTCCTTTATGGCTTCCGCGCCCATCTTTGCTACAAATTTTTGACCGAACTTGTCACGGAACTCTTTATAACGTTCTTCTGACAAAAGCTCCATCTTCTTAAGCGGCGTCTCACCGGGGTCTATCACTATATACTCTTCGTAATAAAGGACCTTCTCGAGCTCTCTTGAACTTATGCCGAGCAAGATGCCGATCCTCGACGGCATCACCTTGAAGAACCAGACGTGCGACACAGGGCAGGCCAATTCTATATGGCCCATACGCTCTCGCCTTACGCTGGAGCGCGTAACTTCAACACCGCACCTGTCGCAGATTATGCCTTTATGTTTTATTCTCTTATATTTTCCGCAGTTGCACTCGTAATCTTTCGTCGGGCCGAATATCCTCTCGCAGAAAAGTCCGTCCTTTTCGGGTTTCAGCGTCCTGTAATTAATAGTCTCGGGCTTTTTGACCTCGCCCTTCGACCAAGACTTGATGACCTGCGGCGATGCGATCTTTATCGTTATAGCATTAAAAGGAACCATATCGTCTATCATATTTATTGTCTATCCCTCTCTTCTTGGCTCTTCTTCTCCAAGGCTATGTCCAGACACAAACTCTGTAATTCCTTTATCAAGACATTGAACGATTCGGGGGTGCCGGGCTGCAATTTGTTGTCTCCTTTGACGATAGCTTCATATATCTTCGTACGACCCAATACGTCGTCTGATTTAACGGTCAAAAGCTCCTGCAGGGTGAAGGCCGCGCCGTACGCTTCGAGGGCCCAGACTTCCATCTCGCCAAATCTCTGCCCGCCGAACTGGGCTTTGCCTCCGAGAGGCTGCTGCGTTACCAACGAATACGGTCCTATGGACCTGGCGTGTATCTTGTCATCTACAAGATGCGCCAGCTTCATCATATATATGTAGCCGACCGTGGCCTTCTGATCAAAAGGTCGCCCTGTGAATCCGTCGTAAACCGTCACCTTACCCTCAACGGGGATATCGGCTTTCTTCATCTCGTCTTTTATCTCTGATTCCGTAGCGCCGTCAAATACCGCGCTCGATACCTTAAAGCCCAATATCTTCGCGGCCCAACCAAGATGTGTCTCAAGTATCTGCCCAACGTTCATACGACTAGGCACTCCGAGGGGATTCAATACTATCTCGACGGGAGTACCGTCAGCCAAAAACGGCATATCTTCTTCCGGCAATATCTTTGCGACCACTCCCTTGTTGCCATGCCGCCCGGCCATCTTGTCGCCTACTGATATCTTCTTTTTGCTCGCGACATACACCTTAACTTTTTTCAGGACGCCCGGCGGAAGTTCGTCTCCGCGCTTTACCCTGTCTATCTCTCTTTCAAGCTCAAACGTCAGCTCTTCTATCTGACCATCAAGTAACCTGGTTATCCTGGATATCTCCTGCTCCAAATCGGGGTTGTTTATCTTTATATTCTCTAAATCACCTTTTTCTGCTATGCGCTTCAGGTCTTTTACCCTCACGGTTCTGCCTTGTGAGATCAGCGTCCTCCCGGACTCTTCGTCCAATATCCCTGCCGTAAGCTTTTTGCCGACCAATAGATTGTGAAGCTTTCTATACTTTTCTTGCTTTATCTTCTCTATCTGTGTCTCGAACGATTGCTCAAGACCCTTGATCTCTTTCAATTCTATTGACCTCTCCTCTTTGGTCTTGGAGCGCGCGTCTCTCCTTGAGAACACTCTCACATCTACGACGATCCCCTCAACGCCTGGAGGAGCAATTAAGGAAGAGTCCCTGACATCACCGGCCTTCTCTCCGAATATGGCCCTGAGCAGCTTCTCTTCGGGCGAAAGCTCTGTCTCGGATTTAGGGGTGACCTTACCGACGAGTATGTCCCCGGGCTCGACCTCTGCGCCCAATCTGATGATACCGTTTTCGTCCAGGTTGCGCAGTGCCTCTTCGCCAACGTTGGGGATGTCGCGCGTTATCTCCTCGTTGCCAAGCCTGGTATCCCGCGCCTCTATCTCAAATTCTTCTATGTGAACAGATGTGTATCTGTCTTCAGCCACCAGCTTCTCATTTATTAATATAGCATCCTCAAAATTGTAGCCTCTCCACGGCATGAAGACCACAAGGACGTTCTTCCCGAGTGCCAATTCTCCGTTTTGTGTGGCTGCGCCGTCTGCTATTATATCCCCTTCTTTAACTTTGTCGCCAAGACTGACTATGGGCCTCTGATTGATGCACGTATTGGCATTCGACCTCTCGAATTTTGCCAGCTTATAGTGTCTGCCGCTTAAGACTATTTCTGTGGAATCCACACTCGTTACTGTGCCGGGATTCTGCGCCACCACCACAGCCCCCGAATCTTTAGCTGTCCTGTATTCCATGCCTGTACCTATTAGCGGGGACTCGGCATATAAGAGAGGGACTGCCTGACGCTGCATGTTTGAACCCATCAGGGCCCTGTTGGCGTCATCGTGCTCTAAGAACGGTATTAAACTTGCCGCCACGCTCACTAGTTGTCGCGGCGAAACATCCATGTATTGCACCTCTTTGGGCTCGGCCTGAAGGAAATCATCTTTGAATCTGCAGAATATCTTGTCATCGGTAAAATGGCCCTTCGAATCGATCTTGGAATTCGCCTGCGCGATTACATATAAATCTTCAACATCGGCCGAAAGATATTCTATCTTATCCGTAACCCTTCCATTCTCAACTTTACGATATGGTGTCTCGATGAAGCCAAATTTGTTTATCTTGGCATAAGTGCTCAGCGAAGATATCAATCCTATGTTCGGGCCTTCCGGCGTCTCTATCGGGCACATCCTGCCATAGTGCGAATAATGGACGTCGCGGACCTCAAAACCAGCCCTGTCCCTATTCAGGCCGCCCGGCCCAAGCGCGCTCATGCGGCGCTTGTGCGTCAATTCTGCCAGAGGGTTCGTCTGGTCCATAAATTGCGAGAGCTGGCTCCTGCCAAAAAAGTCTCTTACAACTCCGGATACGAGTTTGGAGTTTATGAGATTATGCGGCATTACATTTGAGAGGTCATATAAGTTCATTCTCTCTCTGCACGACCTGTCAACCCTGGCCAGGCCTATCCTTATCTGGTTCAATAAGAGTTCTCCGACGCAGCGCACCCTTCTGTTCCCCAGGTGATCTATATCGTCGGTAGCGTCTTCGCCGTTCTTCAGTGTGATCAATTTAAGAATTATATGAATAAGCGTCTCCGGGGTAATGAGTCTCTCTTCCAGCGAAACGCTCATATTCAGTTTTCTATTCAGCATATAGCGGCCGACCTGCCCCAGGTCGTATCTTTTTTGATCGAAAAACAACCTAGTAGCAAGATTAGCGGCAGATTCAGGGGTTGGCGGATCGCCCGGCCTCAGCTTCCTATATATATCCATAACCGCTTCTTCCTTGTTCTTCGTGTGGTCTTTCTTTAATGTATTTATGATTTCCGGGATGGGCTTAACCAATACCTCAACGCGGCGAACCGAGGATCTCCATATCTTGTCCGCCATATCTTTTGTTATCTTCTCGTATCTTTCAGCCAGGAGGACGTTGGTCTCCTTGTCAATAATGCTCTTCGCCAGCGTCTGACCTATCAATCTCTCAAGCTGGGCAGACCTTGTAAGGTCGCAAACCTCTATCTCGCAGAAAGCCTTCAATACTTCCTCGTCAGAAGAGTAGTTAAATACCCTCAAAAATGTTGAAGCCAAAAACTTTCTTTTCCTGTCAACGTATACATAAAGGACGTCGTTCATATCAAATTCAAACTCGACCCATGCGCCCCTATAAGGGATTATCCTGGCGGAGTATATATTCTTTCCGGATGGATGCGGCTCAGACTCGAACGATATGCCTGGCGAGCGGTGAAGCTGGCTTACCACGACCCTTTCGTCTCCGTTCACAATAAATGTGCCGGTATCTGTCATTAGCGGTATGTCGCCCAGGTAGACTTCCTGTTCCTTGGTCTCCTTCTTGGACTTTAGCCTCATCATAACGCGAAGCGAGCCGGCATAACTCATGCCGCGCTTCTTACATTCGGAGATGACGTATTTGGGTTTCCCTATGCCATAACTTAAATACTCCAGCTTATATTCGCCGTCCGGGGTCTCGATGGGGAACGCCTCCCTGAAAGCAGATTCCAAGCCCTGGTTCTTGCGCTTCGTCTTGGGAACATCGTTCTGCAGGAATTCCTCATAGGAATTCAGCTGCACTTCCAATAGATTGGGAAGCTTATAGCATTCTTCTATCTTCGCGTAACTTTTACGTTTTTCCATTTAAGTTGTCCTTAAAATACGTTTTGGGATCTTGCAGCGGGAGATAATATCCCCCGAGCGTCTACCCTATCGCTATGCGCTAAATATTACTTTAACTCGATCTTGGCGCCGACCGCTTCAAGCTGCTTCTTTATCTTGTCAGCCTCTTCCTTCGTCGCGCCTTCCTTGATCGTCTTGGGCGCACCGTCAACAAGGTCTTTGGCTTCCTTGAGCCCGAGACTTGTTACGACCCTAAGCTCTTTAATAACCTGGATCTTGTTTGCGCCGGCATTAGCCAGAACGACATTGAACGTAGACTTTTCCTCCGCAGCGGCCGGAGCAGCAGCAGCGCCTGCGACAGCCTGAACGCTCATAGCGGCAGCTGCCTGGACACCGAACTTATCCTCGAGCGCCTTGACGAGATCTGCCAATTCCATCACGGTCATCTTCTCGATGGTGTCCATCACGCTCTTCATCTTGTCTGTCAGTTCCACTTTCTGTTCTTTTGTTTCCATCTTCTACCTCTCCTTCTTTCTCGTAGGTCACTTACGGTCAGGGATGTTAATTATGGTTAATTAAAGCTACGTAACCTTATGAAACATCCCGCAACCTTCCGAAACATTAAGCAACCTCTTTCTTTTGTTTACTTGATTTCACTGCGTCTACCACGCATACAAACTTCCTTAAAATACCGCCCAATGTATTTACAAATCCTGTTATCGGCGACTTTATACCGCCCACTACCAGCGACAACAAAACATTTTTCGACGGAATGGCGGCCAATTGCTTCACCCTATCAGTCGGAACGCTCTTCCCATCTATTATGGCTCCTTTTATCTTAAATTTTTCGTGGGCATTAGCAAATGTTACCAACGCCTTGCAGGTAGAAATTACGTCTTCGCCGCTTAACAATATCCCCATGCCACCGTCTATCTTGGAGGCCTCGCTCTCCAGCTTAAGCCTGTTGAATATTATCCTTAGGATGGCGTTCTTGACCACAAAATAATCCGCAGAAGATTTCCTGAGATTGCGCCTTAAGGTCTCAAGATCCGATACGCTCGAGCCCATGTAACTGGTTATCACAAAGTTGGGGTGATCATTAAACCGGGCCAACAGCTCCTCGACCATCCGCTCTTTACAACGCCTTGCTAATTTCTCTTTCGTCGCCATACCTTATTTCCTAAATTCAGCCAGGTCCAGCCTCACGCCGGGCCCCATCGTAGTAGATAAGTATAAAGACTTGACGTGCTGCCCTTTCGGCCCTTGCGGGTTTGAACCCATTATCGCATCTATAAGCAAGATCGCGTTATCGTATAAAGCGCCCTCAGTAAAAGATACTTTTCCTGCGGGTGCATGGATCCCGGCTTGCTTATCCATCTTAAATTCTATCTTGCCGGCCTTCACCTCTTTTACGGTCTTGGCCGTGTCCTGGGTAACTGTCCCTGATTTCGGATTCGGCATCAATCCTCTTGGCCCCAGTATCTTTCCTAGCCTCGCTATATCTTTCATCATATCGGGCGTTGCTATGGCAACGTCAAAATCAGACCAACCGCCCTGGATCTTGGCGATGATGTCATCTGCGCCGACGAAATCCGCACCTGCGGCCCTTGCCTTTTTCTCTTCTTCGCCCTTACAGAAGACCACTACCCTTACCTTCCTGCCTGTACCGTGTGGCAAACCAACTGTGCCTCGTATCGAAGCGCTCTGAGCCTGTTTTGGATCAACGGTCAGCTTAGCCGCTACCTCAACGGTCTCGTCAAATTTCAACTTGGGTATCTTCTTCAATATGGCGATGGCATCCTTAAGGCTGTATGCCTTTGTCTTGTCGAATAAGCCCTCTATCACCTTTGTCCTTTTGGAAATCTTCGCCATTGCTTATCCCTCTATGTCTATGCCCATGCTTCTTGCCGTGCCTTTTATGATGTTTACGGCAGCGTCTAAATCGGTTGTATTCAAATCTTTCGCTTTCAATCTCGCGATCTCTCTTACCTGCTCTAATGTCACCTTGCCGACCTTCTCCTTATTGGGGATACCGCTTGCCTTGGCTACACCGCAAGCGCGCTTCAAAAGGACTGAGCAAGGCGGACTCTTTATAATAAAGGTAAATGTCCTATCCTCATATGCGGTTATGACCACAGGAAGAGTCAAGCCCTCCTGCCCCTTGGTCCTTTCATTGAAAGTTTTACAGAATTCCATGATGTTCAAACCGTGCTGACCAAGCGCTGGCCCGACCGGGGGCGCCGGATTGGCGGTGCCTGCAGAACAATATAATTTTATTACCGCTTTAACTTTCTTAGCCATCTCTTATACCTTCTCCACCTGCCATGTCTCTAACTCTACTGGCGTCGCTCTTCCGAAAATAGATATCATAACCTTGATCTTGCCCTTCGTGAGATTCGTCTCATCTATCTGACCATTGAAATTTGTGAACGGGCCGTCCGTCACCCTTACGTTTTCGCCTTTTTCAAACATGACCTTCGGCGTCGGCTTCTCTTTTGCCTCTTTGGCTTGCTTTAAAATCATATTTATCTCATCTTCCCTTAAGGGAAGCGGCCTTGCGCCTGCGCCCACAAAACCAGTCACTCCCGGGATGCTCTTTATCATATACCACGTCTCATCGGTCAACTCCATCTCGACGAGCAGGTAACCCGGGAAAAATTTACGCTGAGATATCCTCTTCTTGCCTGCCTTTACCTCCGATACCTGTTCAGTCGGGACCAGGATCTGCGCGATGGCGTCTTTTGCCAAACCGGCAGCGACCTTGCTATCCAAAAGGGTCTTTACCCTGTCTTCGTACCCTGTCTGCGTGTGTATTACGTACCAGTGTTTAGCCATCGTCTATCTAGAGCCTCGCCATAATGATATTAATGGCCGTTGACAGCAAAATATCGCATACGCCTATAAATGTCGAAAGAATGGCAAGGGACACGAGAACTATCGCTGTTGAAGCGATCAGTTCGTCTTTCGTTGGCCAGGAAACCTTGGCCATCTCAAGCTTTATATCCTTAAAGAAAATCCCAACCTTATTTGCCATTTGTCTGTCTTATATCCTTATATTCGGTTTTTAGAGTCAAAATCCCATCTTGCCCGGGTCTATGACCTTCTAAAACTTCCAGGCTTTAGCAAACCTTTGCTCCCGTCTCATAATCGGGATTTATTTGTTCCGCGTCCGGTGGACCAAATTTACTGCTTAAATCTGGCAGGCCAGGAGGGATTCGAACCCCCAACACACGGTTTTGGAGACCGCTGCTCTACCGTTAGAGCTACTGGCCTCCCTATAATTTCGCTCCTGACTCTGACCCGGCAGGACTAAGGGAGTGTTGGCTTACACCACACTGTACTACATTTTATGTTAACATACGCCCTTAAATAGGCTTTTATTTTACTTTATCTCCTTATGCTTTGTATGCTTTTTGCAGGTTTTGCAGAATTTATTCAATTCGAGCTTGTCCGGATTTTTCTTCTTGTTCTTCGTCGAGGAATAGTTCCTGTTCTTGCACTGCGTACACTCGAATAAGATAAGCTCTTGTACCATTTTTTACTCTATGACCTCGGTTACTACCCCTGCGCCTACGGTGTGTCCGCCTTCACGTATGGCGAACCTGAGTTGCTTCTCCATGGCTATAGGGGTTATTAAAACGACTTCAAAATTCACGCTATCTCCAGGCATCACCATCTCGACGTCTTTGGGCAGCGTCACCACACCGGTCACGTCTGTGGTCCTGAAGTAGAACTGCGGACGGTACCCGTTAAAGAACGGGGTGTGGCGCCCGCCTTCCTCTTTACTTAATATATATACCTCTGCCTTGAACTTGGTGTGAGGGGTGATCGATCCCGGCTTAGCAAGGACCTGGCCTCTCTCAAGGTCAGTCTTCTCAACTCCCCTTAAAAGGACCCCTATGTTATCTCCGGCTTGGCCTGAATCGAGAAGCTTCCTGAACATCTCAACGCCGGTAACTACGCTCTTCTTGGTGGCCTTTATACCAACTATCTCTATTTCTTCTCCGACCTTTATCTGGCCTCTTTCAACCCTGCCTGTTCCCACTGTTCCCCTGCCGGTGATAGAGAATACGTCTTCTATTGGCATAAGGAAAGGTTTGTCTATGTCTCTTTTGGGTGTCGGTATGAATGTGTCTACGGCGTCCATGAGCTCAAATATGCTCTTGGTATCCTCAGGGTTATCAGGGTTTGCCATGGCCTTTAGGGCGCTACCTTTGATCACAGGCGTCTTATCCCCTGGGAAGCTGTACTTCGTCAAGAGCTCTCTTACCTCGAGCTCTACAAGGTCCACGAGTTCCTTATCCTCGACTAGGTCCACCTTATTTAAGTAGACCACTATGGAAGGGACGTTGACCTGTCTT
>Ga0315288_10005792_pt1 | contig 15691 bp, 11 predicted proteins | sample YL17G11_20_MG_FD_203454 | JGI IMG/M metagenome (GOLD analysis project Ga0315288, IMG submission 203454) | Sediment microbial communities from Yellowstone Lake, YNP, Wyoming, USA - YL17G11_20 | ecosystem: Environmental > Aquatic > Freshwater > Lake > Sediment | place: USA: Wyoming | collected...
GCTTCCCAGTCCCGGTCCTGCCGGCTTTGCCAGCACTGCCAAGGGCGGTGGCAAGGCCGGGGCCGGGGTATGCTCAGGGTTAATACTGAGCGGCGCTTTTTACCCCGATTTAAAAATCGGGGTTTGGCGCCGCCGAACGTATCAACGCAGGTCGCTTCAGGAGGCCTTTTGGGGAGAGGAAACCGGCCGGTCCCTACGATCCGGTCAAGAAAGCGTTCAACCAGAAAGGGAGTTGGGCCGATCCGATGGGCGGCACGACGCCCGTCCGCGTTGTCGTCACGATCGTGAGCCCCGACGAATATGTCTACGAGTCTTAAATGAGCATGCCCGACGGCAAAGAATTCAAGCATCGCCTTCCGGTTCAACTCTCTCCTCCCCCGCCACGGACTTCAGGAGAACGAACGGAGACGCTTAAGATCTTTTTTGGCGCCGTCCAGGTTGGGGTCCAGCCTCACGGATCAAGCTCTTCATTCCGATGAAAACCTCGGGGAAAGCGTATTTCCGGCGGGCTTACTCTTTGATGGCGCAGTAAACATAGGCCGGCGGCAGGTTTTTCCAGACGATCCTGGATACTTCCAACCTGTCGAAATATTCGGATAAAAGACGTTTGAGCCTCGCGTTGCCCTTGGATTTTTTCCGATGAACGTATGTGTATGTCACGAACCTTCCCCCCGGAGAAAGCGATTCCTCAACCAGCTTCAGGATCTGTTCCTGAAGGTCCTCGTTCAAGGCCGTTAAGGGAAGCCCGCTGACAATCGAGTCGCAATGCTCGATCTTGAGTTTCTTCATGTATTCCTTGAGATTCAAGGCATCATCGTGATAAACGGTCGCCGCGGGGCATCTTTTCTTGGTGTGCTTGACGAATTTTCGGTTGATCTCCAATGAAAAGAATTTCGTCTGCGGCGGAATGCTTTTTACGATCTGCTCCGTGAACCCGCCGCTTCCCGGTCCCAGCTCGACGACCGTCTTGGCTTTGGCCAAATCGGCCATCTCGATGACGATCCTTATCAATTCCTTAGAATCCGGAGCGATGGTGGCTGTGTTGCCGGGGTGCTTAATAAACTCGATGATGTGTTTGGCCATGGCAGGCTTTCTTTTGCGGCGGCGACGGTCTCCGCTCACGATGAGCATAATGCATATTTGGAAGCATGTTACCCAAGCGCAAACCTTCTGTCAACAAGATCCAAGGCGTCAATTCGCCGGGCGCGCGGGCGAAAAGTGATGATTTGACTCTCAAGGTGACAAAGGCCGTTGAAAAGACTATTATAAAAATATCAACGCTCCGTTAAGGCGTTTGTTTGGAGGAGGCCAAAATGATTACGTATCCGCTCATCGTGGTCGGCGTTTTCGTTCTTTATCTGCTGAATTCGATAAAGATCCTGAGGGAGTACGAGCGCGGCGTCATTTTTCGCCTCGGCCGCGTCCTCCCCCAGCCCAAAGGGCCCGGCATCATCTTGGTTTTCGCCCCGATCGACCGCATCGTGAAAATCAGCCTGCGGCTCATCACGATGGACGTCCCGCCCCAGGACGTCATCACCAAGGACAACGTCACGGTCAAGGTCAACGCCGTTCTCTACTTCAGGGTTATGGACCCGCTTAAGTGCGTGATTGATGTCCAGGATTACCTCTACGCCACCTCGCAGTTGGCCCAGACGACCCTGCGGAGCGTCCTCGGCCAGGTTCCGCTCGACGACCTCCTCTCGGAGCGCGATAAGCTGAACGCGCGCCTTCAGGAAATCATCGAGCAGCACACCGACCCCTGGGGCATCAAGGTTCAGCTCGTGGAGATGAAACAGGTGGACTTGCCGGAGAACATGATCCGGGCCATCGCCAAGCAGGCCGAGGCCGAGCGGGAACGCCGGGCCAAGGTCATCCATGCCGATGGCGAATTCCAGGCCGCCGACAAGCTCACCCAGGCCGCCGACATCATTTCCCGGAATCCCCAGGCCCTCCAGCTCCGCTTCCTGGGCACCTTGACGGAAATTGCCGCCGAAAAAAATTCGACGATCATCTTTCCTCTCCCCATGGAGCTTTTGAGAGCCTTCACCTATGAAAAAAAGGGGGAGAATAAATAAAGCCCCGGCAGCATCCACACCTCAGCCGGCGCTTATCGGGATTCTATTCCGAGGGAATGCGGAATTCCTGAAGGCGATTGTTGTCTCTTTCGACCACAATAACGCTCCCGTTTCCTCTGACGGCCACGGATACGGGAGAGGACATCCGGCCGTCGGCACTCCCTAGGCCTCCCCAGCGGCAGATGAACCTGCCGTTACCTCCGAATTTCTGGATCCCGTGATTTCCCGTGTCCGCCACATAGATGCAGTTTTGGGCATCCACGCAGACTCCCATGGGGCTCCTCAGCTCTCCATCTCCGGAGCCCGGCTTTCCCCAGGCGGAGATCAGCCGTCCATCGGCGGAGAAGCTTTGGACGCGGAAGCGATCGACGACGATGACTTCGTTCTTTTGATTCACGGCCAAGGCCGTCGGTGAGGAGAATTCCCCTTCCCCGACTCCCGGTTTTCCCCACGTTTTTATGAGAGCGCCCTGGGAGGAATAGGCGGCGATGCAGTTATTTTGCGCATCGGCCACATAAATAGTATTATCGAAGCCGACGGCGATACCCGCGGGCCGGCCGAACTCGCCCGGTTTGAGGCCCTGTTTTCCCCACTTGGCCAGGAATTTGCCGTCCTTGGAAAACTTCAGGACGCAGAAACCCTTGCCACTCGTGATGTAGACGTTCCCCTGGCCGTCGATGGCGATGCCGGTCGGCTCCTTGAGGTCTTTGAATTCGTTCCCGCCCTCCCCCCAACCGGCGATATTCCGGCCTTCGGCATCGAACTTTCTGGCCTTGGCCTTGCTTTCGTCCAGAAGATAATAGCTGCCTTCCCTGTCGAAGACGATCGCCCGGGGCAGCTTATAGGATTTGCTCTCCAGGCCGCCCCATTTCCGGAAGGAGATGTATTCCTTGGCGGGAAGAACGCCCTCGATCGAAAGGGGTCCCTCACCCTTCAAAACTTGGACCGTCTCTTCCCAGTCGGCGTAATTCTTTTTTTCCAGCCGAACCTTGCGCGCGCCGTAGGGGACAAAAGGCAGCTGACAATCCGTGAGCTTTCCTGTGTCTTGGCCGTCGAGAAAGACCGTCGCGCCCGCCGGCTGCGATTGGAGGGCGATCGTCCGGCCGATGCTTTCCAGGCGGACATTTCTCGTCTCGCCCGGCTTGAAGAGGAAGACGTCCTCCCGGTGCGTCCGGTAGCCTTCTCTTTCAATCTCCAAGGTAAATTTGGGGATGGCGCTCCGGTAGACCGTGGGGGAGCGCCCGATTTCTTTGCCGTCGATCTTGATCATGGCCTCTTTCGGCTCGGTCACGATTTCCAGGGAATAATCGACGATCATGCCGCGATGCTGTTTATCGGCAAGATCGATAAACCGGCTGATGAATGGGTCGCTGAGGTTTCTCGTGATTTCCAGGGCGTAGGCGGCATCGACCTCGAACATATTGCGGAATTCCATCAAGGCGCCGTAGTGATCCTGCTGTTTGGCGAAAGCCAGGCCCAGCCAATAAAAAATTTCGCAGGCCAGTTGCCTCTGTCTCAGGCGATCCTCGACGGCAAAAGCCTTGGCCAGCAGGGGCCGGAGACCGGTCACCGCCGTGGGCAAGTCTCTTTCCAGCCGGATGAGGTTCCGGCTTTCCTCCAGCTTGAGCCCGAGCTCGACCACAACCTGGTCCTGGCTTTTCGCCAGGCTCAGGGCCGCGAGGGTCTGCTTGGCCTCTTCGTCGCTTACCTCCTGGACCTGCAATTCGTGGATATAACCCGAGATCTGCAACCCCTCCTTCATCGCCGTGACCTTGTAAAATTGGCCCTGTTTGAGTTCGGTCTCCAGGATCGTATTGGCCGGGACGTTGGCCAGGAGGATCTGGCTGCCGATTTCCGGGGTCGCCTTGATGTTGGCGTTTTCGGCAATGACCCGGACTTTGAGGGCCGCCTGAAGGCCGGCGCTAAGAACAAGAATAAGAGAAAGAAGCCAAACGGCCGGGGGTGTTCCCTTCTTCAGGAATATTTTCGGATCCATGGCCGACTCCTTTGAGGCTTTGCTTTCATCGGAGATCGATGATCTTCCAGGCGCCGCCCTGCTTCCTCAACTGCCAGATCTTTGTCCCCTCGAAGCTTTTTCGTTTTCCGTCTTTTTTATAGACCGCAATCATCAGGTAGGAAAAGCTTGCCGTGGCATTCCAGCGGCCCTCATAGGTGATCGCGACCTTGGAGATGATGTATTTGATGTTGTCGTAGCCGTTGAACAGCACCTGGTAATCCGTTTGCATCTGGCCGGCCAACGCGGGTGAGCCCAGATGGCTGAGAACAGTCGACAAGTCCTTGGTTTCTTCGGCCTGCCGGTTGCTCTCGATCAACTTCCGGATGTCCGCTTCGGCCATGATCTCATCCGCCAGGAAGAGATATTTCTGGGCTTCCTTGTTGTCCTTGTCCAGCTTCAAAACCCTCTCCATATCGAGGCCGCACCGGTTGTAATTGCCGCTCCTGAAAGCGGCCGTTCCGGACTGGAGGAGGGATGCGATCTGAGCGGCCAGAAGCTCGGCTTTGGCTTTCCGAAGGTATTCCAGAGCCGCGCTCTCCCCTGGCTTGCGGCCGAGGATATCTTCGGCCAGCTTGACGGCTTGATCATAATTCTTGCCGTCAAAACTCGCCCTCAGCTTGGCCATGTCCTCCTCAAAGCTCGGGAGGGCCTCAGCCCCCGGGCCCCCCGAATTCGGGACAGGGCTCGGGCTCTCTTTGGCGAGCCCCGTTTTGTCGGCGGAAGGCCCCGCCGGATTGTTTGCTTGGGGAGATAAAATCAGATAGAGACCTCCGATCACGACGATGAGTCCGAGAGCGGCGGCGCCCAAAGCCAATCTTTTTTTCCTTTTCCCTCCGGCCGCGGCCTCCGGCTTGGCCGGGCCCGTATCCAGAGTGAGCGTCTGTGGCCCGGTCCGGCTGGGCTTTTCGAGGTCGGCCATCATTTCCCGGCAAGTCTGATAGCGGTCTTGGGGTTTCTTGGCCAACGCTTTTTGGATCACCGGATCATCTCCCGGCGGGAGGTCCTTGTTGAAGTCCGAAATTCTCTGGGGCGCAGAATGGACGATTTTGTAGACGATGGTGGAAATATTTTCCCCTTCAAAGGGTCTTTTTCCCGTCAGAAGTTCATACAGGACGACGCCCAGGGAAAAAATATCCGAGCGGTTATCCACGGTTTCCCCCTTGACCTGCTCGGGGGACATGTAGCTGAGCGTTCCGACCCTCGTCCCGGCCTGGGTCTGGGTGGAAGTCTCGATCCGGGCCACTCCGAAATCGGCCAGGAGAGGCTGCCCGCCTTTATCGATCAGGATGTTCGCCGGCTTGATATCCCGATGAACGATGCCGTTTTGATGGGCATAATCCAGGGCCAGGGAGATGGGTCTCAGGATATCGAAGATCTCCCGCCGCAAGAGCGGTTTGCCGGAATCGATAAGACCCTGAAGGCTCTGGCCATCCACGTACTGCATCACGATGTAGGTTAAATCTTTTTCCCTGACGACATCATAGATGGTGATGATGTTGGGGTGGTTGAGGCGTCCCGCGGCCTTGGCCTCCCGGATGATCCGCGTCAACAGCTCTTCTTTTTTCCCCCCGTCGGTCCCGGTGTCGACCCGGATGGTTTTAATGGCCACTTCTCTCTCGATGTCCGGGTCGAGACCTTTATAAACGATCCCCATCCCTCCTTGGCCGAGGACACCGAGGACTTTATACTTGCCTATTTTTTTCAAGGGAAGCTACACAAACAACCCCAGCCCCCGTTCGATCCACATCTCCTCTCCAGAAAAGGCGGCTCCAAAATTATACGATAACACCCTCAATTGTCAACCGCAGCATTGACTGGCCGTTGAATCGGCGCTATTAAACGGGTGAGGCTGAAGGATTAAAATAATCCGGACCTTTTCATAAGCGGCCCGCCGGGGCTCGAGCGTGAAACACAATCCCTTCTTTTATCGTATTCAGGGAAGGGAGAAGGAATCAACATGGACATTGCGAGACGTCGAATCCGGACGATTTTTCTGGTTCTTCTTGGGGCGGCCTCGATCGGCGGCGGCCCGCTCGGCGGCGGCCGGGGAGTCGCTCAAACGGTCTCTCCCGGTCGGGACGTCCTCCGGTCCCGTCTCGCCCTCGATTCCAAAGTCGACGAGAAAACGGGCCTTAAGATTTCCGAGGGGACGTTCGCCGTCTACGAAGACCGGAGCGCCGGAACAGGCCGGCTCATCCACCTCGGGGTCGTCGTCCTCCACGCCAAGAGCCCGGAGCCCAAACCCGATCCCGTGTTCGTCTTCGCCGGCGGCCCCGGGGCCGATATCGCTCAATCTCCCCGCCCATACCTGGATTCGTGGGTGCTCGAAGAGCGGGACATCGTCCTGGTCAGCCAGCGCGGGACCGGCGGGGACAATCGGCTGAGCTGCCGGTTGGCCGTTAATGACAATGATATCCAGGGGTACTTGGACCCCCTTTTCCGGGAAAATGTCTTCAAGCCGTGCCTCGAAGAACTCGAAAAAAAATTCGACCTGACGAAATATTCGACCTGTCTGGCCGCGGACGATTACAACGACGCCCGCGAGGCCCTGGGCTACGATCGGATCAACGTCACCGGAACCTCCTACGGGACGCGGATGGCCTTGGTCTATATGAGGCAGCATCCGAAAACCGTCCGGACGGCGATCCTGAACGGCGTCCTGCCCATCGCCAACAAAAATCCGCTCTACCATGCCGCCAATTTCGACCTGGCCATCCGGGCTTTGATCGCCGAATGCGCCAACGACCCCGACTGCCGAGCCGCCGTCCCCAACCTGGACGATGAGTTTCACGCCATCCTGGCCCGCCTCGATGCGGAGCCGGCGGCAACCACGGTGACCCACCCCGTCAGCGGCCAAAAGGTCAGGGTCGGATTATCCAAGGAGACGTTTCTCGAAGCCCTGCGGGTGATGATGTATTCCGGCATTCGGAACCGGCTCGTCCCGTTTCTTCTCCACCGCGCCTTCGAGGGGGATTTCGAACCCTTCGCCGAGCTCGGCCTCTCGAGCGAGCGGAACCTCCGCTTAAGCTTGGCCTTGGGCCATCTCCTCTGCGTCACCTGTACCGAGGACGTAGCCCGCATCACCAAGGAGGAAATCGTCAAAATCGCCGGCGGAACGCTCGCCGGCGACGGCCGGGTCCGCGGTCAGAAAAGTATCTGCGCCTTCTGGCCCAAGTCGGATATCGCCTCAAGCTTCGGCGATCCGGTCAGCGTCGATGTCCCCGTTCTCCTTCTTTCGGGAACGCTCGACCCGGTGACGCCGCCACGGTGGGGCGAAGAAGCGGCCGGCCACCTGCCCAAGAGCCGGCATCTCGTCGTTCCGGGCGCCCACGGAGTAGGCAGTCCTTGCCTGATCGATATTCAAAAGAGGTTTCTGGCGGCGGGCGCCGTGGACGGTCTTGACCTAACGTGCACGAAGGACCTCACCCCGGCCAAATTCCGATTTTCTCTTGAGCGCTGAGAACAGGATCACCCTGACCCTCCGGACGCCCGCGACGAGGGCCTTGTCTCGCTTAAAAGTCCAGATCCAACTTTTTGAGAAGGCCGCGATATCGAGGGTCTTTCCGGATCGGGTCAAGGCCGTAGATTTCCGCGTTGAGATCCGTATAAACATGGAAAAAAGGAACCAGGGGATCCCGGGCCTCATAGGCTTTGTTGAAACATTCGAAAGCCCGGTCAAGGTCTCCCCAACTTGCCCATAACCATCCGAGGTCGATAGATGAAACCAGGCTCTTCTTTTCCGGATCGATAATGCGTTCGAAAATGCGCCTGGATTTTTCTCTCTCCCCTTTGGCCAGATAGGCCATGGCCAGATTTTCGTCCGTCCAGCCGGCATAAACTCCCAACTCCTCGGCTTTTTGCCAAGCCGCGATCGCTTCGCCGAATCGCCTCTTTTGAGAATAGGCTAATCCCACATGGAAATAGGCCATGCCGCTCTTCGGATCGAGCTCGACGGCCTTCCGGAATTCCTCGATCGCCGCATCGGGTTGTCGAGCCATGACCTGGAGGTGAACGGAGAAAAAATTGAAGAGGGGCATGAGGGGATCCAAGTTCTGGGCGATTTTGATTTCCCGCAACATCTCGTCGAATCTTTTCCGATTCAGGCAGAACCCGGCGTAATGAAAATGAGTCATGGCGTCGCCGGGGTTGAAAGCTAAGGCTCGTTGGAAACTCCTCTCGGCGCCGTCCCAGTCCAAATCATAGTATAACGCGCATGTCGCCGCTAAGGCATGCGCCTCGGCCAGGTGGGGATCCAATTCCAAGGCCTTCCGGATCGCCGCCTTGGCCTTCGGCCACATCTCGCGCGGCGGAGCGAAGCTCAAATTGCTCAAAGCAGCGAAGATATTGGCCATTCCCGTGTAGGCCGGAGCGAAGCCGGGGTCCTTGTCGGCGGCGGCCCGGAAAAATTCCGTCGCTTTTTGAAAGCCTTCGGCGCTCATCTTGGAGAAAAAATAGAGCCCCTTGAGATAGTGATTGTAGGCTTCCGGGTCATCGGTATGGCGCTTGCGGAGGGCGGTCTTTTCTCCGTCCAGCAGCCTAACCTTGAGAGAATCGACGATGGCCAGGGAGATCTCGTCTTGGATGGCGAAGATGTCGTTCATCTCCCGGTCGAATTTTTCAGACCAGATATGGTAGCCGTCCTCGGCGTTGATCAACTGGACCGTGATCCGGAGGCGGTTGCCCGCCTTCCGGAGGCTTCCCTCGAGCACGGCCTTGACATTCAGCCTCCGGCCGATCTCGCGGACATCCAAATTCATCCCCTTAAGGGCGAAGGCCGAAGTGCGGGCCACGACCCGGATCCCCTGGACGTGGGCGAGGGCGTGGATGAGCTCTTCGGCGAGTCCTTCGGCGAAATAATCCTGGTCTTTGGCCGGGCTCATATCGGCGAAAGGCAGGACGGCCAGCGAGGGTAGGACCTCTTTCGGCGCCGCCGGTTCGACCTCCGCGGCCGGCCGCCGGACGCCTTCGCCTTTAAGGGCGTCGATGACACTGTCCATGTCCGGATACCGGCCGGCGGGTTTTTTTTGAAGGCACTTGAGGATGACCTCCTCCAATCCCGGCGGAACGTCGACCCTGAGCGTCAAAGGACGCGGGGGAGCCTCATTCAGGATTTCGTAAAAGACGGCCTGTCGGGGCTCTCCAGGGAACGGACGCCGGCCGGTCGTCATTTCGTAGAGGGTGCAGCCGAACGCCCAGATATCGGTCCGCCTATCGGCCTTTTCGCCCCGAACCTGCTCGGGCGACATATAGGCCGCGGTGCCCAGGACGGTTTGAGGCCGGGTGAGGAGGATCCCGCCTTCCAACGAGGCCAAGCCAAAATCCGTGATCCGGGCCTGCCCCTCCCGGCTGAGCATGATGTTGGCCGGCTTGATGTCCCTGTGGACGACTCCTTTCTCGTGGGCGGCCTTTAGGCCCTCGGAGATCTGGGAGGCGATATCGAGCACCTCGAGGAAAGGCAGCGGTCCAGCGGCGATCTTATCCTTCAGGCTGGGGCCATCGATGAAGGCCATCGTGAAGAACGTCTCCCCTTCGGTCTCGTCGACTTCATAGATGGGGCAAATGTGCGGATGGTCGAGAATGGCGGCGGCCTGGGCTTCGCGGAGAAACCGCTCCTTGGCCTCCGGAGCACGGCTGAATTCCTCGGGAAGGAATTTGAGGGCGACCGTCCTCCGCAGTTTCGTATCTTCGGCTTTGAAAACGACGCCCATCCCCCCGCGGCCGGCAATGGTCTGAAGCTTGTACCTGCCGCCGATCATGCGGCCGGGCCGATATCGATCTTCAGGCCCGGCGATGGTCCGAGTGAAGGAGAATCCTTCCCCGCTCCCGGCGGCGTCCAGCTTGGTCGCGCACTTGGCGCAGTAAACCGCTCCGGCCGGGTTTTCAAACCGACATTTCGGGCAACTCAACAAATTCGTATCGGAATCGGTTCCCTTCACGGGAAAAGGATATTCCGGGCCGCCGATCGATGTCAACAACAAGGAAGACGGCCGCGACGCAGGCCATTCGGCCGGATCATCGTTCCGGATGGCCGCAATGATCCCGGGTGTAAACGCCCCCGGTCAGGGTTTCGAAGGTACGGTTCAGGGACGCGATGGGCCGCTGCGGATCCTTTTTCGCCCGCCAGGCCGCGGTCAGATTGACGAAGCGGCTGTAGTTTTTCGATCCCTCGTCGATGCCTTGAGCCTTCAAGTACCTGTCGTAAACTTTCTCGCTCACTTTCATAAGCGGCCCGCGGTACCGCTCCCAATTCCTCTGAATCGCCAAGATATCGGCCTTGATTCCTGCGGGGAGCTTCTCCCAGTGGTCCCTGAACGCGGCGGGGGCGGCGCGGGACAAATCGCCGGCCGAGTATCCCCAATACGACACAAAACCGCTGTAACGCACAACCGGCACGGACGAAGTTCGGCAAGCGAGGAGGGCCAGAAAGCCGGCCTCCCCTTCGTCCGTGATCCCGTATCCGTGAGCCATCTCGTGAGCCATGGTGAAGGGTTTTTCAAAGGCCAGAAGGGCTTCCGCCGTATAGGACTCGCCGAAAAAAGGGATGTAGATCCCGGAGCCGGAAAAACGCATCATCCATCCGCCGGGAATGAACAGGCGGACCCGGACGCGGCCCGGCGCGGGATATCCCATCTCCCGCAAAGCCCGGACGAGCGAGCGCCTCACCTCGGATTCGAGACCTTCCGGCAGAATTTCGTCGCCCAGCGCCGACGCGGAGGCGCCGGAAATCAGGACCCGGGATTCGGCGGCCATCCGCGCGGCCCATTCGGCTTCCGCGGCGAGAGCGGACGGTCCCAGGGACGGGATTTCGAGCCCCAGTTGTTGTTCGATTTCGACGCGGTTGTAGTTGAAACCCCAAAGCAGATAGAAAAAGAAAACGACTCCCCCGCCCCACCCTGCCGTCCGCAGGGCCAGGCCTCCGATTTTTTTCAAGAGCGGCGAAGGATCGCGGCGCCGAGGCCGGAAAATAAAACGGATCAGCCCCGCCATGATCCGGATGACCATCGCCGCGAAAAAGATATAAAGAAGCGGAATGGGCGAAAGTCCCAGGGTGTAATCCCAAATCCAGCGCAGGCCGGCGAAGATGCCGCGGGCGTAGATACTTTCGGCCAGGGCGGAGTCCCGGCCGAGGCAGAGATGGAGACCGTAAGCGGCGGCGCCCAGGATGATCCATAATAAAGGACAAAATGCGTTTTTCCTTGGCGCTTTCTTGCGTCCTTCGGCCGGACTCGAAAGCGGAGCGTCCATCGTGGTTCCGACGATACCGCCGCCCCTCATTTAGGAATCACGACTTAGCTTTGCGAAAAACGGCCGTTTTAGACAGCCGATCGTACAGGGTCTGTTTCCTCGGGGTGAAGATCAGAAAACATCCGAGAAAGGAAACGGCGGAAACCGCCAGGAAGGGATAGACCAAGTACGGGCTTTCGGTCAGGCCGAAGGGCGGGACGAGGAGGAGGAAGCCGATCTTCCCGAGATAGCGGGCGATCCGCCTGCCCAAAGAATGGCCCTGCCCGTCTTCATCGGCGACCCTCAGACCCAGGAGAAGCTTCCCCGGCGTAACCGACGTCAACACCTCGATCATCAAATAGAAGACGGCCAGCACCCAGAAATCATAAATGATCACGCCCACGGCCCCGGCATTCGTATCGATCGAAGACAAGGGGACTCCCAGCCGGGCAAGCAGATCGCCGGACGCCCTTGCCAAGACCGGAAACAAGATGAGGATGACGGCAATATCGATCATCAGGGCCGCCGCACGGAAGAAGAAACCAGCCCGCTGATTCATTGGCAATCCTCCCCTCGCGTTTGGTTTCAAATCCTCTCTTTTCAGATGCCCGATAAAATAGCAGGACTGGGACAAAGAGTCAATTTCCTGTTCCATTGACACCTCATTTCTTGCTGTGATAATTATAACGGCAGCAAAAATGGGAAGAAGGCCTGTATAAGAAGAGCATGCAAGGAAAGGGGTTAGAATCATGAAACGCGGTTTTATATTTTTCGCCTGTTTGCTTATCTTTTGCGGATTACTATACCAGTGCGGATTACTACACCAGAAGGATGGTTTTGTTCCAAAGCGTCATAAAGATGTCGGGGCTTATATGAAAGCCAGGGAGCGACTGATTCAGGCCGAGCGGACGATGCGAATCGGTGCCGGAATCGCGATGACGCCCGCGGAGGAGGAGGCCGACCGTCGGCTGATGTCGCTTAAGCAAGAGGAACTCAAACGAACTCGTGAATATTTCCCCTTGGCCCAAAGTTTTTTAAAATCCGAAACAAGGCGACTCATCGACCAATCGCCCATTCTGGAAATCATGAAGCGCATGCCTAAAGGGGGAATTCTTCATGGCCACGGTTTGGCCATGGGAGACTATCACTGGCTTGTTACGCATGCGACTTATCTGCCGAACTGTTATATTTACCAGGGAAAGGAGGAGCTGCCTCGCAAAGGGGCCATGAAGATCTCGCTGGATTCTCCCGGGGACGGTTGGCGACTCGTCAGCGACCTCCGCAAGGCCGCACCCAACGTTGAGGAGTTCGATGAAGAGCTTTGTCGTTCAATAACGCTGGGGGAGGAAGACCTTGGCCAACCGGATATCTGGGCGGAATTTCGAAAGTGTTTCGCCAGGTCCGGCGGCCTGATCAGGAGCGAGATCTTCGACGGCTTTTGCCGCAAATTGCTTCGGGATCTGATCTCCGAAAACGTGCAGTATGTCGAGACGCGGAGTGACATTGCAAGTCAGGAAATCATCGAAGAGATCCGGCGCGACAACCCGGAATTCAGGGTCAAATACATCTTTTCCCGCTCCCGTTCCGATTCCCGGGAGAACCTCGCCGAGAGATTGGCCCGAGCTCTTGATCTGCGGGCGGAAAATCCGTCTTTCATGATCGGATTCGATCTGGTGGACGAAGAAGACGATTTCCATACGAACCTGTATTTCGTCAATGAACTTCTGGCGGCGCGCCGTGAGGCGGAGCGGCGCGGGATTACGCTGCCGCTCTACCTCCATTCCGGGGAAAGCAACTGGGCGGAAAACGAAAATGTTCTGGATGCCGTTTTACTCGATTCCAAACGGATCGGCCATGGCCTGGCCCTCTTCAAACATCCTCTGCTTATGCAGAAAGTGAAAGAACGGGGCATCGCCATCGAGGTCTGTCCGATCAGCAACCAAGTCCTCGGCTATGTCGCCGACCTTCGCAATCACCCCGCCGTCCTCTACATCAACAGCGGCTTGCCGGTCGTCATTTGCCCGGATGATCCGGGGATCTGGAAATGCACGTTTTCTTATGATTTCTACGCTGCGTTCATGGCCTGGGGATTGGACCTGAGATGTCTTAAACAACTGGCGATGAACTCGCTCATCTACTCCGCGATGGATCCCGAGGAAAAAGAGAAAGCTCTGGAATTTTGGCGAGAACAATGGGAGAAATTCATTGCTTGGTTGAATGACGTCAATATCGACAGTTTATAGATGAAACGTTTACGATCTTAATCTGAATAGAAGATTCCTGACCTCGGTAGCGGGCAAATAGCCGGAACCACTGGTCTTCCTCTATTTCATCCGTGGAAACCCCGCCTCCGCTCGACACCTCGGCATACCAGGAGTCCTCGGACCAACTCACGGCCGAGCTCACGTCATCCGTGCCGCCATCATCAAAGAGGGCCGTGCAGACGTAATCGGCGCTGCTGTTCTCCTTGATTTCCCCAGGACCTCTGATCTCCAGTCGGATTAAGGCTCGTATATTATTGAGGATCCGGACATCATAAGTTCGACGAAGTCCCTTGAAGTCGACCCAGAAGCGGATCCAAGTGTCGGAATTCACGGAGCCAGTGACGAGTCTTCCGGCGCTTTCGAAGCCGGCGGACCAGGAGTCCTCGATCCAGTCAGCGACGTCGGAGACGTTTTCCCAGCTTCCGTCATCGTAATAAGCCCAGCACTTGAAATAGGCGGACTCGTTCTCATTCACCTCGCCCGGTCCCTCCACCTCCAATCGGACCACGGCCTTGACCGAGTTTTTTATTGTGATCGCGAGAGAATCCCGCATCCCGTCATAGACGGCGTTGATCCGGCACGCTTCGTCCGTGGTAATCACGCCGGTCGTCAGCCGTCCGTCGCCGGAGATCTCCGCATACCAGCAGTCTTCAGACCAGGAAGCGGAGCCGGTGACATCCTCGCTGCTTCCGTCGTCATAATAAGCCTTGCAGGAGTATTGGGCCGTGCTGTTTTCAGCGATCTCGCTCGGCCCGCTGATTTCGATTTTTTTCAGGGACGGCAAGTGAAACGAGAAAGCGGACAAACTGAAACCCGTCAGCCCACCGAAAATAAGAAATAAAGCAAATATCCCGACGCAAACATATTGCTTTGCCGCTATAGTCCTCATCTTATTTTCATTATGAATTAAATCCCCATAAAAGAACAAGAGCAACCTCGCTTCGATGGCGCCTTTCGTTGCCCCGCCATGGAGAAAATCATGGATTCGACAGAAAGGCAGACGCTGGATTTTCAAGTCCGGAAACTAAATTTGACCTTCGTTTCCTAGCTCTTCCCCGGATAGCCCACCGTCTGAGCGAACAACACCCGCTGTTCAGGCCTTAGCTTGAATTCCTTGGGCGTGTTCACTTTATCGCAATTGTGGAACCAAGCGGCCAAGCCCTGTGAGGCGGCGAACAAGTAGACGTTCGAAGCGATGAGGCCCGTCGCGCAAAAATAATAGGACTTCTGAACCTCCGCGTCCCCGATGTTCCGGTCCGGCTGGCCCTCCAGGACATATCTCTTGAGATCAACGACGTAGAAAATGTTCACCGGCGCCGTCGCCGCGCCGCCCCGGCCGGCCCGCGCCCGAAAATCCCCTGCCGCGACCGGCGCCAGGCTGTGGGGGACGGCCTCATAGAGATAGACCCCCTGGGGCAGAGCGACGTAAAGGTCGATCTCCTGCGAATTGCTGGCCGAAGCGGCCGTTCGCCCCGGCTTCCCCCTCACCCCCTCAGGCCGATTCACTCCAAAGGCCGCCCAGAGAAGATTCGAGAGCGTCTGCGGCGAGAGCGGTTCCGGACTGACGTTGCGGTTGGTCCGTCTCTCCTGGATGGCCGCCAACACCGATTTGCCGCCGTCCTTCTCGGGTTTGGGAAGCGTGATCGGCGGCAGCTCCTCTTGAGCGAAGATCGTCCCCGTTCCGGCAAGAGCGGCGGCCGCCGATAACGATTTGATGAAATCTCTGCGATCCATAAGGCCCTCCAAGCTTGGATGATTTGAATCTAAATATAGTCGTAATCTTAACAAATTAGCAAAGCGATTGACATCCCGACAAATCGCGGTCTATCATTCATGGGCTTGGATGGGACGAGGCAAACTGGTGCGAGCATGATGGGCTAACGATCCACGTGCGCCTTCCCGGCGACGCGGATCCCGCTCAGCACGAGGTGGAGCTCGCGATCCAAGAGCAGGTCTTCGCCCCCCGGACTCAAGGGCTTGGCTTCCTCCGGGTCAAGGGGATCACCTTCGAGCACGCCGCCAACGCCTTCCCCGTCCCGCAGCGCGGGCTGGTTTCCATGAGTCGGGGCCATCACTGGATCATCGAGGATTGCGTCCTGCGGCACGCTAAC
>Ga0315288_10005794_pt1 | contig 15689 bp, 29 predicted proteins | sample YL17G11_20_MG_FD_203454 | JGI IMG/M metagenome (GOLD analysis project Ga0315288, IMG submission 203454) | Sediment microbial communities from Yellowstone Lake, YNP, Wyoming, USA - YL17G11_20 | ecosystem: Environmental > Aquatic > Freshwater > Lake > Sediment | place: USA: Wyoming | collected...
GTTTTGCAGAAATATGACCATCTCCCGCAATCACTCCTAACAGATATGCTTTAATTTCAGAGTCAATATTATTGAAGAAATTATGATCTATCTTGAAATTCTTAAAATAATGACTTTTATATCCTAAGTGCGTATCATTGATTGCACATAATTTACAACGATATTTGCCATTATTATTTCGTCTATTATATATTATTCTATATTTGCCTATTTTATACTCTTTATGGCAAAATGGAGATGTTTGGAAATCACATATAACTTTTAGTTTAGCTTCCATTATTTTATGGTCGAATATTGATAGGTGAGCATGAATGCCTTACCATTTGCGTTGAAACATACTTGGGTTCGTAATAAACATAGGAACCATATCTTTTGCTATATACTTTGCTTTAAGCTCATCACTTAAATACTGATAGCCACTAATAACTTTACGACAGATATACGAGCCGCACTTGCAATCCATCTTCCAATTATCTAATGTATCAGTAGAGGTAGTAGAATAATCAAATGTTAATTCCATTCCTTTAGTAAGGACATGCATTGAATATAGAATTGCTCTATTACCTACCACATGAACTAAACAATTTGGATCACAGCTATGATTGATGTTGTCATCTAATGCTCCCGATGGGCCAATAAATCTTTCGGCTCCGACCTGCAAGTATTGAGATGGATCAATGTTTAGCTTATCTTTTGGAATTATATCCCCTGTAAACTCCATGACTGGAACATTGGCGGGGATATCGATTTTGGTAAAAACTCCAAAACCAGATTTACTTGGCTTAACTTCTAAATATTGATTATACATTAGCCCAACAATTTCTTCATAAATCTAATCATGCAACCGGATGCATCGTATACTTTTAGCATTAGTTCTTTCCTACCAATTAGCTTATGCTGAACAGAAGTCGGGTGCTTGCCCTTAATTAGGTCAGCAGCCTGCTTAGCATCCTCTGCAAGGACACGATAGGTCAAGGTAGCTGGAAGCATGCATTCAACCTTCACATCAAAGTAATACTTTGGAGGAGGAGCTTTCTTGCGCTTTGCCTCTTCGTTAGCTTTCTTCTTAGCAGCCGCAGCTTTCTTTAATGCTTGTGCCTCTAACTCTTCTTCAGCCGTCTTATTTAATTCTTCGTTTGCCATAATAGATATTATATCAGCGAAGAAGAGATAACTCGTAAAACCTCTTCATAAATAAGTCTTTTGCATCTTTTGGAGACAAAGGAATAATCTTGAAAGGAAGAGGTTCGCAAGGCTGAACCAAATCAGGATGTAATGGAGACATTAAATCTCTAGCTTCGGTTGCCAATAATATCTTATCCGCCACCTTAACTGATGGTGGTTCTAATTCCGGCAAATTAAAGCGTTGGCAAATAGCTTTCTGCATATTGGCCTCAAAATCAAGATAAGCATCGAACTTTCCTGAATGTTTAAGCGGACTTGGAAAATCCGCCAAATATGCCTCACTAGCATCGTGCATTAAGCCTGACATAGCATCTGCACTATCACAGATATAGCTTACGAATACTGAGTGTTGTGCTACAGAATAAAACTCTCTACAATGCCCGCTAAATCTACATTGCATAGATAGGGCATGAGCTATATCTTGAATTACAATAGCATCTACAACTGGATTGATTGGGCTAAAGCGTCGGCCTGAGTAAGTCTGTATCCAGACAGCTTCTGGCTCGTTAATAAGCTTTTGCTTTAGATATGGATGATCGCTGTAAAGTTTGTTAATCTCTGCCTCAACTTCTGGCGAGATGATTGGAGCATCATAATCTGGAAACTCTGCCTCTATAACGTTATCTCTTTGATGAGATGGATCTTCTACATTTTCTTTTGTTTTAGACATTTCTTTTAATTCTCGTTTCATTTTAGGAAATTGTACTAATCTTTCTTCAAAAATAAGCCTCCAATCATCTGACCAGCTCATTTGCCTGTGCTCCCAAATCCACCAGCACCACGCTTCGCATCTCTGGCCTTGAAAGCCGCATTAAGCTCTTCATTAGTTAATTCGTATACAGCCATGTCTTCTCTACGAGTAGGAATGATCTGACCAATAGCATCACCAAAATCTATTTGCAAAGTATTGCTCTGAAAATAATCAATTATAGCTCGCTGTAATTGCGAGTCAAGTATACCATTAAATCTTGGTCTAGCAGGAATGTATTGACAAGCAAAGATTAATTCACCTTCATATGTCTCATCAACAGTGCCATATAGGGCATGCATATGTTTCTTGGCGAATGAAGACGAACGTGGCTTTAATTGGTACCACCAGCCCTCTTGACAAAATCCTCTAAACCCTAATGGTATCTTTACCATCTCAAATGGCTTTACAATTAGTGGCTTTCTATCAGGCATACAAGCCCTAACATCCCAGCCAGTAGCATTTGGTTCTGCTTTGGTTGGAAGGAATTGCTTCTCATCCTTAATGTCTTCACGCAACGCAAATTGAAAAATTGGTCTGCTATATCCGTCCATAGTGTTCTCACTTTAATTATTGGTTTTTACGCTGTCAAGGGGATAAAATCTCATTTAATTGATGAGTACCCTACCCCCAGCAATTATTTTCATTAATAATGATTTCAATAGCACCACCATAGATACATTGGCATCACAATTGCATCTTGATGGATACATTAGTTTTGATGAATTCAATTCGAGGGTTGTGGCCGATCCTAATTATCCTGCCGTTGTCCATCTTCAAGGACAAAGGATTATGGTCATGTTGCCAACATTTCAGGACACGACAAACCGCGCTTTGGCGGACGTTGTGCTCTTCTATAACCAGGGTCAGGTAACCGTATTAAAAAACAATTTTGGGCCACCAGGTCTTTCTTTGCCAATTGCCAGGCTAAACATTTATGTTTTACTTAGGGACGTTGGGTCAAAATATGTAGTTATTTTGCCGCCTAGTTCCACTGCCCCACCTCGTAGTTTAGGCGGAATTGTAGTAGATCAAGGTGCCGATAGCAGTGGCGTTCACGACCCAAATCCTGACTCAGAAAAAAATAATTTAGATTTTATTAATCGCAAATAACCATGGCATAATAAAGTATAATTTGTAGTCTTTTCAATAGGGTGTAAAATATGAAGAAAACTGATGATCTAGTAAAGAAGGTAGCATTTTTTGAGAAATTAGCCGTTTACGGTAATCGCAGCACATTCTTAAAAGCATTAGGCCAAGCCGCGGGATTAACCCCAGACCAGAAACAACGCTTGGATAGCGTTATGAGAGATCTAGCAGTATTCCCTGGTGGACAAAAAGTTATAACCCAATTACAACCATTTTTTGATGGAACTAGCACAGACACCGTACAATTACATCAGCTTCTTTTAGACGCATCGAGATTAATTCCATTAACCAATGCACCACAAGCTCACAAGGCCTTAGAATTAGCCAATATGTTTGGCCCGACAGCACAGGCACCAGCCCCAACCGATGAAACAATGATGATGCCGGATGATAAAATTAGGGCATTACCTACAATTTCACAAGACCAACAAGAAGCGCTTAGCCGTGTAGTTACTGTCAGAGGAATAGGCTTACCTCTTAAAATTGACGGTAAATTAGGAAAAGAAACTAGAAAAGCATTAGATGCTTTTAAGAAATATCTAACCGAAAAATCTACAGATAAAAAATCATATACTGATCAAGAAGCTCTTGATATGGCCGTAACTGTAGCCGGCGGCAGCTTATAACAAAAACTTAATATAGTGTGCTGAGTAGTTATGTAATGACTCACTATCAGGTCTGACAGTTCGATAGATACACAAAATAACTTATTAAAGACGGTGAACCGCAAATTCATCGTCTTTTATTTTTTACATTTCTCAACTTTTTCTCGACAAACGGACGGGAGGATCATAGGAGGGTAATGATATACTGGCGCAGCCTGATTTTTTATTTAATAAGCTTGTAGTGCCGTCTAAGTTTTCGTGATTACAGTGTGTTGAAGTGAGGCGTTCATGAGACATCCCGTTGTTCCAATTTTTGTTATTTGTATTTTTGTGAGTTGTGTCGCCCCTCAGAGCGAGGCTGACAGTGCTGTAAATGTAAAAGAAACATCTGTGCCGCTGAGCCCCGAAGATGCTGGCACCACCGTTATAGAGGAGGCAGTGTCGAAGCTGCCGTGTCCCGCCGACATGGTGTATGTGAATGGAGAGTTCTGCACAAATCTTGAAGAAATCTGTCTCAATTGGTTAGATAAGCCAGTGTGTCTTAAGACAGATCCTAAGACTAAAAACTGTCTCGACTGGAGCACACCATTACGATGTGGGGAGTTTAAGTATCCCACAGTATGTAAAGGTAAAACAAAACATATGAACTTTTGTATCGATAGATACGAATACCCCAATCAGTTGGGAGTTAAACCTCAACTATTACAAACCTGGATCAACGCTAAATCTCAATGCGAGAAGCAGAGTAAGAGACTTTGCATAGATAATGAATGGACCCAGGCTTGTAGGGGGCCGGAAAACCTACCATATCCATATGGCTATAAAAGAGATGCAACCGCTTGCCGAATTGATTTACCTTGGCAGGATCCCGCAAAGCATACCTTCGAAGAGCTAGATAAGACCGTACCTGCTGGTTCAATGCCAGCTTGTGTATCATACTACGGGGCACACGATATGACAGGCAACGGTGACGAATGGGCTCAGTCCTCTGGAGGAACGCCATATATTTCAGTTCTAGTTGGAGGGCATGCCTACGGAGTTAGAAACCGTTGCAGCCCCCGAACGACAGGTCATAGTCCAGACTTCAGTTATTATGATACTGGGTTTCGTTGTTGCAAGGATGTTCCATGAACTTAAAGGAGTTTATGGATTATCGAAGTAATTGTCCTGCATGCAATGAGCCATTAATAACATCATTTCATTCTCATCAAAAAAGACAATCTTTTAGATATGAAGATGATAGACTTGTAGTTATTTTTCCTTTGAACTCTATTAAGAAACATCATTTAGATTATGATGTTGGATATTCATTTAGTCTAACCAATAATACTTGGTGTGCAGAGTTTTATAAAAATAATGTAAGGTTTGAGAAAGATACTCCTGAGTTTTTAAGAGCAAGATTTAAGGAACTTGATAAAAATCTGGGATTTCATAGATTTTATAAATCTTGCACCGATCTAAATTGTCGTAGCTATAACTATTCATCAAATGATTTTGTGCTTAATCTCAAAACTGGCGATATCATTACACGAAATAATGAATTAATAATTGCGTCAGAATATATTGGCATGGTTGAGAGAGTTGATATGCCAGGCAATGCTGATCTAAAAACTTATAAGGTTTATAAGTTATTAAATGATTATGCCTTATCTAGAAGTAAATTACTGTATGGGCACTATCCTATGTCTGAAGTATCTATGCCAGAATGGGGCATGACTGCTGTGAGGGGTCCTTATTCTAATTTAGAATATTTAGATACTGCTCTCATTAAGATTTCTAATAAAGAGGACTTGACTGAGCGTCTAAATAAGCTTATTATATTTTCGTAATTCTACGCATCAGTTATAAAAATGCAGTCATGCGTTTAAGCGCTTGCATCCATCTTACGATATCTACAACGGTATCAACTGGAACTGATTTGGCATAATATCCATCAAATAGTTTCAGCCATGGCTGATTAGTAAATCGATTGTCTTTTGATAAATCAACCATGTAATCCATATTACATGGATTACCTGATAGTGTTTTATATCTCTTTTCCCACACACAAATATCCATTGTTAGCCCAGTACCATTACCAAATTTGTCGGGCTCACCATGATAGGAACTAATTCTAATTAAGTAATTACCAACTTGAATGTTCATACATTTATACAGAGCTTCTTGAATTTTATCTTTTCTGCATGTAGTTAAATTGACCATACTATTAAGAGTATTGTGTTTAATTTTCTGCTTAATAGGTGGCTCTGCCCATATCCAAGATTCATCTGGAATATCTAAGTTTTCATCTTGATCTTCGTTATCTATCTCATCTAAAAGTTTAAGGTATTCCTCTTTTGCCATTGAATTCATGCAGACCTCGTTAAAATATAACAATTTATTACTAACTTTGCATTATTATATGGATTATAGTAAACTACTAAAAATGGCCAATTTCTTTTATTCTTTGGCCGCTGGTGAAGAATTACCTGCCGACTCTAATGATCTAAAGGTCATTCTAAAGAACCTTGAAGAGCTTGAAAACTATAATTCTCGCAAGGAATACGCTGAAAAAAACCTTAAGCACCTTTCCTCTGGTTCATCTAGAACTGTATATTCTACGCCAGATGACACTATACTTAAGTTAGCGTCTAATGATAAAGGCATTGCCCAAAATGAAGCCGAGTCTAATCCCAAGATGAAGTCCAAGTTTCTTAATGAGACAATCAAGTGTGCAAAGAATTATGCATGGATGGAAACTCATTATTTAGATAAGATTACGGCAAAAGAGTTTGAAGAGATGACTGATTTAGATTTCGATGATTTTGGAGAAGCGCTTCGTTATGGACTAAAAAATGTTTCTGATAATTCTGAATTAGAAAAACCGAAGAATTTTGACGAAGTTGCGAAGTCCGAAATATATAAGGAGATGAAGCGTATCGGGGAAAAGTTTAAGCTTATGCCCGGTGACATTGCACGCATTAGTTCATGGGGAACCAAAGATGGTCGCCCCGTTTTAATAGACGCCGGACTCACAAAAGATGTCTTCGATGAGTTTTACGATGATAGTTCAAGTTCCAAATCTAGCTCTTCATAATGAAAAAATTTCGCTCAATCCAATCAGCCATTAATTATCATAAAAATTGTCCCGTTTGCTTCCAACAGATGCAAATTAATGACAAAGATTTAGCCGCAGATTACTATGGAGATAATCTTGATACTAAATCAGTATCATTTTGGCTTGACGTATATCAAAATGATATTTTAACAATTCATTTATCAAATGATGATGTAGAAGTAACAGATATGGTATATGAAATTGGTGAGCACTCAACATTTTATATTCCCAATACTCGTAAAGTAGGATATCATGGAAAATTCCTTCAAGGAATGACACTAGATTGCAAGATATGTTGTAAGTTCTCTTATACATTACAAGTTCATGTAGATTTAGAAATTAAGAAACTAACAGGAATATTTCTTAATTCTGAAACCCTTACAGTAGAAGAGGGGTCAGTCGTTCATGAAATAAAAAGTATCTATTCTACTAAACAAACTGAATACGCTCGTTTCGAGCCAGGCTCGGATAAGCGAGTCAATCTACCATTAATTCCATTAGACCTAAAGAATCCAGAAGAAACAATTAAGCGCGTAAAAAAGCTAATAATCTTCTCTTAATTATTAAACGAAAGTAAGTCCATGAGTTTATCACAATTCCTAAATTTCAATCACACTTGTCCAATTTGTGATGAGCCACTACATTTATATATGCAACAAGTTGGCTCATCATGTTTTGAGGCCAAACTAATAGAGCCTAATCTTTATGAGTTTAATACTTTTAAGGTTATGAAGGGTTATTCTGGCACAATAGAGACTACTAATAATGCTGCCGTGCCACAAGAAAAAATGTTATTACTTGATAAGGGTAACAGCTTCGAGATGAAATGGGAAAATGCCTCTGCAAAAGCAGAGGCTAAGAAATTTCAGATATATTTTTTCTTCTTATGCAATCCAGCAGGATTCGTTGATAAAGTTTGGGGAGACTATGAGATTAACCTATATAAAGGCTGCTATTATAGATCAACTCCATTCATGGAGTATCAAAAGAAGTACGCTAATAACGAAGATGTTTGGACATTAGAAACTACCAATAAAGATCAGGCTGACATCATTAATAAAGATGAAGCCTATAGTTTTAAGCAGAAGCCAGCTACTCCAGAAGGATTGGAGAGAGTTTATATGGTTAATTTAGATTATGAGAAGAAAGCTACTACATTGTGGCATTACTCAACTACTGAGTCGGAACGAAAGAAAGAAAATTTTAAAGCTAAATTATTTGAGAAGGAAATGCCTTTACTCGGCACCAGAATTAAAGCTGGCCCCGAAGATAGAGAGAAGTTATTAGAGAGGTTAGATGGTTGGATTATGCTAAGTTAATATGACCAATATACAATTTGATCCTGCTCAATATGACAGTTGTCCTATATGTGGTGGTAATTTTCGTATAGATACTCATAAATATAATAGATTTACTCCCGTGGTGCAAGGGCCGTGCCAGGTATTTTTATGTTTTAACCCACTTGCCAACGACCCGCTCCATTACTACAGTCATACTGTGGAAAAAAGTCTGCCAGACCGCATTGTCTACCAGGAATTTTCCATGGATTTAGGCAATAAAAGCGTATTAGTTATCAACAACTTTGATGCCCAGAAAACTGGAATAAAAAGTAGTAAAGATGCTCAACCATTAGAGTTGGAGTTCCTTATCATACCAGATTTCTCTAATATGGAATTGCTTAAAAATAAAATTAGAACAGCCATAACTTTTTCGTGATACAAATGAAAACAATATTACAGCTAGTAGAGTCATGTAGAGACAAGGCCCAAAGCCTTGAAGCAATGATCCCTATTAGAGATAATCAAAATAGAATAGACCAAATCGATGATATGATTGGTAAATCTAATATATGGGATGACCCCAGGAAAGCTGCCGCCCTAATGAAAGAAAGGCAAAAGCTTTCTGATTTATTGGAGAGGCTTGCCTATTTCAAGAGTCAGTCGGAGTTCTATTCTGAATGTTGGTCATCTTTGCCTGAAGATATGGAGTCGATGAAGCCAGAGCTATCGTTATTGGAATCAATTATGGATAGTTTTGAGCTTAGGCAGATGCTTAGTGAGCCAACAGATGATGGTCCGGCAATTATTACCATTTCAGCGGGCGCAGGAGGGCTTGAGGCGGCTAATTGGACGACCATGCTACTCCGCATGTATCTACGCTATGCGGATTGCTATAAATTGAACGTGGAGCTTCTAGACAAGAACCCTTCCGAGGAGCACAGCGCTATCTGCACCGACTCCGTATCTATTAGAGTTGAGGGGCCATATGCTTATGGTTATCTAAAAGGAGAGGCTGGAGTTCACAGGCTAATTCGTAACTCTCCATTCAATTCAGGCGATGCTCGTCATACATCTTTTGCTGCTGTGGCTGTTATGCCAGACATTGAAGACACAATAGATATTAAAATTGAAGATAAAGATCTAGAAATAACTACTATGAGAGCGTCTGGTAGCGGAGGCCAATCAGTAAATAAAATTGAATCTGCCGTAAGAATGAAACATATTCCAACTGGTATTATTGTTAATTCTAGAGCAGAAAGCTCTCAGCATACTAATCGCAGATTTGCTATGAAGATGCTAAAATCTAAATTATATACATATGAGCTTGAAAAACGAAAAGAAGAACAAGATAAAAAAGTTGCAGCATTATCTGATGTATCTTTTGGGCACCAGATTAGATCTTATTTTGAGAGCCCGCAAGCCATGGTATCTGATCATAGATCGGGATATAAAATCAATCAATTTAGCTCTGTATTAGATGGTGATATTCAAGAGTTTATTATTTCTTATTTGCGATCTAGAGTTAAATTAGCATAAGAGTGATGAAGCTATTTACTGTAAAAGATTTTATATCATATAATAATCCATGCTTCGGATGTGGCGATAATATCTATTTTTATATTCAGTCTTATCCTAAAACAGAAGAGCCAGTTATGATAAGACCAACAGTTCGACCAGATTACACATCTGTAGACTTAAAGGTAACATACGCCAAGACATTACAACTATGGATTTTCCATCAGACTAATAAGATTATTGCGTCTGATAATGATGCGCTTGTAGAATATTTAGATAATCATGATTTAAAGATGAAGAGCATTTGTGGCAAATGTAATACCACTATTAAAAGCAATGTATTAGAGTTTAATTTAGACAAGGGATATATAAAGCCAGCATCTATTAATTTTGAGCGTATTTATATATCAGATAATCATAATGCATATGAGATATATACTGAATATTCTAAAAATAAAAGCAAGATAGCAGTTCGTAATGGTAGTCATTATTCAAGTGATGCTCTTATTATAGATGCCCCACTGATGCCACTGTATAGATTTAAGGATAAAGAACATCTAATGAATAAACTTAAGACATATTTAACTTTCAGCTAATAATGATATGACTCTAAAAGAACTATTAAATTATCGAAATAAGTGTTTAATTTGCGACACAGATATGGAGATGAAGTCTCCAGATCTTGCTGGCGTTGATATGTTTGTAGATGCTGGTGGGCTAAAAGTGGTAACAGGCCATAAAGACATTTCAGTCTATTTCAAGTTCGATGGAACATATGAAAAGATGAAGAAATGGAATAGTTTATATGCTAAACCATTATTTGTAATGAAGGAATGTCCGATATGTATTCCATCTATTAAGATAGATGGTAGAAAAATAAAAATTAAGTCAAGGTCTGTTGGAATTACTAGAACATTTTCTGATTATCTTTCTGATTTCAGATACTGTTATACTTTTGAGATTTTTGGCCACGATAACTGTACATTTGATGCGAAATTAAATAATGAATATATTAAGGTTAATGATGGAGAGAAGTATTATCATATAACAACTGATTTCAACGAAAAAATATCAGATATATATTGCGGTAAAATTGATTATACATCTAATTCTACAATAGATATGAAAGTTCCAATAATAAATACATCTACAATTAATGATAAGGAACAACTAATGAATAAAATCAAATTGTATAATACTTTTTCATGAGAAGGCTTTGAGATTATTCAGTCTTTTAAGATACATGATAATATCTATTAGATTTTTAATTCTCAAATCAGATTTCTTATTAAGTTTAGACCAGTATTGATTCTTAAATCTTTCATCATTTGGTAAGAAAATATAGCGATAATCAATATCTTTATGAACCTCATAAATATTAACTCTAAACTTACCATATTTCCTTAGAGGCGTTTTGGTTGACCCAAACTCTCCTAATATCAAATCAATATGATACATGCCAATTCTAATTCCACTTACTATGAGAATTGTAGTATCTTTACATTCTTCGCACTCTAATATTTCTATTTGGCGCAATGCAAACTTTAACTTATTCTTAGTTAATTCGCCTTTACTAAAATCTAAAATCGTTCTAAACTCTTGTCTTGATTTAACTAAACTCATCTTGATAATTCATATCCTCCGAGGACATCTTTATTTGCTTCAATGATTGCCATTACATCCTCGGCAAGCTCATCATCTTGGCAGAAACCATATATGGCTCCACCTAAACAACATGCAGCTTTATGTATCTTTTCTCCGTATGAAAAGTACATTCCAATGAGCAGTTCATTTGCTTTAAGTAACTCAAAACGACATACATTTTTTGATTTTACAATACGAATGTGATGAGTTGAATGGTTGGTGGAATTAATCGTTTGATTGAGTACTATTATTGAGTTCATAACAAGGTATATATCATGGATCATTTGTGCCCCATCTGTAAACGAGCCCTAACAAAAGAGGATCTATTTAAGTATGTTGATTATCTTTGCTGGCCCACTAAAAAGGATCATCATTATGTAGAGCGCATAAGAAATGGTCATCTTGATATAATCAAGGTGCGTATTAGCCCCAAAGATAGCAAGCTATTCTTCAAGATTAACTATGAGAAGGGCTTCACGGAATGTTGGGTAGGCGGGGCTCACGATGCAAATAGAATAAAAATTGAGAACACATTCATTCCAGATTTTACAGACATGGAAAAGCTTGAGGCCAAAATTAGGATATGGTTATTATTATCATGATAATGCCAATCAATTGTCCAATATGTGCAGAGCCATTTATTAATGATTTTCAGAATAATTATCCTGGAAGCACTGAGTGGATCCGTAAAAGCTGTAGAAGGAGATTGGATCATGTAATAGTAATTAATGGAGATCCAAAGAATGAAACTTCAGTAAATTGGATATCAGGAATATTATCATCAAATATTTGTGTTATTTGGTGGTTTAGTCAAAAGAAGATTACATTACAAATAAAAGGAGGCAAAGAATGTAATGATATACCATTTTTTGAGCCAGACTTCTCGAACTATAAAAGGTTAATAGAGAAGCTTAAAACCTATATACTATTCTCATGAAAACACCAATTTGTCCATTTTGTAATCGTAAAACTAGTCTAAGTACCCCAACTAGTTCATATAGCAAATCATATAGGTGTGCTCTAAAATCTTGTGAATTTTATCCATACTATGGGTTTTATGTTAGTTATCATGATGAAAAATTAAGATATGCATATATGGTCGTAAGCCATAAAGATAAGCCATATAAGTTAACCATAAATGCTAATGCAAATTACACATCATTAGATGAACTACTCAGACACTCAGATATATTGGGTAATACTTCATATGAATATTACCCATGTAAGATTATAAGGATTGAGAGGGCGTTGCCCTTAGATTTGTCCAGAGGGCGGGCGGCTGCCACAGAAATTATAGAGAAACTTCTCAAGCTAAACCTATTCAGCTAAGCTAACTGATTACACGGGGTTATATACCTATACATGGACGATACCCTGCTCTGCCCAATTTGCGGGAATAAATTTCGCAATGTTAATCTGATAAACAGACATCTTTACTCCGTTGATAAAACGGCTAATTTTGTGGAGCGCACTTGCTCTGATGGTATGAATCATGTCTTACAGTTATTCGTTGATACGAGCACAGGCAAGGTAGACTTCATGAAGCTATCATTGAACCCAAAATATTCTAAATACTTAGAGATAGATTTTTTAAATCAAAAGTGTCGCATTAACTGCATGAAGGATGGTAGAACGGTACAGTATATTAATATACCTAAAATGTTAGATTTAGATTTTCCTGATTTAATAAAAATGAAAGAGCGCGTGTCGCTATATATTGTGTTCAGCTAATGACCATAAACTATATCTTTTGCCCACTATGTGGCGGTGTGAAATGGATCACTGATAAATCAGGTAATTTACAAAATATTAAATTAGATATGTTTAAGTGTTCTGGGTGTAAGAAATTTTTATACAAAAATGCCATAGAGCCAGTTGAACACCCAACACTATTAAATATAACTAAAACTAATAGATATTCAATTGAGGCCGAAATAGAACAATATCATGTATCAGTATATTACTATAATAATACTACAGAGTTTCGTGATGCAAAATCTTGGAAAATAATACTAATACTCAATCAAGTAATCTCATTTAACTGGTATAAGAGTGAAGAGCTAGTTGCTAAAATAAAGAAATACATACTACTATCATGAATAATCCTTGCCCAATATGCCACAATGAGCTGCGTAATACAGATACACCAGGCTTATCTATGTGTCAAAGGCAATCTGTATTTGTACCAGAATTGAACTCCGATATAGAGACTGTTCATGCTTTAATTTTTACTAATGATAATGGCCATCAAGTATTTAAGATTATTGCTGTCCCTCCGTATTCATTTGAGATACATGATGACCCTGGCTCTATGAAGCAAACAAGAATTGTTAAGACAACTAATGTAAAGTTTGGAACGGCCGATCATTTAGTTCAAGAAGTAGTTATGACAGTTCCAGGCATTGTTCATTGTCAATGGGATGATAAGCAACAAGTTATTGAAAAAATAAAGTTATTATCCTTATTCTCATGATATTTGTAGAAGATAATTGTCCATTATGTGGAAAGAAACTGCAATGTGCTCCTGGTCAAGTATTAGATGGTCTTGGAAATATCTTAGTTAAAAAGACTAAAACATATTATTGCAATGCCAACACTGAAAAGCCACGAAATGGCACTAATATGATTATTAGAGAAGCTCATTACAATTATGAATTTAATGTTGACGCACATAGTAATAATGATTTTAAGGATGATAGATGTCGGATGGTTATATTGCTTTATATTATTCTTCACACTGAGTTTTATACCAATGTCTGTACATATGAGGACGGTCATTTTAAGATAATTTTTAGCGTTCCGCTCCTTGACATGGACTACTCGCAGCCTCAAGTTGTAGTGGAACGAATTAAATTATTGACTTTATTTTCATGAGCGAAGCCGCCGATTTCCAAAAATATCACCAGCCGTGGCCATGCAAATTCTGCGGGCGTCCCGCATCCTACGTTCCACTAAACATGAGCACATCGGGTGGCGTTAGTGTTGATATCTATTTCTGTCATAATTGTAGAGCCGAATATATGCTTTCTTTTAGAAAAGATGGCGAGACAATATCTACATCATTATATACAGAAGTTAATGGTGAAACATATCGTTGGACAGCTTCATTTGGATTTTATCAATTTCAGCATATAAAGCATCCAGGAACTCCAGGACTTGTTAAGAATGAGGGAATTAGTCAAATAAAAGGACTATTTTTTAACGGCAATAAAGGAGATATCATTCCTGATATTACTCCTGAAAACATTAACGAAAAACTCCGAACCTATTTATTATTCTCATGAAATGTCATCTATGTAATTTAGAATTATTAGAAACATCAGGTAGAACCTGGGATGTAGGCGGAAGATATTTAGCATCTGTTTTTTGCAATAATAAAGAGTGCGTTGATCATTTTGGGTTGACCGTGCATTATCAGATAATTCATCCAGATGAAAATATTGTATGTTATGACTTTGTTATACAGGATAATGATAAATGGTATCGCGTATGGTCAGAGTCTACCAGATATAATCAGATTAGCAATACAGTATTAATTTCATTGAAACCTGGCCGTCAAGTTGGAAATAGCTGGATTTCCTCAACAATATTAAATATTGATAAGCACTACCCATTAGCGCCAACTGATATCTTAAAAGAAAAATCATATGAAATTTTTCTAAAATTAAAGGGATTGATTATATTCTCATGAAACAATTTACAATTAGAACTTGTCCATTGTGCAGCAAGAAACTTAAAATAGGAGATGAAGACTCTATTCACACATATTATTGCGAAGAGTTCTTCTTAGTTAACGGCGGAATGTCTTCATGGGCCCTAATACCTAGAGAAGATTGGGTGCATGGTAAATTAAAAGAACCACATTATTCTGTTGATATTTTTAATGGTATGTGGAAGCAATCTACTATCATTCCTCCATATTGGATAATGTCATCATCAGATACTGATAAAACTAAAATATATAAGTTTGATAAGAGCCTAAGCACTCCAAAAGAAACTGATTTGTTGATGGAAGTTCCTATTATTGTTCCAAGTGATTATCTGCCAAAACAATTCGCTAAGAAGATAAAAAATCTTGTTATTTTCACATGAAGCCATTAATCAATTGTCCAGGCTGCAATGCCAAATTAGTTAATAATACAGTGTATTCATATATACATGAACAGCATTGTATTGATAGGTGTGGCATGCACTATATGCAATATTTTATAACATCAATAGATGATTTAGAATTAAAATATATGAGATTTTATACGAAGAACTTTCTGGTATATTCTTATTCTAAAATAGATCTATTATATACCAGTCAAACACACATATATAATAGGGTTTTTCCGAGGGGACAAACAGTCCAAGGCCCCTTATTAAAACTTAATGATTTCATTGTAGATTTTGATAATATTGATAAGCTAGATAGTAAGCTAAAGACATTAAGTATTTTTTCATGAGGACAGTGGTTAATAATA
>Ga0315288_10005797_pt1 | contig 15683 bp, 16 predicted proteins | sample YL17G11_20_MG_FD_203454 | JGI IMG/M metagenome (GOLD analysis project Ga0315288, IMG submission 203454) | Sediment microbial communities from Yellowstone Lake, YNP, Wyoming, USA - YL17G11_20 | ecosystem: Environmental > Aquatic > Freshwater > Lake > Sediment | place: USA: Wyoming | collected...
CGGGCTCTCTGCGCACTCTGCGGCTCTGCGGTGAGCTACTTCGTTAGCGTCTTTAAGACGGGCGGCCCCAAATGCGAGAAGGGAGAGCCGCTGCAGGCTCTCCCTTCTCTTTCCGACGAAGAGGCCGCCCTGATGGGTTAGGAGTGAAGCCTTCGCTCGCGCGAGGCAGTTGTCCAGGCTACGTGCTGTCTGACCTTCTTCGACCGGATCACAGAGTTGAGCACCTCGCTCCGGCGGACGTATCCGGTGGCGGTCCGGTCCATCCGGGCGAGCAGCGCCTCCGCCGCCCGCTCCTTCGGCCAGCTATCGGAATCAAACCTGTCCATGAGGCCGACCCCACTATTGGCATCACCTATTAGAGTCACGACGGCCCCGTTTAGTTCGCGCTCAATCGGTTGGATGTTGTTTGCTTTCATCACTGCACCTGTTCCTTCTCGGTTCACAGACATATACGGGGAGATGCAGTGGAAGGATTCACGGTTCGCGAAAAAGACCGCGCCGCGATGGGCCGACAGCCCCAGCGTGCCGTACTCGGAGGCCGTTCCCCAGATGACGTAGACGTTGGCCGCGAGCAGGAGCGCTACGACGACGGCCAACCCCACCTGGGCCCAGCGGCCTGGTCTCCCGGCATCGTTGCAGCGCAGGCGGGACGCCTGCGCTCCCAGGGGGCCGCCTCCGAACAGGGCCCAGAGGCCGCGGGCGGCCACGGGGGCCACCAGGGGCAGGACGGAGACCAGGTAGCGGCCTCCACTGGTCCCCATGCGCCAGTCAACCGTCAGGACGTTGCGCACCAATCCTGCCAGCACCACCGCTCCCGCCGCCAGCCAGATCAGGAGCGTAAGAAGCTCCCAGCGCGGCGTGGCCAGCCGCTTGCGGCGGGCGAGCGCGAGGGCGAAACCGCCGGCGGCAAGGACGGCGAGCACCCCGAAGAAGCGAGAGAGCAGGCCGATGCTGACCTTCTCCTTGATGACGTCATAGGGCAGGACGCTGAAGAGGAAGATTTGCCTGGGCAACGCAAGCAACAGCAGCGATTTCTCTTCCGGCCGGAGGCCCAGCAGCGGATACACGAACGGGTAGACGAAGGGCGTGCCGTAGATGGCCCACTTGCGCAGGAACCACCACCCGCCGAGTAGGGCCGCGAGCGCGATGGCGGCCAGCATATTGGTGAGGCGACCGCGCCAGGGTTTGGATCCACCGGCGACCGCGAGGACCAAGAGAGTGACGGGCAGAAAGCCGAGCGCGGTCTCCTTCACATTGAGGGCCAGCCCGAGGAGCAGGCCGATCAACAGTGCCTCTCTCAAACCCGCGCCGAACCGTATCGCCCGCGCCGACTGCCAGCCGATTGCGGCAAAGATCAGGGCGAGGAGCGAATCGTTGTTGATGACACCGCTGAGGTAGGTGAACATCGGGGTGAAACCCACCATCGCCGTCGCGCCGAGCCACAGCTCCGGCCGCTCCGGGAAGGCTGTCCGAGCCATTGCCCACACGAACAGAAGCGTGATCGCGCCGAACACGACCGACAGGAGCCGCACCGGCCGCACGGCGCCGGGGACGGTGAAAGTGCGCGGCTCGCCGGTTGCCTTGTCGCGGTAGGTTACGGCTTTGTCCGGCAATCCCGAGAAGGCGTGCCACACCAGGCCTGCGAGCGCGTAGTACAGTGGTGGCTGGTGGGCCTCGTGGCTGCGCGAGGCGCCGGGCAGGTAGGCGTTGTCCTGCTCGCCGTGGGTGAGCGCGGGGAAGTGGAGGTCCATACCAAGCGAGCGCACGTAGATGATATGGGCCGGCTCGTCCGGCCCCCATTGCGGGCGGGTGGCGAAGGATTGGGCGATGGCGAGCGCGCAGTAGACGACCACGATCGCGGCGAGGCCCGGCCAGGCCCATCTGGCGGGCCGCGTCTGGTCGGCTGTCTTGTCGCGCGTCAGCTCGATCTCACCCACCCCCTGGAGGTCACCGGTGTCTCGGGGCGAAGCATGACAGTGACGCCTACAGTTACCTTAAAGCGAGCCTCGGTTATGCCCATCGTCCACGTCTTCGACCTCGGCAACGTGCTGCTCTTCGTCAACGGCCACCTCTTCTTCGAGAAGCTGCGGCCGCGCTGCCGCCCTGGCGTAGACCCCGAGCTGACCTTCGATCACTACTACGAGCGCTCGCGGATAGACCGCGGCGGCGACTTTGCGGCCCTCTATCACGACCTAGTGCGCGACCTCGGGCTCGAAATGGACCTCGAGGAGTTCACCTATGCCTGGAACGACATCTTCGCCCCGAACCCGCCGATGCTGGAGGTGGTCCGGCGGGCCCCGCGGCCGCGCTACCTCCTCTCCAACACGAACGCGCCCCATGTCGAATGGATCCGCGCGCATTACCCGAGGATCTTCCCGCTTTTCGACCACTGCGTCTTCTCCAACGAGGTCGGCGCGCGCAAGCCGCAGGAGGCGATTTACCGCTGTGTCGAAGCGCTCAGCGGCGAGCCCCCGGAGCGCCACCTGTTCATAGACGATATCCCCGCCTTCGTCGCGGGCGCCCGCGCGGTCGGCTGGCAAGCGATCCAGTTCACGGGCGTGGAGGACTGCGTCCGGGAGCTTGGCGTTCTCAATGAGCCTGGAAGCGCACGGTAGCGGTCGTTTGGCTTGACCCTGGTATCCAGGCCAGGGTATAATTCAGCGGGAGTGCGGGGATAGCTCAGTTGGTAGAGCGTCAGCCTTCCAAGCTGAATGTCGCGGGTTCGAACCCCGTTCCCCGCTCCATTGCGCAAGCCCGCCAGAGGCGGGCAAGCTTGCACAAGGAGGCCTGCGGTAATGTCATCTGTCGAGAAGAAGGTTGCCGTGGTGTTGGCTGTCGTTCTGGTCGCCATGGTCGGACTCTATGTCGTGACGGGCAGTCGCGCGAAAGCGGCGCCGGGGGCTAACCCGATGGCCGCTGCCATGCCTGGTGGCGCGCCTGGTGGAGCCGGTGCAAGCAGCGCCGCAGGGTGCGCGCCCACCGGGGCCGGGGGCCAACAGAGCGCGCCGACGGAGGAGCTGGGCAAAGCCGGCGCGAAACTCGAGATCGTGGCGATTGTTCCGGTCGCCCACGGCTGCCACGCGACGAGCATCGCAGAACTCAAGAAGGCCTATCAGGCCCATCCGAATGACATCCATCTGACGGTGGTGGACGCCTTCGGACCGGATGCCAAGAAGTACCAGGAGAAGACCGGCGGGATCACCTGGACGGTGGTTGCGATCAATGGCGTATCAGACTTCGAGCTCGATGGGAAGAAGGTGCAGCTCCAGCGACAGGAGGGCTCGTCCTACTCGCCGACCGACCTGGTCCCGATCATCGAGGCCGAGCTGAAGAAGCCGGCGAAGTGATCCTGAGCGGAAGGCTTTAACCAAGGCCGTCAGCCCGTGGTATCATAAACAGGGCCGCGCGCCCGTAGCTCAGTGGACAGAGCGGCTGCCTTCTAAGCAGCGGGTCGGAGGTTCGAGTCCTCCCGGGCGTGCCAATGGTGCGTTTTCCGGAGTGGTGAGCGTAGCTCAGCGGTAGAGCGCCGGACTGTGGATCCGGTGGTCGGGGGTTCAAATCCCCTCGCTCACCCCAGCGTCTGGGTACTCCGTCTTAGTGCTCATTCCCAAAGAGATGATCTCACCGCAGAGACGCCGAGGGCGCAGAGTCTCGCAGGGAAACTCAAAGCTGTGATTTACCAATCTCTGCGCTTTCTCTGCGTTCTCCGCGACTCTGCGGTATACGCTTACCTATTTCGATCAGACCCCCCCGGCAGGAATCGCCCTCCCCATAACCGAACCTTGCCGGGCAAGACAGCCTGGAGGGTGTCATGCCCAGTCAGCTCTTCGCGCGCAAGCCGATCAGTTTGCTGCTGGCGGAGATGGAAGGGGAGCATCGTCTTCGGCGGGTGCTCGGTCCCCTGTCGCTTACGAGCCTGGGGATCGGTTGTGTCATCGGCTCGGGCATCTTCGTCTACACCGGCATCGCCGCGCACGATAAGGCGGGACCTTCGCTCATCCTCTCCTTCATCGTCGCCGGCGGGGCCTGCATCCTTGCGGCACTGTGCTATGCCGAGTTCGCGTCAATGGCGCCCGTCGCGGGCTCCGCCTATACCTATGCCTATGCCACGCTGGGGGAGCTGTTCGCCTGGATCATCGGCTGGGACCTGATACTCGAATACGCGGTTGGCGCCGCCTCGGTGGCCAATGGCTGGTCGAGCTACTTTCGGGACGTGCTTGACATCAAGCACATCCACCTCCCAGCCGCGCTCTCCAAGGCGCCGGTTGACTTCAGCCCCGAGCTGGGCCGCATCGTGGGCACTGGCACGATCATAGACCTGCCCGCCGTTGCCATCGCTGTCATCGTCACGATTATCCTGGTGATCGGCATCCGCGAGAGCGCGGGGTTCAACCACGCGATGGTGATCCTGAAGGTCAGCGTGGTGCTGATGGTGATCGCGGTCGGCGCCTTCTTCGTGGACCCGAGGAACTGGCACCCGTTCGCGCCCTATGGTTACACGGGCTTGAGCTTCTTCGGGAGGACGGTCGCGGGGCTGCACGGCAAGGGAGGCGAGCCGCTCGGGATGCTCGCCGGAGCGGCGATGATCTTCTTCGCCTATATCGGGTTCGATTCGGTCTCGACGCATGCGGAGGAGGCGCGCAACCCGCAGCGCGATGTGCCTATTGGCATCATCGCCTCGCTCATCATCTGCACGGTTCTGTATATTGCGGTCTCGATGGTGCTGACCGGGATGATCCCATACGACCGCATCAGCGTAGATGCTCCGGTGGCCGATGCATTCAGGCAGGCCGGTGTCAACTGGGCGCGGGCGATCATCTCGCTCGGTGCAATCGCCGGGATAACCTCGGTGCTGCTCGTGCTAATGCTCAGCCAGCCGCGCGTATGGCTGGCGATGGCGCGGGACGGATTGGTGCCGCGCGGGTTCTTCGGGGCAGTTCATCCGAGGTTTCGCACTCCGTGGAAGGCGACGATCCTCACGGGCGTCTTCGTCTCCGCGCTCGCCGGCTTCCTGCCGCTGCGCATCCTCGCGGAGCTGGTCAACATCGGCACTTTGCTCGCCTTCGTGATCGTCTGCTCGGCTGTACTCATCATGCGCCGGACCAATCCCGAGGTCGCGCGGCCGTTTCGGGCTCCGTTCGTACCAGTGGTCCCGATCCTTGGCGTGCTGCTGTGCCTGCTGCTCATGTTCTCGCTGCCGGCCGAGAACTGGCTGCGGCTGTTCATCTGGCTCGTGATCGGGTTTGTGGTCTACTTCGGCTACGGGCGGAAGCACAGCGTGATGGCGAGGGAACGGGCGAGGGATGCCCGGGAATCGTAGGGGGCGGAACGGCCGGCGGGGATGCGGAGACATCCCCGCCCTACAACTACAGGCAAGCCTCCAGCCGCTTCAGGTACGCGATCCCGTCGTGGAGCTTCTCCTCCAGCGGCGCTTTGCGAAAGTCCTCGATGCTGATGAAGCCCTGGAAGTTGGTCTCCTTGAGCTTCTTCAGCAGTCGCCGGAAGTCGTAGAGGCCCTCGGCCATCGGCACGCCGGGCCAGTCCCATTCGACGGTGCCGGTCTTCTCGTCCCTTCCCTTCTCCACCGGCTTGTGACCACCGACGTGGACATGGCCCAGGTAGGGGCCGAGCAGGTCCAACGCCACCTCGGTGGTCTCGAAGCCATCGCTGACCATGTTGTTCGGATCGAAGATGACGCAGACGCGGGCGGGGTCGAAGTTGGAGACGATGCGGTGCGCGAGTGAGGCGCTGGGGTGGATGGTCCCCGCGTGGATCTCGAGCGCGGCCTTGACGCCGAAGGCCGCGATGGCGTCCAGCACCGCGCCATAGGCGCGGACGGCCTCGTCGTAGAGGTCGTTGTAGTTCCGCGAGCCGTCGAACCCCTGTGGACAGCCAACGCGGATGAAGGGCGTGCCACAGGCCTGCGCGCCCGCGGCCAGGAGCTTCACCTGCTCGATATCGCTCGCGGCGGCGGCGCTCGCAATGCCCGCGATGGCCAGACCGTGATCGGCCGCGACCTTCTTCATGCGGGCGGCGGTGGCGGCGAAGTTCTCCGGCGTGAGGTCGTTCTTGTGCTCGCCCCATTCGCTGAAGCCCTTGCCTCGCTGCTCGTCCGGCACGCGCCTCACCCTCCACTCCACTCCATCGAAGCCGAGGCGTTGGAGCAGACTCGCTTGCTCCTCCAGGCTCAGTTCCGGCATCATCACCGTCGTCGCGCTGTATCTCATCGCTCTCCTCTTTTGGCGATGGCATCTACCACCCAATCGGCCCCTGTCCCTGCCTGAAATGTTGTCGGGATCGGCAAAATAGGTTCGCGAGGGGGAAGGAGACGTGGCACGATTGCCGGAATCGTAGCACAGAGGTTCGTCAGTCAAGGAGGTCATTCCGTGAGTCTTATCACCGCCGGGCTGCTCCTGGTCTTCGCCGCAGCGCCGTGCTACGCTGCTTTGAGCGGCCTCACCATTATCCCCACCGCCGACGTCTTGCCCCCCGGCCACGTCTGCGTTGACTACCTTGTCTACTCGCCCAGCCCCCTGGGCAGCGGCGTGCAGGCCGCCTATCTGAACACCCAGTGCGGCATCGGCAACCGCGCCGAGGTGGGGATTGACTTCGATTTCTCGGAGGACCCAGCCACGGGCGCGATCCTCAACGGCAAGGTAGTGTTGCGGCCGATGGACACGGGCCTTGGCCTGGCCGCAGGCGTCGCGAACGCGGGCGAGAACCTTCGGCCGATCAGCTACGTCGTAGCGACGAAGCCGTGGAGCGATCGTTTCCGACTTCATCTCGGGGCGCAGCGCACGCCGGACGAAGATAACCAGGGGTTTCTTGCTGCCGACTACGCGGTGACCGAGCGCATCTGGATCTACGGGGAGTACCTGTCCGGTGAGGAGAACGCCTCGGCCGTTACGCTCTACTATCAACTGACCGAGGAGTGGGGCATCAGCCTCGCCCTGCAGAGGCCCCACGACGACGAATCGGAGAACAGCATCGTGCTAGACATCGGGTGCGTTCGCCCGCCATTCGAGTAAGGAGGTAGCTATGCATATTCCGGAGGGATATCTCAGTCCGCAGACCTGGGGAGCTTCGTACGCCGTGATGGTGCCCATCTGGATCATCGCCGGCCGCAAGCTCCGCCGCACGTTGGATGTGCGCCGCGTGCCACTGCTCGCGATCGGCGCCGCCTTCAGCTTCGTGGTCATGATGTTCAACATCCCCATCCCCGGCGGCTCTACCGGCCACGCCACCGGCGCGGCGCTGGTTGCGATTCTGCTAGGGCCGTGGGCAGCGGTGATGGCGATCTCGGTGGCGCTCGTGGTCCAGGCGTTCCTGTTCGGCGACGGCGGCATCACCGCCATCGGCGCGAACTGCTTCAACATGGCCTTCGTCATGCCGTTCGCGAGCTACGGGGTGTACCGGCTGATCGCCGGCGGATCGGCCGCAGGCTCCCGTCGAAGAATGATCGCGGCCGGCGCCGGGGGCTATGTCGGCCTCAATCTCGCGGCGCTCTCGACCGCGGTCATGTTCGGCATCCAACCGCTGATCGCACAGGGCGCGGACGGGCGCCCGCTGTACTGCCCGTTCGGCCTGAACGTCGCCATCCCGGCAATGGCGGCAGAGCACTTGCTTCTTTTTGGCTTTGTCGAGGCGGCCGTCACCGCCGTCGCATTTGCCTATGTTGCGAGGACGGAGCCTGATCTGTTGATCCTGCCCAGGTCGAGGGTTGAGGGAGCGACAGCATGAGAGCGCGACGATTCTGGATCGTCCTACTGGTGCTGGCGGTTCTGACGCCGCTGGGGCTGTGGCTGCCAGCGCGCCTGGGGGCGGAGGGGGCGTGGGGCGAGTGGAGCCCTGACTACCTCGGCAAGCAGGTCGGTTTCATCCCGCACGGCCTCGCCAAGATCACGGAGCTTTGGAAGGCGCCAGCGCCGGACTACGCGCCGCCGGGTTCGGAAGGCCGGTCCTTCGCGTACCAAGGTGTCGCCTACATAGTCTCGGCGGTTGTCGGACTTGCTGTGACTGGGTTTGTCATGTGGCTGTTGGGCCGCTGGCTCGCGCGCAGGGATAAAGCAAATGCTGCCTAGCTGGGTGACAGAGGTGGTTTCGGCGAGAACGGGTGCGAGGCGTCGTCATTCCCACTTCATCGAGCGCACGCTTGGGCACACCAGCCGGTTCATCGGGGACGCGGTCTTCGCCGAGCGCGTCGCCCGCCGGCCGGGCTACCTGCAGCAACTCGACGCCCGCGCGAAACTCTTCTCCCTCCTGGGGCTCCTCGTCGCCGCCGCCTTCTGCCACCATCTGCCGCCACTGTGGCTCATCGGCGGCTTCATTGTTGTGTCGGCAGCGCGCTCGCGAATCGAGGTCACGGCTCTGTTCAACCGCGTCTGGTGGTTTCTGCCCGGCATCTTCCTCATCATCGCCGTCCCTGCCGCGTTCAACCTGATCACGCCCGGTGACCCACTGCTCATCATCTACCGGGCCCATCCCGCGCCTCGCTTCGGCCCGGTCCCATTGCCGGCAGAGCTAAGCATTACCCGGCAAGGGATTGCCTCCGCGGCGCTTCTGATCACCCGCATCTTGCTGGGCGTCTTGCTGGCCGTCACCATCACCCTCACGAGCCGCTGGCAAGCGCTTCTTAAGGCTGTCTACACGAACGCGACCGCGCCCTTTGTGCTCGTGCTCGCCATGACCTATCGCTACATCTTCGTGCTGCTGTGGATCGTGGAGAACATGCATCTCGCGCGACGCGCCCGGACGATCGCGCCGGCGGGGCCGGCGGCCGAGCGCCGCTGGATCGGCGGCCGTATCGCGGCGCTCTTCTCACGATCACGCCTGCTCACCGAGCACGTCTACGCCGCCATGCTGGCCCGCGGCTATAGGGGGCACCCGCGCGCGCTGACGACCTCGCGCTTCACCTGGCGCGAGGCGGCCTGGCTCATCGCCTGCGCGGCCGTTGCAGCTCTCGCGCTCGTTCTCGACCGCGTCGTCCTGAGAGGGCTGCGGTGGTGAACGATCTCTTTCGAGTGGAATCGGTGGGCTACCACTACCCCGACGGCCGCGTCGGTCTGGCGGGTGTCTCGCTTTCCGTAACCGAGGATGAGAGCCTTGTGATCCTGGGGGCGAACGCCTCCGGGAAGACGACGCTGGTCCAGATGCTCGCCGGGCTCATCTTCCCGGAGTCGGGAGTGGTCGAGGCCTTCGGCTCGCGCCTCACGGAGGCCGCGCTGGAGCAGCCCGACTTCTCCCGCGAGTTCCGCCAGCGCGTCGGCGTTCTCCTTCAGAACACGGACGCCATGCTGTTCAACCCGACCGTGTACGATGAGATCGCCTTCGGCCCGCTTCAGCTCGACCTCTCAGCCAACCAGGTCCGCCAGCGGGTTGACGACATGATCTCTCTCTTTGGGCTCGAGCCAATCGCCGACCAGCCGCCTCATCAGCTCAGCGGCGGGGAGCGGAAGAAGGTCGCGCTCGCCGCGCTCCTCGCCGTCTCGCCGCAAGTGCTGCTGATGGACGAGCCGACCTCCGGCCTCGACCCTCGCTCCCAACGCTGGTTCGTGGAGCTGCTCACCGAGCTGCGCGAGCTTGGCAAGACCATCGTCACCACGACCCACGACCTGCACGTCGCGGACGAGATTGCCGACCGCGTCATCGTCCTCGGCGAGCAGCATGGCGTCGCGGCGGAAGGGCCGCGCGAGCAGATCCTTACGGACCTCGACCTGCTGCTGTCCGTCAACCTGGTTCACGAGCACTCGCACCTCCACGATGGGGTCATCCACATCCATCCGCACTCACACCTGCATCGGCATGAGGACCACGAGTAGGAACGCGGGATGGGTAGCAGAAGCTTCCGCTTCTGCCCAACAGGCGCCTGCATAGGCAAGAGCACGAACACGAGGGGGCGAGGCAGGTGTGATGCCTCGCCCCTCCGAATCCCCCTTAGCAGGGAAACGTCTATGCGAAGCTTGGTTGTGTTAACCGTCTTGGCACTGGCGCTCTGCCTCGCTTCCGGCTGCGGAGGAAAGCGGGCGGGGACCAACATGCCTGCCCGGACCTCGGAGCAGCAGCCAGGGCCGGCCGCCCAGTTACCGATCGCAGAAGCGCCCGCCCCAGCGCCTCCCCAACCGGCGACTGACACGACCGCACCCGCGCCACCTCCCCCGGCTGTCACGGAGCAGCAGGTGGGCTTCCCGCTCTACCCCGGCGCGGCGGTAAGTGAGGCCTTCCCGGAGGAGGCTGAGGAGGGCGCCGAAGTTACCTACAAGGAGGTTCATCTCGCCTCGAGCGACGCTTTCGACAAGGTCGCTGCCTTTTACCGCGGCAAGTTTCCCAGCGCCAAGGTGACGGCGCAGGCCGATACCCCGGACCTCAAGATCCTGCAGTTGGAATGGAAAGAGAACAGCGGCAAGAAGATGGTGATTGTCTCCAGCGACAGGTCCAACCAGACGAAGATCGTGCTGGCGCGCTTGGAGAAGGCGCAATAGCTCTGGCCGGGTCGTGGTATAATGGCCGGGCAGGTTTGTGATCGTGCTAGATGGGGAGCTAGCGGTGCCCTGTACCCGCAATCCGCTATAGCGGGGTCGAATTCCCGCCCGAGGCCGCGTCGTTTGGGGTCTGTGGGGGCGTAAGCGGTGTTGACGGTCGGGCCCTGCGCAGCGGGCCTCCTGCGAACCCCGCCAGGTCCGGAAGGAAGCAGCGGTAAGCAAGCAGGTCCGAGTGCCGCAGATCGTCCGGCCCGAGTGGCTAGGCCTGCTTATGGCAGGCCGCCACCCCGGCCGAAAGGTCTAGGGGCTGGCTGCGCTCATTCCGCCTGGGCGATTCGTTCGACGGCGGGTGCACGATCACTTGTGTGAGGCAGGGCAGGCCCGCGGGCCTGCCCTGCCGTGTTGCTTGCTTCGCAGGATGGTTCCTCCCGAGTGGATCGCCCGGAGGACCGGGCTCCCACGGATAAGCCTCCTACCTGTGGAACTGCCCTCCGGGGGTGATTCCTGTGGCAACCCGTCCTCGGGGCGAATGCCGTGCCCCTCGTCCAGCCTCGCGATCATCAGGCTTCACCTGCCGGGATCCTTGACGAGTGCGAAATCCGCGCCGCTAACCTCAAGTAGCCCCTCGTTGCCCATGCAGTAGAACTCCCTAGCAGGGGCGAACACAAAACCGTGTCGCACCGCGTGCGTTCTCAGGGAAAGCAAGGTTTGGTTGTTCACTTCAGCAACTGCATTCCTGCTCACATACCGCCCACATCCCTTTTCGCCCAGACCGGCAACGAGAGCCATATATCGGCACAAAGGGAAGGTCAATATGGCCTGCTCGTCGCCAAGCGTCGGGTTCTTATTCGACGGGTGTCCGACAGACCAGGTGATCCCGAGTGGGCTGCTGGAGCACACGAAGTAATCCTCCGACTGGCTGACGCATAGAGACCATTCCCTGCTCTTTAGAAGAGGTAGCATCGAGCGGATCAGAGGGTCAATGACAAGTGTGTGCCATAACTGGTTCTTCTCAGCGTATGTTCCAACGAGAGCAAATATCGCTGGCAGCGGCTGGCCTAGACATTCGGCAAGCCACCTCCAGTTCTCTGGGTCTTGGACGGCTTCTTCGAACGGTAGTCCTGTGTGCTGCTTCACCCAGCAGGTCATATGCGCCCGCATGCTGGGTAAACGCGTGTAGGTGAGTGCCACGAATTCCAGCAGGTCGTCGAAGCGATCGCGCGGACACTGCCTCGACCGGCATACCTCCCGCACGAGCTTAGCGTCCACATCGTCGCGCTTCATCAGTTCATCTTCGAATAGATACGGCAACGTAGGCCCCGACGCGACCATATACAGGTCGCGCTGATGAGCGACCTCCCTTGGGAGGGATTGCCAGATTCTTGGCTGTCCGGGATCACGCCGCGATGGCGGCCGCAGATCGTGAACCCATAGGCGGTTACTCCTACGCCCCGAAGGCGTAAAGCCGGACAGATACCCGACCGGCAGGTAGTGGTGCTGGCGCGGAATCGGCCTCACTGCTTTGTGCTCCCACCTCGCATGGCGTCGGTGGCTTTCCGTTGCGGTAGTCTCCCGCTGGACCGTATTGTGGGAGCCCCGTCCTCGGGGCGATTCCCAACGAACCAGTCCCAATCGGTGGCCGTCGCATAAAGGGGGTTAGCGCTCGACCATTGCCATGCTTCGGCAGATGCCGCCAGTTGGCGCCTCACCGGATTGTTGTGTATGTAGTTCACCACCTCGCCAATGCTCTCAGTCCTACGTATGGCGTGGTCGTAGAAGCCTTCTTGCCACAGCGGTCCTCGCTCGTCTATCAGCCGGTTGACCCGATGCGTGGCTGAGTTCGCCCAGTCGGCGACGAAGCGTGAAAGCGGACTGAGGTTGGTGGGATGTCGCCCGGACGACCGGGCTCCCACAGATCCGGCTTCTACAGAGCAGCTTACTGCAGAAGCGGTGTCCGTGCGGTCATCACCCGGATCTCTTGGGCTCAGCAGGATGTGGATGTGATTCGGCATTAGACACCAGGCAAGTAGATAGCAACGACGCTTCTCGCGCGCTACCAGGAGTGAGTTTGCTATCTTCTCGGCTACGGCTGGGAGTGTGAGGTCGAGGTCACGCTTGGGGTGCTTGCATTTCGTAACCATGATTGTCGAGCCGGGCCAGCCGTAACGACCAGGCCTCAGTCGGCGAGAGCCTGGTCTACCCGCGCTTCCAGAACAGCCCATGCTCCGAACATTCACGAGTTCACCCTCTCAGCGTCTGTGGCCTGATTGTATGTTCGGGCCCGGCCGTAAGTCAAGTTACCTCCAGGTCGCCTGGAGGACCAGGCTCCCACAGACCGGGCTCCCACGGATAAGGCTCCTACCTGTGGAACTGCCCTCCGGGGGTGATTCCTGTGGCAACCCGTCCTCGGGGCGAATGCCAACGGCAGGACCCTCCCGTACCCTCGCCGAATCCACATATCATCGGGGGTTTTAGCTTGCCATATCTCTCCCTCTATCGCAAATACCGACCCCGCACTTTCGCCGATATCGTCGGCCAGCGTCATGTCACGCAGACGCTGGCGAACGCGGTAAGGGCGAACCGGATCGCGCACGCTTACCTCTTCTGCGGCCCGCGCGGGACCGGGAAGACGAGCAGCGCGCGGGTGCTGGCGATGGCGCTCAACTGCGAGAAAGGCCCCACCGCCGAGCCCTGCGGCGTGTGCGACCCGTGCCGCCGGATCATCGCCGGCAATGCCCTCGACGTGATCGAGATAGACGCGGCCTCGAACCGCGGCATTGACGAGATTCGCGAGCTGCGCGAGCGGGTCGGGCTGGCGCCCGCTGATGCCCGCACCAAGGTCTATATCATAGACGAAGTGCACATGCTGACGGCGGAAGCCTACAACGCCTTTCTCAAGACGCTGGAGGAGCCGCCGGCGCACGTGGTGTTCGTGCTGGCGACGACCGAGCCGCACCGCGTGCTGCCGACGATTCTCTCCCGCTGCCAGCGCTTCGACTTCCACCGCGTCGGCCTGCGCGACCTGGAGGCGATGATCAGGAAGGTGGCGCAACAGGAGAGCATTAAGGTCACCGAGAAGGCGGTCACGATGCTCGCTCACGACGCCGACGGGTCCGCGCGCGATGTCCTTTCTCTTTTGGACCAGGCCGTCGCCTACGCCGAGGATGAAGTCACCCCCGAGGTCGTCACTGAGATCCTGGGCGGCATTGATTACGATCTCATCGCCGAGTTCGCCGATATCCTCATCCGCCGGGAGATGCCCGCGGCGCTTTCCTTCATTGACCGGGTCGTCGCCGAGGGGAAGGATCTGCCGCAGCTCGTCGCCAGCCTGATCGCGCATTACCGCGACCTGCTTCTGTTGAGCGTGGATCGCCGCGCCCGTGAGACGCTGTCTCTTCCAGAGGAAGCGATCGCGCGTGCGATCGAGCAGGCTGGGGCGCTCCACGCGACCGAGATCATCCGCGTCCTCGACATGCTTGCGGAGACCGACCGCGAGCTTCGTTTCAGCAGCCAGCCCCGTCTTCTGGTTGAACTGGCGGCGGCCCGCATCTGCCACGCGCCCGAGGCGGCCGCCGTGCCGGTGGCGGAGGCGCCGCCGGCTCCAGCCGCGCCAAGGCCGCGCAAGTCGGCGACTGCTACCACCGAGGCAAAGCAGCCAGAGCCTGAGCCTCAGACGCCGGCCGAGCCCACCGGACCGGCGGGCCTTCCCGAGATCAGGCGCCGCTGGGACGAGGTGTTGGCCGACCTTCGCAAGCGCAAGCACACCTCGGAGGCCGCCTTTCTACGTGACTCCGTGCCGGTGGGGCTGGAAGAGGGCGTCCTCATGGTCGAGTTCACCCATCAGTTCCATCACGACCAGATGACTGAGAAACGCCGCGGGATCGCGGCCGAGTCCGTTGCCCGCGTCTTCGGTCTGCAGGTGACCGTGAAGTGCCGGATGTCGGTCCACGGCGAAGCTGGGCCGGCGCCGGAGGCGGGCAAGCCGGCACCGCAGGGGGAGCCCCCCGCAGGCAAGCGGCCCCGGAAGATAGACGATGTGCTGTCTATCTTCCCCGGAAGTGAGATCGAAGAGTAGCGCTGGCGTAGCTCGTCAGCAGGACATCAGGAGGAGACATCCGTGAGGATCCCCGGTGGAGGCGGTCTTGAGAAGCAGCTTATGCGCCAGATGGAGAACCTCCAGCGCCAGATGGAGGCGGCCCAGCAGGAACTGGCAGAGGTGCGCCTGGAGGCGAGCGCCGGCGGCGGAGCCGTGCGCGCGGTGGCGAACGGCCAGGGCGATCTGGTAGAGCTCCATATCTCGCCCGAGGCGGTTGATCCAAACGACGTCGAGATGCTTCAGGACCTGGTCCTTGCCGCCGTCCGCGAGGCACTCGAGAAGGGTCGGAAGGTGCAGGAAGAGAAGATGGGAAATATCACCGGAGGCCTGGGCCTGCCCGGTTTTTGACGAGCGTTTATCACCCATGCCAGCCTACCCGCGACCACTCGCCCAGCTCATACAAGAGCTTGAGAAGCTCCCCGGCGTCGGGCCCAAGACCGCCCAACGCCTGGCCCTTCACCTCTTGCACGCCAGCGGTGAAGACGCCGCCGCCCTCGCCAACGCCATCCGAGAGGTCAAGGAGAAGATCCGCAACTGCACCCGCTGCTACAACTACAGCGAGGAGGAGCTCTGCCCGCTGTGCTCCGACCCAGAGCGCGACGAGTCACTCCTCTGCGTCGTCGGCGATGCCCGGGACCTGCTGGCGATGGAGCGGGCAGGCCGGTTCCGGGGGCGGTACCACGTGCTGGGAGGCCTCATCTCACCGATGGATGGCATAGGCCCGGAGGCGCTGAGGATCCAGGAGCTTGTCCAGCGCGTCAGGGACGGCAGGATCAGCGAGGTCATCCTCGCCACCAATCCGACTGTCGAAGGCGATGCCACTGCCGTGTACATCGCCGGACTGCTGAAACCCCTCGGCATCAGGGCCACCCGCATTGCGCTGGGGCTCCCCGTGGGCGGTGACCTGGATTACGCGGATGACGTCACCATCGCCCGCGCGCTGGAGGGGCGCACTGAGATGTAGCATCTGAAGAAGTCATTGCTGGGGGAACCGTCCTCTTGCGAACCTTTCGGTCACTTTTGGGGTCTAGACTAAGCGGGCGCCTCTAGGACCAGCTCTGCGGTTCGATCAGCCCACGGAGGTTTGTCTGACATGGTTCAATCGCGAA
>Ga0315288_10005800_pt1 | contig 15680 bp, 11 predicted proteins | sample YL17G11_20_MG_FD_203454 | JGI IMG/M metagenome (GOLD analysis project Ga0315288, IMG submission 203454) | Sediment microbial communities from Yellowstone Lake, YNP, Wyoming, USA - YL17G11_20 | ecosystem: Environmental > Aquatic > Freshwater > Lake > Sediment | place: USA: Wyoming | collected...
AAAGCGGTGCGGGCTGTAGAGGAGATACTGAGAGAAGAGAGAGGCAACGTGGCGATACACTGTCACAGCTACGATCATCAGAAGACTCTATTCGACAATCTTCCTGAGGACCTTAGGCAGAGACTCATCATCCACACAAGAAGAGACCGCGAGGAGAGACTTAGAGAATGGATGCAGTCACGCGGCAAGGTGTTCGTTTCAGTCGCCTTCAATGAGGGACAAGACTGGAAGTATGACGTATGCGACGCACAGATACTCCTCAAAGTACCATTTCCAGACCTAGGGGACAAGCGAGTCAAGAGACGACTCGATATGGGGCACCAGCAATGGTACAACAATCAAGCCATGCTGGAAGTCATACAAGCCTACGGCCGCGCCGTCAGGGCTGAGGATGACAAAGCAAGATTCTACATTGTAGACGGAAGCTTCCAGAGACTCGTCGGAAAGTGCTGGAAGTTCATTCCCGACTGGTTCAAAGAGGCATTACCCGCATCCTTTGTCCCACTCTCGCAGACCTGAGACCAACTGCGCCGCCCTTTGATGTTATTCACTCTCTTCTTTAGAATTGGATGAGTTCAAGGCATCGGTTTCGCCTTCTCCCTGAAGTGTCGCAAACCCGCTGAATTGCTCCTGGGCATCTCTGAGAGACAGGCGGGAGAACTCGCCATTAGGCAGTGGATCCAACGCAACCGCAGCCAAGTCTCGCTGGAAACCTGGACCGAAGCGAGAGGCAGTGTGGCACCCGTCAACCGGGCGCTTATGAATGTGCAACTTACCGTCGTGAAGGCTGAGCTCAGGGAAATCCTTGACATCCTCCAAGTCATAAAGCCGGAGCATGAACTTGAGATCCTCCGCAAGCTGCAGAAGCTAATGCCGACCGCGCAAGCGTTGGTCGAGGAAACCCGTGACAAGGAACTCGGAGAAGCCCTCACAGCCGTAGCAGCGAGGGTGACATTGTAAGTCAGGCGGTGACTCCGAGGTTTTTCTTCTCGAGCAGAAAGAGAATTCGTAGTTATTGGACGTTCGACATCGAGGCACAGAGGTGAAGTCTCAATCTTCTGTGGGAAGCTGGGCCTGCTAATCCTAAAGAGAACCATCGTTCCAAGGCTCTCCACGCGTAAACAAGGGTAAGAGAGAGTTGACAACTGACGGAGATGCAGCTTGGCTTGTGGATGCATCATATGCCGCAGGGCAAGTAAGTCTCCGTTTCATTAAGGCTGGTGACCTTGAACCAATTCACTGGATCGACCAGTTCCAGCCCTACTATCTGACCGAAGACGAACAGCGGGGTGAACCTGTAAGGAAACTCAATCTCTTCACGCAGAACGAGTTGACACTTTACAAGGTGAATTACGGCAAGAGGCCTCCAAAGGAGGTCCGTGCATGGGAGTCGGAGATCGATCCAGCGCTTAGTTACATTTACGACAAGAGACTTCGCTTTGGCGTCCTTCATCGCCTCGAAGGCAATCACTGGTTACCGCAAGTTTCGTTAGATGCTGAACAATCTATTCGCTTTGGCAGGCTTTTCGATGAAATCAAAGAGAAGGACCCTGTCAAGTATAGTTTGGTGAAAGAGGCGTACACGTACGCGAACCAACCTGTTCCAAGAATCACTCGGGTGAAGCTGGGCATCCCTGACAACGGTGGCTCGGAGGAGGATTACCACAACGCCTTCCTATTGAGTCGCATCGCGAATCTGCCCCTATCGGATACCTACAGGAATCATTCCGTATTCGACTGGATCCGTTCGATGCTATACACGTACTACCGTGCCCACAACATTCTCATTCCGAACTCCGAGGAACTCAGACTTGGCGACAATAGGAAAAACGTGACAGGCGCCCTGACGATAGCTCCGGAGTCCGGCGTATACTATAACATGTTTGTGCTTGACTTCGAGTCACTTTACCCGGGTTGTATCGACGTCTTCAACCTCTCGTACGAAACGATACGATGCCCTCACCAGGAATGTCAACGGAACACAATCCCAGGCCTAGGCTACAATATCTGTACCAGGCGACGGGGAATCTACTCTGCGCTCACAGGAGCATTACGCGACCTTCGTCTGCGACTCTTCAAACCTCTCGCCACGACAACCCTGCCGGATGTAGACAAGAACATGAAGGCAGCCTCTCAGATTCTCAAGCTGTTCCTCGTCTCATGTTTCGGTGTGACTGTTCGGATTCATGGCTTGGCAAGTCCCCTCATGGCTGAGGCGATCACCGCTTACGGCCGCTATGTCCTGCAATCCACATGGGACATGGCCAAGGAGACGGGACTCAAGCCCAAGTATGGAGACACGGACTCCATCTTTCTAGACAATCCAGTGGGAGAGGATGTGAGAAGATTCGTGGAGACGGTTAAGAAGCGCTTCGGCTTGCAGCTGGCATACGACCGTGTCTATTCAGTCTGCGTCCTAAGTTCCGCCAAGAAAGCATACTTCGGCATTCTACCAAGCGGAGAATCGGAAATCAAAGGCTTAGCGATCGCAAAATCCAACTCCCCCACATTCTTCCAAGAAACCTTCCAAAACTGTCTCACCAAATTCTCCATGGGACGACGCTCCCCCAGCGACTTCGAACAAGCCAAACGGCAGGTGTCTAAGGTTGTTAGAGAAGCCATCCGCGAACTTCGAGACGGAAGAATCCCCCTATCCGACCTAGAGTACCGCGTTGAGCTACGCGAGGACCCTCAAGAGAAATCAAAGGCGAAGATGCTGCCGCAACCCTACCAAGCAGCTTGGCTTCTGCTAAAAGAAGGAAAGAAAACCTCCAAAGGCGAAATTGTGGGTTTCATCAAAGTTCACCCATTCAGGTTTCAAGCAAGACAATTCACAGTCAAACCAACCGCGCAGACCAACCCAAGAGAGATCAACGTGGACGAGTACGTTCGCAACCTTATCTCTTCACTATCCCAAACCTTCGAGCCAATGGGCATCAACCTCGATACGACTGAAGCTGATCTCTCAGAATTCATGTGACCCTCCTATGTGACCTAGAAAAACCAAGAATGGCCCGACTCTTCAATGCGAAACGGTCAGGGGAAGATGGTGCCTTCGTCCGGGATGTTGCCGCTCGTTCTCTGTTCCTGAGTCTCTCTTGCAGGCTGACGTTCGGGGAGCTGAGAATAGTTGCCATCGCCCGTTCTATACAAGGCCAGTCTGCCGGCGGTTTCCCAGCTGTCGCCTGTAGAATGTCGAATCTGAATTGTCAGCACTTCGGCTGTCGAATCTTTCTTTCCAGGCCATACAGCGAGAGTGAGGTAATCTCCGCTTGGAAGACGGCTGGAGAATCGAGCTTTTGGTTGTGACCCGCTCATTTGTCCTCAGAGTCCACTGCACTGGGTCAGCCTAGTCACGAGCCACCTTATGAAGGGAACCTGCAACAGCAAGCTTGCCCTTCAGACAATGACGTCAGATTGCCATGGACACTTGTCAGACGGTAGACTTGGCTTGGGCCTGGCTTGTTAACAACGACTGAGCTCCTCCGAACCGTTCAAGAACACACACGGAGAGTACTGGACGGGCCTCAGGTCAAAGCGATACCACATGGCGCGGAGCCTCTTTGGATACTAGCGGATGAAGCGCTTGACCGGGCGATAGAGACCAGCGTTGGACATCCTGACCTTGGCGGCGGGTCGAGAAGCAGGGTGACTGCCACCCCTGTCCAGGTGACTGTCACCCTTGTTCTGTGTGCTGGAATCAAGGGTGTGGGACGCAGTGTGTTACACACATGTTTTGCGATTTCAGTGAGCGAAGAACGGGGGTATCGCCCCTATAGGGGGGGTCCATCAATACCATCCCTATTCTCAGATCCAGTCAGGCGGACCGACGTAGGTCATGGAATCGCTCCAATCACAATCAACGGAGTCTTAGTGATTGCTACTCGATGAGTCGTGGGCTGATTCGAAAGCTTAGTGACGCTCGGTCGGTCTGAACCTGTGCATTTTCTTGCTCCGGTCGACGGTCAGATCTCCCTTTCGAATGAGTCTTGAGATCGCCTTTCTTATCACCGACTCAGGCTCAGCAGCGTCTCTGGCCAAATCCGTCACGGTATTGATTCCAGCTCCGACTTTTCGCATGACCCAGTTCTCAAGTATTCTCTGATCAGCAATCTGACAGATCGATTTCTCGATCGGAGCCGCTATCTTCATGCGCTCTCTCAAATCCATCAGTTTCTCGCAAAGGGCATCCTCCCATATTCCCCCTGTCCGGGAGGCCTGTGCATGACATTCTATCTTGACCTGATTCCAGTTGACGCCACTTTCCGCAATTATGCTCATGTCTTCTAGGTCGAGATCCCTGTCAGTGACACTCTTTAGAAGGAATATGTCTTCTTTGGAGAGAGATCGCACATGCAGTGTTGGTGTGTTGTATAGAATGTGGCTTCTGTCAATCATGCCTTGGGAAAGCGAGAGTTTTCTCGCAATAACGCGTTCGAATACATCCCATCTGAACCCGTCGGTGTTTTCCAGAATCGCGCTTGCCTTCATCTTCGCGTACTTGGCGCCCACACTGCCCTTGGGACGCCTGTAGCCTAGTTTGAGAAGAGCCGATACGAGTCTGCGAAAGTCAGTTCGTTTCCCGACCACAATATCGATGTCCTTGGTCGCTTCTTTCAATCCGTAGAACTCCATGGCTGCCCCGCCGGTCACGAAAACCCGTGTTCTCTTGGGCAATGCAGCGCCGAGCTTCTCCAATTCGTTTTCGATGTACCGTTTGTTGAACTTCTGATTTCGAATCAAATGTGCACACCGTAATCTCTGGCTTTCTCGGCGAATTCATCCCACTTCGGAAGCACCGCGTTGGGTTGAGGCTTGTGACTGGTCAGAAAACGCAACATTGCTTCCACTTGACCTCGAAGGCCGAGTTTGTCCGCCGCCGTGAGCAGATAGTCTGGGCTGATCTTCGCCTTTGCCATAAGGATCAGAACGTATGTGACGTTAGCCACTCCGTCCACGAGAATCGTGTGCAGCGCAACATCTTCAGGCCTGAGCGCACCACCTAATGGAGAGAAGAAGTAGTATTCCACATCGGAAATGAGGGTGACACCATAGGCCGCCAGAGCGTTCGTCGCGGTAAGCTTGAACCGCTCGTCCGTGATCGTAGTTCCAGCGGCCACGCGAATTATGAACTCAGAGCCGGAAGCCCACACTATCGCTGCGTTTTCAGAAACCTGCGTTGCGAGCCTCGAGTTGACGAAATTCAAGAGTTCACGGATGAACTCGCTGATCTTGTCAAACCTTGGATTGACGGCCAAGCCTCCGGCCTCGTTGATGATTATGCCATGTGCCATCAGGCTTCTTGTAGCTCTCCACTCAGTTGTCCTTGAGACTGAAGCTGGTGCTGCATTTTCGAGCTTGAGTAACGGGAGGATCTGAGAATCTGCCAGAATCGATTCCCAAGGCACGTGGGGACGAGCAAGGATTAGGTCTCTTAGGAGTTGGGCATGCTTTGCTTGGCCAAACCCAACCATCTTTCGCATTCCTGTCCTCTTGGTTGTCACGAGCCCCTTTGATTGAAGGTTATCGACAGATGCCGTCACCGTTGGCTGGGATTTTCCGATGCGCTTGGCCAATTCAGATATGGAAGCAGAGGACCGTGTTAGCTCTCTCAATATCCGTAGCTCTGTTTTCGAGAACACGTATGGCGAGAAGGTTTTCTTCATGAGATTGCATAGGACTGATGAGCTTATATACTTTATCGGCTCAAAGAAACAAAAAACCACTTAGCCCGCCGCAAATATGCGGGTAGGAATGTTGAGAAGGTCGAGTACCTGCTACGCGACATTCGCCAGCAAATGTCCGATTCAGAATACGAATCTGTCAGAATGCAGGCGGAAGACCAAGATCTGATAGTGCTCGATCACTAGGTGACTAAGGAATTGCCCTTGTCCAGGTGACTGCCACCTTCGTTCTGTGTGCTGGAATCAAGGGTGTGGGACGCAGTGTGCTACACACATGTTTTGCGATTTCAGTGAGCGAACGGCGGGGGTACCCACCTATGGGGGGGCCACGCTCGTAGCCATCAATACCATCCCTATTCTCAGATCCAATCAGGGTTAGACTGATTCAGAAGGCCGCGGAACCGCCCCAATCACAAGTACGATTCGTCTGAATTGTAATACAATTGACTTGGGACTGTAATACAATTCACGCACATGCTCCTCAAGGACCCAGCGAACGTAATCGCAGTGACTTTCTCCCGTCTGTCCCCTCACGCGCATGTCACAGCTACGATCATCAGAGGGCCCTATTCGACAACCTACCTGAAGATCTAAGACAGAGACTCATCGTCCACACAAGAAGAGACCGCGAGGAGAGACTCAGAGAATGGATGCAGTCACCCGGCAAAGTCTTCGTCTCAGTCGCCTTCAATGAGGGCCAAGACTGGAAGTATGACGTATGCGACGCACAGATCCTCCTCAAAGTACCATTCCTAGACCTAGGCGACAAACGAGTCAAGAAGCGGCTCGATATGGGGCACCAGCAATGGTACAACAATCAAGCCATGCTGGAAGTGATTCAAGCCTACGGCCGCGCCGTTAGAGCTGAGGATGACAAAGCGAGATTCTACATTGTAGACGGAAGCTTTCCAAGACTCGTCGGAAAATGCTGGCAGTTCATTCCCAACTGGTTCAAAGAGGCTCTGCCGGCATCGCTGGCACATCATCACACCCCTCTCCACCCTGCCTTGCCTACTGTAGGCATCTTGCGTGAACCCAGCGGGTCTTCTCTCCATCCGGGCTCCACCAAGTAATCTCGTCCCCGATCTTGATTCTTCTCCCACAACGGGTGCATTTGCCTGTATACTCGGCCCGAGTCGCTGTCCCCTTCCAGGGCAACTCCCTCACAGCAGGAGTCTGAGGCATTGTGTCAATTCTGAGTTCGTGCTTGGGGACCTGCGCGGGTACGGTACGGGTCAGCTTCTCCAAAGAGTCCCAGTCGTGGGTGGTGAAGTTCCTCACATGATGGTGCCGAGAGGTTTCGTCCCCGACATAGTCCTCTATCCATTCCAGCTTTGTATGCGAAGTAGTTTCCGCACTTTCGGGAACCGCGATGCTCAACTCAACTATCTCAAGTTTCTTTGAAGCACTTCCTCTAGCCTTCAACCCAAGGTCAGACTCGTCAAAGAGATCCAGAACGTATCCATGGTCCCCTTCCCAGTAGACCGGCAGTGCATGCCTAGAAATGCGAATACTGTGGACTTCGATCAGATTCGATCTCAGTCCTGCCGAGCGCAAAAGAGAGCATGCTAGCGCTGAAACACCAAGACGGTTGGTCTCCTTCCTGCGCAAGATATTGGCCGCGAGATCAGGTTCTCCCGTTTCCTCAGACACTGCCACCCGTTTCTTGACAAAGTAGCCTATCTCCGTGGCTTTGCCAATGGACGTAGTTGTGTGATTTGTCAGGATCTTTGCGGCTTCTTCGAGAATAGAAGTCACAGTGACGAAATCATTCACGTAACTGGTGTACGAGAAGAGCTTCTTGAGTCCTCTGCCAAGCTTGCGGATGAATCCTTCCACATGTACTTCCAGTCTAGTGCCAGCGAGGAGGGCCTCAAGTTCTTCGGTAACAGATGGTTTCCATGATCCCGGAAGAATGAGCAGCTCACAATGGGTTTTGGCGTAATCCCAGCCAAAGCGGTTGAACGCGATGATGTCCAGAAGAATCGACTCCAGTCCCACACTCCCGGTAACATCGGGGAATAGTCGCGAAAGGCTGAGAAAATTCGTGTCACTAAGCGTGACATTTCCGGCTCCGGAGAGTGCGCAGAAGAGTGCCACTTTCTCTGGCAATCCTGGCAGCACAAGCTTGATGTCCTCACCAAGATGTTTCCCATCGAGCTTCACGGATGTGATGTTGGGACAACCTGCCATCGCATTCGAGACAAGATCCTCGGGAAGAGTCAGCTGGAGTCGTTCCGTTTCTATCGAGTCCCTCAGCTCGTGGGGACTCTTGATTCCGGATCTAGCGAGAAGAGTAAAGATGCTCCTGACAGCCCTGATCTTCTCGTCATTGTTCGGTGTTGAGAACCATATCAAGTTGAGTAGTTGGCCGGCACCTCTTGGCTCGTGATACTGAAGACGCCTTGCCAAGTCACGCGCAATCACGTAGGCGGAGTAGTTCCCCCTCATCGCGCCCAGCGCACTTGTGTATCCGAGCAGCCCGGTCGCGAGCCTTATTGTCTGATACTCCTCCTCAGGAAACTCGGCTCCTCTCATGGCTTTGAAGAGAAGCATGACGACCTTCACCGCTTCCAAGTCACAGTCAGCTAGCATTGGGTTGGAACCGATGAACTCCTGAACTTCCTCCTTCTCTTCGATTGATCTGAGAACCACAGCGAAGTCTTCCTCGTTCGATGCCAACATCCTCAAAAGGCCTAGCTCTGCTCGGTCGCAATCGCCGAAAGTATGGAAGGCGAACTTGCGCAATCCCTCGATCAGATTGATCGCTGTCTTCACATGGACGTACCAGTCACTTGTCAGTTTGCCAAGTTCAGTTGTCGCCAGTTGGCCCTGATCATTGGACACGAATCCTCCCGTTAGTAGGAGCGCGAGTTGCTCGTCTAGGAATTTCTCCCAACCGGGGCGTTTCTGGCGGTTCTGATAGTACCAGAATGTACTTGTGAACCACTCTCTCAGACTGCGTTCGTCTCTGATCGTTCCGAGCTTGATCTCAGCGTTGATGTGATCGAGAAGGTATCTTTCCAGTTTGGATTCGATGTCCCTGCCCTCGATCAGCGCAGTCTCAACTAGTTGCCTCTCCTTGAATGGGACCAAGATTATGGCGTAGGCGACTGTCTCCTTGCCTTTTCGGCCAGCTCTGCCGATCATCTGTTTCAAGCTGATGAAGTCGATCTCTTTCTGCATCCCGACTCTAATGTCGCGAATTATGACTGTCCTCGCTGCAACATTGACGCCCCAAGCCAAGGAAGTCGTGGAGACTAGTACGTCAATCGGGCCTTCGTCAAAGGCGTTGATAGCGATTTTCCTATCACTCTGTTTGAGGCCCGCATGGACGAAAGCTGCGCCACGTTCCATAACTTGCCGGAGCCTCTGACTTGCTGCCGTTGAGGCATAGGGGGTCTCTAGAAGCCCGATCGAGTCGGCAATCCTAGAGGCAGTGTCCTCGGCTTTTCTGCGGCTTCCAGCGAAAACCAGAATCTTGCCCCGTTTTCCCGTTTCAGTCTGCTCGGAAAGGAGCATCTGGACGGTATCGATTACGGTCTTGTCCTTGGCCTGTTCTGCGACATTGTAGTATCTGGTGTCTGGTATGGCTTCGAAGGACAGTGTCAGAGGCACGGGCCGATAATCAGTATTCCTGTAGAATTCTCCATTGACCCATTGAGCGAGCTGCTCAATGTTTCGCATCGTTGCAGAGAGCCCGATGACTCTAGCTTTTGGCACTGTTCTCTTGATTCTAGATAGCAGGACTTCAGTTGTGGGGCCTCGTGTCTCATCGTCAATGATGTGAACTTCGTCCAAGATTATCAAGTCTAGATTCCTAGTGAACGGGAACCGTTGAGGCTTCCTAGTGAGACTGTCCCACTTCTCGCCTGTCGTCAATATGAGTTGGGACTTCCGTGCCTTGTCTTCGTCAACCGTTTCTTCGTCGCCTGTAATCTTGTAGACCGGCATTCCTGCGTCCTGAAATCTCTTCCAGTCTTGTTCCTTTTCGCTCGTGATCGCGCGAAGTGGAGCTATGTAAAGCGCTCTCGCTTTGTCGTTCTTGGATAACAGATTCCAGATGCCCAGTTCAGCCAACAGCGTCTTGCCGGTGCCAGTCTCAGTTCCAATTAGAAGGTTCTCGGATCTTTGCAGAACACGAGGTGCTACCTCGACTTGCACTGGGTTGAGCTTCGGGTACTTGTCTCGGAAGAAGTCTGCCACATCTCGTGGTAGAACTTTGTCAATCTCCACTTCTGCGAATTCCTGTCTGCTGAGAACGTCCGGCTCTATGAGCCTTTGAAAGTCGCGTTTGGCTTTCTCAACTTCGGCAGTCGAGTGAGTCAGGATGCCTGTGTTCATGTTGCGATACAGATCAAAGTCGGTGATGTTCGCAGTCACAGCCAGAAGGGTCGACTCGCTCAGAATCATCTTTGTGTGTATATGGCGAATGATCTCCTTCTTCGAAAACACCTTGACTTTCGCCAGATTGAGTTCGTTGACTGTCTTGTGATTGCTTTTGTCAGGGCGAATGAACAGCCTGACATCAAGTCCCTCTCTCCGCCGCGCACCGAGCGCTTTGATCAGCGACCCTATCCAAGGGTCTGCCCTTGAAGTGTAGAACCAAGGGACTGCTATCCAGATGAGCTGTTTGGCTTCGCCAACGATCTGGTCAATGGCAGTGATGAGGCCGTTTTGACCTGAGTGCTTCTCAACGTATTCAGCATTCGATACGTAGATTGAAGCACCGGGCATATCTTTGCCGCCCAAAGGGTTCATCGTTTTCTCCGAGTGATCGGGATTTCCCTCGGGCGTCTCAGAACAATGATCAAGAAGAGAAGTGCCCCCGAAGCAATCAGACTGAACCCTGTGGCCCATAGCGTTCGTTGCATTGGATTTGGAACCTCTATGACTGTTGAGTCAATAGTCGAGGTTGTTCTGTAGAATTCGGATCTCGTGGTTAGCAAGTAGGGGAGCGTGCTCCTGCGAACCAGATAGTTGGTGGCTGTAGTTCTCAGCCTCGAAGTCTGGACCACAGTTCGATCTACGTATATGGCGTGATAGTCGTTCGCACAGTTGTGGTCGAATGTGACGCACACATCATATTGACATCCACAGAGGCTGGTGCAAATTGATGAGCGATATTGTCCGCCATACGGGCATGTTGGGCCAGACTTGCCCATGGTTAGAACCTTGGTGGTAGTGCATGTTGATATGGATCTCGTCGTGCCTGTTGTCGTCAAGGAGATTGTGAAGGTCTCGATTACGGCCGTTTCTGTCATATGAAGCGTGACCGCCTTGGTCACCGGCTCTGATACGCTGAGAGGTACCAAGCGCGCTGAATAGCCGATGCTACCGAAGCCGATCAAGATACATGCGATGCATAAGATGTACCAGTATCTAGTCGGCTCAAGCTTCATTTCCTTCGGGGCCCCCAGCCGTTTCGCTGAACTGGGTACTTCTGTCATTGCGCCCCCCGGCGCTCCTGTCTACCAAGTAGGAACCGAGATCCAAACAGGCAAACCAAGGAAACCCAGAGCGTTAACCCATCAATAGGACGACATGCCGATTTCAGACTTTGGGCGAAAGTCTTCGATGCACTCGCTTTCGAGACAGGTTACAGTCCGACCGTTCTTGGGGGCGCGCACCAGCCGACCCGCCTATGAAAAGCCTGGTTCCGGATGCGATTCTCGGGTGGTTCTTCCGCGTGGCGCTCAAGCCGCATTGACTATTCCGTCAAGACGTTTATGCTTTCGTTCTGTTCTTGGCTTCATCTCCATTCCTTATGGTTGGCTTGAACGCCGCACTCACCTATTCGCGCGTCTGGCTCATTCAATGAGCCGCTCCAGAAGACTGCCCATTCACACATCCGACCGACACGTGTCAGCGCGCACTCGGGCTTACCAACCGGAGAGAACAGAGACAGGGGCTTTGATACTGTTTTGATCCTTCAGAATCCGTTTACACATTCGGGACCGAGTGCTGCATGTGTAATCGGCTTCCCCTTGTTTGCCGAGGGCATCGGAATTCTCAGAGCTGAAGAGATCTCGTCGCTGGGTATGTCGTGTACATGTTGACATACGTAGAGATGACAATGGCGAGTTGTTCTCGATCCCACACGTGGAAGTTGACCCTGTTTTCCATGAGATGGCACATCTAGGATTTCAAGGACGGGAAGTGTGCGGAAGAACGGCTGTAGAGATTCTAAGGATGCTACTCACCTGAACCAGACCTGTGTGCGCATCAAGAGACCCGACGACGAAAAACGAGACGCCACTCCAAGTCGAAACATGTTTCTGACTTGTGTCATCTCATCACACAAGACCAGAGTCACGGCTTCGAACTTGGTCGGCCATGGACTGCGGTGGCTAGGCTCTTGAATGCCTCTTGAAGATTCTTTTCGAACGACGATGCATCTTCGCCGCATTGAGTGTCGACAAGCAGAGGGATTATTTGAAAATCCCGCTTCTCACTCCTGTGCTGTTCAGCAAAATCTTTCGCTTTGGATCCTATTGTAACAACAAAGCGAGGACGAACATAGATCAGTTCCTCGCTGAAGTGAGGCAACGTTGGATAGAGTTCACCTTCACGTTCATGGTCAGTAGGAGAACTCCACTGATCTGAATCAGTAACATATGAACCGACAAAGTCGTGTTCCATCATCAGCCTTTCCAACGCATCGATTCTCAACAGCATGTTATTTTGAAGCTGCGCTTTGTCCAAGAAACACTTGTCAATAACAAACATGACGTTTGAACGTCCATCATACGGATAGTAGTCCATTAGAAACCACGGGTCCTGCACTCCATGTCTTTTCATGTAGTCGTTCATTGTCGACAGTAGCCTGTGGAGCTCAACCACTCTGTATATCTCCGTATGAAGCTCGGACCATGCCTCTTGAGCATATGAGGAGGCAAGACCAACCAAAGAGGGCTCAACCACTTCCTCCAAGAAGTCATCAGTCTTGGGGTTCACAGGATTGGTCACTCCAATTCTCACGACCAAATCGAAGCCGTGTACTCTATCGTCAGCTCCGATTCTTGAAGAATAGAGCTCCAGTTCAAGCATGCTGCGGACCCCGCCAAAGCCGAGACCACTTGATGCTTCTGAAAGGTCCACTGAGGCAATGACTCTTGTGAAGGACGACCCAAACTTGGAATCAGATCTCTTTCTCAAGATCTTAGGGGCGAGGCCCTTCGCCCTGAGCGCGAGAAATCCATAACTGTAGACCGTCCGTTTGAGCACTTCTTCAGCATATTCTTCAAAACTTCCTAACGTGAATCCCGCGCCTTGAATGAGATATTTCAGTGCGAACCACTCATCTGAATCGGATGCTTGCATGAGCGTGGAGAAATCTAGCTTCATCCAAAGGCGAGCAGGAATGATGGGAGCGAAGTAGTCTTTCAGGACTAGAAACGCCACCATGAGGATTCCTATCCCACAAGAAGAAATGATGAACAACGGAACAATAAGAACGGGGAACAGTGATTGCGCAAACATGTTGCCGAGGATACCGATTCCCACAGCGATCAGCATTATCTCAAAGGATGCTTCTCTTCTCATTTGTCGTTCTCTGACGATTTCAACTGCAAGGGGAAGTCTTCTGGCACTGTCTATCGCCCATTTCTTGGCCCAATTGTCTTCAACTAGCTCTATCTTGTCTTCTTTCAGCCACAAAGGCTCCATCGCGCAAACCTGGCCGAACGCATTAGTTTTGTCTGTCCAGGTATTCAATATCCTTTTCCCGAGCAGTGTGTGCGCACTATGAGACCCACACACATCTTCGAGCTAGACGGGGGATAACAAAGTAGAGATTTGTTGCGCTCCTTCAGCACGCGATCGCCAACGGAAGGAATAGGCGAATTCAGTCCTGCTAACTTGTACGTCTCCGTCTCCTAACTTGCAGATGACTCTTTCTTCTGGGTTTGCGAGTCCTCTTTGCGATACTTTGCCGCTTCGTGAAAAGGCCGAAATTGTCGCGCCAAGCAAGGGCTAGCCACCAGTAATAGGTTCCTCCGACCAAGTTGTAAGTGGCCAGATCTCCGTTTAGGCCAGCATCTCTGAGTGCCTTGACTATGTCGTTGTATGTTTCCCGTTCGATTGGGTTTCGCATGTTTAGTTGGTTGAGGTTGATTCCTCTTCGTATGCTAATCACATTCGGATTATTCTGGGCCAAGCGGGTAACATAGGTGGCGTCGATCTGGTACTGACTGGTTTTGTATAAAGAGGTCGTTGTCTGCGTGTATCTGACTACAATCGGTACAGGACGGGTGGTGCTGGGATGTTTATTCACGACGCCGTTCTTTTCCAATTCTTTGAGCGCTTCGCGAGTTCTATCTGGAGGTTCGCCTATCGCAATCGCGACCTGTCTAGTACTCCTCTTTTGTTTCCTACTGAACGCTCCCTTCGCAAATAGATCGTTCACTATCTTTCGATATATCGTACGAGCGGGCAAAGGAAAACAGTAAGCTTTCTATTTTCTTATCCTTGCTTTAGATTTTGCTGTTGGCAGTATTCTGAACGTTTCCGCAGCCGAGAATTGGTATAATGCCCGCGGTAAACCAACGGCTGAGATGCTTAGCAAGCCTGATTTGAACCGTTGTTTTCATGTGTGTGCGCACCAGTCGTCGTCCGTCGTCGTTTGGGGTAATTGTGTGTGTGTACCTTGGTGCGGGCGTCCGGATTTGAACCGTCGTTCTCGTGTGTGATTCTTAGTGCTCGGGGTAGAACACATCAACGGAATCTCTAGCAAGTGCTAAGGCTTCGCTGAGCCAGTTACTCGTACGGCTTGATGTCCAATGCCTCAGCGTAGTAAGAAGAGAAAGCCAAAGGAGCTTGCTGTCAACCCTTTCCTTTCCAAACCGTTCTTGAAAGGGAGTAAGAAGGATCTGGTTTGTTACCTTCCTCCGGGGAACGTACACACCGGAGGCGGTATTGCCGGTCCTGAGAATCGATGGAAGGATGAAAGAGACTCTGAATTGTGCAATCGGATCCGGAAACGGACAGGAGCTACCGTCCGCGTCTGCTGGTATGATGTGGGTTCTTCTGCTGTAGACAAGGATGGCATCCGTAAACCGCATATGATGATCCGGCCTGTGTATGACTACGCGAAGTCCATGAAGTTTGAGAGGTTGCATTTCGTCGGATACAGTGGAGGCGCAATGCTTGGGTCAAGTCAGTTGGTCTTCTGGCCACCACGACCCGGTGACCCAGTCGTGAAGACTCTGGTACTCATTGCTGGTGACGTTGCATCTAGGCTTGACATGCCTCACAAGAATGCAGCCTTCTTTGCCGATAGAATCAATGCGAGAACACGCCTGATCTATGGAACCAAAGACGATGCGGCTAAACTCGGTGCGCAAATGTGGAAGAAACGTAATCTCAATGCGGATATCCCACCCCCTACGAGGGAGGACACCCCTTCTACGAAGACGGTCAGTTTGAAAATGTCACTCGGATGGTCATCGAGTGGCTCCCGAAAATGCCCGCTATCAGAAGACGAAAGGCTCACCGAATCGTTCGCAGAAGACACGCGAAGAAAAGGAGATCAAGAGTAGCGTAATTGCGGACGTGGAAACTTTGAGGTCATCGATTTTGGGACTCCAATTCCTAGTTGAGACGGACAGGCATCACGAGGACCCGTTTGAGGCATTTGTGTGTGTGGGTACCTTGGTGCGGCCGTCGTAATTTGAACCGTCGTACGTCGTCATTTGATTGAATTTGTGTGTGTGCGCACCATTGCAAATCTAATCGTCCGCTCACCGATGGAACTGTTGAATTTAACCTGATTGTCGACGGGTTTCTTTCACCGGAGACTCAGACGGTCAATCGATCATCTCTTCCGCTCTTATCGAGGATCGATCTCGCGTCTACTCATGATGCGAAGAACGAGACGACTAAGAGATTATCCACAACTACCCTGGGTTGACCCAAAAATATGCCCACACCCAGCTCCGGTTGCTCTACTCAAATTCGATGACCTCGACGAGACTATCTTCAGTTGTGGCACGTGTG